>Ga0302220_10000680_pt1 | contig 28009 bp, 27 predicted proteins | sample II_Palsa_E1_3_FD_194572 | JGI IMG/M metagenome (GOLD analysis project Ga0302220, IMG submission 194572) | Peat permafrost microbial communities from Stordalen Mire near Abisko, Sweden - II_Palsa_E1_3 | ecosystem: Environmental > Terrestrial > Soil > Palsa > Peat permafrost | place: Sweden...
TCTCGAAACCGACGGGACTGCGCTATTGCATGAATGGGGTCGCCATGACCTTTACCGCGGGTCGGGCTTAGCCGCCGCACCATTGAACGCCCTACAGGAACGCACGCAATGAAATCATCGGCCCACCCCGCTGGCGCCAAGCCGGCCCATTCCTCGCGGCCCGGCATCCAGTTCCGGCGCCGCCTATTCAGCCTGCTATTCGTTCCGCTGCTCGGCACGCTTGGCGTGCTCGGATTAATGAGCTGGCCACCCCAAGCCATGTCGGCCGAAATCAACCAAGTGTTGCCCGCGCCGCAGCTTGATGAAGCGGGCACGAGCGCGCATACCGCCGTCGCAGTAGTCGCGGGCGGCTGCTTCTGGGGTGTCCAGGGGGTATTCCAACATGTGCGCGGCGTGACCCGCGTGCTCGCCGGCTACTCGGGCGGCAGCGCCGACACGGCACAATACGAGACCGTCAGCGGCGGCAACACCGGTCACGCGGAGTCGGTCGAGATTGTCTATGACCCGGCCAAGATCAGCTTTGGGCGCCTGCTGCAAATCTATTTTTCGGTCGCGCTCGATCCGACCCAATTGAACCGCCAGGGCCCGGACAGCGGTACGCAATATCGGTCGGCGATCTTCGCGGTCAACCCGGAACAAGAAAAAATAGCCTTGCACTACATCACCCAGCTCAGCGAAACCCACCTGTTCAAACGGCCGATCGTGACCCACGTCGGTCCGTTCAAGGGCTTCTACCCAGCCGAAAATTATCACCAGAATTACCTGACCCTGCATCCAGATGATGTGTATATCGCCATCAACGATATTCCCAAGGTCGATAACCTCAAGCGTCTGTTCCCCTCGGTCTATCTCACTCAACCCGTATTGGTGCAACTGCCTAAGGAATAAACGCACTACCCCCGAGGCAATCTGGGAATAATTGTCTCTTCCAGCTTAATCAATGCCAACTGCGCTTGCCCGCTATTGAGAAAAGCCTTGGACACGGCAATCAGCTTGCGCTCGGACGGATCGGGCTCCAGCAGTCTCTCCGTAAGCAGTATCAGAGTCAGTATTTGTCCACGAAAGCCATCGCTGTAAACGCCTGGAATTTCCTCGTCCAGTTTGTTAAGCAGCGTATCGAGCCGCGAACCTAAATCGATGACGGTTTCCGGAGAGAACGTAGGCATGTGAGCTCCGTTATCTTTTAAACGGGAGACCTTGCGGGCCGCGCTTTGAGAGCGATTCCATCGGGAAAAAATACTGTTACGGACTGATAGTCTCAGCACGCAAACCCATGGCTTCGTCGCCTGCTGCGTCGTGGGATTCGATAAAGGGGGCGGATCAAGGCGTTGAAGGGAATAGTACGCCGCGTTTATTACGACTACCTTTCGGCTGCGGTTTAAATTGGGATTAAAAACCCTAAGGTCCAGTGCGATCTGCGACCATGACCATGGCCTTGGCGCGGACGTGCCCCCGAACACAATCCTCGCCCTTAGGTCGTTGCGGCCGAACGCCTCGAATCCCGTTCGGGGAACGACGATGTAACGAGGCAGATGCCGCCGCCGTACGTTTGAACGCTACCGGCTATTCAGCGCCATCGTCGAGCTCCTGCTCGATGGCATCGATCTGATCTTGTATCTCGGCTTCCTCTGACGCGTGCCGGGTCTGCATATCGGCCAGCTCAGCGTACAACACGTCGAGCTGATCTTGTTTGCCTTCATTGGAACTCATCGCAATTTCTTCCTGAATAAATGGTGCCTCTGTTTTACACGAGTTTTGGCTTGGCGGGACGATAACGCGGGGAAATTACGTGCTGGCCCGGTATTTACGCGCGCGGTTTCCAGCAGCAATACCAAAACGGCCATATGGAAAACCGCTCAGCGCTGGAATAGTATGCATAACCGCGTCATCTCAGCGCTAGCTCGCCAAAGATGCGATCCCTGGCAATTCGTATAGCCATGCTATACAATTCATCTGACCGACATGATAAAAACATTCGCACACGCTGGCCTGGAAAAATTCTTCCTGAATGGATCCAAAGGCGGGATACAGCCCCATCATGCCGACAAGCTTAAGAAACAGTTAGGTGCATTAAACCACGCGATCCGTCCAGAAGACATGGCCGTTCCCGCTTGGAGCCTCCATTCACTGCAGGGGAAGATGAAGGGCCATTGGTCGATAACGGTTAACGGCAATTGGCGTATTACGTTCAGGTTTGAGGGTGGCGACGCCCACGTTGTCGATTATCAAGATTACCACTAGGAAGATCATGACTAGAATGCACACCCCCCCCCATCCGGGCGCTATTCTGGCCGACTGGCTGGACGGGCTCGATGACATGACGATTACAAAATTTGCCAACCACATTCATGTGACGCGAGCCATGCTCTCGCGCATTCTTCACGGTCATGCCGCTATCTCTCCAGATATGGCCATCCGTTTGGAGCAAGCACTCGGCGCTAGCCGCGAGATGTGGCTAGGGATGCAGGGCGCTTATGATTTGTGGGAAGCGTCGAAAACAAAGACTCGCCCCAATATCAAGCTCGTCGCCCGCCCAGCGGTTGAGGCAGAAGAGCAGGTTTGCGCTTAGTTGCCAGGCTATAGTTTTAATTTGCGTCGCTGCCGGCCGCTGCTTAGCAGATAGCGCGGGCGTCGGTTTATGCCTGATTGCGCCACCCCCAGAGCGAAGCACTGGGAATACAGCCGATTTATGACACAGGAAAAGCCTGTGCTTTGATTGAAAAGGGCTTTCTGGCCTGTCCGGAGGGAATCGAACCCCCGACCCACAGCTTAGAAGGCTGAACAAATTCGTATTTATTAGCGTTGACCAACAAACATAAAATACACACAATTCAATAAAAACAATAACTTAAATAAAAAATAGCATTAAGCAGCATGGATTGAAGTTGATTGATATACTCCGAAATGGGTTACATGGCGGTTACATGGACTTGGGAAAGGAGTATTCCAGCGATGGCAAAAGTAAAATTCACGGCTGGCCGGGTTGGTGGGTATCAGTGCGAACCGGGCAAAAATCAATCCTTCCTATGGGACACCGAAGCGCCCGGCTTGGGATTGCGCGCCACAGCCAACGACTCAAAATCCTACATATTCCAAGCTAAGTTGAACGGACAGGCGATACGCATAACTATCGGCGACCCTGCAACGTGGCCGATAGATGCCCCTACGGACGGAAAAGGCAAACCGACCGGCAAGGGCGCACGGCAAGAAGCGCGCCGCCTAAAAACCCTGATTGATGAGGGCCATGACCCCCGCCAAATCAAAGCCGATGGACTGGCAGCAGAGCAAGCTGTACGCGACGCCAAGCAAGCTAATGCGGTCGCGTTACGAGCTCAGCAAGTGCGCGAATCGGTAACACTGGCTGATGTGTGGCCGATATATCTGCGAGCGCGCAAGGCAAGATGGGGAGACGGGCACTATCAGAATCATGTGAGTCTCGCCGCACTGGGTGGCGAGGCAAAGAAGCGCGGCAATGGATTGACCGTGGCCGGGCCGCTGGCGTCCCTCATGCCCCTGCTCTTATCCGATTTGACCAGCGACAAGGTTGCTGAATGGCTCGACAAGGAAGCCGCAGAGCGCCCGACAAATGCCGCCCAGAGCTTCAGGATTTTGCGCGCCTTTATCCGATGGGCAGCAGATATACCAGCGTACCGGGACATTGTAGCGCCCGAGGCATACAGCGCCCGTAATGTCCGTGACGTAGTGCCGAAGAATCAAACCAAGGAAGGCGACAGCCTCCAACGCGAGCAATTGCCCGACTGGTTTAACGCTGTCCGCAAAGTGGGAAATCCGGTAATCAGTGCTTTTCTCCAAGGCTTGCTTATAACAGGTGCGCGCCGCGAAGAGCTGGCCGGACTGCGCTGGAAGGAAGTCGATTTTCAATGGCGCAGCCTCACCATTCGTGACAAGGTCGAAGGTACCCGCACTATTCCCTTGACCCCCTACCTGTCATCACTGCTTTCCGCCCTGCCCCGACGCAATGAATGGGTTTTCAGCAGCCTAACCGCTGCCAGTGGTAGATTGACGGAGCCGCGCATTGCCCATACCAAAGCCTTAGCCGCCGCTGGATTGCCGCATGTATCGTTGCATGGTCTACGCCGCTCGTTCGGGACCCTGTGTGAATGGGTGGAAGTGCCAAGCGGTATATCTGCGCAAATCATGGGGCATAAGCCGAGCGCACTAGCCGAAAAGCATTACCGCCGCCGCCCGCTCGACCTGCTGCGAAGCTGGCACGACAAGATTGAAGCGTGGGTGCTTGAGCAGGCCGGTATCGACTTTAAGCCGGAGCAGGCGAAGCCCGGTTTAAAGGCGGTTACCGCCGCTTGAGGGCATTTTCTCGCCCAACTCCGCCAACTTTTCAACGGTGGATAACATGGCGGACTTGAACCGCTTTGCCCCTGCCTAGCTCGACGGAGCGAAAAGCCGGACACCTTCACCGGCATGACAGGGGCATCTAATGCGCGCGAGATAAAAGCCCAGTCTGTTGTTGATCTGACGCGACTACTGTTTATTACCACAGCTTTTTAGTTATAATTGCATCTTAAGTTGCCGCTGGGAGTAGCACCCCAGTAGATGTATATCGCAGACAGGCTTGCTATCCTGAAAGACAGAGCTGGTGAGCACCCGCCCAGCAACCCCTGTAGCTAGTCACTACGCGTAAGCGCCCGCATGGCGTTATATGTGTGCAAGGACTAGCTATGCCTACTTCCGAAAATCCCGTATCGCTTACCCAGGTTCTTACTACTACGGTCGCAGCAGCGGCGCTTAATCGTAAGCCGCAAACCTTGCGTAAGTGGGCCTGTCTCGAAAACGGTCCCATTCGCCCCGTCCGAATCAATGGGCGCCTAGCTTGGCGTGTCTCCGACATTCAGGCACTGCTGTCTGGGGGGCAATAATGAAAAACGCCCGCCCCCTACAAGTAGAGACGAGCGCGAATGGACACCGCAATTCTACGTCAATCTTCGTTTTCCCAGACATTCCGAATGAGCGCGAGCTTCGCGTTTTGCACGCACTGAATATGCACGCGGAAATATCCCGCGAACAGCTCGACCGCATCGCGGGGGCATCAAATTCGCCTGATATTGTGTTTAGACTTCGCGGGCGTGGCATCGGTATTGTGTGCAGAATGGTTCGCGCCTTTGACCGAGACGGCAACGAAGTGCAGCACGGCATGTACAGCATGTCCGCCATCTCGCGCCAAGCGTTTCGTGATTGGTTGAACAAGTGCCGAGGTGAAGCATGATTGCCTGGAACGATTACGCCATCGGCAATCATCGCATCCCGTGTCCTGCCTGCGGGCGTGGCCCTTGCGATAAAACACTTGGACTGACCATTGAGGCGGGCGGCGCGGGTGTATCGCACTGTTTCCGGTGCTCTTTCACTGAGAGTTACCGGCCTGAGCGTGGCGCACGTTTTACGATGCCGACCAAGCCGATTATCAAGACTGTGGCGACATCGACGCACGACACTCTATCCGACTATGGCCGCGACCTGTGGAGCGCGAGCAAGCCCCTATCGGGCGTGGCGCTGGCCTATCTCAACGAACGCCATTGCCGCTTCCCTCCCGCTGATGGCGACATTCGCTATCACGCATCGCTGAAGCATCCGAGCGGGTATGTTGGCCCCGCACTGGTGGCGCTCATAACTGACGTGGTGACAGGCGAGCCAATAAGCCTGCATCGCACGTGGATTCGCGCCGACGGCCGTAAAGCGGACGTTGACCCGCCGCGCCTGCTGTTGGGTGGGCATCGCAAGCAAGGCGGTGTGATTCGTCTATGGCCTGAAGAGGCGGTAACGGTGGGGCTTGGTATCGCTGAAGGTATCGAGACGGCTCTTAGTCTGGCGTGGGCCTATGTGCCGGTGTGGGCCTGCATTGACGCCGGAAACATGAAGGTGTTCCCACGCCTGCCGGGAATCGAATCGCTAGTTATCGGTGCAGATAACGACTCAACTGGAGCGGATGCTGCTTATGCATGCGCGCAACGGTGGGCCGCTGATGACGTAGAGGTGTACATGACTCGGCAAGAGCAGAACGACCTTAATGACACGCTCAAGGCGCCTGCATGAATGCACCTACTGAAACTGAAATCATGCGAGGCGTTCTCGCCCGTGCCGAGCGCATCGTGAAGCCTGAGCCTGTCCGCGATGGTGTTGTGCTGGTGAATGGTGCCGACCTGACTCCTGAGCCGGTTCGCTGGCTGTGGGATGGCTGGCTCGCAATGGGAAAGCTGCATATCCTGGCCGGCGCACCCGGTCAAGGCAAAACCACTATTGCAATCGGCTTTGCGGCGACCGTGACGAGTGGTGGACGTTGGCCGGATGGCTCCCGGTGCGCGCCTGGGAACGTCCTCATATGGTCCGGCGAAGACGACCCAGCCGATACCCTGTTGCCGCGCCTGATGGCTGCTGGCGCTGACGTGAGCCGGGTTTATTTCGTGACCGGTGCGCGCGTGAATGGCGAACTTCACTCATTCGACCCAAGCCGCGACATGCTGGCGCTACATGAGCAGGCAGAGCGCATTGGTAGCGTCGGCCTGATTATCGTTGACCCGGTAGTGTCCGCCGTCACTGGCGACAGTCACAAAAACACGGAGACCCGCCGCGCGTTGCAACCGTTGGTTGACCTTGCTGCCAGCATGGGCGCTGCACTTCTGGGCATCACGCACTTTTCTAAGGCTGGGCAAGGCGGCGACCCTACGCAACGCGTCGTTGGCTCGATTGCATTTACCGCCGTGGCTCGCGTGGTGCTGGTGGCTGCGAAGGTGAAAAGCGAGGACGGCGAGGACCGCCGCATCCTGGCGCGCTCGAAGTCCAACATCGGGCCAGACGAAGGCGGATTCGAATATCGTCTGGAGCAATCGGAGCCGGTGCCAGGCATTCACGCGTCATATGTGGCATGGGGAAATTCCGTGGCGGGTTCCGCGCGTGAGCTTCTGAGCGACCCGAATGAGGACGACGACAAAGCGAGCGCATTGGACGCCGCCGCCGACTTTCTACGGGAAGTCTTGGGCGCTGACGTGGTGCCAAGCAAATCGGTGTATGCCGAAGCGAAGAATGCCGGTATCTCAAAAAGAACGTTGGAGCGGGCGTCCGACAAGCTGGCCGTCAAAAAGCGGCGCGGCGAGGGTGGCCGGTGGTATTGGAGCCTGCCGAAGTCGTCCAACTCCGCCAACGTTGAAAACATGGCGGACTTGGCGGACTTGACCGGCGAGGAGGAATCCCAATGACCGACTATCAACGATTCGTTGGCGTCGCGCTGGTTTCCCTTGGTCTGAGGCTGGCGCGGGTAGCGGTTTTCATTCGGGAGGTGCTGCCGTGGGCATGAAATCGAGAACGAAGGATAAAAGCGGCGAGCGCAACCCGAACGCATTGCACCTATCGCAACGCGCGGGCGAAAGCGCAGAGCAGGCCGGGGCGCGGGTAGCAGCGAGCAGCGTAATTCGCGGCGCTACAACAGGCCGAAAGTACGCTGAACCCATGTTCGGGGACTGTGTGGACCTAACCTCCTACGCAGAGGAGTTGACGCGTCATGCTGACGCCGTGAAGGCCGGCGACCTGTCCGCCGTGGAGACCATGTTGATAACGCAGGCGAACACGCTGGACATGATTTTCAATCAGTTGGCTCGCAAGTCGGCACACTGCGAGTATATGAACCAGATGGAGGCGCATCTCCGCTTGGCGCTTAAGGCTCAATCGCAATGCCGCTCGACGCTCGAAGCACTGGCCGAGATAAAGAACCCACGCCCGGTCGCGTTCGTGAAGCAGGCGAACATTGCAAACGGGCCGCAACAGGTGAACAATGGGAGCGCACCGCCGTCTCGCGCGTGCGAGGAAAAACGAGACGCGACGAACGAACTATTGGAGCACAGCAATGGCGAATGGCTGGACAACGGAACGGCAAGCGCGACAGGCCGAGCTAATCAAGAACTGGCGACCGTGGGAAAGGTCAACCGGACCGACGACCGATGAAGGTAAGGCCGTGGCGTCACGGAACACGCTGAAGCACGGCTTACGGTCGGCGGAATGGCTGGAGGAACAGCGGCGCGTTAATGACGTGCTACGCCGGTGCCGCGAGCAATCGTGGCGTGAGCTATATGAGGGAACCAAACTGCCGTAATATCCTGCCGAATAACCGACAAAAAATAAACGGAGCTCTCATATGGACGGGCGAAAAGATGCGGTGGAGGTCGATGATTACCTCTTGGACGAAACGATGCCTACCGGCGCTGTTCGCCTACTTGACTACGGGGGAGGCCTAGCAGAAGACCTACCCATTCATGCCGTACCACTGGCGAAAATCGCAGCGGCGATACACGAGAACGCTAGATTTCTCAGCCCGGCGCAGCACGAACAAGCCATCCGATGGCTAAAGGCTTGGAAGTTACGCGATGTCCCCATAAAGACAAACAAATTAGTATTCGAGCATCAGTTTGCAAGAAGATTGGACGCAGTAAAGACCAGTACAGCACAAAATCGTTTGATAGCAAAGGCACACATAAAAAGCATTTGGTCCCGAGTGTTCGCTGCCTTACTAGCTATCGCCGCTGTTGTGGTCGTCGTCATATATGGCGCGCATTCTTGGCGCTGGTACGAGGCAGCCGGCGCGGGGATAGTACTTTGGCTCTTCTATTCGCTTTCTTCGAAGTTCAATACGAAAGCGCTGCAACTAGCGAAAGAGCAAGACCGACGCTACTTCTTAGACTCCCTCAGAGAGGGCCAGACTGTGAGCGAGCTCAACGAGGCCGGTCTTTTCGCGTACGTCCCAGATACGATGCCCGAGCAGGGAAAGACATTCAGCTGGGTAAAAAGCGTGCTCGCGATGCGTCGGGCTCAAGAACAACTGAGCGACGCACTTTATACCGACCCTGAGAGTTTCTTGGTGCCCTCCGTTCTCGATGGAGCAAGGGAAGAATGGAAAGGCACTGGAAAGTAGCGCCGAACAGCGGCGCAGGTGCGGCCGGTCTCTCCTGTTATCTGCTGGCGGGGAACAGTCGAGGCGCGGCAGTTATGCTGCTGGTCGCACCGCCGTGGTTCGCACTCTCGTCCGCACGGAAAGCGCGGTATCCATGCAGGTACCCACGGAAAGCGATGGTTACCACGGCGATGGTTACCGGCATGGTTCCCACGGTTTGAGGCAGTTTCCACACACGTGGTTACCACCGAGCGTCCACAGAAACCGGGATTTGTGGAATCCGGTTAGTGCCGAGGTTAGCGCAAGAAGTGGCAGTTGCAGGTGGCAGGCCGGACGACAAAAAAGGTGCCGCCTGACCGCGAATATCTGCACGCATCGCGCGCGCGGGCCGACTCTGTGTCGGCTGTAACAGCAAAGCCCGGTACGCATGAGAATCGCTGGTTAGCGTTGGCGAGTTATCGGGCTGGTTGGCGCAGGATGAGCCCGGTATCCGCGCCGGTATCCACGATAGCGGTGGGATAGGCAAACAATCCTGTTTCCGACCCATTGCCGTGCTATGTTCTCTTGCGCTCGAAAACAACAAACGGGGATAACAATGCGAAAGTTATGGCTGTGTGCGGCGGTGGCCTTGGGACTTCAGGGTTGTGCGACATACGACCTTGCGTTGATGCCGCGAGGGCCTGGGCCGATGGCTCACGGGACCGCCAAACAAATCGACAAGTCAGTGACCGTCACGCTCGACAACGAAACTTATACCGGTCATTACGTGTATGTGCAGGGCGGCTCTTTCTCGCTGGGTACAGCGTTTGGCAGCGGGCAGACTGTCACAGGAAGCGCTGTCGGCGTTAGTGCTGTCGGGAACGGCAACGTGCTTGCACAATCGGCGGACGGCCATAACCTGCGCTGTGTATTCACATTCAGCGGCTGGAGCCAGCAAGGCACGGGGGCGTGCCTTACAGATGCTGGGGCGCTGTACGACATGCAGATAACCCGGTAGTTGGACACGCTGAGGGGCAAAGTTTTAGTAGATCGATGCACATGCGGAACGGAAAAATACCGTTCGTCCCGATGCTTGGCGACCGGCGATGCCGTGCTATGTTTCTCGCTGCCAGATAGAAACAAGACAACCACATATCGGGGGTAACCATGAGGCGAGGTTTATTGCGGACGCTTGCAGGGCTTGCGTTTGGGTGTGCCATATCAACGGCCCTGGCTGCGGGAGATCCATCTATTGCGTGTTTCGATGCGCTGGCTACCAATTCGTCTATCGCCCCACTTCAGGGCAAGGTAGTCCTGAAAGTTGGTGCCCATCCTGACCTGGCGATGCTGTCGGATGACCATCGCCCGACCAAGCGTGAAAGAGATGCCATAAATGCCTGGGTGGCTGAAGGGGAGAGATGCTATGACCTCGGGAACAACTTCCGCGCGTCCGCTTATCCACCGGTCGTCACGGCACTTGTAGACGAGAGCATGCACGCGTTGGAGACGCTTGTCGCGAAGCTGTATTCAGGAAAATTGACGTTTACTCAGTTCAACGAGCAACGTCAAAGCAGTGACGACGCATATCGCGAAAGGATCGCTCAGGCGGTTCAAACTCTCCAGACGGAGCAGACACGGGACCAAGCGAACAAGCAGGCGCAGCAGGCAAGCATTGAGACCCAACAGCGAGCCGCCGCAGCACAAGAATCTGCGGTGGAAGCGCAGCGCGAAGCTGCTGAGCAGGCCCAGCAGGATGAGCGTCGCGCACTGGCGGTGCAAATGCTCTCAAATATGAAACCGACGTACGTCGCGCCCCCTCCTCCGATTCATGTTCCGCAGACGCAAAACACGAGTTGCTACATGCTGGCAAATCAGATGCACTGCACCACCACCGGCAATTGAATCGATTTCATGAGCCGACGCGATACGAGTGACGCGCGGATGGTACCGGTGGTCGGAAGATTGCGCAGGCAGTGGCAATCCAGCTTGACTGATTCGGGGAGTTTCGCGACCAGTACGCGCGCCCGCGCGAGGCTTTGCCGTTCTATTCTGAACGCTCGACACGGCATGAAGGCGAGCCGGACGGGGTAATGCAACGGATTGTGCCGCAATTTTCTGAGCGCTTTTGGGTTAGTCGATTTTCCAGAGATGCCCGCAAGAATGGCATACCCCGTACAGTTGCTCACGGTCGCGAAACAACGCCATCCCTTCCTTCAGCAACGTGGTTATTAACGCGACGATTACGGTCAACACGGCGGGCGCGATGAGACGTGTCATTGCTGCGTTGGTAACGAAGGTTTTTGCCAAGTCTTTTTTCTTATAGATTGACCCGCTCGCCTGGCGACATTCGGGGCACTGGATATGCGCCATGCTCCTTTTCCTTGAAGTCGTGGTCTAACTGGATAACCAGAAGCAACCCGCTTGCGTTGACCAAATCCGGTTACACAGCGGTTACATGGGGGGTTGGCGAGGCAGAAAAATCGGGGCTTTAAAACCGCCGCACCCTTTATTCTATTGGCCTGTCCGGAGGGAATCGAACCCCCGACCCACAGCTTAGAAGGCTGTTGCTCTATCCAACTGAGCTACGGACAGATATTGGTGGTTGCGCGCAGCATGCGGTGCACGCGACGCGAATTATACCCGAGAGGCCTGCCGCTGAGTAAGCCGCAGGCGGCTAATGCGCAATAGACTCCGCGACGCCGTCCTTAATGCCCTGCCAGCGGATGCCAGACGAACCAGCTCAGGCAAAAGCCACCGGCCAAAACGCAATAGATGCCAAAATTGGCAAGCCGGCCGCGCCCCTCGAAATAACGCATCAGGAAGCGAATGCTCAGATAAGCGGCGATACCGGTCAACACGCCGCCCAGCAGCGCGTCCATCATCTGCCCATGGTTATGCAAAAGCTTGGGTAATTCGAGCAGGCCCGCTGCAAAAATAATCGGTGTTCCAAGCAAAAACGAAAATTCCGCCGACTTCTCGGCGCTCAGACCAACCCTATAGCCGGCAGCCATGGTCAAACCGCTGCGCGAGAAACCGGGTATTAATGCGCCGATCTGGGCGATGCCGACCCATGCAGCTTGCCACAAGCCCAGGCGTTGCGAACCGCCGTAGATGCTTTTGCGCTGCAAGCGATCACCGACCCACAGGATCACGCCATTGACCATCAAGGCACCGGCCACAATGCGCAGGTCATGGAATAGCGCCTCAATGCGTTTCTCCAGCAACAGACCAATGATGCCAGCGGGTATCGTGCCGACAATCAGCGCCCAGGCCATATGCCCGTCCTCGCTATGACGTCCGCGCAGCGAATTGAACCAGCCGCCGATCAAAGCTACCCAGCGAACGCGGAAGTAGAACAACAAGGCGAACGCTGTGCCGAGATGCAAGGCCACCAAAAACGGCAGGACCTGCGGGGTATGCATGTCCAAGGGGTGATTGAACAAGGCTGGCACCAACAACGTGTGCCCGAGACTGCTGACCGGAAACAGTTCGGTGACGCCTTGCAGGACGCTCAGAAAAAATAGAAAAAGGACATTCACGCGACATTCCTCAATAACAAAAACAGCAGGCCCGACGGCAATTTTCCGACACCGCCAAAGGCCGGTCCCACTTGACTGAGTATCCGACCAAGCCGTTTGACGGGCTTAATTGACCAAATCAAGCTACGATAAGCGGCGATTATGCCTTCTGACCATGCACACGCCAAGTACGGTAGCGCACGTGTCTGCTATCTTTCGCTATCTGCCCATCTTTTTTACTGCCATGACACACATTTCGTTCGATCAGCAAGACGTTTTGGAACTTCGGGGACCGCGAGCCAGTCTACTGGTCGCGCCGCAGTTCGGCGCCCGCCTGTTACGCTGGGTGGTTGACGGTCAGCCCGTGATCTACTGGCCAGAGCATGCCGATTGGTCGGCGCCGGCACGGATACGTGGCGGCAATCCGGTGCTATTTCCTTTTATTGGACGACATTTTGTCGACGGCGAACTCGGCGCCTGGCGTGATCGCCAAGGTGAAATCCGCGCCATGCCGATGCACGGCTTCGCACGCGATCTACCCTTTGCCTATCAGTTGGAAGACCAAGCGCAGGCTGTGCGAATGAGCCTGTCGGATACACCGCAGACGCGTGCTGTCTACCCTTTCGGCTTTCGCTTCGAAACCTATTATCGCTTGGACAGCAATGCGCTTGAGGTTGAGTTCATCACGCACAACACCGGTGATGAGCCCTTGCCGTACTATGCTGGCCATCATTTTTACTTCGCACTGCCAGCCGAATTGCGCGCCGATACGGTACTCAGTTTGCCGCGCAATCGCCGTCAGTTCCAAAGCGCCGATGGATCGCCCGCCCCCGCAATACATGGTCAGGAACACTATCGACTTGACGATCCGGAGATTATGGACCGTTTCCACGTGCTCGAAGAAAGCGGCGATGTCACGATTCAGACTCCGGCCTTAGGCCGCACCATTACGCTGTCGCTAAACTCGGACCAGTCTGATAGCGTGCCCTGGTACGCCGTCACCACCTGGACCGAACGGCCCGACGCCGATTTCTATTGCGTCGAACCCTGGCTCGGTTTGCCCGATGCCATCCATCACGGCCAGGGTCTGCGCTGGATTGCACCGGGACAGCAAGAACGCGCCATCTTGCGTATTACCGTCGACTCAAGGACTCCGAAACGCTGAACTCGGGCGCTGCGGCAATAGCATCGTAGGGATCTCAAGCGCATCGCACAAAGGTGTGTCCATGCGGTACGTGATTTCCCGCTAAAATCGCACCTTTGGCATGCTGCTTGTACTATCGCCACCCGACGCCATCGCCGCCAAACCAGAGATTCAATACGTAGAGATTCAATGCAACTGAAAACCACCCGTTTCGTCGCGACATTCGCCATCGCACTGCTCTCGGCCTGCGCCTCGACGGGTCCCGTAGGCGTCGGCTATTACCGTGTACAGCGCGGCGATACGCTATCGGGTATCGCGCAGCGCAACGGCACAACGGTGCGCGACCTGAGCCGCTGGAATAGTCTAAGCAATCCCAATGCACTCGAAGTCGATCAGATTTTGCGCGTGGTGCCGCCGGTGCAGTCGTTCGGCGCGGTTCGCACCACGCCGGGCCTGACATCCGGCACCGGCACCGCTAAACCAGGCACCGCGACACCCTATCATCCGGCGCAAACGGCCTCACGCGGCACATCCGCCGGCTCGTCGACGGCAACCCCGGCGACAACTACGATCCCCGCCACCTCGCTGGCACTGGTCTGGCCCGCACAAGGCCAAGTGGTAGGACGCTTCAATTCGGGTGATAACAAAGGCATGGACATAGCCGGCGCCGCGGGCGCGCCGATCTTTGCGGCGGCAGCGGGCAAGGTGGTGTATGCGGGCAACGGCCTGCGCGGCTACGGCAATTTGTTGATCATCAAACACAACGCCGATTATTTGACGGCCTACGCGCACAACCGCGCATTACTCGTCAAGGAAGGTCAGAGTGTGACGGCCGGCGAGCAGATAGCCGAGATGGGCCAGACCGACAGCGATCGGGTGATGCTGCATTTTGAATTGCGCTACCAGGGCAAATCGATCGACCCCATGAACGACCTACCGCCGCGCTAAAAGCTCAGCGCGTGGTCCGAGCCGCTTAGCCGATGCACAAAAAAATCCCTGCTCGTCCTATAACGAGCAGGGATTTTAACTACAGCGTACGTCTAGTTCATCAAACCATTAGAACTTGTGACGAATGCCCACGATCAACAGATCTTGCGTGTTGTTGCCCGACGGGTTGCCATACGAACCGATCGATGCAGTGGCGGTGACGGCAGCCGTAGCGTTCGCATTCATCGTTGCACCGTTAGCACGTTCGTAGGCGAACACAGCGTACAAATCGGTGCGCTTCGACAGGTTGTAATCGGAACCCAGGCTGATTTCGTTGTAGTTCGCCTTCGTGTCGCCCGACGAGCGCATGTAGGTGTAACCCAAGCCCAACAGCGTCGCCGGGTTCAGTTGGTAGTTCACGAAAGCCGAGCCGCTGTTAAACGATTCGGTGCTGGTGAACAAGCCCTGTCCAGCCAAAGGACGGTATTGAACGTTGCTGTACGAACCGCCCACGGTGAACGCGCCAAATGCGTACTGACCGCCAACGCGACCGATTCCGAGCGAACGTGCGCCAGCCGAATAAGCCTGGTTGATTGCGCCGTCTTGGTTGCTATCAGCTGTCGATGCGAAAGCCGTCGGCGAACTCGTCTTGGTATTGAAGTAACCAGCAGCCAAGCCCAGGCCGCCGTTGGTGTACGACAAGGCCAAGCTATACGACTGACCACCACTCGTGTTGCCGGCAATGCCGCCAAACGAGTACATGGCTTCAGCTTGCACGCCGCCAAAGGTCGGGCTGACATACTTGATCGCGTTGTTGACGCGGAAGTTGTTGTCGTAGTTGTCGACGTCGCCCGGCGTGCCGAAGATCGAACCGAAGTAATTGTCTTCGGTCAGCGGCTGCACCATATCAACCAGCGGGTCGTACTGACGGCCCACGGTCACGGTACCTGCGGTTGCGCTCGACAGGCCAACGAAGGCTTGACGACCGAACTCGCGGCCACCTTGAGCCAGCTTACCGGTTGCCACGTCAAAGCCGTTTTCCAATTGGAAAATGGTTTGCAGGCCGCCGCCCAGATCTTCCGTGCCTTTCAAACCCCAACGATCGCCCGACATCGTGCCGTCATTAAAACCGATTTGCGACGATTTGTTGCCTGTCGCGGTTGCCACGTTGTGGGTATACGAAAGACCCGCATCGATAATACCGTACAGCGTCACGCTGCTTTGTGCATGAGCGGCAGAGGTTGCGCCGAGCATTGCCAGAGCCAAGGTAGAAAGTGCAACACGTTTCATCTGATTGTCCTTTATAAAGGGTTTGTAAATAGGTGAAGACAAAAATTAATCAACACACCATCTGTTAAATTTTCCGGCTTATTTCTAGTGCTATCACTGCTTTAATGAAACGAATCGGTTGTTTTACACCGTCTGGCGAAGCCACCCTGCCCGGCAGCAACAGCGTTATCAGTAAGCTCGTGGTGATGCAGTAGTCGAAGCTTATCCTTTTAAAATTGGATCGCAATACATAAGCCGACGATATAATTTTCTTGTTGACGAATCGAATTTTATTCGGTTGACGCGGCGCACCATTGATGAGCACTCTCGGCAGACTCAATGGATTGTGAAAATTGATGGCTTTTTTATAAGCGTTTTCGGTGATTGTGCGCGCTCGAAAAGTCCCCGAAAAATCCTACTGCAGGGCGGTTTCGGGCAGGCGGATACCATCCTGAAGTATGGGATAGCGTGAATTTTTTTATACAGCGGCGTAGCCTGCTATCCAGCCGGGCTTGAATATAAGGGTAACTCCGCGCACGGGAAAACCCGAATCTGGTGCATGTAATGCACGATTTTGGTGTTGCTTAATTGGTACGAGGAACGATGTCAGCGCGCCACAGTACAGCGCGGGTCGCACGCGTTAATCTGACCCTATATGGCTGCAGGCAGGGCTCGACTCGGGCGGGGTTTTGAAAATAACAAAACTTTGTCGCGTCCCGTCGACTTGACCTGGTACATAGCCTCATCGGCAGCTTTGACCAGCGCGGCAACATCAGCAAAAGCATCGGTGGTGCCGCTCGCTACGCCGACACTAACCGAAATACGGCCGTTCGCGCCAAACTCATGGTGTATATCGAGCTGACTGACCGCCGCGTGAATTCTTTCCGCAATGATCAGCGCATTCGCCGGGCCGGTGTCCGGCAGCACCACCAAAAATTCCTCACCGCCATAACGCGCGGCGCGACCGCCCGGCCGACGGACGCAGCGCACAATAGTGAGCGCCACTTCGATCAAGGCATCGTCTCCAGCCTGGTGTCCGTAGGTATCGTTATAAGCCTTGAACCAATCGATATCGACAAACAAAACCGACAGTGGCGTCCCTGATCGATTCGCGCGCCGCCACTCGCCGTCGAGAATTTCGTCGAGTGTGCGCCGGTTGCTCAGGCCCGTCAGACCATCGGTGCGCGCCAGCATCTGCAATTCGGCCTCGGCGAGCGCACGCAGACTAAGCTGACGCGCGAATAAGATCGATAAGCCAACAAATGCCAAACCAAACACCAGCATCAGCGAGCCGATCCACACTGCCCGATGCATCCAGGCCGCATAAATATCTTTGGGCGCAAGCCCCACGCTCAGCACCAGCGGAAATTCGGCAATATGCTTGAATATATAAAGCCGTGAAATGCCGTCGGGTGACTCGACGGCAACCATGCGCCCATCGTCCTCAACCGAGGCAGCCAACAGGTTGGTCGGTTCGCTAGGCCTGAATCCAGGCGTTTGATCGTCATTCGGCGAATGCATCAAGATCGTGCCGTCGGTCTCAAACAGGGTGACGCTGCCGTTAGGGCCCAGCGCTAAACCGTTGAATAAATCACTGAAATACTGTGCATTGACGAGCAACACCGCGACCCCGCCAAATGAGCCATCCGGATTCGTCAAACGCCGAGACAGGGCAATCGACAGCTCGGGCTTGTTACCTCTGGGAATCAGCGGTGCGCTAATATAAAGACCGATATCAGGGTTATCGCGCTGAACTCGGAAATACTCGCGATCCGAGAAATTACCGACCAGGGCTTGGTTGCTGACCGAGTCGACCACCACCTGACCGCTCGCGTCGAGCACCGACAATGAGCGCAGGTATTTTGCGGTAGCCGCCCGATCGAATAATACTTGCCGGCGCAACGGCATAGGCAAGGCCATGACCTGCGGGTCTTGAAAGCCGTCGACCACGGCCTGCAGCGACAGCGAATAAAGCTCAAGATTGCGGACAATATCCCGCTGCGCAATCAACGCTACATTGCGTGAGGTTTCGATACTGTATTCGAAGGCATCACGGCGGCTTTGGAGCAAAACGAAAGCACATAGCGTCAACATCACAAATGCCAGACCGACACCCCCGAAGATAATAAAAGCGGGATGTGCCAAAAACAATTTAACTGTCCCGCCCTTGACGCGCTCCAATACGGTATCGCGCTGCGAAAACTCTGCTCGTCCAACCATTACCGCACTCCGATTAACGACACATCTTGCGGACTGTATCGTTGACGGAACTATCGCGCCAGTAGAATTATGGCGAGGCCGACCCAATTCGGGCGGATGCGGCGCTGCCAGGGACTTAGAATCGCTTTGTCACACCAGCATAGATGGCGCGACCCGGGCCATACTGCGGCGCCCCGACACCAATCCCAGTGCCGTCGCGCAGCTCATAAACACGGCCCAGCACATTTTCCACATTAAGACGGACATCGAATTTACCTAACATCGGCTCATCGAAAGAATGAGCCACACCGAAATTCATCTGCATATACCAGGGCAGTTTGTCGGTATTGGCAAAACCGGCACGCAGACCGCTGCCGACCGTGGCATCGAACGTGAACGTGGTGTTCCTCAAAGTGTAGGCGGCGCCATAGGACGCCGTGATCGTCTGATCGTGATCGAGAAACACCCAGTTATTGGCGATGTAAGCGAGTTCGGCAGCGCCGAAATTGAACTGCGCTGAGTCGACATCCTCACCTTGCGCCCGGCTGATCGCGAGATTGGCATAGGCGGAGAGATTGTCATGTTTATAGCTCCCGGTAAATTCAATCCCGACCACGCGGCCACGTGCATAATTGAACGGCGTAAAGATCAAGGCGGCGCCGAACTGGCCCAGGTCGAGCAGGTTGTGCGCTTTTTTGTAGTAAGCATCGACGCCAACCGTGACGTCGGAATTCAAACGCTGCGTCACTCCGATATCATAGTAGTCGTCGCGTTCCGGCTGCACCGGATCGTTCTGCGTGACGGGACTGGCGTTAGTCGTGCCGGCGTAGCTGTTGATCGTGGAACTCGACACCAATTCGAATGAGGGCGGCGTGAAGTAACGCGCATAACCCGCATGGATCGTGGTGCTTGGGGTCAGCAGATACACCAGCCCGATCCGGGGGCTGAGTTGGTTCGCCTGCACATATTCGTCCATGCCGTCGTAGCGCACACCGTAGTTCAGTGTCAACTTGCTGTTGATCTTCCATTCGTCCTGGATATATCCGCTATAAAGGTAACCCGTCTTGCGGCTTGAGTCCTGGATACTGAAGGGTAGGTTTAAAGTCTGGTTGCCGTTGGCATCCGCGGGAAACACCGACACCGAGTCGTTGAAATCGGCTTGCTCCTGCTGCAAAAACACACCGAAACGTAAGGTATGTTGATCGTTTAGACGGTAAGTCGTGTCCGCCTGCAAACCACCCGCCGTATCGCTATGAAAGTCGCTCGACGCAACACCGTTGAAAATCAGATCGCCGATCGGATCAGGATTGAATTGGGTGCGCGTATAGCGGGTAAACAGCGCCACTTGATAATCTAATGCCGCGCCATTGCTGCCTTGCAGTGAGACAACTGCAAAATTATCCAATTCCGACTGCGTCTCGTTAAGGTTGGCGGAATTGAACGCCGGCGTGCCGGCAAGCATAAAATTCGGCGCCAGCCCCGGTGTGTTGGGTATTTGAAACTGATTGCTCGCCGTGCCGAAGATCACACTTACGCGCGTCAGCGGATTAATGATGTACGACATATAGCCAAAGCCGTTGCCCTGACGCGTGTGATCGTGCAACGGATCCGAATTGGAGCTTGGCGCCTCGATACCGAGATTGTTCTCGCCTAGCGAACCGCTGAAAAAATAACTGAAGTCCCCTTTGCTGCCGTAGACATCGGCACTTGTCTGGAGCGTCTGATGGCTGCCGCCATAGACGTCGATCGCGCCACCATCCCCAAAATCGCCCGATTTCGTTCGAATGTCGACAATGCCCGCAGTGCGATAGCCATATTGTGCCGGCAGTGCGCCTGTCAACAGATTGACCTGATCGATGATGTGCGTATCGAGCGACTGGCCAAAACCGCTAATCGGCTCGGGTATCAGAATGCCGTCGATACGGTATTGCAGGTCCGCGTGGTCGCCGCGCACGTGCAACTGACCATATGAATCGTCGGCGACTCCTGGAGCCTGCAGCAATACCTGGTTTAAGGGCGTGTCGTCGCCTTGCGGCATATTTTTGATATCGGCGGCGCTAATACGATAAACGCTGCTCCCAGTTTCCGGCAGCAGCCCATTACGCGCCTGATCGAGACGCGCGGCATTGACCTGCACTACACCTAATTTGACTGCATCGCCTGAAGTCGGCGCGCCATTCGCCTCGCCGACTTGTCCTGGCGGTGCTGGTGCGATAGCTTGTGCCGAGGCGTGGCCGGCGGCAAGAACACCGCAGAACACAAGGGTTGGCTTAAACAGCCGGGCGGGGAGCATGCGTATTGCACGCCGCTTGCGTAAAGGAGAGAGGTATCGGTTCATTGTCTGGTTTTAATGGGAAGCAGGGCCAAGACAAGAATGATATAACATAACATCATTGAATTGAAACAATATAACATTGCGTTGTGTGTTAGCCGCGACGGGGGCACGTCGTCTTTAGTCCTCATTGCAAAACGACACGGCCCCGGAATCGGGGCCGTGTCAAAGTAACACCAAGGAGTGAGCTCGATCTGCGAGCAAGGACAATGCTTAAGCCGAATCTATAGTGCGGGGCGCTCTTTCGACCGCATGCACGGTCTTCATTTGATTCATTAATTTGCTGGCTTCAAAGTAAGCGGCATTAGCAGGTCTCTGTAAGTAACGCCCGGCGCCGCGTTGCGCACGTAGATCGCCATTGGCCCAGACCAGCTTGCCGCGTGCCACGGTATGGGTCGCCACGCCTTGCACGGTCATGCCTTCAAAGACATTGAAGTCGACGTTCTGATGATGCGTGCTAGCGGAAATCGTGCGGCTCGCCTGCGGGTCCCACACCACCAGATCGGCATCGGCGCCGACGGCCACCGTGCCTTTGCGCGGGTAGAGGTTGAAGATCTGCGCCGCGTTAGTCGAGGTGACGCGCACAAATTCGCTGGGCGTCAACCGCCCGGTATTCACGCCGTGATGCCAGAGAATCGCCATGCGGTCTTCGATGCCCGCGCAGCCATTGGGGATTTTCGTGAAATCGTCGCGCCCCGCGGCCTTTTGCGAGGCGCAAAAACAGCAATGATCGGTGGCGGTGGTGTGTAAATGCCCGGCTTGCAAGCCCTGCCACAAGGCTTCCTGATGTTCTTTGGAACGAAACGGCGGGCTCATGACATGCGCCGCTGCCCGCCCCCAGTCGGTGTCGCGGTACACCGACTCATCGATCACCAAATGTCCGGCCAACACTTCGGCATAGACTCGCTGACCTTCGCCGCGCGCGCGCGCAATCGCCTCCAGCGCATCTTTGGCCGACACATGCACGATATACACCGGCACACCTAGCACCTCGGCAATCCGCATCGCGCGGTTCGCGGCCTCCCCCTCGACTTCGGGCGGGCGCGACAGCGGATGAGCTTCGGGACCCGTCAAACCCTTGGCCAATAAATCACGTTGCAGCTTGAACACCAACTCCCCGTTTTCCGCATGGACGGTCGGCAAGGCGCCCAGTTCCAGAGAGCGGGCAAAGCTATTCACCAGAATCTCATCGTCGGCCATGATGGCATTCTTGTAGGCCATAAAATGCTTAAAGCTTGAGACACCATGCTCTTGCACCAAGGTACCCATATCGCGCGACACCGATTCATCCCACCACGTCACGGCGACGTGAAAGCCATAGTCGGATGCCGATTTTTCGGCCCAGCCACGCCAGGTATGGAAAGCCTCCAGCAACGATTGGCGGGGACTCGGGATCACAAAATCGATGATGCTGGTGGTGCCGCCCGCAAGACCAGCGGCCGTGCCCGTATAGAAATCTTCGCTGGCCACCGTGCCCATAAACGGCAACTCCATATGGGTATGCGGATCGATACCGCCCGGCATCACATACTGGCCGCCGGCATCGACAATCTCACAGCCGACAGGAATCTCCAGGGTTTCGCCGATGGCGATAATGACACCGCCGTCGCACAGCACATCGGCGCGGTAGCTTCGATTGGCATCAATAACGGTGCCGCCACGTATCAAAAGCGTCATAGATCAGACTCCAATTAGACGACGCCGATTAGCAGCGCCGCTGAAACCCTGTGTCAATTAACTTATGCGCCCACCAGCGACGCGCTCGGGCTCTTGCGCAATTTCATCAGCAAGCCATACACCACGGCCGCCAACGCCAAGCCAACAAACCAGGCATAGGTATAGATGGTCTGGAAGATATCGGCGACATGGGGAAATGCCGCCGGAAACGCGGTGTGCAAAAAGCCCGGCAAGTTGGGCAACACACCGACCAGCATCGCAGCCACGGCAGCCAGATTCCAGCCTTTCTCATAGGAATATTCGCCGCCCTCGGTAAACAGCGCACGCTGATTGAGCTCAGTGCCGCGGATAAAGAAATAGTCGACCACCATAATCCCGGCCACGGGCCCCAGCAAGGCGGAATAGCCGATCAACCAGGTAAAGATATAGCCCTGGGTCGAGGCGAGAATTTTCCACGGCATCATGGCAATTGCGATGGCAGCGGTAATCAAGCCGCCGGTTTTGTACGAAATCCCTTTGGGCCACAGACTGGAAAAATCATAGGCCGGACCGACCAGGTTGGCGGCCAGATTGCAGCACATCGTGTCCAACGTCAGGATCACCAGTGCCACCCCGACCCCGATACCCGTCATGCGGCTGGTCAGATCGATCGGGTCCCAGATGGCTTTACCGTAGATCACCACCGTGGCCGAGGTCACCACCACCGAGACTACCGACAACAAAGCCATTGGAATCGGCAAGCCGAGCGACTGGCCGACCACCTGGTCGCGCTGAGTCTTGGCAAAGCGTGTGAAGTCGGGAATATTCAAGGCCAGCGTCGCCCAAAAGCCGACCATCGCCGTCAGACTCGGCCAGAAGGTAATCCAGAACATGCCCTCTTTTTTACCGCCGCTGACAAACTCAGACGGTGTCGACAACATCGAGCCTACGCCGCCGGCTTTCGAGGTCGCCCACCAGACGAGGGCCAGACACATCACCACCTTGATCGGCGCCGACCAGCTTTCGAGCCAGCGGATCGAATTGGTGCCGTTGACGATAAAGTAGATCTGCAATGCCCAGAAAGCCAGGAAGCACAGCACCTGTCCCAACGAAATATCGATAAAAGGCAGTGCTGCACCATGCAGCGCATTGCCCGTCAAAATATTCAGCAGAACGTAAATAGCACTGCCGCCGAGCCAGGTCTGGATGCCGTACCAGCCGCAGGCCACCACGGCCCGCAGCACGGCCGGCAGTTTCGCACCTTGCGTGCCGAAGGAACTGCGCACCAATACGGCGTAAGGTATGCCATGCTTGGCGCCGGCATGGCCGATCAACAGCATCGGCACCAGCACAATGGCATTGCCCAGCAACACGGTCGCGACTGCCTGCCAGGGCGACATGCCCTGATCGGTCAGGCCTGCAGCCAGCATATACGATGCGATATTCATCACCATGCCGACCCACAAGGCCGCGAAGTGCCACCAGCGCCACGTGCGCTGCGCCGCACCCGTTGGCGCCAAGTCGTGGTTGTACAAACCGCTCGCGCGCGTGCCTACATCCAGACCCACATCTACTCCGGCGTTTATCCCCGCTTGCTGTGTCATCGCTTTCACCCCCTCAGGTTGAGTGCATTTTTTTACAGCGCCTTAAACATGTGAAACGGTCTTGTGCTGAACCACCTCGCCGGTCTCCACACGCGCCGGATTATTCGGGTGCGTGGTCCAGTTTGCATAAGCTGCCGTGTCGACACGCTCCATCGTGATGCAGGCGTCGACAGGACAGACAAGCAAGCATAAATTGCACCCGACGCATTGGTCGTCCATCACTTCAAAATGCCGCTTGCCATCTTTGGTTTTCATGATGGCTTGGTGCGCGGTGTCTTCGCATGCAATATGGCATAAGCCGCACTGAATGCAACTGCTTTGATTTATACGCGCCTTGATATCGTAGTTGAGGTTGAGGTTTTTCCAATCTGTGACATTCTTTACGGCACGGCCTCGGAAATCGTCTAACGTCGCGTAGCCTTTTTCATCCATCCAGTTCGACAAGCCGTCGACCAGATCCGACACAATCCGAAAACCATAATGCATTGCCGCCGTGCACACCTGCACGCTACCGGAACCGAGCGAGATAAATTCCGCAGCATCGCGCCAGGTGCTGATACCGCCGATGCCGGAAATCGGCAAGCCCGGGGTTTGCTCGTCACGTGCAATCTCGGCCACCATATGTAAAGCGATCGGCTTGACGGCCGGGCCGCAGTAGCCGCCATGGCTGCCGCGCCCGTCGACGGTCGGAGTCGGCGCCATCAGATCGAGGTCGACCGTGACGATGGAGTTGATGGTGTTGATCAGCGACACGCCATCCGCTCCACCCTTGTAAGCGGCTCGCGCACCCAACCTGATATCGGTGATATTAGGCGTCAGCTTAACCAGACAGGGCATGCGCGTGGTCTCCTTGACCCAGCGCGTAACCATCTCGATGTATTCGGGCACCTGGCCGACTGCGGCGCCCATGCCGCGTTCGCTCATGCCGTGCGGACAACCGAAATTCAACTCGACCGCGTCGGCGCCCGTGTCTTCGACCATGGGCAAAATATTTTTCCAGTCTTGCTCATTGCACGGCACCATGAGCGACACAATCATCGCGCGTTCGGGCCAGTTGCGCTTGACCTCGCGGATCTCGCGCAAATTCACTTCCAGCGGCCGGTCGGTAATCAATTCGATATTATTCAGACCGGCCATACGCTGGCCCGACCATTGCACCGCGCCGTAGCGCGAGCTGACATTCACCACATGCGGGTCCAGGCCCAATGTCTTCCAGACTACGCCGCCCCAGCCTGCTTCGAAGGCGCGGTTAACGTTATAAGCCTTGTCGGTCGGCGGCGCCGAAGCGAGCCAGAACGGGTTCGGAGAGGTAATGCCGGCGATGTTGCAACGCAGATCTGCCACGGTAACTCCTGATCTCAAAGGACTTCATCGGCATGCATCGCAGCGCTCTGCGATGCAGCATCCAGTTTTTATTCAATGCTCTTGATGCTTTAATTCCCTGCCAACAAACTTATGCAGCTTGCTCAGCCAGCCGACTCAATGCCCGATCGATAGCGGCCGCAGCCTGCTTGCCGTCCTGCACCGCTTGCACGGTCAGGTCCATACCGGTCGCCGCACAATCACCACCGGCCCATACACCGGCTAGCGAAGTTGCACCGTCGGCATCGACCACAATTTTTCCGCCCGAGATCGTCAACATGCGCGCATCCGGTTCGGCATGCAGCAGCGTCTGCCCGATGGCTTTAAGCACCATGTCGGCTTCAATCGTAAACCTATCGCCCGTGCCTTTGAGCGCTCCGTCGACCAGTTCGGTACATTCGAATTCGACGCCGGTGACCACGCCGTCCTGACCCAGTAAGCTGACGGGTTGGGCCCAGTTAGTCACCGTCACGCCCTCGGTTTGCGCAAACTCGCGCTCGGCCCAGGTCGCGCTCATGGCATCGATACCGCGGCGATAGACCATGGTCACCGTCTGCGCACCGAGTTTTTTGCTTTGCACCGCCGCGTCAACGGCCGTATTGCCGCCACCGATCACCACCACGCGCCGCCCCACTGGCAAGGCGCCGAGATCGTCGGCCTGACGCAGTTGCTCGATAAAGTCGACGGCATTCATCACACCTTGCAGCGCCTCGCCTTCCAGACCCAGGGCTTTCACGCCGCCCAGACCGATGCCGAGAAAAACCGCGTCGTAGCGCTGCCGCAATTCGTCCAGTGTCATATCGCGGCCTAGCTGTTTCCCGGTCAGTACTTCAATACCGCCCACCGAGAGCAGGTAATCGACCTCGCGCTGCGCAAAACCGTCCACTGTTTTATACGCGGCGATACCGTATTCATTGAGCCCACCCGGCTGATCGCGTGCGTCCAGCACCGTGACGTGATGCCCGGCCAATGCCAGCGCATGCGCGCAGGCCAAGCCAGCGGGACCGGCGCCCACGACCGCCACCCGCCGGCCGCTATCCGGCGCGCGATGAAAGATCGGCAACTGGCGCTCCATCAGCCAATCGGTTGCATAACGCTGCAGAGCGCCGATCTGCACCGGCTTGCTTTCCTGGGTATTGCGCACGCATGCGCCTTCACAGAGAATTTCCGTGGGACAGACACGCGAGCACATCCCGCCCAGTATATTGGCTGACAAAATATCGGTGGCCGCGCCCTTGAGGTTGTCATTGCCGATCTTGCGGATAAAACTGGGAATATCGATGCCCGTCGGACAGGCATTGATACACGGTGCGTCGTAACAGTAATAGCAACGGTCGGAGGCGAGGCGCGCCTGATCGCGTGAAATCAGCGGCGCCACATCGCTGAACTGGCATTGCAGGTCGGCGGCGGACAGCCGCCCGGGGGCGATGTCGCCGGTATGTTTCTGAGCCATGGTCACTCCATAGTGATGAAGTAGAAAGGTGTTGCTTACCCGTACCACCAAGACAATCCATACAGCCGCATCGGTACTTGCCGAACCGGCCTACTGCCTAACTTATTCAACGCTTCGATTCGGCCCGCTTATTTAATTGGCCGCTGCGCCGCCTTTGTAATTGGGCGTGGCGCCGCCTTTTTTAATCCGGCGCGGCGCCGCCTTCGAGGGCGCGCTCCAGCATCGCGTGCAGCAAGACATTGGCGCCCGCCTCGATCCAAGGCTGCGTCGCGTCTTCCACCTCGTTATGGCTGATGCCGTCTATGCAGGGGATAAACACCATTGAGGTCGGCGCAACCGTGGACAAATAACAGGCATCGTGCCCGGCGCCCGAAACCATATCGCGATGCGAATAGCCGAAGCGCTCAGCGGCAGCGCGCACCGACTTCACACACTCGGTGTCGAAGGCAATCGGCGCGTAATAGAAAATCTGCTCCAACTCGCAGCTCAACTTCAACTCGTCGGCCACACGTGCGACGCCGACACGCAGTTCGGCATCCATGCGCGCCAACACCGCGTCATCGGGATGCCGAAAATCAACCGTAAAGAACACGCGCCCCGGAATCACATTGCGTGAGTTCGGATGTACCTGCATCATGCCGACCGTGGCACAGCCGAATGGCGCATGCGCGAGGCCGATGCGGTTCACCATGTCGACCACGCGAGCGGCGCCGAGCAAGGCGTCGCGTCGACGCGGCATCGGTGTCGGACCGGCGTGCGCTTCCTGGCCGGTGAAGGTAATTTCATACCAGCGCTGGCCTTGGGCATCGCTGACCACGCCGATAGTGTGATTCTCGGCTTCGAGAATCGGCCCCTGCTCGATATGTAATTCGAACGCCGCGTGAATCGGACGTCCGCCGCAAGGCAGATCGCCGGCATAACCGATGCGCTGCAATTCCTCGCCGATAGTCTTGCCGTCGACATCCTTGCGCGACAAGCCGTATTCCAATGGAAACACCCCGGCAAACACGCCCGATGCGACCATCGCGGGCGCAAAGCGCGAGCCTTCTTCATTAGTCCAGATCACCACCTCGATCGGATGTTCGGTTTCGATATCAAGATCGTTCAGCGTCCGTATCACCTCAAGCCCGCCGAGAATGCCGTAGATACCATCAAAACGCCCGCCGGTTGGCTGCGAATCGGCATGTGAGCCGGTCATCACCGGAGCCAGTGCCGCATTGCGGCCCGCACGGCGCATAAACACATTACCCATTTGATCGATGCTGACCGTGCAACCGGCTTCTTTAGCCCAACTCACAATCAGATCGCGCCCTTCACGATCGAGGTCGGTCAGCGCCAGACGGCATACCCCGCCTTTGGGGGTCGCACCGATTTCGGCCATCCGCATCAGGCTATCCCATAGGCGCTGACCGTTCACTCTGATAGACGTCGATAAGCTTGCTTCAGGCATTGCATTCATCAGTCATTCTCCTGTTCGCAAACGCCGTATTAGCGGTTTGCATGCACCGGAACACGATGGAAATTGCGCCTTTTAGGGGCGCGGTGCTCAGACACGGTGCGTTAATGGGCATCGCTCGAATACTGCCACATACAATCCTGTCCGATTGGTCAGGTTTTACACGATATATCTCTAAACTTCAATGTGATACGTTAGC
>Ga0302220_10000685_pt1 | contig 27766 bp, 29 predicted proteins | sample II_Palsa_E1_3_FD_194572 | JGI IMG/M metagenome (GOLD analysis project Ga0302220, IMG submission 194572) | Peat permafrost microbial communities from Stordalen Mire near Abisko, Sweden - II_Palsa_E1_3 | ecosystem: Environmental > Terrestrial > Soil > Palsa > Peat permafrost | place: Sweden...
TCATGACTCTGCTCCCGTTGAGTGACGAGGCGGATTGCCTCGCCCATCAACATGAAAACAGAGTCGGTTTCCTCTCCCACACCACTACCGTGGGCCGGAGCCCCTTACCGCGCGAGCGGTTTAGTCCGCCGACCCACAACGGTCTTTCACACTTCTCTTGAGCGGACGTTCGCCGTTCATCGCGCTCCCGTTCTTAGCCTATTCATGCAAGTGATGCATCGCCGTTAAAGTCGACGCCTGATCAATTGCACGAGGCTCACCCGACGTATCTATCGCGATATCTTCTGTAAGTAGCAGTTCAGATTCCTGAGATACAAAACCCGGGCGACCCTTGAGCCAGAGTCCGAACTCCCGCATGACTTCGATGACTGGCTTCAACCGCTCGCCGTCGTTCGTGAGTTGATACTCAACTTTCACCGGAACTTCCGCAAAAACCGTCCGCGCAATCAGGCCCGCCTGCTCCAGCGCTCGTAAATCGAGCGTCAACATCCGCTGCGATATGCCCGGCACATCACGACGAAGTTCGTTAAAGCGTTTGGGACCGTCGACCAGATACGACACCAGTAGCAAACGCCAGCGCCCACCCAGCAAGCGCATCGCTTCTTCGATTGAACATCCTGTCGCACTCTGCTTCATTGGTTTATTACTCAGTATATTTTTTGTACCTATATCACAAACTTCTGCCTTCTTCACTTTTTAGCCTTTGTGCGGGATATTCCTTTCAGCGTCGCTTACGTGGCGAACTTTTCTAATGATTAAAGGAAGACCGCATGAAGCTGTATCACGCACCGGGAAGCTGTTCACAGGCGATCTGCATCGTATTGCAAGAGACGGGGATTAATGCCGACGTCATCCCCGTCGATGCGCGCAAGCACGTACTGGCGGACGGGACGAGCTATTACAACGTATCCGAGTTGGGTTACGTGCCGCTTCTGCAACTGGAGGACGGTACGTTTCTGCGCGAGGGTGCGGTCATCGCCCAATATCTTGCGGACCAGTCGCCGGAGTCGAAACTGGCGCCCGCTTATGGCTCGATGGAGCGCTACCGGCTGATGGAATGGCTTAACTTCTTGAGCGCCGAAATTCATAAGGGCTTCATTCCCCTGCTCTATGCCGTGGCCGCAGGCAAGTGGCTTGAGACCGCCAAGCCGAAGCTCGAAAGCAGGTACAGCTGGATCGACCGACAACTGGCTGGGAAGCGATTTCTGATGGGCGACAACTTCACGATTGCCGATGCCTACCTGTTCGCATTGACAGGATGGGGCACTGCGTCGTGGATGAAATCGGTGTACAACGCGAACATCGATCTCGGTCCGCATTGTCACCTTCAAGCGTGGTATGAGCGTATCAGGGATAGACCGACAGTCCAGCGCGTCCTACGGGAAGATGGTCTGCTGGCTACCTAAGTCTGGAGCAAGCTCTGGTTGAAAGATCGCACAATCTGTCGATCATTCACGGACGACTGTCGAACGTCTCAAATTGGCCGAGCGTCGTCCGTTAGTGCCGAAGTTTTTTCTATCGACAGAAGAGTAAGGATTAGCCGTAGCCGCTTTCCGCACGTGGACGTTGAGCCGGATTACGTCTCCTCCTTCTCCCTGCTCCATGGAGCATCCTTGGCTGTTCGCCATGCATGCCACCCAATCGGTAGATCGGCCAATTCATGGATAGTGCCGTCAATTGTGAGTATGTTCTTCAAACTGACAACGACGGCGTCACACTCTTGATTCGCTCCGGGCGTGGAGCCGACAAATTGCCAAGCGCCGTCTTCCGCATCGTGCGACACATATGCGATCCAGTCGTGCTCGTAAATGACACGCCTGCTTGCAATGACCGCTACGTTTGGTGCATCGCTGAAATTTGTCATCGTGCCTTTCATGTGCTGATCTGTCCCGTGCAGATTGTCGACGATCTACGCCCCCCAGTCGAACGGCCGAAAGTGGCCGCACTCGGTCCGACGCCGAACTTCCGCAGTCGACTCTTCGCGGTCGGCTGGGTTTGCGCCGGAACAGATGTTCCGGTTCCAGATTCGTCGAAGTGAGCGCGCGGTATCATCTCTTTACCGATGATCTATCGGAGCATGTCGAGCAAACTTTCGTAGTCTAGGGGCTTGGTCATGAAATCCTGGAATCCAGCCTCGACAGCGGCTTGCCGATCCTGCGGCTGACTTCGACCGGTCAGTGCGATCAACTGGAGGCTGTCGCCGCCGGTGGTCTGCCTGACAAGGCTCGCCAGATCGTAGCCCGACATATCCGGTAGTCCAATATCAATCACAACGACATCCAGACTGAGGGCCGAGACCAGTCCTAGCGCCATCGCGCCGCTGCTTGCCGTGCGAGCGTCGTGCCCATCGATCTCGAGCAACGTCGCAAGGCTCAGCGCTGCGTCTTCATTGTCATCGACGATCAGGACGCGGTGCCCGCCGGCGACTACGGCGTGTGACACCGCTGCCTTGTCCGGACCGGCGCTCTGCACAGGCGAAAGCGGAAGCTGTACGGTGAATTCGCTGCCTTTGCCAGGACCTTCGCTCGTGACACCGACTTTGCCACCGTGGCGCTCTGTCAAAGCACGAACCAGCGAAAGCCCGATACCCAGACCGCCCTGAGAACGGGACTGTCCTGACGGCAACTGCGTAAAAATGCCAAAAATTGACGGAAGGTCCTCGCCCGCGATACCAATCCCCGTGTCTCGCACCGTAATGGTTGCGTCGAGGTCGTCCCGGCTCAGAGCAAGTCGTATGGTCCCACCAGCGGGCGTATATTTCGCGGCATTGGTGAGAAGGTTCTCAACAATCTGGATGACTCGCCCGGGGTCGGTGTCGACAAATAGCGCCTGGTCAGGCAGATCGACAAGAAATGAGTGGGCCGCAGCCTCAAGCATGACGTGGGCACTTTAGCTCGCGTGACGGATCACCACCGTGAGATCCACATGCTCGATCTTTGTCTCAAGTTTTCCCTCGGTCACCCGCGAGATGTCCAGCAGATCCTGGGGGCGGCGTTCTCGGCCGCGTGGATTGGCGTTTCAGTGTTGCCAATGAACCCGAGTCGCGCTGAGCGGCAGCGGCGAGTCAACGTTCGGTTGTTCATCCAGATAGCAATTCACAGTGGATTGTTGACGATCTCCGTGCCCCTGTCGACTGTCGTTTCATGGCGGACCTGAGCCCGACGACCACTGGCTCAGGACGACCCACGACAGCTAGTCGGATTTCCCCAAAGCGGTCACTCGGATCGGCACCAGAACACTTAATGGATTTCATTCGTTGAAGTGTCCAAGTTGCTCCGTTCGTTCTTTTGTCATTGCCGTCATGCACTCGAAAAAATAAATGTACCTTGCGGAGCCTGGCCCCAAGACGTAGACGTAGCTATAGCAGTAGTTATCACGATATTGGGTCCAAGCGGCTTGTGACTTCAGAAAATAGGGGAGTGCTACCGGGTCATCGTCTGACTTCGCGTAAGCGTCATCGTCTCTCTTGATTCTATCCATCAGCGCTGTGCTTTTCTGTTTTAACGTTTCGACCGCGCGCTCGAATTCCCTGTGTTCGCATTCCTCCATATCTTCCGTCGACGCTCCGTCGCCCGTGTTGCACAAGTGGTCTATTTCTGCGCGCGAGTGGCCGTGAAAGTAGACGGCGGACGGCTCGAAATCGCGATAGTCGAATTCCCCTGAATAGCGGGTCTTCGGGAACGCGGGGGCTACGAAGGCGACTGACAAGAGCGCGAGCGAGAGGTAGTGATGTTTCATGTTCGTCCGAACGTTGCCTAGTAAAACGATGTCCTGCCACGGCTATTTTTCAATCGATTACCCCCCAAGTGTCAACGATTCAGGGCCGATGTCGAGCGTCTCAAACTGGCCGCCCCCTGCCTTACAGCGACAGGAACGCGGCGACGACCAAGGCCGCAGCTCCGATGATGGACGCCACGGCGCCGACCCAGTTTCCGAAATAGACAAATCTACCCACGCCGGCGCCGCCTGAGGACAAGCCTCGCTCGCCAGTCAAGGCGGCCAGCGGAGTGGAGACACAAAACCCGTACGCCGACACGATGAACGCGATGGTGATCACCCACGCCAGCATCGTTGGGACAGTCATCGAGGGCAGCAAGGCCGCAACAGTTAGCATCAATGTTGCGCCGATCGGCAGGCTCAGGTGAGCCACGCGCCAGGAATTCACGATATTCGATGGCGCCCCGCGCTTGATCGCCTTGGCGTAAGGGGCGCCGAGCAGCAAGCCGAAGAGAAGGACTATTGATCCGTGGAGTACAAGCTGATGCGCGGGGCTGTGCATGAGGTTGAAATGATGTGTAGTGGACCGATGGCCGCACGAGAAATACCCGGATTATCGACGCGATCTAGGCGACTGTGTCGAACGTCGCATGATGGCCGCGTGCTGCCGGATGCGGTCGGCGGCACGCAACCGCTGGGGCCTTTCGAAAACATCACGACGCATACCGCCCTAGTGGCTGGCACTTCGCGGGTCAGTCGACAATGAAGAGCTTCGCACCTGTCCTGGTATAGGACTGATGCGGCTCAGCGTTGTCACCAACTTGATAACTCATGCCAGCCATCAGGACGAACTTCCGCCCATCTTCGAGGGTCGTTTCCAACTCACCTTCCATGCAAAAAAGAACATGCCCTTTTTGGCACCAATGATCTGCCAGGTAGCCCGGCGTGTATTCCACCATGCGCACGCGGATTTGATCAGGTTTCTCGCCGAAAAATCGTGTGCGCCAATAAGCTGCGCCCCTCTCGCCTTTGTGCTCAGTCTTTTCGACTTCCGCCCAGTTTGTCGTGCCAAATGCAAATGCGTCCATCTTCATGCTGTCTCTCCCTGTCTTGTTGGGCTCACGCTCACCGTTTGATCTGCCACGCCCTTCATGTGTCTTTTCTTGTCTGGACGGTTGGAGGCATCCGACATTATTAAGCGATTGCCAGGGAGACTGTCAACGATCCACGTGGCAATGTCGAAGGTCCGCAGTTGGCCGAAACTCGACGTCGCCGAGCAAGAGGTGGTCCGATGGGCCGCTCAGGGACACGACGAGCGATCACAGCGCCGCTACCGTGTCCAAGACATCTTTTGCAGAACCCCGCGGTAGCCATCGCACGTGGCGATACGCCTGCCTAGCACCACGGCAGCGGAAGCATGGAAAACGTCGCCAAGCCAGCGACATCGGACCCTTGCTGCGTGTACATAGTGGCCATCACACCGAACCGGCGAGCGGTCGACGACATCGGATCGGTGTCGAGCACGAAATGCAAGTGGTATCGTGGTCCGAGATCCTCCATCCTTCCCAGTCCAAACTGCCGACAGTGCGCCATGTCGTAACTGACCCACCCACGCTCGCCGTTTGGGTCGGCGACGTATCTCAGATGAGCCGTGCGCAGTCCGATGAGCGTCGCGCTGCTTTGCGCATGCGCCACGGGAACCCCTAGCAAGCCCGCAAGCGCAGCCAGGATGAGTGTGCTTTTCAAGAGTCTTTCTCCGTGAGTTGCTCGGGACGGGCGCGCAGCGCGCAGGGCCGTGCGTGATGGCGAGATGGCTGGGGCAAGCGTTGTCACTGCGTCCGAGGGGAGCCGTGGTAGATTCTTACGGCCTTATTACGCGTGCTGCTTTAGGCTTGGTTCCCCGCACCAGCGTAATGTATGGCACAAGACGCGAGCCCCGCTCACGATACCATCCTATAGTTGTTGTTCGAATCCATACGGTTGGTACTCGAGTCGTACCCACCGTTCGAGCACTACAGGAACTAAGTCGGCAATACCTTCAATGTGTGCGTCCCCCTCATGGCACAGAGTGAGGCAGAAATCTCGAGACTTGACGAATATATCGCCTTTGCCGATTACGACGATTCCGCATTGTTCGGCTCGGAGAACGTACGGCATAATCTCATTAGCTGTTACGCTCTCCTCCTTCCACATTTCATCGATAGAAAGATTGCAGTCCCAGCCGAAACTCACCAGCACCTCCGCTGAGCCACTGCGCTTTAGCCCGTAGCTGACGTAATCGACTTCGTCCAGCAGGAGTTGGCGATTCAGCGGCATCGTCCTGTACTCGATCATATTTGCTCCAAGTCCTTATTATGCGTACTGCTTCATAGGGCAACGCTGACCGCCCTCACTGGCAGCGTAGTGCCCCGACGTATCGGACTCATGTTGGCGCGGAATACCTTAGTGGCTACCCGAATCATAAGAACACTGGCCGTCCGCCCGTACTGTTAAGACGTTCCCCGAGTCGCGCTCATAGAGAAGCCATTGCTCACCGGTCACATCATCGTCATACGGCCAGGTTCTCAATTCACAGTCGAGATCGAAAGCGAAGACCCATGTCCCAGGCCTTTCGTCCCGAATAACAGAAAGCAGCTTTTGACCGTCGAGTTGATCGGTTGCGAACGCGATGACATCATCCGGTGATTCGCTGTGGGCGACCTCAGTGCCGCGTAGAGTGATTGACCAGTTACAGCAATAAATCCACAGGTGCCATCTACCTCTCACGCTCACCCGCCTGCTGGCCAGACGTTCTTGGACGCGTTCTTGCGTATCAGGTGACGCTGCCAGAGGCTCTCTTACCTCGAGGTCGGGCTGTCCAAACTCCAAGGTAAGGAAGCTCCCGTGGCCTTTTCTAACCGACCAAGCGGGATTCCCATAGACTGCGGAGCAGATTCGATTGAAGTCTATGCAATTCATCATGCCCTTTCGAGTTGACCGTTCGCAATCTACACGGACCTGTCGAACGGCCGCGTCTGCCGACTAGAGCCCGACGTGCGATGACGCCAGCCTCACCCAGCTTCCATGAATAAGCGATGTGTCGCCTTTGTAGTCGACGAGTGGCGAATCGAAGATATCCCTGAGTCGCGCCCAAATCAGCAAATCGCCCACGGATCTGTGAGCTTCTGCATGAAGCCAATCCAGCGTTTTGGCTACGATCCATGCACTCTTCATCCAGTCTTGGCCGACAAAAGACAGAATTAACTCATCGAAGTGAGAAAGCGGTGAGGAGATTAATCTGAATTCTGGGTTAACAAATCGTAGCGAGGCATTTTCTTGCCTTAGATGTTCCCAGTTAGCTATCAGCTGTTGCCTTTCCATATTCGAAGGCTGAGTCGCCTGTGCCAGAAATGCATGTTCAATGATTTGTTTCGGGTTGTATAGTCCCAAAGACGTTTTCCCGTGCAATTCCGACGTGTCGGTTACGTCAATCACGAGGAAATCCCGTCCCTTCATCTTGAAGACAAACTCGAGAAATCCCGAAAATTCACTCGCTGAATGTCGGTCAACCCAAACGACAGGTAAAACATCCGGCTCAAAGGCAACACGCCAAAAGTCATCGGAGGCTCCGAGCCAGTCCGGATCATCCGCGTCATATCCAAGATGTGCATCTATCCAGACGGCGCGCGCAAGCCGCTCGGGCGGAGCTATAGGTCCGTAGCTAAGATCATCGAAAAAGGCGATTATGCGCTCCTCGACACCTGCGCTGACAAAAGCCTGTCTCAGGCTGCTGGCGGCCGACGGATTGAACACGAAGTTGATTTTGCGCATACCTGCGAGGACCAGTGGATGTCGATTAATGTCATGCCTTTTATGCTATGTGCGGACTAGTGTTTCGCCCTGGAAAACATGATAGGGCGTTGACTCGAGATTCATTCGCTCCGGGATAGGCAATCCGTTTCCGCAGTAGTCGATTTCGACGTAGCTCAAATGCCCCGCGTCATTAGTGAACAGCAGTATTTCGAGCGATCTCAACTCGCTCGGTTCGCCCAAATCACGGAAGTCTGCTTCAAACACCAAACCGTAACCATGCCCCGCCATCGCTATTCGCGGTACGCTGTCAGGCGCAGCGATAGACACTGCGAAGCTATTGCAACCACATTCACAAAGCTCGCCAATTTCTGCATTAGCAAATTGTGCCGCAAGCGCATCTCGATCCGGAAATTGACAGCGTTCGAGGATGAGCGCAATCCAAAAAGCTGCGAGATGCAAGTCATTTGGCATACGAGGCCCAGACAGGTGTAGCGTGGAAATAAGTTCTCTAGTTCACCGATTGTCATAGATCTAGAGAGCGATGTCGAATGGCGGCTATTGGCCGGGTCCGGTTCGATGTAAGTGCCACTGCTCAGCGGACAGTCGCCATGCGACACTGACAACCGCCTATTCCTCGATTACTCGATAGCGGGGCACACATGCCAGTCGAAATCGTAGCTACTACGTACCAGTTGCCCGATGGCTCGCAGGAAGTGGAACTGATGGACAACGGTCAGACAAAGCGCTTCACGCCAGAGGGTTTGTCCGAATACATCGAGGCGCTTGCTGCAGTACGAGCCGATCTACTGCCACCGGTGCGCCTTGATGTTCCCGTCGGAAGGTCGGTACCAACACAACTCGATCCGAATTTTTCCACCACGGCCAACGAGATGGTGAACGGCTCTTCGCTCTATTTTCGGCACTCTGGATTTGGATGGCTCGGCCCCATCATTCCGTTCGACAAGCTGGTAGCGCTTCACCTATCGCTCGGCGCGCAGATCGAGGAAACGAAAATCTCCCGGGCTCGGCCATTAAACTAGCTTCGCCCGTCACAATTGTCTCGGTTTAACTCAGTCGACGAGCGACGCCGTCACAAGTTGTCTGTCTTCTGCGGCACCAACGGCATCAATGCCCCGACCTTCCGCACCGTGAGAGCACGCGCGAGGCTCGTTTATCCGCGCGAGCAGAGCTTGAATAAAATTGCCTGGATCTGTTCACCCGTGTACGGCTTCCTTAGCGCAAGCCATTCGAACGGAAAATTTGCATCGTGAGGCAAGTCCCGGCCAGAGGCAAACACGCATCTGAGCGCAGGCGTAACGTCGGTCGCTTTGTGAGCCAACTCTATGCCCGACATGCCCGGCAGTGAAATATCGGTCAACAGGACCTCAAAAGTCTGAGCACCTAAATTCGCCAGCGCCTCCTCGCCCGAGCCCACGCCATGGGGTCGATGACCAAGCATCGTAAGTACCTCGCAAATCGCTTCACGAGAATCGTCATGGTCCTCTACCACCAAAATTCGTAGGCTGGTCGCGCTCGGAACGGTCACGGGCTGTGCTTCTGCAACCGTATCCTTACGACGGACGTTCACCGGGCCGGTTGCGCCCTTCAGCATTTGGCGGATTTTGTATGCGAGCTGTTCGCGACTATAAGGTTTGCTCAACAGTTCCACACCGGGGTCGAGGCGACCGCCATGCACAATCGCATTTTGCGTATAGCCCGAGGTGAACAGAACCCGAAGGTGCGGCAATATCGCCACCGCACGCCTCGCCATCTCCGGACTGCGCATCGGACCGGGCATCACCACGTCTGTGAACAGTAGGTCAATATGCACGCCGCTATGGATGATAGTGAGAGCGCTTTGAGCATCGTCGGCCTTGAGCACCCCATAGCCAAGCTCAGACAGCGTATCCACCACCGTAGACTGGACCTTACGGTCGTCCTCCACTACGAGTATCGTCTCATTTCCGCCAACAAGAACGGCACCATGCCGTGCGGCAGGTTCCACGGCTGCCTCCATCGAGCGGGGCAGATAGATTTTGACGGTCGTGCCGTGTCCGATCTCGCTGTAAAGCTTGATGTGGCCACCGCTTTGCTTGATAAAGCCGTAGGCCATGCTCAGGCCCAGGCCGGTACCTTCGCCCTCAGGCTTCGTCGTGAAAAATGGTTCAAAGGCCTGGGCGGCAACCTGCGCCGCCATGCCCGTTCCGGTGTCGGTGACGGCCAGCATCACGTACTGTCCCGGTGCAACGTCGGTCAGAGTGGCTACGTATTGATCGTCGAGCATGGCATTCGCTAGCTCCAACGTCAGCTTGCCACCGTTTTTCATGGCGTCACGCCCGTTGATCGCGAGATTGAGAATGACGTTCTCGAGTTGATGCGGATCGACCTGCGTATTCCAAAGACCACCGCTGACGATGGTTTCGACAGCAATGGTTTCGCCCAATGCGCGGCGCAGCAAGTCGTCCATGTTCCGAAGCAGCCCCGCCAAGTTGACCACCAGCGGCTGCAGTGCTTGTCGCCGCCCGAAAGCGAGCAACTGCGCGGCCAGCGTGGCACCGCGCTCGACGGCGTCAACGGCCTTATCGAGCCGCTCACGGGTCCACTCGTCGCGCGCGTGCCGCGCTTCCAATAGTTCGAGATTGCCGCGCAGAACTTGGAGCACGTTATTGAAGTCATGCGCGACGCCGCCGGTGAGCTTACCGATAGCTTCCATTTTCTGCGATTGCCGCAGTTGCTCCTCCAGCTCGATTCGCTCGGCAACCGCATCCGTAACGCGCTGCTCGAGGTTACGCGTCAATTGGATTAATCCTTCTTCCGCAACTTTGCGTTCGTGAATGTCGACCAGGACGCCGGGAAATCGCGTGGGTTCGCCGTCGCCGTCAAAGTCGCAACGACCGCTTGCCAGAATCCACCGGTACTGTCCGTCCTCCGGGCGCCTGATGCGATATTCCGCGTTGTAGGGAACGCCGTCGGCGAGGGTGCGTGCAATTTGCCCGTTCACATGCTCAATGTCATCCGGGTGAATAATTTCTGTTGCGGCCGCCAGTGGCAGGCCGCGTTCGAACAGCTCGGCAGGGTACGAGAACGTTCTCGCGAACCGCTCGTCGCCAGTGAGAAGGTTGGCCTTGATATCCCAGACGAATGAGCCGAGGACCGCACCTGAATTGAGTGCAAGCTGCAGCCGTTCGTTAGTCGCGCGAAAAGCCGTTTCCGCCTCCTGCCGGCGCCGCTCACCCGTGACCCGTTCGGTGGTTTCGATGACGATGGCAATGACGCCCGCTGGTGAACCATTGTCCTCGACGACGGGGCTGTAATAAAGGTCCATCCAGACGTCTTCGGCTACCCCGTTCCGGAACAGTACGAGCTCCTTGTCACGATAGGACAAGGTTCCACCCGCGAGACAGGTCTCGACAACGTTCCGGTTGAATGCGGCAACCTCCGGCCAACCGTCCTCGACCGGGGAACCTAGCAAAAAGGGGTGACGACCGCCGGCGAAGACCGAATAAGAGTCGTTGTAGATCATGTGTCCGGCGCGGCCCCAGAGTATGACGAGCGGCACGGGAGACGCGAGCAGCATCTGAACGGCTGCGCGTAAGCTGCTGGACCACCGGTCGATCTGGCCCAGGGAAGTCGTAGACCAGTCAAATTCTTGAATCCGGTGGGCCATCTCACCGCGCCAGCCCGCACATCCGTAGTCGTCCCTCAACACTCGCATAAGCACCACCTTTTGACGTTGATTAGGAAGTTTCTTATGCGCATCAAACGGTGTCAATTACTGGAGTAATCTCCGAGTCAAGGGCTTTACCGGCGTAGAGTTGGGCGTACGCGCTTCGGTCGAATTTTCTGGCCTGGGTCGCATTCACTTAGCCGTGCCGCGCGACGGCAGGCGTCTCGAATCCCGCATACCAGCATCTGATCGGCCTCAACTATCGCTCGAAGCATCGAAGTGCCTCCGCGAGAATCGGGAGCACGAGAAGACGCTACCGACCACGGCCATCACAACGGCCAGTGCGATTGTCCCTGAGACAATGCCTGTCAGACGGGCATATGCTAAGCCGGTCTCGTCGCTGAACCAGATTTTGTCGTGCACGAACGCGAGGATGATCACGGCGCCCGCCTGTGTGCCAGCGTAGGCGATGCCTGAATCGCCGAAGCGAAGATGGCAAGACAGCCAGATGGCGAGGCACAAGGCAATCGTGCAGTAGAGCACGTTGCCGGCGGCAATCGGCAAAACGACGCATGCAATAAGGCTACCCAGAAGGCATCCAAGGAGGCGGTGAAACATTCGCAGAACGACCATGTACATGGACCGCGCACGATGGATCTTCAGTGGAACCACGAGAATAACCAATGCGGTGGTCATTGCCTGGGCGAAGCCGTCAACCGGATATCGATACGCAAAATACGCCAATATGCACGTGGTGAGCGTACCCGTGAAGACGTTGCGTGCCCGAAGCGACGCCACATCGAAGGACTCACCGGCAGGCGGCGGCGCAGCGGTTGCTGAAGCCGCTTTGGGCAGACCGGTCGCGGATATCAAGCGGTTGAACGCAGCGTTCACAACCCAGTAGGTGGCGGTACCAACCACGGCGTCGAGGCTTAGGGCTTCGGCTATGGCAATCGTGCTGGAGCTTGAACGGGTAGTGGCGATCACATATATGGCCAATGACGTGGACAGGATCCACATATAGCTTGCTGCGCGGCTGGTGGCCAGATAAAGGCCAGCCGCTGCGACGCACGTGATCGAGAAGACAAATAGGCCGAGTTCACCGGCAACATATTTCGACAGCATCAACCCAAATGCGGTGCCGCCAACGGTCCCGAGAATCTGTTGCATCCCTTGGTTCAGGGATGTTTTTGTGTCCTGGCCCGTGATGGCGAATGCACAGACCGCGGACCACCAGATCTCGCGAAGACCGAGCCAGTGAGCCAGGTAAACAGCCAGGACCGTTGCAATCACAGCGGCCATGCACTTGGGCGCGTGCTCGATAGCTTTTGCCCGGGATAATTCGCCGCGCAAGGCACGTAGCGTGTCCGAGAACGCGGTCACCGCAAGATTTCGCACTTGGGCTACAGAAAACGCCATGAAAATTGGTTGCCTTCGGCCTTTACGACGCCAGCCGAGGTTCCAGCAAAGTGCGGAGTGAAGACCGTGGCCCCGCTCGCTGCTGCGCGCTCCAGTACCCACCGACGGGATCGGTTGGCACGGTCCTTCTCCGCGCAGAACATGGAACTCCATTGCGGACGATAGATCTGGATCGGGTGGTGCCATACATCGCCGCTGAAGATTGCCTGTTCGCCGGCCGATTCAATCTCGATGGACATATGCCCGACGCTGTGTCCCGGGGTCGGGTGGAATCGGATACCGGGAAGATACTCGCCACCGTCTGCGCCAATTTCGTCGGTCAGACCTGCTTCGATCACAGGAAGCACACTATCTTCGAATACCATGCGGCGCGTCTCGCCGGCGGGCGTGTCAAAAAACTGATGCTCGAGCGTGGGCAGGACGTAGCGCGCATTCGGAAACGTGGGTACCCATTTCCCATCTTCGAGCCGGGTGTTCCATCCCACGTGATCGACATGCAGATGCGTAAGCAGGACGATGTCTACGTCTTCTGGCTTGACCCCCGCTTGCTCCAGACGCTGGAGGTAAGGGGTGTTCAATTGGTGAAAGATCGTGCTGAACGGTCGGTTCTTGTGATTGCCGCAGGCCGTGTCCACAAGAATGACGCGTCCGCCGACGCGGACTACCCAGGTGTGAACACTGAGGATAAAGCTCTCCTCGGCGCTGTCGAGGTGATCGCCGGCTAGCCAGGCGCGATGCTCCTGAACAACAGCTGGCTCGAAATCGGGAAACAGGACACCGGTCTTGAGTGAGAACTGCTGTTCCGTTACTTTGGTGACAGTCGCGCCGCCGACGCGATAGATTGGCGATTTGTCGTTCATGACTTAACTTGATGAGGTTGTGATCCCGCGGGGCGCACTGAGCCCGGCAGATGCCGATAGCGAAACAGTAGTGGTCACTTGGTCTCCGACATCCACTTCAACGTAACAAGCCACACGTTGTGCCCTCTATGCATAAGACCTTCATCGGTCTCACGAAAATGTGCCGCATCGTGTCCTTTTCCCACCTCCTCCATCACGACATGGCAGGTATTGCCTTCCGGTACCAGATACCAAGTATGGTAAAAAGTCGGGGCGGTGCCCGGCGCATAGCCATACCAGCCAATACGAGACCCGGTCACGAATTCATGAACTCTGCTTTCTAATGGAAGGCCGAACGTAGTCCAACGGAACACCGTATCTGCCTGAAGGCGCGCGTCGCCGTTGCTAACAATTCGAACATTTTCCGAGTTCGGATACCACTTCGGCCATTGTTCGGCATCAATGATGCGGTCCCACACACGTTGGCAAGACACATCAACATCAATTTCGTTATGCGCAAACAAGTCTGCCGTCATTGGATCGAAGCCTTCGGGCCAGTGAATATCCGGCGAGCGGTGCGCCAGATCGTCTTTCATCGTCGGGACGTTGATGGTATCTGTCCGCGAGGGGCCCGGCTGGTTATTTCCCTGACTCCAGGCGGGCGTACCGATCAGCATTGATCCGACGATTGCGGCATACGGCAGCACTCGCCGCAGAAAATGGGCGTTCTGACTAGTCATTGCTATTTCTCCTTGATGATGGTCGGGGCGGGAAATTCGCCTGCGACGACGGGTTTGAATCATTGTGCTCACACCAAGACGATTTACAAATGGCATCAGTATCAATTCATTAATGATTAAATGTCATTTAATGTTCGGGCAATCGGCTATCGTCTTCCATTCAATCCTCGCGATGCTATTGAGTCGGGCCTTGGTGATTTAGGGACGATCAGAAAGCGGACACCCCAGACGACTCCGAGGGTGGCGGGTCTTGGCGACAGTCCGCTATAAGCGGGTTCGACTTGCCCAGCGCGGGCCCATTCGATCAACTGCCAGTTAAAAAACAGTAAGCGACCCAAACTTAAAAGACGTTCAGAAAAACCTATTTCTTCTGTACGAAGACGCTGTCAATTTCCACCGGGATCCCCATAGGCAAGGTATAGACACCAATCGCACTTCGCGCCGGAAGATTCCCGTCGCCCCACAATCTCAGCAGCAAATCGCTCGCACCATCGGCAACCTGGGGATGCTGGGTAAACTCCGCGTTCGCACGGACATAAACTGTCAATCGGACACAGCGTTCGACATTTTCCAGCCCGCAAGCCTGATCAAGGCTGGCCAGAATCAAACGCATCGTAAGCTCTGCCGCTTCGCGGGCGGATTCGATAGACACGTCGTCCCCAACGATGCCGGTCACCGGCCGGCCATTCTCGACCGGCCCCAACCCCGAGACGTGCAGCAGATTTCCGTACTTAGCGACAGACCGGTATGAACCCAGCGGATTCAACGGCGGCGGCAAAGCTATGCCGAGTTGTTTGAGACGTTCCGACAGTTCTGTGTTCATAAATTTTTCCGAGAGTTCATCGTTTGATCTCCCGAAGAAATGATCGGATTGGTTCAAACGATGTTGGGCGAGCTGTATTGGTGCAACGGCGTGGGCGCCGCTCCGATTGGTGGTTAGATCCGATCCTTGTCGTGGAATTTCTGCATCCAGTACGGATACGGTTTCTCAGGCTGCGACACGACATCGAGCCGCGCCCGCAGCTCAGCCGGCAATATCAACTGCGCGGCCTCGAGGTTGTTCGTGAGCTGCGCGTCGGAACGTGCGCCTATCGTCACGGAAGTGACTTCATCGCGTCCTAGTACCCATGCCAATGCAACTTGCGCTGGCGTCGAACCGAGCGCCTGCGCGACCTCGCGAAGTTCGAGCACAATCGGATCGGCCTTCTGCGGGTCGATGGGCGGAAAATTGAGGTTGGCGCGCCGCCCTGCGTCGGCATTGCCGCTACCGTTAGCGCTACTGGACATGCCTCCAGCCGTATATTTACCGCTAAGGTAGCCGCCGGAGAGCGGGCTCCAGACCACCAAGGCCACTCCATTCTGGCGGGCCACCGGTGCGATCTCATGTTCGATATCGCGCGCCGCGAGCGAGTAATAAACCTGGTTGCTTGTGACGCTGGCCCAATGGGCATGCGAGGTGATGGCATGCGCACGCTCCAGGTCCGCCGCACTGAAGTTGCAAACGCCGATGTGCCTGACCTTGCCTTGTGTCACGAGATCGTCGAGCGCTCGCAACGTCTCGTCGAGCGGCACCAGTGCGTCGCGGTCGTGCAGTTGCAGCAGGTCGATATGCTCGCGTCCAATACGCTGCAGACTGGTTTCGACCGAACGCATGATGTGCGAGCGGCCGAGACCGACCTGATTCGGGCCGGGACCGGTGCGCAGACGCACCTTGGTGCCGACCAGCATGCGCGTGTCGTCGAGGCCAAGGTCGGCAAGCACTTGCCCGACCACCTGTTCCGATTGCCCTTGCGAATACGCATCGGCGGTATCGATGAAGTTCACGCCGTGCTCCACCGCCAAGCTGACGAGCCGACTCGCTTGCGCGCGGTCGAGACCGGCAATTTCGCCCCAGATGCCGCTGCCAGTGCCAAACGTCATGGCGCCCAGTGCGAGACGCGAAACCCGCAGGCCTGAACGGCCCAAAGTGCAGTAATCCATGTGTAACTCCCTGGTTGGTTGAACGACGGCGCTTGGCAATTGTTGAAAGAGGATAGGCGCTGGCGATGAACCCACTATAGGGGAATCGAACTATGATTAAAATAGCATGTATGTCATTGGATAAATGACAAACTAGCATGATTTACTTGAGCTGCACGATTCGGCGAATGACACCCCGATGTGTCGTATGCTCTTAGCCGGCGCGATGACCAGTCAGATCGGAACTGCCAACGAGCCAATCTATTGCCACCGGTGCGCCTTGATGTCCCGGTCGGAAGGTCGGTCCCAACGCAACTCGATCCGAACTTTTCCACCGCATCCCCGCGACGCTTAGCTGGCGCCGATTTGATGTTCCACCAACTCTGAATGCAGTCCAATGAGCGTGCGTACGACGACTGTTGCAACCCTTGTCGGCTTTAGGTTTAGAAACGGAAACGATTATCGTCAATTGGACAACAAAATGGAATGACTGCTTGTGCCGCTAGCGGGAAAGCGCTTCTTCCGGCCTCGAACATGGACTTTCATGATAATTGTCCTGCAGCTAGGGATTCTCGCTAACCGAAACTAATAGTCCCGGTCCCGGTTTCATACAATAGCTGCTTGGCGAGGTGATCGTGACCTTTGAAGCCGTGATATGTCGGACCGAGCTTAACCCTAAGTGTATGTTTTGTTTAGGGGATAGTCGTCGTTACCGGAAACTAATGGGACGCGCTAACCGAAACTGATGGTGCTCCCCAAGACGCTATACGCTATTAGCCGTTCTGCGCGCTGGTAATTCGGGACCGAGGCGCTTCTGAGCCGAGGGTGCAAGATGCTCGTTGAGCGTCCCTGTGCCCTGCGCGGCGCCGCCGAAGACGAGCGTGCGCAGCCTGAGTCTCGAATGTAAAGCGAACGTGGGTACCGCCATGAAGAAGATTCGGCTCTTACTATGTCTTCGGTGTCTTAAGAGCTGGCTTCCGGCCCAGGAACACAACATCGTATGGTAAAGAAAACGTCTCCCGAACAACGCCAGGAGTTGGGCTCCTTCCTCTCAAGCCGACGAGCGCGTCTACAGCCGAAGGAATTCGGCTTGCCTGAAGCGCCACGCCGCACGCCCGGCTTGCGTCGCGAGGAAGTGGCCATGCTCGCGGGCGTCAGCGTCAGTTGGTACACCTGGCTTGAACAGGGACGAGACATCCAACCCTCGGCAGACGCGCTTCGGCGAATCTCTAAGGTACTCAAACTCGATCGCGTCGAATCATCCCATCTCTTTGCCCTTTCTTCCCGCGAGGAACCGCTCGTTATGACCAGCGGCGCGGTGTCCGATGGCCTGGAGATGCTGGTCCGTGCCATCGATCCCATCCCGGCCTATGTCCGTAACACGCGGCTGGACATACTGGCCTGGAATGACGCGATAGCAGATCTTTTCGTCGACTACGGATCGCTGCAACCGCACGAGCGCAATACGTTGCGCCTGTTATTCCTCTACCCACCGTATCGCACGATGATTCTCGATTGGGAGCAGATGGCGCGGGGCATGATCTCGACATTCCGGGCCTCGCGTGCACACGCGCAGGACAAAGCACCGTTCGACAGCCTGATCGAAGAGCTGTCCGGTCAGAGCCCTGAATTTCGTGATTGGTGGCAGGACACCGACGTGAAGGGTTTCGACGAGGGCAGCAAACGTATCTTGCATCCCACTTCCGGTCATATCGAGTTCACCTATGTGGCGTTGACACCCGAGGGTCGGCCGGATCTTTCGCTGGTAACGTATATCCCGCGACACGCTGCCTATGACCCAGAGTCATAGGATCGCAACATGCCTTCTTGGCTCGATCTGACTTGCCTACACTGAGCGCAAAGCAGTGCATCACGTGCTGCTTCAACCGTCATGGGGGCAACAACGATGTCATATCTGAACACGCAGCCAAATACAAACCCCGCCAACGTCGCGACTTCGCGTGACCCCTCGACCGGCGAATTGATCGCAACTTACGCGTTCCAGACGCCGAACGACGTGGAACGCGTGCTCGAAGAGAGCGCCGCGGCTTTCAGGATGTGGCGCGCCACTCCAATGCGTGAACGCGTTGCCGCCTATCGTCGCCTTTCGGCCACGTTGCGGGAGCGCTCGGAACCGTTGGCCGCCCTCATCACCGCCGAAATGGGCAAGACCATAGTCGCGGCGCGCGCGGAGATCGAGAAGTGCGCGGCCACGATAGACTGGATCGCTGATAACGGCCCGTCGATCGTCGCCGACGAGCCGGTTGCGGTCGATGGCGATGATCAGGTGCATGTCTCGTATCTGCCCATCGGCACCGTGCTGGCTGTCATGCCGTGGAACTTTCCGTTCTGGCAGGTCGTCCGCGCCTCTGGGCCCATCATGTTGTCGGGCAACGGCTTTCTACTGAAGCATGCACCGAATGTCATGGGATCGGCCTTTGCGCTGCAGGACGCATACGAGGCGGCTGGTTTTCCGAAGGGCCTGTTCGCCAATCTGAATACCGACAACGAGACAGTCGCGCGCGTTATCGAGGATCCCCGGATCGCGGCGGTCACGCTCACAGGGAGTATGCGCGCCGGTTCCGCAGTTGCGGCGACCGCCGGGAAGGCACTCAAGAAAAGCCTGCTGGAACTGGGTGGCGCCGACGCCTTCATTGTATTGGCCGATGCGAACATCGATCTGGCCGTGAAAGCCGCAATCGAAGCGCGTTTCCAGAATGCGGGCCAGGTCTGCTTGGCCGCCAAACGGTTCATTCTGGAGAAACCCATCGCCGAGGAATTTACACGGAAATTTGTAGCCGCCGCGAAACAGGTGAACGCAGGTGATCCGTTCGATCCGAAAAGCATCATTGGGCCTATGGCGCGCGACGACTTGCGCGACGAACTGCACAAGCAGGTGGAACGCACCATCGCGGCTGGTGCCACGCTTCTGCTCGGTGGTAAAAAGATCGAAGGCATCGGCAACTTCTACGAACCAACGGTGTTGGCGAATGTGACGCCAGGTATGGCAGCGTTCGACGAGGAAACGTTCGGGCCAGTGGCGGCGATCACCGTTGCCGATAACGCGGAACATGCCGTTCTGCTCGCCAATACGAGCGATTATGGATTGGGCGGCAGTCTCTGGACAAGCGATGTCGCACGTGCGCAGCGCATTGCCCGTCGCCTTGAGACTGGCGGGGTGTTCATCAACGGCTTTCCCGCCTCGAACGCCCGCATTCCCGTCGGCGGCGTCAAGAAGAGCGGTTACGGACGCGAGTTATCGCATTTCGGCTTGCGGGAGTTCACCAACGCCCAGGCGGTCTGGGCGAAGAAGGTGGACTGATACGCGCCGATCAGTTGGTTGCGACGGGCGTGCTCTTGCGGGAGTTGATCTTGCCGTCGATCTGCGGAATGAACTCTTGTTTGAAGAGTTGCCGCATGACGTGCATGAAGTCTGTCACGATCTTGGACCGCGGCTGGTGTGCGGGAAATACCATAGAAAACTCGAACGGGACGGAGGGCTCCAGCCGACGGAGTACCGCGCCGGGGTATCGGGTGTAGGTGGCAGAGAATGGGTCACATACCGTCAGCCCCAGACCGCCGGCTACCATGCAGCACGCCGAGTGCGCCAAAGTGGTCTCCACCGGCCGTTCGCAAGTAACGCCCGCAGCATCCATCGCCATTTCCAGGTGCATGCGCAAAGGGTTGTTGGGACCTAGGGAAATCAGGGGCTGGCCCTGCAGGTCGGCAATCTTGAGAACTTTCTTGCGAGCAAGCGGATGAGCACTGGGAAGCATGCACACAGCCTCGACAGCCGGGAGCGGGACGATATCGATCCCCGGGTAGTCGCTGCCCACCATCTGAACAAAGCCGATATCGACTTGATTGGCTGCGGTCAGCTCCAGAATGCTCAACGAATGCCGCACGTCCAGCGACGTAGTGACGCCCGGCCGATCCTGGGAAAAGCGGCGTACGCCTTCGGTCAACACACTGAGGGCCAGCGCGGTCATCGAGGCGATACGCAAGGTACCCGTGCGCAATGTTTTCAAGTCCTGCGCTACGCGCTCGACGCGTTCAATGCCTTGGTAAAAGCGATCGACCTCGCTGAAGAGGCGTCGCGCTTCCGCGCCCGGTATCAAGCGATTGCCTTCCCGGCGAAACAAGCGCAAATGCAAGGTCTGCTCTAAATCCTTAATCAACCGGCTCACCGCCGGCTGGCTGATCTTCAACATCTCCGCAGCAATCGTCATGCTGCCGGTGACCATGACTTTGCGAAACGCTTCGAGTTGCCTGGGGTTCAGCTGCATGACTGCCACCAACGATAAAGACGAGATAAATCTTAGCATAACATTTTGTTATGTGCGTCCAACCCCGTGTGGGTTTGCGCTGGGATTTACGGAGCGCAATCATCGGCCCTGCTGTAATCGTTTTGCCACATACCATCGGCTTGCCCGTTGGTTCCCTCCACTCTTGGGAGCCGTTTTGCTGAACTACGCCATTCGACGCTTATTGCTGCTGCCCCCCATGCTTTTAGCGATATCCATCGCTGTGTTCATGGTTCTGCATTTCATTCCGGGCGATCCAGCGCGGCTGGCGGCCGGGCCGGATGCTACGGAAGCGGACGTGCAGCAGATCCGCGCGAACTACGGACTCGATCGCCCATTGTCGACGCAATATTTCATTTATGTCGGCAAGCTCTCGCGCGGCGACCTGGGTGAGTCGTTTCAGACCTATACACCGGTCAGTGAAGGCATCGCCCGCACGCTTCCTGCCACATTGGAGTTGACCGCGGCGGGCATGTTACTAGCGGTCGTGCTGGGCGTACCTATGGGGATTATTGCAGCGATCAGGCCGCATGGGCTGATTGACAATTCACTGACGACGCTCGCGGTACTGGGCATTTCCATGCCGGGGTTCTTCTTGGGCTTGCTTCTCATGTTGCTATTCGCCGCGACCCTGGGCTGGTTGCCGCCTGACGGTCGTGGAGGCTTGGCTCATCTGGTCATGCCGGCGATTACCCTAGGTTTGCCCTACGTCGCGACGTTTTCGCGGTTGGCGCGCTCGACCATGTTGGATGTCCTGGACGAGGACTATATCCGTACGGCTTACGCCAAAGGTGTCTCGCGCTACAAAGTTGTGTTCAAACACGCCTTGTCGAACGCTGCGATTCCTCTGGTTACCGTATTTGGCATGGATTTCGGCCGCTTGCTGGGCGGTGCCGTAATCGTAGAGACCGTATTCGCGTGGCCCGGCATGGGGCGTTACATGCTCGACGCTATCGTCGCCCGCGACATTTACGTCGTGCAAGGGACCGTCCTTGTTTTTGCAGCCCTAGTGGTACTCATTAATCTAATTGTGGATCTTGCATATGGAATCCTCGACCCTCGTATCGCGTACGCCTGAGGTGGGAGTGCCGGCTGCTCGCGCTGCGCGCGGCGGGTTTATCGGCTTCCTCTTTTCGAGGCGGCGATGGGTTGCCTTGGTTGCCCTAACGATCATCGCCGTGATCCTGCTGGCGGCGATCGCCGCGCCCTGGCTGTTCGACTGGAATACGGTAACGCGCGTAAACCTGGAGAAGTCGCTGGTCTCTCCGAACGCCTCATCCTGGCTTGGCACCGATGAACTCGGCCGCGATCTGCTGGGGCGCGTGATCTGGGGCGCACGTATAACACTTGCCGTCGCATTTGGCAGCGTGGCGATCGCCATGGCGGTCGGCGTAGCGCTAGGCGCGGCCTGTGGATACTATTCCGGCGTCGTGCCTGGCACCATCATGCGATTTATGGATTTTATGATCGCATTCCCCCGCACTTTGGTAGCCATCGTGGTGATTACCGTGGCGGGCAATAGCGTGCTCAGCTTGACCTTGGCCATCGCACTTTCCACGATCCCAATTTATGTGCGGTTCTTCGCCGCTCCGGTCAAGGCGTTGACGCAGCGCGAATTCGTGCAGGCATCGAGATCCATCGGAATGAGTGACCTGGGGTTGCTGACCACTCACATCCTGCCCAACGTTGGATCGCTCATCATCGTTCAGGCCACGGTATCGCTGGCCGAGGCCATCCTGATCGGATCGGGACTGAGCTTTCTCGGGTTAGGGCCGCCACCGCCTATTCCAGAGTGGGGCGCCATGATCGCGGCGTCGCGCCCACTTCTCGTCATCCATCCCTATGTACTGATTGCGCCGGGCGGAGTCTTGTTCTTGGTGATCCTGAGCTTCAACTTGGTGGGCGATGCACTGCGCGACTACGTAGATCCGAAATCGCGTCACGGCCGCTAGTTTCTTCACGTCTTTTTGTGTGACCGCCATGCCGGCGCTGCGGCAACGGCGGCAGTTTTACCCTCCAAAATATAAGGGATATAACGCATGAAGCAGCAAAGCATCAAATTAGCGCGCTACTGGGTGCTGGGCGCTTTAGCGGCGACGGTGTTTGCCATGCTGGATGCCGCCCCAGCCGAAGCATCAGACACCTTAACCTACGTGCAGGGTACCGATATCGACACACTGGACCCTGCAGTGTCGCGCAGCACCACATCGCAGATCGTAATCGCGCACCTGTTCGACTACCTGGTCACTTGGGACGGTCCGGAACTGAAGAAGATCGTGCCAGACCTCGCGCAGTCTTGGTCCACCTCAGCGGACGGTAAGACTTGGACCTTCAATCTGCGCAAGAACGTGACGTTCCAGGACGGCACGCCTTTCAACGCGGGAGCAGCCAAATTCAATCTTGATCGCATCCGTGACCCAAAATTGGGTTCGCCGAACCGTTCTTACTATGACGACATCGAGTCGGTGACGGCGCCCTCGGAACGGGTCCTTCAGATTACGACAAAACACCCGACGCCGACCTTGTTGGAAATACTTGCCGAACCATGGTCGGCAATTAGCAGTCCCACGGCGGTACAGAAGTTCGGCCGCGCCTATGGACATCATCCCGTCGGTACCGGACCGTATGAGTTCGAAAGCTGGGTACCCAACGATCGCGCAGTCATCAAGCGTAATCCCACCTACTTCGCTACGCCTTCGAAGGCCGCTAGCCTGGTTTTCCGGCCGGTGCCCGAGGATTGGGCGCGGGTGATCGAAGTACAAACGGGCAATGCCGACGTGGCGGGCGACCTTTCACCCGAGTCGGCGTCGCAACTTAAAGGCAATGACAAGGTCCTGTTGTCGCAGGTACCGAGTTCATTTCAGGTGTTTTTCGAGTTGAACGTGACCAAGCCGCCGTTTGACGACGTGCGCATACGGCAAGCGGTGAATCTGGCCATAGACAGACAGGGCATCGTTCGCAAGGTGCTGATGGGTTACGGCAAGGTTCCAACCAGCCCCTTTGCGGAAGGTACGCAAGGACGACGAACATTTCCGCCGATGGCGTTCGATCCCGATGCCGCACGAAAGCTAATACGAGCCGTCTATCCGAATGGTTATCCCGGCACGGTTGTGATTTGGACTCCATCGGGCCGTTATACCAAGGATAGGGAGGTGGCCGAGGTAGTCCAGGGCTATCTCAATGCAGTAGGCCTGAAGACGGAATTCAAGGTGTGGGAGTGGGCTTCCTATCAGAAAACTCTGTATCGGCCGGAACCTGGAAAAGGGACTGGCAAAGGTACCAACGAAGCCAATATGTGGTTGTTGGGGACCGGCCTCACCGACGCTGACATCCGCTTGCGGCGCAAGCTCTCCACGGGGGACCCGTCCAACCTTACGGGCTACAGTAATCCGAAAGTCGATCATTTGCTCGAACTGGCCGCGACAGAGATGAACTACGACAAGCGTATGAGTTACTACGGCGACATCCAGCAGATTGTGTGGGAACAGGCGCCAGACACTATTCCATTGTTTGACCAAGTGCAACTGTTCGGGACGCGCAAAAACCTGCGGGGTCTGGTGGTGTATGACGACGGGATCGTCGACTTAAACCAGGCCATGGTGACTAAGTGAGAAAACTGATGACAACACAGACGATACAAAACGAGACCCTCCTGAGCGAAGCAAGGTTGAGCGTGCCCCCGGCGGAACGCCTGATCAAGTACCACGACATACCGGGCCTTGAGCGCGAGAAATGCCAGTTCCAGGAGTTCGTTGCCGTAGACCTCGCGCACACGACCATGCTGGTCGAGGAAGGCATCATCAGCCGGCCTGTCGGCCGTTCCATCTTGCGGCAGCTGGTGCCGTTGAAGGGCATGCAAGCCGAGGACTTTCCGACCGATGTGCGCAAAGGCAGTTTCTTGCTCCAAGTCGAGTCTTATCTGCTTGCGGCGATCGGCGAGGACTTCGCCGGCCAGATGCACACGGGGCGAAGCCGCATCGACCAAGGCGCCACCGTCCGGCGTCTTTACGACCGAAATCGCATGTTGGATGTCATGGACCGCCTTAATGCCCTGCAAACCGCTATTGCTGCGCAGGCGGCTCGGCATGCGCGAACCATCATGCCGGGCTATACCCACATGCAACACGCGCAGCCGTGGGTGTTCGGACATTACCTGCTGAGTTTCGCCACGCGGCTGCACGACAGCTTTGATCGCCTCGCGCAAGCCTATGCGCGCGTTAACCGCAACCCCCTCGGCGCCGTGGGCTTGGCCGGAACCTCGTGGCCGCTGAACCGAGTGCGCACCACCAATCTGTTGGGCTTTGACGCTATCCTCGAGAATTCGAAGCTGGGCCGGGAAGCCTGGTACGCGGCGGAGGCAATCAGTGCGCTGTCGTTTGTCATGGCGGATATCAACGACCTGGCTACGGACCTGCATTTGTGGTCAAGCACGGAATTCGGATTGGTCGAAAGTGACGACAGCTACTGTGGCACTAGCAGTATCTTTCCGCAGAAGAAAAATCCGACTGCGTTGGAAACCATCAAGAAGGCAGCCGGTGAGGCCGTAACCTGGCTAGCGACGGCCCTCGCGACATTTCGCGCCGAAGGGACTGGGGATCAGGCCATGCGAGATTTGCCATTGATCCATAGCGCCCTGCAAACCACGGAGGGCATGCTGGACCTGTTCGCCGGCGTCATGGATACCCTCATCGTTCATGAGGAGCGCATGTCGGCATTGCTCGCCGGCAGTTGGTGCACGGCTAGCAATCTGGCCGATATCATCGTGCGCGAGAGCGGCATGTCGTTCAGACAGGTGCATCATATTGTCGCCCGAGTGGTGCGCAACAGCCTGGCCGCAGGCATCAGGCCCGACCAGCTGACCGGTGCGGCACTCGACCGCGCTGCTATGGAAACAGCGGGCGTGTCATTGAATTTTAGCGACAAACTCGTGCGCGACGCCCTAGATCCCCGCCGTTTCGTGGAAACGCGGGTAACTACGGGAAGCGTGGGTCCTTCCCAGGTAGATCGGCTGCTGGCGCTTGCTCAAGCCGAGCGCGAAACGGATTGTGAATGGGTTGCGGCCGCGAGGCGCAAGCTCGCGGTGGCGCGGACCGAACTGGACAACGCCGTCGCGGCAATCGTGGCATGAGGGAGCCCGGCATGGACGAGAATTTGGTTGCCTGTGTACAAAATCTAAGCGTCGCATTCGGCAGCGGGCCAGGCGCGGTTCCCGTCGTGCGGGACGTTTCTTTCGAGGTACGCCGAGGGCAAACGCTAGCGATTGTCGGTGAGTCCGGTTCTGGCAAATCTGTCACATCTCTGGCGATGATGCGGTTGGTTGAGCTGGCTGGTGGCCGCATCGTGTCGGGTAGCATGCAGTTGCGTACACGGTCTCAGGGCGTAGTCGATCTGGCTCAAGCGCCGGAGAACGCCTTGCGGCGGTTGCGGGGCTCGGCCATGGCGATGATCTTCCAGGAGCCCATGACCTCCCTGAACCCGGTGTTCAAGATTGGCACGCAGATTGTAGAGGCAATTCGACTGCATCAGCCCGGCAATCATCAGGACGCTGATGCGCAGGCCTTGAGGATGTTGGATCTGGTTCGCATTCCCGACGCGCGCCAGGTGATGGACCGCTTTGCGCATCAACTGTCGGGCGGCATGCGGCAGCGAGTCATGATCGCCATGGCGCTGGCCTGCGAACCCACTCTGTTGATCGCGGATGAGCCCACCACTGCATTGGATGTCACGGTGCAAGCCCAAATCCTGCAGATTATCCGATCGTTGCAAGACGATATGGACATGGGAGTCATCTTCATCACGCACGATATGGGCGTAGTGGCGCAGATTGCCGACCACGTCATGGTGATGCGGCAAGGCGATACCGTGGAACGGGGAGCAGTGGGCAAAGTGTTTGGCTCGCCGGAACATGCCTACACCCGTGCGCTGCTGGCGGCCGTGCCGAAATTGGGTGCAATGAACGGAACCGAGCGGCCCGCTAAATTCGCGCTGATAGGAGACGAGCCTGGCGAGCGGTCACCCTCACTACTGGCGCTACCGGCATCATCGGGTCCGGACTATGCGACCGCGCCGCTGCTAAGCGTCAAGGGCCTCGTCAGTCGCTATGATTTGCGCGGAGGAATATTGGGCAAAGTGCAGCGGCGTGTTCATGCGGTCGAAGGTATCGATTTCGACGTGTATGCAGGCGAGACCCTAGCGTTGGTGGGCGAATCCGGTTGCGGAAAGTCCACGACCGCGCGCGCTGTGGCGCGGCTACTGCATACGCAGGGCGGTGTCATCGAGTTCCAGGGCAAGGCCATCGGAAGCCTGAAAGGTGGCGAGCTTAAAACGCTGCATCGTGATATCCAGATGGTGTTCCAGGATCCCTACGCGTCGCTGGATCCGCGCCGCAGCATCGAGGACAGCTTGCTAGAGCCGCTGCTGGTTCATGGCATCCTAAAAGGGGCCGCGGCGCGCAGACGGGTGGGCGAATTGCTGGAACGTGTCGGGCTGTCGGCGGCCTACGCGCAACGCTACCCGCACGAGTTTTCGGGTGGGCAACGCCAGCGTATCTGCATTGCCCGGGCCCTGGCTTTGTCGCCGAAGCTTGTCGTCGCCGACGAATCGGTGTCCGCTCTCGACGTGTCGATCCAGGCCCAGATCATCAACCTAATGCAGGATCTGCAGAACGACCTGGGTATTGCGTTCTTGTTCATCTCGCATGATTTGGCGGTGGTGGAGCGCGTCAGCCATCGTGTGGCAGTCATGTACCTAGGACGCATTGTCGAGATCGGCACCCGGCGTCAGATCTTCGAGACGCCGCGCCATCCTTATACGCGAAAGCTGCTGGCAGCGGTGCCGCTGGCCGATCCCAGCCAATGCAAGCGGGACCAAACGTTGATGAGCGGCGATATTCCCAGCCCCGTGCATGGCCTGGACTACCAGCCGGAGTACCTCAGTCTGAGTGAGGTCGCGCCAGGGCATTTCGTGGCCGTAGCTCCAAAGCCACGGCGGTAATGATTGAGTGCCTTTCGATAACTCGTTTGTTAGTGGAGCGCATCGTCTGGGTGGTTCGAGGCGCTACGCAGCTGATTCGCAACTTTATTGTGAAGAATCAATTGGTTTGTTCGTGAGAAACAAAAAGCACGATGCGCGGCCTATGCATCAATTCATCGAATGCATGCCCTCACACGTTGCGCCTTCATCTCAGTGTTGGTACGCTGGCGTCCAACCCGAGGATTTGTACCTTTGCGTTAGTCGGTGACGGCGCAAAGGCAAAGGCCTTGGACAACCTTTGACCAGAAGCGAGGAATTTATGGCAACAACGACTACCAAGAAAGCCGTGGCTCCCGT
>Ga0302220_10000691_pt1 | contig 27657 bp, 21 predicted proteins | sample II_Palsa_E1_3_FD_194572 | JGI IMG/M metagenome (GOLD analysis project Ga0302220, IMG submission 194572) | Peat permafrost microbial communities from Stordalen Mire near Abisko, Sweden - II_Palsa_E1_3 | ecosystem: Environmental > Terrestrial > Soil > Palsa > Peat permafrost | place: Sweden...
TGACGACGCGCTCGATCACGTCTGGGGCTACGCAGTCGGCCTGGACATGACTCGTCGCGACCTGCAGATGAAGATGCGTGAAATGGGCCGTCCGTGGGAGATTGGCAAGGCGTTTGATCGCTCTGCACCCATAGGCCCGATTCACCGTGTCAGCGATGTCGGACATTTCGAACAGGGCGATCTTTGGCTTGCTGTCAACGGCGAAACGAAACAGAAGAGCGACGTCTCGCATCTGATCTGGTCGGTGGCAGAGACAGTCGCCGACCTGTCGAAGTTCTTCCGCCTCGAACCCGGCGATGTGATCTACACCGGCACGCCCGAAGGTGTTGGTGCGGTGAAGACCGGCGACTTGATGACCGTTGGCGTGGAGCGCCTCGGCGAATTGAGCGTGCGGGTGGTTTGAGCAAAAATTGACAGAATCCTATCGTGCAACTTCATAATTTCTTTAACAGTTCAACCTCGTATCGCGTGCGAATCGCGCTTGCGCTCAAGGGACTAACTTACCAGTACGTACCGGTGAACATCCGTGTTGGCGAACATCGAGAGCCAGAATTCATTGACCAGGTGAATCCGTCGGCTGTGGTGCCGGCGATCGCCGATGGCGATTTTCGGCTTGGTCAGTCGCTTGCGATCATCGACTACCTCGACGCCCACTATCCCGAGCCTCGATTAATCCCGCTTGAGGCAGAGCGCCGCGCGCGCGTACTCGAACTGTCGTACCTCATTTCGTGCGAAATTCATCCGCTAAACAATGTGCGCACCTTACGTTATTTACACGATGTGCTAGCTGTGACGCCGGCGCAGAAAGATGCGTGGTATCAGCACTGGATCGCAGAAGGGATGGCCGGGGTAGAGCGTCTGCTTGAGCGGTACGGCGAAGGTCCGTGGTGTTTTGGCGTCACGCCGACGTTAGCCGATTGCTGCCTTGTGCCACAGATTGCGAATGCGCAGCGGATGGGTTGCGACTTAAGCGCCTTTCCGTTGAGTCTCGCGGTCTATCGGCATGCGGTTAAACATACGGCGTTTGATTTCGCTCGGCCGCAAAATCAACCGGACTACATCGCGTAATGTGGTGCAGAGGGAAGCACGATAGAAGCAAATGCTCGCGAGGATGTGGTCTTTGCGAGCCACCGCTCTAGCGCTGCCGGTTCAAATCTTCGAATCCTGCAACGAGTGCATCGAGCAAATGACGCACGGCCGGAACCATGCCTCGGCGTGTGGGAAAGATCGCATGGACCAGGCCCTGCGGGGTGGCCAGACCCGGCAGCAGATGCTGCAGGTGGCCCGCTCGAATATCCGCCTCAACCAGCTCTCTAGGCAGCATTGCCACGCCTACGCCAGATATCGCCGCAACCCGAAGGCTGGCCAGGTCGTCAGTCGCCAGGCGCGGCCGATGCACCCATGACGTCGCGCGCCCCTCGGCGTCGACCAGGTTCCAGAGATGTCGCTCGCTGTTGCTGGCCATGGAGAGGGTGGGCCATGCCTTCAAGGATTCGATCGAAGTGGGCTTCGGATGGCGCGCCGCCAATTCCGGACTGCCTACCAGAATGTGCATCGACACGCCCAGTTGGCGCACGGCAAGGTCGGTGTTCTCCAGTGGCGGCAGCCTGACCCGGATGGCAAAGTCCAGGCCTTCCTCGACGACATCCACGCGGCGGTTGGTGGCGTCCAGCAGGACCTGGACATCGGGGTTGTCCTGGACGTAGCGCACGATGATCGCGGAGATGCTGGACTCCAGCAAGGCCACGGGGCAACTGATGCGGACGGTGCCCTGCGGCTTGGACCGCGTCCGGTCCACGACATCTTTGGCAGCGTTGGCTTCCGCCACCAGCGCCAGGCAATGCTGGTGGAACTGCCGCCCGATTTCCGTCAAGGACAGGCTGCGGCTGGTGCGATTGAGTAGGCGCACCCCCAGTTGTTCTTCCAGGGCGCGTATGCGTCGGCTGAGTTTCGACGTCTGCAGGCCGAGGCTGCGTGCGGCCGCCGTGTAGCTGCCATGTTCGACCACCTCTGCGAAGAGTCGAAGATCGTTGAGGTCGGGGATTACGTACATGGGTGGGCTCCATTCCTTCATATCGTTCTATCTGTGGCAATGATTCGTTCCATTCCAGGAGATATGCGAGAGTTCATTGCGAATATAGCATTCGTCTCATCGCTAACACCAGCGCCGATTCGGTCGGTCGCACCGGTGGCAAGCGTTGCAATGACGGGAAACGGAGAGGGACATGCTCACACATAGGCGTTGGGAATCATTGGACGGGGCGAAACACGGCTGGCTGCGCGCGAAACACCATTTTGCGGTCAGCGTCGACGGCAATCCCGCGCACGCCGCCTTGGGCCCGCTGATTATCTGGAACGACGACGAGATCGCCGTTGGCGCCGGTTTCGGTATGCACGGGCACCGTGACGTGGAGATCGTCACCTATGTGCGCCAGGGCTTGCTCGGGCATCGAGACACCCTGGGCTCGGAGGGCACGATCCACGCGGGCGATGTCCAGGTCATGAGCGCCGGCACGGGCATACGCCACGCCGAGTTCAACCGGGGCGAGGTGCCGCTCAAGCTTTTTCAGATTTGGCTGCTGCCTCGTGAAAGCGGTGGCGAACCTGCGTGGGGTACCAAGCCGTTTCCCCAAAGCGACCGGTCTGGGCGCTTTGTCGCCCTTGCCAGCGGGTTCGCCGGCGATGAAGGTGCGCTTGCTATCCGCGCCGATGCGCGTGTGCTTGGCGCGATGCTCAAGGCAGGCGAAAGCGTTCGCCACGAGTTGCATCCAGCGCGCCGTGCCTATCTCGTGGTGGCCTCAGGACGTGTCGAAGTGAATGGCGAGCCCGTCGGGCCGCTGGACGGTGTGGCGATCATGAAAGTCGCCGCGGTTGAGATATCTGCTCGAGAAGATTCCGAGCTGGTGATGGTGGGCGCCGGCTAATTCCTTTTTTTGTATTCCACCTACGCAAATTTATTTTGGAGATTGCAATGAAGCGTTTCAAATTTCTTCCGCTGTTGGGCCGCATCATGATCGGTGCACCGTTTGTCATGAGCGGACTGGGCAAACTCGCGGCATATGCTGCGACGGTTGGCTATATCGCGTCCGTAGGCTTGCCCTTGCCGCCGCTCGCCTTCGTCGTTGCCGTGCTGACCGAGCTGGGCGGCGGCCTGCTGCTGCTGTCGGGCTACCGAGCTCGCGCCGTGTCGCTGGCGATGGCGCTGTTCTGCTTGGTCACTGCGATGTTCTTTCACCATAATTTCGCCGATCAAAACCAGATGATTCACTTCCTCAAGAACGTGATGATGGCCGGCGGCCTCCTGCAGATCGCCTACTTCGGTGCCGGCGCGTTCAGCCTGGACATGCGCTCCGGGCGGATCGCTTCAGGCGTTTCGCCTGTGAGCGCGAGCTAAGAAGCGCGTCTTACGCCAAGGAAACCTTCGCACCATGTCTTTCGAAACGATCACATCGCAAAGCTCCGCAGAAGACGGCGCTTTGCCGGATATGCCTACGACCGCCCGTACCTCCGGTAGAATGATAGTTACGCGAACGGCAGGCCGGCAACACGGCCCTGTCAAGCGGCTGGTCAGTCCGGCCGACCTGGGAGAGGTGCTCAAGCCTTTCGTCTTTCTCGACTATTTCGACAGCTCCGCGGCAGCCGACATGCAATTTTCCATGCATCCCCATTCCGGCCTCGCCACGACGACTGTGCTACTGCAAGCTGAAATCGAATATGAAGACACGACAGGGGCATCGGGGATCATGCCGACCGGTGGCGTCGAGTGGATGAATGCAGGCAGGGGCGTGTGGCATGTCGGGGGTGCCCGAGGCGATGAGCCGGTGCGAGGGTATCAGCTGTGGGTCGCGTTGCCGCCCGAGCTTGAACTGGGTGCACCTCATAGCCGGTATCTATCTGCGAGCGAAATCCCGCTCGTGGGTCCGGCCCGCGTTGTCTTGGGCCGTTTTGGCAACGTCGAAAGCCCGGTCCCCGCACCCGCAGGCATCAACTATCTGCTCGTACGGCTTTCGGCGGGAGAGCAGTGGCAGTACACGCCGTCGGCCGGCCACAACGTCACTTGGCTCAGTGTTCAATGCGGCACACTCCATGTCGCCGGCGAATCCGTCTCCGGCGAACTTGTCGTGTTTGACGAGTCCGAAGACGTGCTGGCAATCACCGCCGAAGAAGATTCGGAGTTCGTTCTCGGCTCCGCGGTCCCGCATCCGCACAATCTCGTGCTGGGCTATTACTCGGTTCATACGTCGCCAGAGGCGCTGCATGCGGGGGAAGCCAGGATCAGGGAGATCGGGGCGCAACTGCGTCGCGGTGGCCGGATCGGGTAAATCCCCAAAAGCGGCGTCCTTTACACTTCTTCTATCAGGAATCCCCCATGCTAAACGTCCATGTTGGTGACGCGGCCATTCCGGCCATCGGCTTTGGTACATACGGAATGAGTGCCGCCGACGTCTATCGGCTGATTCCTGCCGCGCTTCATGCCGGTTACCGTCATATCGATACCGCGCAAATGTACCGTAACGAAGGCGAAATCGGCGACTGCGTTGCCGCGTCCGGCGTTCCAAGAAGCGAAATCTTCCTGACGACCAAGGTCTGGGTCAGCAACTACTCGGAGAAATACTTCGAAGCGTCTGTCAACGAGAGAGATGCCTCTACTTGACCGTCTGTATCACCTCGAAGCCCTCGAACTCGGGGTGGCCGAGATACAGGGCTTTGGTGCCACTACCGCCCGCATTTCTGTGAGCCGCCTGGAACGCCTCCGATTTCGTCCAGCCCTCGAACGCGGCGTGGTTCGCCCACATCGTGTGGCTGGAATACAGAACATGATCTTCTTTCTGCGGTCCCTTGAGCAGATGGAACTCCACAAAACCGGGGACTTCTTTGAGATGGGTGTCTCTGCTGATCCACAGCTGTTCAAACGCAGCCTCCGATCCGGGGGCTACCTTAAAGCGGTTCATGGCGATGTACATGTCGATAGGTCCTTGGCGGTGGCGCTGTATCGTGCGTAACGGATATTTCGGGATTTTTCCGTTCCACGATCAAGCTTAGCATCGAACCGCACTTGCTGTGATCGGCCAGCCGAGACTGGTAGCAGGCGGCCCGGAACCTGCATCGGAACCGGCATTGGACCGTGTTTCGCGGGTTTTTCAGCGCAATAGACCCGTTCCGTCCCAACAGGCCACGATCATTCCCAGAGACACTTCCGGCGGATACTGCAATACTGTACTTGCAGGCGCGCAAGGCGTTCGTGCCACACCGTCCTTCGCTCTGCCCGTAGACCGTCAACATCAAAGAGGTACGACAGCATGACCGATAATTCATCCGATAAGCCGACAAGCACTCAGCCTCAACCCGAACAGCTCGATGCTGCGATAAGCCACGTGAGTCAACTGGTTCATTCCGGAGACATTGCGGCCAGCGCCGCGAGAGGGCTCGTCTATAGCCTGATCGAGACGCTCGGTGTTCTGGTTGGCGATCCCGATCTGCCGGCCCATGTCCGCTCCGGTTACGAAGGGCTGCTGGAAACGGCACGTGAGCTAAGTGCAAAGCTCGACCAATCGAACTAACGGCAAAGGGCAATAGACGTCGCGCCGCGCTCGATTTTGCGAGCGTGCGCGGCAACGGTCAAGTGAACAGCCAGTGACGACCCAGTTCCCGCCCAGCGCCGACCCAACACTCAGCAAGCAAACGCCGGTTCACCGGCCGCTGGCCGTTAGCCCAGCGCGTGCCTGTTGATCCACTCCGAGGCCTGCAGGCCGAGATCCGCCACAGTCGGCAGTGAAAAATGCGTCGAGTTGCCGGACGTGGTCTTCCATAATGCTTCCGACAATTCCGTCATCTCGGCCTCGCCACCGTGTTCGCATGCTTGCGCCAACGCCAGCAACAGCCCGAGCTCGCCCTTTTCCTCGAGTATCGCAACCCGTATCGGCAACGACAGCGGCAGCATCGCGATGACCTGTTCCACCGTCGAGCCGAACACGATGTGGACGAGCGAAAAAATACCGGTCATGAAAGCCGCATCGGCCAATTCGCCATTGTTCGGCTGCAGCGTCGTCGCGGCGAGTTCCATAAAGCGCGCGCGCGAGCCCGCTAACTGGAGCAGCGGGTCCGATTGCAGCGGCAAGCCATGGCCTTCAGCGAATAACAACAGTTGAGCCCAGCGGGTAATCTGCCGAGTGCCGACGGCGATAATGGCCTGGCGCAGCGAGGAAATCGGTCGACTCAAGCCAAAGGCGCTCGAATTGATCAGACGCAAAATCTGGACCACCAAATTGGGATTGAGCTTGAGTTCGATTTCGAGCTCGGAGAGCATCGGGTCCTGAGCGAGCAGACTGAGCAGGCGCAACAGGGCTTGCGCCGACGAGCTGGTACGACGCGAACGCAAAACCTGAGGCTTGGCGAAATAGTAGCCCTGGAACAAATCGAACCCGAGCGCGAGCGCACGTTGAAAATCGTCGTGGGTTTCGACCTTTTCGGCAAGCAATACCTTGTTATGTTGCTTGACCAGAGCGACCAGCCCAGGCAACGCATTGCGGTCGCATTGCATGAAGTCGACCTTGACAATATCGACGACCGGCAGCGCGTCGAGCAATCGTCTGGAAACGCCCGTAACATCATCGAGCGCGAGTTTGAAACCATGGCGCTGGAGGGTGGCACAGCGCTGCAGCATAGCCGCGTCCAGAGTCACCGTCTCCAGGATTTCCAGGACGAAGCGCTGCGGTGGGATCAGCAGGATCATGTCGCTGGCCAGCGCTTCACCGTTGACGTTCAAGTATCCGATGTGGGGACCCAGCGCCGTTGCGATGCCGACTTCGCCGATGGTCCTGATGACCACTTGAGCCGTGGCAATCCGATCGTCGGTAACGAGCGCGCGATTCTCGGTGCTGTCGCGAAACAATAATTCAAACGCGGTGAGGGCGCCTTTGCGATCGAGAATCGGCTGGCGGCCGAGATATACCGATTCCGATTCCGCAGACATCTCAACGGCTTGCACTTCGGATAATGCGGCGATTTTTCTAAACATATGTTTTGTTCGGGAGACTTGAGTACGTGGATCACAAGCCGCTTTCCGCCCATTTGCAGGCACGTCGAAATCGGCTTGTATCCCCCGTTACGCCTTGGGTGCAGTTATATTCCGTTACTGCGTCATACTGACCTGGTTACCTTGCAACACGCGCTTGCAACACGCTTCGGCAGCTTAGCAGATAGCACCCTACCATCTCCAAATGAAATTCGCCGTTTAATGCAAATCGTATTTGCGCCACATTCGATCGCACCGCGCAGCGCCGCGCCTTCTTGTAGGTCTTGCGTCAAGATCGTGAAACACCAGGCCGGGGTTGCCCGGCTGCAACAACTCAGGGTTTGTCCGACTGTGAGAAGGTCATGCCGCTATGTTGTGTTCGACGGTAGGACGCTGTGAGCTCCGCCGGGACGCTTGCATCGCGTATAGGGTGCGCAGCGCCGTGATCGTCGCACGTTGCTCGAAGGCGATACGCAATGCGGCTTGTGATAGATCGCTGGCGACAAAGTCGGGAGCTCGCAGCGTTAAGCCGCGCTCGCCACGCTTCTTACCGGCGTGTCGCGAACGCAGCAAGACTGTCGTGCAACCGCTTATTGCTCCGCACGGGAGATAGTCTGAGCGGTCGGTGATAAACCAACTGTCTGCGGCGGCGATGCGGCGCCCGGTACAAATGTGACGCACTAGCTCGCGCAGCGCGTCGGGTACAAGGTCGTAATCGGCTGGATCACATCCCTCGTTGTCGGCGGCCTTAGAGTCGGGCGCGCAAAAGCTGATGATTTCAAGCCCATGGAGGGCAGTTTGTTGTGTGCTGAGCGTGCTGTGCTCGTAGCATCCGACGGCCGCGCTGATATTGTCCAGGCCACGCGAGAGGAGCAGCAGGGCAGGTATGTCCAATGCGTGAAAGACGCGCAATGCACCTTCCACCGCGAGCCCCGGCCCGCTGGGCACTGCGCCGTCTTCTTTCTGCTCTTCTTGGTACCCGAGCAACGTATCGAGGCTTGCACTTTCGATAAAGACGGCGCCGTTACGTCGAGTCGGCGTACTCGACGTACTCGGCGTAATTTGCACGGTGTCCGTTACAGGGGTATTCATATCACGTCGTACTGCGCAATCATCGAAAAATACCTACGGTATTGTATCGGCTATCCAATCGCTCCGTCAGCTGCGAAAAATGACGGCGCCGAGAACGAGTGCGAGGCCTGACACGATCCCCAGCGTCTGCCACGGTTTCGCCCGAATCTGTTCTTCGCCGGCGATCACGGCGCTTCGATATCCCGCGCGCAGGGTATCTTGGGCACCGTCGAGGACTTCGTGTAAATCCACCATCCGACGCCCTGCATGCGAGCGCAGCGCCTTCATTTCATCGTGACTGGCATCGCGCAATGCGTGATCGAGCTGCCCAAGTAAATTGCGAATTTCCGCTGCGGTTTCTTCGGGCCGTACGCTCTGGACGAATTGGGCGCCGGCATCGGTATAGCGATCCACCAGCGTGGCCGCGTCGCTTTTGGCTTTACTTTTATTAAACAAGCCCATTTCTATACTCCAGAAAAACTGCAAGATTGATCAAGGCGATATGACCACTAAGGGCCACTGATGGCCACCGATAGGTTGCGGCGGGTTCAAGAGCGCACGTGACGGTGGCCATAACGCTATAACGCCGTTGTTACCCGGCTGTTGCTACCCCGCTGTTGCCACTCCGCTGTCGTCACTCCGTTGTTGCCACACGTAGGAGTCCGCAAATTGCATGCCGCGCCGCGCAGGATAGACACACAAGCATCATTGATGCGCTTGCAGCAAATCGGCCAGCTCATCGGCATGTTCTTCTTCCACCGCAAGAATCTGTTCGAAAATGCGGCGCGTGGTCGAATCGGTTTTGCCGACGTAATCGATCATTGCGCGATAACTATCGATCGCGATGCGTTCCGCTACCAGGTTTTCACGAATCATATCGAGCAGATTGTCGCGCGCCGCATATTCCGAATGGCTGCGTTTGGTCAATTCGTCCGGTGCGAAATTCGGCTCTCCGCCCAGTTGGACGATACGCTCCGCCAACAAGTCGGCGTGACCCTGCTCCTCATTCGCGTGTTGGAGAAACTCGGCGGCGACCGATTCGGAATGGATACCTTTGGCCATGTAATGATCGCGGCGGTAACGCAAGGTGCAAACGATTTCGGTGGCCAGCGCGGCGTTCAGCAGCTTGAGCACCGTGTCTTTATCGCCCTGGTAGCTTTGGGTGACGGCGCCTTCCAGCATATGTTCGCGGGCCTTCGTGCGAATTTTTTCCAAGTCGATGACGAACGGGGTGTTTTTTGCATTGCTCATGGCGAACTCTCTCTAGGTCGAAGGGGTAGCAAAGAAACTCGACAGCAAACTAAGCGGGTTATCCATCCCGGTGTATCCCGAGATATCGAGTGTGAATATGCGGGTCCTACCAACGGATCCTTGGATGACAGGCAAGTCGCGTGCCTGCCGCGCTGATGAGCTTGCCCTTGTGGGATGCGGGAGGCGGGCCGGCTCGAATGTGTTCGTTGTAAAAACTTCAATCGGGCAGCGCTAACCGGGGCCGCATCCGTTGCCGGCGGCCGAGCGGGGCCAGTGCCGCAGCGCTTTTTACATGAGCTGGAAAAAGTTACCGGCCGCTTTCGCACGTTCAAGTCTTTGGAGCGTTGGCAGATACCCGATGCGAGTGGGCGCTAAAAAACCGTCATCGGGTATGTAAATTGCGTGTTTAGGTCTGGTTGCGAACAACGGCGGTCCCAGTGATCGCTGCCCCGATACAAGGAGGCATCGTGAATACGACCGAACATAACGACACGCGTGACAAGCGTCCAGTTGCTCCGGCGGTTGAAAGCCCAGATCTGGAAGTTGTCGCCAGTGGTGTGCGGGCTGGCGAGCCTCCGGCCCTAAGCCAAGATGTGCGTAACGGTGCAGGCCCTGACAGCACGCTCGATACCGACGGAAAGACTACGGATGCCTTTCTTGATCGAACCCCGAACTTCGATAACGTTACGGGGTCCAACGCGTCCTCTTCAGAGAATGTAGTGACTGATCCGGTCGGCTTGGCCGGCTACGACAGCCGACCTTATGGCAGCTCGCTCGCCATTGCCGAGGCTGATACATACACCGTGGAGCAGGCCGGTACAGCCCTAGAACTACCGCCCTGGCACGCCGCGGCGATTCCGGCCAGAGATCCGCTCGAGTCTGCGGAGTCGCCTTTCACCTATGGGACTCGCGTGGTCAAAGTGCTGAGAATCACGCCCAAGGCGAGGCCGTAAATTGTTATGAACTCCTGCCTGTCTGTTCGGATACTGTTTCAGTAATGTAACAACCTAGAGCAATTGCAAGGGGTGCGGACTTGAGCAACGAGGTACAGGACAATGGGTCCGTCGCATGCAATGCGCATGCAGTGCGCGTTCAGTTCGCGTTCTGTTGTTTACCTGCGGCCCGAGTTCAAATGCACAAGCCGATGTATGAGCCATGCATAAATCGCCGACGCTTTAGCAAAGCGTGGATTGGACAACAGGCTTAAACCTCGTACAGATTGGAGTTCCCGATGAGAATTGCCCAAATATCGCCCCTGACTGAGTCAGTACCCCCGAAGCTTTACGGCGGCACCGAAAGGGTCGTGTCCTACTTGACCGAAGCCTTGGTCGAACTGGGGCACGATGTCACACTCTTTGCCAGCGGCGATTCGCAAACCAGCGCCAAACTCGAAGCAGTTTGGCCGCAGGCTTTGCGTCTCGATCCGGGAATTCGCGACCGCTTCGCACCGCACATGCTGATGCTGGAGATGGTCCGCCGCCAGGCCGATCAGTTCGATGTCTTGCATTTCCATCTCGACTACTACCCGTTCTCGCTTTTCAACCGTCAAGCGACCCCGTTTATAACGACCTTGCACGGCCGGCTGGATCTGGACGAGCAACAGCCGGTGTTCGATGCGTTTGAAAAAACACCGGTCATTTCCATTTCGAACTCGCAGCGACAACCGTTGCCGCAAGCGAACTGGATCAATACCGTGTATCACGGCCTGCCAGAGACGCTCTATCTGCCGCAGCCCATCGAGCCGAAGTACCTCGCGTTCATGGGACGAATTTCACCGGAAAAGCGGGTCGACACGGCAATTCGAATCGCGCAACGGTGTGGCATGACCATCCGCATTGCAGCCAAGGTAGACGTCGCCGACCGCGAATATTTCGATCGGGAAATCAAACCGCTGATGGATCTGCCGCACGTCGAATTCATCGGTGAAATTGCCGATCACCAAAAGGCAGAATTTTTATCGGGAGCGCATGCGCTACTGTTTCCGATCGATTGGCCGGAGCCGTTCGGCTTGGTCATGATCGAAGCGATGGCGTGCGGCACACCGGTGATCGCGTTCAAGCGCGGCTCGGTGCCCGAAGTGCTCGATCATGGCGTAACCGGCTTCATCGTCGAGGACGAGACGGCCGCTGTGGCCGCCGTCAATCGCTTGCATATGCTGTCGCGCGCCACGGTGCGCGAGTGCTTTGAAAAGAACTTTACGTCCAAGCGCATGGCGCAGGAATATGTGCGCAGCTATGAAGCCATCATCCAAAAGCAGCGCCCGCGTTTGCGTGTCGTGGAATGACACGCAGCTGTTGCAACTGAGGTTGCAACTCGGGTTGCAACCTCAGTTGCAGCGAGCGCGCGCTTCCTCAACCTTTGCTCTCGGCCGTCGCATTCCAGGCGTCAGGCGAGGGCACTGCGCGCATGCTGTGCGCGAGGGCAGTACGAGCGATGACAAAAAGAAAAAATCTCGCTGTGATATCGACTGGGGTCCCTGGTTTGGACACCGTGCTGGGCGGCGGCTTGATGGAAGGGGGGCTGTATCTGGTGGAGGGAATCGCCGGGGCCGGCAAGACCATCATGTCGAGCCAGATGTGTTTCCACCAAGTCCGCGCCGGCAAGAAGGTGCTGTACGTTACGTTGATCGCCGAGTCGCACGTCAAGCTGATGCAGCACTTGCAAGGCATGAGCTTTTACGATGAGTCTATGGTGTCGCGTTCGCTGCTGTTCATCAGTGGCTATCAAGAGCTGTTGCGCGATGGCATGACGGGTTTTCTGGCGCTGATTGCGCGTGCATTGCGCGACCATCGCCCCGCGTTCATGGTGCTGGATGGTTTTCGCACAGCGCGGGAATTCAGCGAAACCGAACTGGCGCTGGCCAAGTTTATTCACGAGCTCAATGCGCTGGTTTCCACCACGCGTTGCACTACCTTGCTGCTCGCGCCTTTGTCGGGCAACCTGCCGCAAGCCGAGCACACGCTCGTCGATGGCTTGATCGAACTCGATCTGTTCACCAACGGCATGCGGCGCTCCCGCGAAATCGAAATTCATAAACTGCGTGGTGCCCGCCATTTGCTGGGGAAACACTTCGTCAATATCGGCAGCGACGGGATGACGGTGTACCCGCGCCTGGAAGCGGTCGAGTCGCAGCGCGAAGCGGAACCGATGTCTCTCACGCAGCGTTTTCGTTTCGGCATCCCCAGTTTCGACCAAATGCTGTTTGGCGGTTTGGTGCGCGGGTCGACGACCGTGTTGATAGGCGCATCAGGCGCGGGTAAAACCTTGCTGAGCCTGAAATTCCTGGAAGAGGGGGCACGCAATAACGAACACTGCATGTACTTCGGCTTCTATGAGGCTCCCGCCCGGCTGATAGGCAAAGCGGATGGCGTGCACATTCCGTTGCAGAAGTGGGTTGATAAGAAGCTATTGGAAATCGTTTGGCACGCCGCCATAGAGCTGTCGCTCGATGAGCTGGCGCACGATTTGTTGGCACGTGTCGTGAAACACAAAGTTTCTCGCCTGGTGATCGATGGCGTTGACGGCCTGCGCAGCGCAACGCTGCGCCAAGAGCGCTTCACGTTGTTCTTGAACGCGCTGACGCACAAATTGCGCGAGCTCAATGTCACGACGTTGTTGACCGAAGAGCTGCCGTTCCACGGCAGTGGTGAGCATCCGGCATTGGCGCGCGCGTCGGCGATGACGGAGAACGTCGTTGTCTTTCGTTACGTCGAGGTCGCGGCGCGGCAGCATCGGTTGATTTCGATCATGAAGATGCGCGAGAGCGATTACGATTCGTCGATCCGCGAGTTTGTCATTAGCTCGCAGGGCATTGATGTCGGTACCCGCTACCATCTGCGCGAGCAGACGTTCCTGCCGATGGAAGTCGACCCGGCGCCGTTGGGCACGGCGGTGCAAGTCCCGCAAAAGAAGCCACGAAAGAATGTCAAGGGAGCCACGGCCAGGCGATCAAAATGAACACGATACTGATAGTCGACGATGAATTCGACATTCTCTCTGCGCTGAAGATGATTTTTGCGCTGGAGCAGTACCAGGTTTTGACGGCTTCCAATGGCCGGGCGGCGCTGCATGTTCTCACCGACAACCGGCCCGACCTGATCCTGACCGACTGGATGATGCCGGAGATGGACGGCACGGAACTGTGCCGCTTGGTCAAAGCCGATTCCGATATTGCCCATATCCCCATCGTCATGATGAGCGCGGCGCCCCGCGCCCCCGATGGCGACGTTTATTGGGATAAATTTCTCAGCAAACCCGTGGAGATCGATTTGCTGTTGGCTTTGGTGAAAGGCTATATGCCCGACTGAAGCTTGCGCGCGCGGGCAGAGTTCAGCCTTCGGCACTATCGCGCTCGCATCAACACCGCCACCGGCAACGTCGCGAGCACATCGCCCGCATAAATCCGGCCGGCACGCGGCTCCACCGGTTCCCCCGTCAACATATTGATCCAATCGCGGGCGCCGGCGCCGGCGCTCTCCTGCGACGCGCTTATTGGCACCGTCAGCGCCGTCTCCTGCCACAGCGCCTGCGCAATCAAGGGAACGGGTCGCGCGCCCTGCGTGACATCGGTGCCCGGCGTCGACATGCTCAAGCGACTCGCGATCACCACCAGCGTCTCGGCTTGATACTGCCGTGCATGGCCGATCACATGGGCGTGCAGAGGCCCCTCGCAGGCCAGCGGCGTGTAACTGCCGAGGGCGAACAGCGCCGGATGCGCCCGGCGCAGCGTCAATAGCGCGTGCACCAGCTTTTGCTTGATTCTGCCGTCCTGCCAACTCAGTAATACTTCCGGCCAGCTGGGGGCGTCTCGCAGATCGGCCATCAATTTCTCGAACGCGACCGGCCTGCGATTATCGGGGTCCACCATGCTGAAATCCCAGCTTTCGGAGCCTTGATAAATATCGGGCACGCCCGGCGTGCTCAAGTGCAAAGCCGTTTGCGTCAGGCTGTTGAGCGCGCCGGCGGTCGCAACACGATGTGCGTAGCGGCCCACCGAGGCCAACAGCGAATCGGGCCGCGCGAAATCGCGCTCCAGTGCGTGCAGAAAATCGCTGCACGCTTTTTCGTAAGCCAGATCGGGCGCGATCCAGTTCGAACGGCGCTTCGCCTCTCTCAAACTTTTGAGTTGCCATGCCTCGACCCGTTCGATAAACGCGTGCAACGCCGCTGGCGCCACGCGCTCGCGCTCAGAGGCGGCTGCCGGTAAATCCAGCGGCCATGCACCCATCAGCGTCTGATACAGCATCGATTGATCGATCGCGTCGGGGTGCGGACCCAGGCGTTGGGCTTGTTCGATCCAGTTGACCACGACTTCGCGCCACTCGCCCGCCAACTCGCTCAACACGGCCAGCCGCGCCCGCGCGTCCGGCCCACGCTTGTGGTCATGGGTGGCAGTAGTCAGCATCGCGCGTGGGAAATCGCGGGTTCGCGCGGCGATGCGTTCATGAAAGGCCTGCGGCGACAACGCGAACTCGTCGGGCTTGCTGCCGACCTCGTTACGCGACAGCAAACGTCCATAACGATAGAACGTGGTGTCTTCGACCGACTTGGCGGCCAGCGGCGAAGTCAGCTGCTGAAAACGCGCCAGCGCGCGCTGGCGCAATTTTTCCGCTATGGGATCGGACTGTTGCTCACGGCCCAGCCACGCTTGCAAGCGCATCAAAATAGGGTGATCGGCCACGCGCAGCGTTTGTCGCGCGGCATCCACCGCGGCTTGCAGGATGGCGTTGTCGGCGGCCTCGGCCGCGCCACGCCGGAAGTAAGTGCGATACACCGGGAAATAATGCAACAAGGCTTCGAGCGCGCGCTGGATCATCGTGCGCGTCAAGTCTTGCGTGCTCATGTCGAGCCGCGCCAGTTCGTGCAGATAGCGCACCACGGTATCGCGCTCGCTGCACAAATTTTCCGAGAGGATCTGCCGGCGTGCCGCCAGCTCATAGGCGGCGAAATCGGCGGGCTCCGCGCTCACTATGCGCCAGGTTGAGTCCAGCGACGCCGCGCCGGCGGCATCGTGCAGCACGGCCGAGACTTCGTTCATGAAGTCGTAGCCGGTAGTGCCATCGACGGCCCAACTGGTGCGCAGCGCCTCGTCTTTAGCGAGGATTTTTTCGACCACGAAATAGGGCTGCATATCGCGCAGGCCTTCCGGGCGTTGCGCGGTCAACGCGGTCAATCTGCTGCGCAAGGTCCGGCAATACGAGGCGGGATCGACGAGGCCGTCGACGTGGTCGGCGCGCACGCCATCGATCAGCCCTTCGCGGTAGAGGCGGAACACCAGCGCATGCGTGGCTTCGAACACTTCCGGCCGCTCCACGCGCAGGCCCACCAGCTCGCTGATTTCGAAAAAGCGCCGCCAGTTGATTTCATCGGCGGCGGTACGCCACCACGCCAGCCGGTAATGCTGTCGTTGCAGCAGGCTATGCAGGCGCACCAGGCCATCGGCCGTGCGCGGATCGTGGGCTTGTACGAGAGAGGCCGCGCTGTCCGCGTCGCGCAGCAATGTGCGTAATGCCTCATGCACGGCCTGCGTCACAGCTTCCGAGTCGTCGCCTGTTTTGCAGCGTGTGGCCAACGTATCGAAACGGTGACCGGGATCGGCGCGCAGAATGTCGGCATAGGTCGGCAACGCGAGCGGCAAGCGCGCATCGAAATAGCACAACTCGAAGTTGCACGATTCAGGTTCGAACGCGAGCGTCAGTTCGCCGGCCTTGAGCGCCTCGCCGTAGGGCTGGCCGAGGATAGGCAGCAACAGCTTGCCGCACAGCGCCGGATCGGGCACTTGCCAGTCGATATCGAAAAAATCCGCATAGCGGCTCTTGCGTCCATGTGCCAGCACATCGCGCCACCAGGTATTGTGTACATACGATGCGGCCATATGGTTGGGCACGATATCGATGATCAGCCCCATGCCATGCGCGCGCAAGGTTTCGGTCAATTCACGTAGCGCGGCTTCGCCACCCAACACCGGACTGACGAGCGTGAAATCGAGCACATCGTACCGATGCTGCGAGCCCGGGCAGGCCGGGAAAATCGGCGAGAGATACAGGTGGCTGATACCCAGTTCAGCGTAGTAGGGCACCTGCCGACGCGCATCGATCAGTGTGAAATCGGCGTGGAGTTGCAGGCGCGCTGTTGCGCGCGGCGGTAACGGTTGCATTGGCGGCAACGGCTGCGATCCATCGTCAGCGATCGGGTTCATCGCGGTGCCCTCCGTGCCGCATTGAGCGCGGCCAAGCGTTGCGCGACGTCGCGAGTACCGAGCGCGGCCTGGATATCGCCGGGGTGGCGGCGTTGCCAATTCGGATGTCCCACGATGGTGCCCGGCACATTCGGTTGCTCGCGCGAGGCCAGCAGATCCTCGATCGGGATGATCGCGAGCGGCGCGCGCGTACTGCCTACAAACCTGAGTGCCGCTTCGATGGGCGCGACGCTATCGGGCGCCGGACACTCGCCGCTGGCCGCCCCGGCCTCGAGCAAGGCCTGCCACAAGATCTGGCGATCGATTTCGCGTTGTCGGAACGCGTCGACTACGGCCAGCCCGGGCTCCAACAAATTCAATTGTTCGCGCCACTCGATGTCGCGGCCGGACCACCAGCCAGCGACGCTGGGCAAATCGTGCGTCGTCGTCGTGGCAATCGATGCAGCGCTCCATTCGTGCGGCGGCTTGAAAATTTCACGGCCGCCTTCGCCATGAGTCCGCTCGAACCAGAGCACGCTGATGCCTAGCATCCCGCGCCGGTGCAACTGTTCGTTGAAGCCGGCCGGCACCGTGCCGAGATTTTCACCGATGATGATGGCGCGCGCACGCCACGATTCGAGCGCGATCAGGCGCGTCAAATCATCGAATGGGAAACGCAAATAAGCGCCCTCGGCCGCACCCGCGCGATTGGGAATCAACCACAAACGCGCCAGGCCCAGCGCGTGGTCGATACGCAGTCCGCCGGCCCGGCTCAATGTGGCGCGCAGCATTTCGATAAAGGCGCGGTAGCCGTGCTGACGCAAGCCGCGCGGCGAGAACGCGGAGATTCCCCAGGCCTGCCCGTAGGGGTTATAGAGATCGGGCGGCGCGCCCACCTGCAACCCTTTGAAAATTTCATCCTGGCGCGACCATGCGTGGCTGCCCGCGCCGTCGGTGCCTACCGCCAGATCGGCAATCAATCCGATCGCCATGCCGGCCTCGCGCGCACAGCGCTGCGCATGGTCCAGCCCCCGCGCGGCCAGCCATTGCGCAAACAGATGAAAGTCGATCTCCTGAGCATGTTCGCGTGCGAACTCGGCCACTCCCGGTGCCTGCGGATCGCGCTGATCCTGCGGCCAGTCGCGCCAGTTTGGATCGACGGCATCGTGATCGGCATGAAAGCGATGCAGCGCTTCGAAACAGGCATGGCTGTATAGCGCATCGCCGCCAGCCGTGCAGAACTGCCGGTAATCTTCGAGCAACGCGGGCGTGAGCAACGCCTCGCGTTGCTCGAATAAGCGCTTGAGGATCGCCAGCCGGATCGGCCCGAGCTCAGGCCAATCGATTTCCGCCAGATTGTCGAGCTGCTCCAGGCGCTCGAGCACGCCGAGCGCGGCCGCCGCTTCGCGCACCGCTATCTGGCCGAATACCGCGGCCGGATCGATATACAAGGGGTTCAGGAACAGGCGGCTCGATGGCGCATACGGACTGTAGCGGCTGGCGTCGGCACTGAACCCGGCATGGACCGGATTGATCGCAACCGCATCCGCGCCCTCGCGGGCGGCGGCCATGCAACATTGCGCCAGACTGCTGAAATCGCCGCTGCCGCTGGGCGCAGCGTGGCGTAGCGCATAGAGTTGTACGCCCAGGCCCCACAGCCGAGAGTCGGGGCTGCGTGTGACGTCGCGCAGCGCGTCGGCGATGCCATAGCAATGCGCGGGCGCCACCGCCACGGTCATGTTCAGCGTGCCCAGCCTTAGCGCGTGATAGCCCCACGCGTTGATGCCGGGCAGAGCCAGTTCGTTCGCGCCGACCGGGTGGGCGATGCCCGTGTGCGTCTCGCCGTTTTCCAGCTGTATCTCATAGGGTAGTGGAGCATCGGCCCGGGGCCAGTGCACATGCACTGGCTGATCGAGCTCGGCCGTAATCAGCGGCACCGATTGCGGCGCGGCCGCTTCGGCGCACAGGCGTGCATGGCTCGCCCACGCCTGCGCCATGCTGCCGCATTCGATCTCCATCGCAGTCAGCACGCGCTGCAATACGTCGGCTCTTAGTGCTTGCGGATGGCCCAGCGCGTTGTCCCAGTGCGTGATGATGCCGACCACGTCGGCCAGCGCGTACAACGCAGCCTCGCTTGCGTCCTCATGCGCTTCGTCGCCGCTGCTTTCGTCGCTACCTTCATAGTTACCTTCGTCGCTACTGTCACCGCGGGTCATGTTCACGATTTCAACCTTGTCTTCAATCTTACGTTTCGAGCCATGCAACGGTGGTGTAGGCGGGCAGCAGGGCGCCTTGCTCAGGCACATAGGCCAGCAAAGGATCGCCGCAGGTGACGAACAGCAGATGACCGGGCCGTGCGCACAGCGTCGGTTCGAAGGTCACGGCCGCGTCGCTCAGGTTGCAGAACAACGCCAGTACCGAGCCATGGCTCGGATGTCCGATACGCCAGCGCGCCACCACGGCGGCTGCGCCCACTGCCTGCGCGCCTAGCGACGTGACCGAGCTCAGATGTGGCACCAGCACCTGTTTGCGCAGTAGCAGCAAGGTCCGATAAAAATCGGTCCAGGGATTTATCTCGCCCGTGTAATGAGCGGGTCGTGGCCGCGAGGCGGCGAAGGTGTCGACGTGGTTGGGGTCGGGAATCCGCTCGCGCGATTGCTCGTCGGCAAACGCCGGAAAGTGCGCAAATTCGCGGCGGCGCCCGACACGTATCGCTTCGGCCAAGGTTTCGTGATGGCTGGTAAAGAATAGAAATGGCGTGGGCGAACCGATCTCTTCGCCCATGAACAGCAGCGGAATTTGCGGACACAGCAATTGCAGTGCAATCGCGGCGCGCAACGCTGATGGGTGGGCGAGGGTGGTCAAACGTTCGCCTAGTGCCCGATTGCCGATCTGGTCATGATTTTGCAAGAACAGCACGAACGCGCTCGACGGCAGATGAGCGCTCGGTTCGCCGCGTTTGACCGCAACCCCCGCGGTTCCGCTCAGGTGCGGCGACACCTCGCCCTGGTAAATGAAACCTTCGGCCAGCGCTCGCGCCAGTTTGATCGCAGGCTGCTCGGCAAAGTCCGCGTAATAACTATTGGCTTCGCCGGTCAGCAGCACATGCAGCGCGTGGTGCGCGTCGTCGTTCCACTGCGCGTTGAAAGGCTTGCCCAGGTGATGCGCGGCGTTCGCTTCGTTCTCCAGCACCAGATGCACATGACGATCGCCGCCGAGCAGCGAGCGGATCGCAAACGCCGTTTCGTCCAGCCAGTCCGGATCGCGAATGGCATGCACGGCGTCGAAGCGCAGCCCGTCGAAACGAAATTCGGTCAGCCAGTACAGTGCATTCTCGGTAAAGAAATCGCGCACTTCGCGTCGCCGAAAATCGATCGCGCCGCCCCACGGGGTGCTCAGATCGTCGCGAAAGAACGATTGCGCATACAGGTTCAGGTAATTCCCGTCGGGGCCGAAATGGTTGTAGACCACATCGAGCAGCACCATCAAACCCAGATCGTGCGCCGCGTCCACCAGTGCCTTCAGCTCGTCGGGCGTGCCATAGCTGGCGTCGGGCGCGTATGGCAGCACGCCGTCGTAGCCCCAATTGCGCGCGCCCGGAAAATCCGCCACCGGCATCAGTTCGATCGCCGTCACGCCGAGCGCGGCGAGCGCAGGCAACTGCGCCATGACGCCCGCAAAGCCACCCAGCACGCCCGCGTGCAACTCATACACCACTGCCTCGTGCCAGGGCCGCCCGCGCCAATCGCGGTTGCGCCAGATATAGGCTTCGGGGTCGGTCACCACGCTCGCGTCGTGAATATCGTGGGCCTGCGCGCGAGAGGCGGGGTCCGGCACGAGTTGTCCGTCGGCCAACCTGAATCGATACAGGGCGCCCGTGGGGCAGCCGATTTCCGCTTGCAGCCAGCCGCGCGGGGCGTCATCCTCGGACGCATCGCCGAATGCTTCCATGATCACGGGTTCGCGGCCTTCCACTTCGACGGCGATCGGGCCCGTCGCATCCGGCGCCCATAGGCGAAACATCGTGCGCTCCGCTGCCAAGCGTTGCGGCCCGAAGCGCCAGGGGTAAGAATGCAGTTTGCTCATGGTGCTTGGCTCCTTGCTTCGCTTTCGGCGTTGGTCTGCGCATCGCTCTCTGCTTTTGCCTGCGCATGGCTTTCCGCTGTTGCCTGGGCTTCGCTTTCAGCGTTCGCCTGCGCTGTGCTCTGCGCCTGACTCTCCGGCTGACTTTCCACCTTACTCTCCACCTGATTTTCAACGACCCGCGCATGCAGCACCGTCACGCTGTGCGCTTGCACTGTGAGGCCCGCATGCGGCGCCGGATAACCGGGTTGCTCGGGCGCGTCGCTTGCCAGCATCACGTGCCAGTCCGACGCGCCCGGCGGTATTGCGAACTCGGCAGCCTCGCCCGAGCCGTTGAAAAGCAACAGCTCCAATGCGAGCACAGCGTGTCGGCCGTGGTCCTCAGGCACGCGGGTGGCACGCCGCAGCGCGAACGTGCGGCGTTCGCCGTCCGACCAATCCTCGGGCGTCATGCCTACGCCCGCAGGGGAAAACCAATCGATGTCGCGAAGCTCGGGCGTAAGCTGCGAGCCATGCTGAAACTCCTGTACGGCAAGCGAAGGGCAGGCCCGTCGCAACGCGATCAATCGCGCGACAAAATCGGTCAGTTGCTGCGCCTCGGGGCGTTGCGCGGCTTGCCAATCGAACCAAGACATCGCGTTGTCCTGGCAGTACGCGTTGTTGTTGCCGTCCTGAGTGCGGCCGAACTCGTCACCACCGAGCAGCATCGGCGTGCCGCGCGAAAGCACCAAGGTCGACAGCATTGCGCGCTGCACGCGGCCCCGTGTTTCGTTGATCTCCACGTCGTCGGTCGGACCTTCGATGGTGCCGTCCGGACTCCAGTTGGCGCTGGCGTTGTCGTCGCTGCCGTCGCGGCTCTCTTCCTTGTTCGCTTCGTTATGCTTGCTGGCGTAACTGACCAGGTCGTTGAGCGTAAGGCCGTCGTGCGCCGTGACGAAATTGATCGAAGCCCACACCTTGCGCCGGCGCCGGTCGAACAGATCGGCCGAACCCGAGATGCGCGCCGCGAGCTCGCCGAGCTGGGCGCTATCGCCGCGCCAGAAACGCCGTACCGTATCGCGATAGCGGTCATTCCATTCGGCGAAGCCCGGCGGATTATTCCCAAGTTGATAGCCGCCGGGGCCGAGATCCCACGGCTCCATAATCAGTTTGACGCGGTTGAGCACTGGGTCCTGGCGTATCGCATCGAAGAAGCCGGAGCCCTGATCGAAGCCGGTGCCTTCGCGACCCAGCGTTACGCCCAGGTCGAAGCGAAAGCCGTCGATATGGAAATGCTCGACCCAGTAGCGCAGCGAGTCCATCACCATTTGCAGCGCGCGCGGATGCGACAGGTTCAAGGTATTGCCGCAACCGGTCTCGTCGATGTAGTGCCGCTCGTCGCCCGGCATCAGGCGGTAATAGCTCGCGTTGTCCAGGCCGCGCCACGACAGGGTCGGCCCCATGTGGTTGCCCTCGCAGGTGTGGTTGTAGACCACGTCGAGGATCACTTCGATGCCGGCGGCGTGCAGCCGCAGGATCGCCGTACGCATTTCCTTCAATTGGTTGCTCGACAGATAGGCCGGCTCGGGCGCGAAATACGACAGCGTGCTGTAGCCCCAAAAATTACGCAGCTTGCGCGCAATCAGGAAGCGATCCTGCAGGAAGGCCTGCACCGGCAGCAACTCGATTGCGGTGATCCCGAGCTTGAGCAAATGGTCGATGAAGTGCGGCTCGCACAGCGCGCGAAACGTGCCGCGATGATTGGCCTGCAATTCTTCGCGCGTCATCGAGACGCCGCGCACGTTAGCTTCATAGATCACCATCTCGTGCCAGGGACGATGCAGCAGGTGATCGTCACCCCAGGTGAAACTGTCGTCGCACACCACGGCTTTGGCCATGGCCGGTGCACTATCGCGGCGATCCAGCGACAGGTCGGCGCGCGTGCTTTGCATCCGATAACCGAACAGGGCGTCGGACCACTGCACCGGTGCATTCAGGCGCTTGGCATACGGATCGAGCAGCAGCTTATGGGCATTGAAGCGATGACCGTGCTGCGGTTCGTAGGGCCCATGGGCGCGATAGCCATACACCAGCCCGGCCTCGGCTTCGGGCAGATAGCCGTGCCAGACTTCGTCCGTGCATTCAGGCAGCGCCAAGCGCGCGAGTTCCTTGCGGCCGTTCGAATCGAACAGGCACAATTCGATACTGCTGGCGTTGGCCGAAAACACGGCGAAGTTCACGCCCAATCCGTCCACCGTGGCGCCTAGTGGATAGGGGAGTCCCGGCAACAGGCGATCCGGGTAGTTGGATGGCATCGACTAAGCTCCGCGTCGGATGATACAAGTGCATTATGGGTATCAAGTCATGGGTATCAAGTCAACTCGGCGCTCGGATGACTCGGGTCCGACAGCACCAGGTTGTATTTGAAGATCACCGTCGACAGCGCCGGCAGCGTGAGCGCCAGCGACGCGGGGTGGCCATGCGCCGGAATCGCGTCGGTTTGCATCGCGCCCGCGTTGCCCATGTTAGATCCGCCGTAGTACTGCGCATCGGTATTCAGGCTCTCCTGCCACACGCCACTGAACGGTACGCCGATCCTGTAGCCCGTGCGTGGCACCGGTGTGAAGTTGCAGACTGCCAGCACCACGTTTTGCTCGTGCGGTGGCTCGGCATAGCGAAAAAACGCGAACACGCTGTTTTTGTCATCGTCGCCGACGATCCAGCCGAAACCTGCGGGCTCATGATCGAGCCGATACAAGGCCGGCGTTTGCGCGAGCAACTGGTTCAGGTCGGTGACCAGACGCTGTATGCCCAGATGCTCAGGTTGTTCGAGCAGCGGCCACTCGATTTCGCCGTCGTGATTCCATTCCTTGTGCTGGGCGATCTCGCCGCCCATGAACAGCAACTTCTTGCCTGGGTGCGCCCACATGAACCCGAAATAAGCGCGCAAATTGGCAAACTGCTGCCAACGGTCGCCGGGCATTTTCCGCAATAGCGAACCCTTGCCGTGCACCACTTCATCATGCGAGAGCGGCAAAATGAATTTTTCCGACCAGGCGTAGACCAGCCCGAAGCTCATATCGTTGTGATGCCAGGCGCGGTGTATCGGCTCGTACTCCATGTAGCGCAAGGTGTCGTGCATCCAGCCCATATTCCACTTCAGCGCAAAGCCCAGCCCACCTTCGTCGACCGAGCGCGTCACGCCCGGCCATGCGGTCGATTCTTCCGCGATGGTGATGGCGCCCGGGCATCGCTGCGCAACCACACGATTGAGTTCGCGCAGGAACGCGACGCTTTCGAGGTTTTCTCGACCGCCGAATTGATTGGGAATCCATTCCCCGGCTTCCCGGCTGTAGTCGCGATAGAGCATCGAAGCCACCGCGTCGACGCGCAGCGCATCGATATGAAAATGTTCCAGCCAAAATAATGCGCTGGCTATCATAAAGCCATGCACCTCGTTGCGCCCGAGGTTGTAGATCATCGTATCCCAGTCGCGGTGAAAGCCTTCGCGCGGGTCCGCATATTCGTATAGGGCGGTGCCGTCGAACAACGCCAGACCATGCGCATCGGTCGGGAAGTGGGCGGGCACCCAGTCGAGAATCACACCCAGGCTCGCGCCGTGGCATCGATCGACAAAACGCGCGAAGTCGCGCGGCGACCCGTAGCGCGCGGTCGGCGCAAATTGTGAAAGCGGCTGATAGCCCCAGGAGCCGCCGAACGGATATTCCATCACGGGCATCAGTTCGATATGGGTGAAGCCCATGCCTTTGGCATAGGGGATCAATTGCTCGGCCAGCAGATCCCAACCGCGCTCGGGGTCGTTCACATTGCGCATCCACGAGCCGACATGCACTTCGTAGACCGACATCGGGGTCTTTTGCACGTTCGCGCTAGCACGCTGTTCGAGCCATAGCGCGTCTTGCCACTCCAGCGCCCGCGGGTCGGCAATCACGGAAGCCGTCGCCGGCGGCGCTTCGGTTTGCCGCGCCACGGGGTCGGCGCGATGCGGCAACACCACGCCGTCGCGGCTGACGATCTCATACTTGTAACGCTCGCCCGGTTGCGCACCCAAACCTTGCGGTATGAACAGCTCCCATACGCCCGCTTGATGCCGCAGTCGCATCGCATGCCGGCGCCCATCCCAGCCGTTGAAATCGCCGACGACGGAAACGCGCATCGCGTTCGGCGCCCACACGGCGAAACGTACGCCGGCAATGCCGCCGATTTCCATCACCTGCGCGCCCAGACAGGAGCCCAATTCCTGATGCCGACCTTCGCTGATCAAATGCAGATCGAGGTCGCCGAGCAACAGCCCGAACGCGTAAGGATCGGCGCTTTCCTGTATCACTTCGCCGCCGTCCTGAGCGGGCCACGTAATGCGCAGTCGATAGCACGCGGCGAGCAACTGGTCGGTTTCCGGTATGGGCAACGCGAGAGCACCGCTGAACAGTCCTGCCGCGGCGTTGCCGGCCTGTGGGTTGGACTCCGGGTTGTCTTGCGGGTTGTCCTGCGGGTTGTCCTGCGTATGCGATTGCAACTCACCCAGCACCTTGTCCTGCACGACGACTTCGACGCGCAACGCGCCCGGCAAGAACACCCGCACCATCATGGTTTTCTTTTTCTTGCTGCGGCTCGCCTTCAGGCCCGGCACCTCATGCGGCCCGAGTATGCCGAACGGGTCTTGCAATCGCCCGACGGCAAGCGCTTGCACGACCTCGATCGGCAACGCGGCGGGGTGGACGTCGGCGAGAGCGCTTGCAGCCGGATCTATAGCCGGATCGGTAGCCGCGTCGTCGGCCGCATTGGCGCGCCCGGTCTTCACTTCTCGCGGCGCATCGCTTTGTTGCGGTCGTTCAATCGGTTTTTTGTCTGTCGGCGTTTCTTCGGTCATGGTGATTTCCTTATTTCAGCAGGCGCTGCGCGATAGCAGCCAGGCCGCGCAGCGGCACGTTAATCCATGTGGGGCGATTGGCGCTCTCGTAGCAGACTTCGTAAGCGGCCTTTTCCAGAGTGAACAGATCGAGCAGCGCTTGGGCATCGCGTTTCTTGCCGAAGCGATGCGGAATATTTGCGGTCGCTTGCCAGTAAGCGGCGAGGAATGCGCGTTGCGTGATTGCTAGAAAGCGCGTCAGCAGCGTTTGACGGTGCGCGCACGCAGCCTCGGTCAAATCGCCGGGACCGCTATAGGCGGCCATGGCGGCGACGTAATTGAACGAGCGCAGCATCCCGGCCACATCGCGCAAAGGACTGGTGCGTGCACGTCGCTGCTCTAGCGGTTTGACCGGTTCGCCTTCGAAGTCGACAAAATAGGCGTCGCCTTGCGCGATCAATATTTGACCCAGATGCAGGTCACCGTGAATGCGTGTGCATAGCGAACCGATGCCGGCGCCGGCGAGCTTGGCGGCTTTTTTCAGCAGGACGTCGCGCTGGCCGATCAGGTGCCGAGCCATTTCCAGATCTTCCTCGCTGCGATGTTCGGACGCCGCCGCGTAGTGGCTCACCGCATCCAGCGCGCACTCGATCTGCTGTTGCGCCGCCCGCGCCCATTGCTGTGTGTTGGCTTCGGTTGCGGGGAACGGCGCGAACGCTTCGTCGTCGGTGGGCCGGGCAAGGGTCAGGTGCAATTCACCGAGCCGCTGTCCGAGGTTCGCCGCCCACTGCTCGTATTCCTCCAGCGCCTCATCGAGCAACGCATCGACCGGGGCCGGCGCGCGGGCGTCGGATTGCATTTCGGGCGCCGCCTCCACGAGCGGTAGTGCGACCAGATCTGCGATGTCGCGGCCCAGCCCATCGAGCGCCCATTGCCATGCATCGCTTTGATTGTGAATAAAGCCCTGCAGCACAGCCAGGACATACAGCGTGCCCTGCGCGTCGACGCGCGTGATCTCGCCCAGCATCGGCGCGATGTTGGCATAGCCGGCACTTGTCAAATAAGCGCCTATTTCGGCCTCGGGATGGACCCCGGGCTGACAGCGCCGGATCAGTTTGAGCATGGCACTGTTGCCGATCACCACCGAGCTGTTCGACTGCTCCACCGACAGATAGCGTATTTCGGCCGTCGGGCCGAGCGCATCGTCGGCGCTGAATTCGGCGTAGCGCTCGCTGGGAGAGAAGCGGAGTTCGCCATCGCCGCAGGGCAGTACGGCGTTTTGACTGATCAATTCGACGACCCTGTGTACGAACTCCGGCAACGCAAACGCGTCGGTCAAGAGCCCGACCCTGCGGCCCTTGCGCACGCGCGCCAGCGCTAACTGCTCAGGTAGTGCGGAGGTGGCTTCGTCCTCGGCGATGAAACCGAACGGCAGCACATAGCGCTCGCTGCCCGCCTCGGTGGTGCTCACGATTTCGGTGAGCAACAGCGCGCGTCCGGGGCCACCCAGTTCGACCGCGACATCGATGCGGGTCTGCGGCGCTTTCTGTTGCTTGGCGGCGTACCAGCGCCGCGCACGCAAATACGCGGGCAGCGTTTCGCTTTCGAGCACGCCTAAGGAAGGTTCTTTTAACAAGTCGGGCACTCCGTCTCGCAGTACCAGCGTGTGGAATTCGGGCAGCACGGTGGGCTGCGAGTACGGGCGCTCGAGCGATTGCGTTTCGGTGGCGAGCACGAACCAGTAGAAACCGTAAGGCTGCAGGGTCAGCAGATAGGGCAATTGCCCGATGGCCGGGAACGCTGCGCCACCGACCATCTCGACGGGCGTGCGGCCCGCAAAGATCGACAAGTCGAGTTCGACCGCCTGCGAGGCGCGCGATACATTGGCTACGCACAGCAGCGTTTCGTCCGGGTGTGCGCCTTCATCGGTGTATTCACGCAAGTAAGCGAGCACTTTGCGGTTGTTCGGATAAAGCAGCTTCAGGGTGCCGCGGCCGAAGGCGCGATGCTGTCCGCGCACTTCGAGCATGCGGCGCACCCAGTTGAGCAGCGAATGGGGGTCGGTGCTTTGCGCTTCCACGTTGACCGCTTCGTAACCGTACAGCGGGTCCATGATCGGTGGCAGCACGAGGCTGGCCGGATTGGCGCGCGAAAACCCGCCGTTGCGGTCGGGAGACCATTGCATCGGCGTGCGCACGCCATCGCGATCGC
>Ga0302220_10000696_pt1 | contig 27515 bp, 23 predicted proteins | sample II_Palsa_E1_3_FD_194572 | JGI IMG/M metagenome (GOLD analysis project Ga0302220, IMG submission 194572) | Peat permafrost microbial communities from Stordalen Mire near Abisko, Sweden - II_Palsa_E1_3 | ecosystem: Environmental > Terrestrial > Soil > Palsa > Peat permafrost | place: Sweden...
TGGGATGCTGGCGAGCCGAAGAATGAGACGGGCGATAAGTTGCTGCCGGTGGCGGATGCGGGCGCGAAGGACACGCTGCACGTGGTGGCTTATGACTTTGGGATCAAGCAGAATATTTTGCGGATGCTGACTCGGGAGAACTGCCGGGTGACGGTGGTGCCTGCGAAGACTAGCGCGGCGGATGTTTTGGCGATGGCTCCGGATGGGGTGTTCTTTTCCAATGGGCCGGGGGATCCGGAGCCGCTGGAATATGCGGTTGCGAATGTGCGCGCGATGCAGGGCAAGGTGCCGCTGTTTGGGATTTGTTTGGGGCACCAGATCTTTGGATTGGCGCTGGGTGGGAAGACGTACAAGCTGAAGTTCGGGCATCACGGGGGGAATCATCCGATCATGAACCATCAGACGGGGAAGGTCGAGATCACGGCGCAGAACCATAACTTCAATGTGGATCCGGAGAGCCTGCCGCCGGATGTGGAGCGGACGCATACGAATTTGAACGATGACACGCTGGCGGGGTTGCGGCATACGACCGATCCGATGTTCAGCGTGCAGTATCACCCGGAAGCGAGCCCGGGGCCGCATGATTCGCATTACTTGTTCAAGGACTTTCGGAAGATGATGGAGGACTGGAAGAAGTGATGAACGAGGGTGTCGGAGAGGACAACGCGATCATCGGGAGGAACGCGGCGGAAGCCGATGTGCCGCCGGTGGTGTTAGCTGCGTTGGACCCGTCCGATCCCGTGGGACACCCGCCGCGCTTGACGCAACTGGATGGGATGCGAGCGATTGCGATTGCGATGGTGATTGCGCAACACTCCGGAATGCTTTCGATTGGGTGGGCGGGGGTGCATCTGTTTTTTGTGCTTTCGGGATTTCTGATTACAGGGATTTTGCGCCGGGCTCGCAAAGATACTCACTTCTGGTCACCGTTTTATTTGAAGCGGGTGACGCGCATTCTTCCTCCGCTGATTCCTTTTTTTCTGCTGTGCTCGATGGAGATGTCGATTCCGTGGAGGACTACGGGTTGGGCGTATGTGTTGTTTGGAGCGAACATTGTTCAGTCGTTGCCGCACGCGTCGATCACGGATCTTACGATTTTGTGGTCGCTGGCGGTGGAGGAACACTTTTATCTGCTGTGGCCGTTTGCGATTCGGTATCTGCGACGCACGACGTTGATCTGGTTGTTGGTGGCGGTGCTGGTGCTTGACCCGATACTGCGTGCGGTTGCGACGCATCATGTGGCGAGTTGGATGCCGATTTACTTTCTCACGCCATTTCAACTGGACGGTTTGGGTGCTGGGGCTTTGCTGTCGATTCTTGTGGAGGATGGCGCGTGGAAGCAGCGGCTGGGTGGAATTGCGCTGCCTGCGGCGCTGGCATGCGGGGTAGTGTTTGCGGCGTGCAGCCGGTTGAGCGGATTTGAACGTGGCGCGAATTCTCAGCTGTTCAACTCCCTGGGATATTCGTTGATCGTGATGGCTTCTGTGCTGCTGTTGGCGCATCTGTTTCTGAGGCCTGACTCTTATGTGAGCCGCTTGTTTTCGCTGTGGCCGATGGTGTTTCTGGGGACGATCAGTTATGGGCTGTATTTGTATATCGGGCCGGTGACGCATATTACGCAGCATATTTTGGTGGCTCATGGGATGACGCGGGGACGGATTAACTTGTTGCTTGGCTTGATCGCTTCGATCACGGTGAGCTGGGTTTCTTTCCGGTTTTATGAATCGCCGATTACCTCGCTGGGGCGATTGCAGGCTAAGGCGCTTGCGGGAGTTCCGAAACGGCTGTCGACTGCATGAATCGCGTTACTTGCTCGAGGGTTACGGAAGATGATGGAGGAATTCAAAAAGTGAATCGGGATCTGTTCTTGAGCATGATGATCGACGGGTCGAAGCGATGAGGGCGCCGAGTTTTTTCATCGTCGCGTTGTTTGCGTTGACGGTCCCTGCTGCGCAGGCGGGGCGACCGCGAGTGATCGCGCCGGCGCTGTGTGGTGTTGTGACGGACCTGGCGGGTGAGCCGGTTGAGAAGGCTACGGTGACGGCGATGTTTGGGGATGCGAGTACGAGCCAGGAGACGGATAAAGCGGGGCAGTGGAGTTTTGGAAGCAAAGCCGGGCCGCACTGGGTGCAGGTCGAGGGCAGAGGCCTGCAGACGTTCGAGTTTGATTATGTAGATAAAGAAGGGCAGAAGAGCGGCGGGGCGGATAATACTGCGTTCCTGTCCAGGCCGAAAGGCGAACCGTGCGTGGCGCCGATTTATGTGCGCCTTGCACCACTGAATCACAAGAGAGGTCTTGTAACGCTGGATGCATCGAAGGGCGTTCACAAGGAAAAGAAGACTAAATAATGCCACGTAGAAATGACATTGCGAAGATATTGGTGATCGGCTCGGGGCCGATTGTGATTGGGCAGTCGGCGGAGTTCGATTACTCGGGGACGCAGGCTTGCAAGGCGCTGAAGGCTGAGGGGTATGAGGTGGTGCTGGTGAACTCGAACCCGGCGTCGATCATGACTGATCCGGAGGTGGCCGATCGGACGTATGTGGAGCCGTTGACGCTGGCGTATGTGGAAGAGATTTTGCGGGTGGAAGTGGAGAAGCTGAAGGAGTCCGGGGAGAAGGGAATCTTTGCGGTGTTGCCTACGGTGGGTGGGCAGACGGCGTTGAATCTGGCGGTGGATTTGGCCGATGCTGGGGTGTTGGATAAGTTTGGGATTGAGTTGATTGGCGCGAAGCTGGAGGCGATTAAGAAGGCTGAGGATCGGTTGCTGTTCAAGGACGCGATGACGAAGATCGGGCTGGATATGCCGCGGTCGATGCTGATTAATAATCTTCGCGATGGGTTGGAGTTCGCGGCTAAGCTGGGGTTCCCGGTGGTGATTCGGCCTAGCTTTACGCTGGGTGGGTCGGGCGGCGGCATTGCGTATAACCGCGAGGAGTTGATGGAGATTCTTTCGCGCGGGTTGGATCTTTCGCCGGTGCATGAGTGTTTGCTTGAGGAGAGCGTGCTGGGGTGGAAGGAGTATGAGCTGGAGGTGGTGCGCGACTTGAAGGACAACGTCGTGATCATCTGCTCGATTGAAAATTTTGATGCGATGGGCGTGCATACCGGCGACTCGATTACGGTGGCTCCGGCGCAGACGTTGACCGATCGCGAGTATCAGCGGATGCGGGATGCGGCGATTGCGGTGATTCGCGAGATTGGGGTGGAGACGGGTGGGAGCAATGTGCAGTTTGCGGTGAATCCGCAGAACGGGCGCATGACGGTGATTGAGATGAATCCTCGCGTGTCGCGATCGTCGGCGCTTGCGAGTAAGGCTACGGGATTTCCGATTGCGAAGATTGCCGCGCGGCTGGCGGTGGGGTATACGCTCGACGAGTTGCAGAACGATATTACGAAGGCTACGCCGGCTTGCTTTGAGCCCACGATTGATTACGTGGTGGTGAAGATTCCGAAGTGGCAGTTTGAAAAGTTTCCGGGATCTGACGAAACATTAGGTCCGCAGATGAAGTCTGTGGGTGAGGTCATGGCGATTGGGCGCACGTTCAAAGAGGCGCTGATGAAGGCTGTGCGTTCGCTCGAGACGGGGAAGAAGAGTACGGATGAGGGGATCGATCCGCGGAGGTTGAGGCAGCGGTTGGTGACGCCTTCGCCGGAGAGGTTGGCGTATCTGCGGTATGCGTTTGAGATGGGAATGAGCGTGCGGGATGCTGCTCGTTATACCGGGATGGACCCTTGGTTTCTGCACCAGATGAAGCAGATCGCGGAAGAGTTGAAGGTCGTTGCGGAAGTCGGGTTGGAGAAGATGGATGCCGGGACGCTGCTGTCGGCGAAGCGGATGGGGTTGAGTGATTCGCGGGTGGCGGTGGCGTTGGGGATTGAGGATGGGGGGGCGGCGAAGGTGAGGGCGCTGCGGAAGAAGCTGGGCGTGAAGCCGGTTTATAAGCTGGTGGATACTTGTGCGGCGGAGTTTGAGTCGCTCACGCCTTATATGTACTCGTGCTATGACGAGGAGGATGAGGCGGCGCCTACTTCGAAGAAGAAGGTGATCATTCTGGGGTCGGGGCCGAACCGGATTGGGCAGGGCATTGAGTTCGATTACTGCTGCTGCCATGCGGCGTTTGCGCTGCGGGACGACGGGTACGAGACGATCATGGTGAATTGCAATCCGGAGACGGTGTCGACTGACTATGACACCAGCGACCGGTTGTACTTTGAGCCGTTGACGCTGGAAGATGTGCTGGCGGTGTATGAGCATGAGGCGAGTGGGGGCGCGGAGATTGGGATGATCGTGCAGTTTGGCGGGCAGACTCCGTTGAACTTGAGCTTGCCGTTGAAGGCTGCTGGCGTGCCGATTATTGGGACTTCGCCGGAGTCGATTGATCTGGCGGAGGATCGGAAGCGATTTGGGAAGTTGATTACGGAGTTGGGGATTCCGCAGCCTGAGGGAGCGATGGCTACCTCGCTCGAAGAGGCGTTGGCGGGCGCGAAGAAAGTTACGTATCCGGTGCTGGTGCGGCCTAGTTATGTGCTGGGCGGGCGCGCGATGGTGATCGCTTACGACGATGCGGATGTGGTGCGGTATATGTCGACTGCGATTGAGTACTCGCAGGAGCGGCCGGTGTTGATTGATCACTTCCTCGAGGATGCGCAGGAGGTGGATGTGGATGCGTTGTGCGATGGGAAGGACGTGATCATTGCGGGGATCATGCAGCATATCGAGGAGGCGGGGGTGCACTCGGGGGATTCGAGCTGCGTGCTGCCCGCGGTGGATTTGAGCGCGGACGTGCTGGAGACGATTCGGACGTATACGCGCAAGCTGGTGATGTCGCTGAATGTGATTGGACTGGCGAATTTACAGTTCGCCGTACAGCGTGGGAAGGTGTTTGTCATTGAGGTGAATCCGAGAGCGTCGAGGACGGTGCCATATGTGTCGAAGGCTACGGGGGTGCAGTTGGCGAAGATTGCTTCGCGGTTGATGACCGGGCGGACGCTGAAGGAGTTGCTGCCGGAGCAGTTGGCCAGCGGGAAAGATTTGAGTACGGGCGAGCATTTCTTTGTGAAGTCGCCGGTGTTTCCATGGGGCAAGTTCCAGGGCGTGGATCCGGTGCTGGGGCCGGAGATGCGTTCGACCGGAGAAGTGATGGGCGTGGCGCGGACGTTTGGTGAGGCCTTTGCCAAGGCTCAGACGGCGGCTGGATTGCATTTGCCGACGGAGGGGACGGTGTTCTTCAGTGTGAATACGCATGACAAGGAGAGCGTGGCTCCGCTGGCCCGGCGGTTTGTGGATATGGGTTTCAAGCTGGTGGCTACGCATGGCACGGCCGATGTGTTGGAAGAGGCTGGCATGCAGGTGGAGCGCGTGTTTGCCGTGAAGGAAGGCCGGCCGAATGTGGTGGACTTCATCAAGAGCGATCGGATTCAGTTGATTGTGAATACTCCGAGTGGGCAGATGAGCGTGTTCGATGAGGCGGCGATTCGGCGGGCGGCGGTGAGTGCTCGGGTAGCTACGATTACTACGCTGGCGGCGACGCGGGCGGCGGCGGATGGGATTGAGGCGTTGCAGAAGGGCGAATATCACGTGGAGTCGTTGCAGGAGCTGCATGCGTCGCGGCTGGTGGCGGTGTAGGGATTGGTTCGTCGCCGGTCCCACCCGTCCGCAAAGTGCGCGTACGGATGGGGCACCCAGATTGGTGGTGGGGCGGTAGACTTGTAAGCGATGCTGATTGATGGGATTCATATACCGCTGACGGTGCCGTTTACTCGCGACGGCGAGAGTTATTTGCGCAAGCTGGAATACAACGTTGGGCGCTACTCGTTGACGCCGGCGGCGGGGTTGGTGGCGCTGACGGCGGGGAGCGAGGGGGCGGCGCTCTCGGATGAGGAGATTGCGGACGCGCTGCGAGTGATTGGCGAAGCGGCTGATCCGACGAAGGTGCTGGTGGCGACGATTGCGAAGGACAGCGTGCGCGGTGCGTTGGCTGTTGCGCGGCAGGCTGCGGAGGCGGGCTTCGATGCGGTGCTGCTGACGGCTCCGTCGCAGTGGGAGCGGCTGACGGAGGAAGAGGTGATGCTGTACTTCCGCGCGGTGGCAGATGGGTCGCCGCTGCCGGTGGCGCTGGGGAGTGAGTCGGCCTCGCAGGGGTACCGGCTGAGTGTGGATGAGATTGCGGAGCTGTCGCTGCACGGGAATGTGCTAGGCGTGTATGACGAGGGGCTGACGGTGGAGCGGTATCGCGCGATTGCTGAGGCGACGCGGGAGATGAAGCGAGAGGTGTTGGTGACGACGGTGTTTGCGCCGGTTACGCGACGGATGATGCGCGGTCGGTGGGACGAGGACGGGTTCGTGTCGGCTGCGTCGCTGGCGGGTGGGGCGGCGGTGGTGGAGGCTCCGTCGGTGAAGGGGTTGAAGACGCGGACGAAGACGGTGGGGTTCCAGGTGATGGCTGCCGGGAGTGCGGTGGGAATGGTGGAGGTGCTGCAGGCGGGCGCAGCGGGAGCGATGCTGGCGCTGTCGGCGAGCGCTCCGCAGGGATGCTATGAGGCGTATGCGGCGTTCAAGGATGGGGATGCGGCGTTGGCGGCGGAGAAGGGCGAGCGGCTGGTGGAGGCTGATGCGGCGATTCGTGCGCTGGGAATTGCGGGGGTGAAGTATGGGTGCGACTGCAATGGGTACTTTGGTGGGGCGCCGCGGTTGCCGCGGCTGCCGCTGGATGCTGAGGGGCGGGCGACGGTGGAGAGGGTGTTGGCGGGGATTCGGAATTAGTTCCAGGGGCTAAAGCCCCGAACCTTCGTGAGTCTATAAGACCCGAGGCTGAAGCCTTAGGGTACCTAGAAGCAGGGCTCGATCCCATTCATGACTTGAAGCCGTCATGAATGGGGCACCCCCGCGCTCTCTGGAAAGCAAGAAGCAGATTCCCAAAGGGAATGACAGAAAGAAAAGCAAGAACAGAAGCAAGGGCAAAGGCAAGAAGCAGATCACTGCGGGATGACAGCCAGAAAAGCAAAGGCCTCTGCTATCGCGGGATAGCGGAGGCCTTTCTGGCGTGTCGGTCGTTTATTGGGGGGCGCGGAGGGCATTTAGTTTCGCGCGGGCCTGGGAGGCTTCGGGGGAGACGGGAAAGCGCTGGATGAGAGAGTGGAGTTCGCGCTCGGCGGCTTCGTTCTGGTGGGTGTCGATGAGGGCCTGGGCTTTGTGGAGCTGGGCGGCGGGAACCTTGGCATTGTCTACGTAGCGAGTGAGGACCTGGTCGTAGTCCTTGATGGCGAGCGTGGGCTTGTGGGTGCGCATCTGCATTTCGCCGAGGTAGTACCAGGCGTTGCCGGAGAGGTTGTCGTCGGGGTAGGCCTTGATGAGGTCAGTGAACTCGGAGGAGGCGAGCGAGTAGCGGGCGGAGATGTAATCCGCATAGGCGCCGCGGTACATGTCACCGGCTGACGGCTGGCTTGCTGCTGGGATGGGTTGGGTGTTTGGTGATGTGCTTGGCGGGGGGTTGTTGTTTGAGTTGTCCGTGCCGCTGTCCGGTGCTGTGCCCTGATTCGGGGACGCGTTCGGGGCGGCCTGGGGAGGGCCCGCGGGAGCAGCTCCGGCGGGGATGCCGCCTTGCGGGAGGCTGCTGAGCGTGGCGTTGGTGGTCTGCTGCTGGTTCTGAATGGCGGTGAGCGCCTTCTCCATGCGGGCCATGCGGGCTTTGAGCTCGTCAATCGAGTCGTTGAGGGACTGGACCTGGCCGGAGACTTGCTGGTTGCTGGCGCTGATGGCGTCCTGCTGGTTCTGCATGCTGAGCTTGAGGCCGTTGACGGTGGTGGACATGGTGTTGACCGAGTCGGCGGTCTGCTGGATGAGCTGCTTGAGCATGCCGAAGCTCTCGTCATTGGTCTGCTGTAGTTTCGCGATGGCGTCCTGCAGCTGCTGGACCTGGGTCTGAAGTTGGATCATGTCCTTGTTCTCGGCGTGCGCTGGGAGGGAGACGAGCGCGGCGGCGAGTGCAAGTGCGGCAAGGCTTCGGCGAATTGAATGAAAGCGGGTCATACGGGATGAGCTCCTCAACGTCCTTTAGATCGTGATGCTTCGACGGGAGTTGTGCAGTACAAGAATACTGGTCGCATGGGCAAAGAAGAAAGCAGGGCAGGAAAACGGTAAGGCCGCGTTGCACTATCGGGTAGATAGAGCGACGCGGCCCGGGTGAAGCGGATTAGCGATCGATGGAGAACTGATCGCGGCGATTCTGCTGCCAGCAGCTCTCGTTCTCTTCGGTGCAGAACTGCTTTTCCTTGCCGTAGGAGACGACGCGGATGCGGTCGCCGGAGACGCCGGCGGCTACGAGAGCGGTCTTCGCGGCGTTGGCGCGGTTCTCACCGAGGGTGATGTTGTACTCCGCCGAGCCGCGATCGTCGCAGTATCCACCGATGAGGATCTTGATGGACGGATGTGCGTTGAGGTAGGCAGCGGAGGAAGAGATGGCGGTATCGGACTGGGGCGAGAGATCGTAGCTGTCGTAGCCGAAGAAGATGTCCTGGACGTGGGCATGGAATTCAGCGTCGGAGCCGGCGGGGTTGCTGGTGTCGGCGGGAGCGGCTGGGACTTCAGGCACGCGGACGGTTACGCGGACGTTGGCCTCGGTGGTGCCGCCGTCGTTCTTGGCGACGAGGTGGAAGTTGGTGGAGCTGGAGGGCGAGACGGTCTGGGTGCCGTTGACCGGGACTTCACCGATGCCGTCGATGCTGACGCTGCTGGCGTTGGCGCTGCGCCAGTTGAGGACCACGGACTGGCCGAGATCGATGGAGAGCGGGTCGGCGGTGATGGACGCCGTGGGCGGCAGCATGGTGGGTGCGGAGGGGGCCATGGCCGCGGGCGGCGGTGGAGGTGTCTTCTTACTGCAGCCGGAGGCAGCGAATAGAGCGACGGTCGCGAGCAGTGCTGCTTTGTTCCAAAGTGAGGTGCGATGAGCCATCATGAGATCCTCTTGAGTTCGAATGGTACGGCAAGGGTTCTTCGGAGAGAACTGTTATATCTACCGGGATTATATATCGTGTCGCGACAGGCTCACGATATACCTTCTATTCGCTGCTGTTGCTGTTTGTAAATGTTTCGGTGGTTATTTCCAACTCCAGTTTGGCATGTCTGCTCCTGAGCCGGTGAGGGCGCGTTTCTGGGTGCCGTCGGCCAGCATGGTCATGATGCGTTGGTGGCTGTCGGCGCCGTCGGGTGAGTTTGAGAAAGCGATGTGGCGGCCGTCGGGAGACCAGGTGGGGAAGTCGCAGCGGCCGATTTCGTGGGTGAGCTGAATCCAGCGTTTGGTGGCGACTTCCATGACGTAGATGTCCTGGCCGCCGGGGGCGCCGGGGCCGTATTTACGATCCCAGGCGAAGGCGATGAACTGGCCGTTAGGAGACCAAGAGGCGGAGGTTGCGTAGCCGCCGTCGGTCATGCGGGTGACGCCGGAGCCGTCGGAGTCCATGATGTAGAGCTGGGGAAGGCCGGTGCGGCCACTGATCCAGGCGATCTGGGAGCCGGTTTTTGGGTTGTAGGTGGGAGAGACATCCGGGCCCTTGTAGCTGGTGATGCGGTGGGCGATGGAGCCCGAGGGGTCGGAGATCCAGATCTCGGGGTCGCCGGTGCGGGAGGAGGAGAAGGCGAGCTCCTTGCCGCTGGGAGACCAGGCCGGGGAGAGGTTGGTTCCACCGACGTTATTGAAGCGGACGAGGCGACCGAGGATGAGCGAGTAGACGCGGAGCTGGAAGCCGTTTTTGCCGAGGGAGGCAAAGGCGATGAGCGAGTTATCAGGCGAGACGCGGGGCGAGATGGAGTCTTCGCCGAGGTGGGTGATGGCGTGCTGATTGGCGCCATCGTAGTCCATCATCCAGATTTCTTTTTCGCCGGGGCCGACGCGCTTGGAGTAGAAGAGCTTGGACTCGGCGATGCCGGGCGAGCCGCCGCTGAGGCGGAAGATGATGTCGTCGGCGAACTGGTGGGCGAGCTGGCGGGCGGTGTCGTCACTGGGTTCGCCGGTGTACTGCTTGGCGAAGACCTGGGGGAACTGGGTATTTTTGGCGTCGTCGAGAAAGCCGTTGGCGACGAGGTTGCCGCCCTGGATGCCGATGTTGCCGAAGGCGACCATGGCGGCGGAGGCGGGGGCCTGCGACCACTGGGAGAGGTTAATCTCGGCGGGAGTGCCAGGGGTGGTTTGCGGCCCGAGGGACTTCGAGACCATGTCGAAGATGCCGGAGTTGGCGAGGTCGGAGTAGAGGACGGAGTCGAAGGTGTTCTTGTAGGCGAGCGAGTTACCGGGAGAGAGGGAGGGTTTGAAGTCGGCTGCGGCGAGGCGGATGCTGGCGGCGCCGGAGGAGGTTTCCAGATGGAAGGTGTCCTGTGCGTGCAGCGCGGAGGTGGAGAGCGGAACGGAGAGTGCAGCGAGGAGTGGAAGGGCAAATTGTGAGGACCAGCGTCGTACGGAAAGGTTCACTAGCGTTTCTCCAATAGGTGTGATGCCGGAAGTGACGGTGAACGCAGAGAAATCTGCGTGGAAAAATGGTCGCGGGCAGGAGAAAAACTCAAAGGGTTCAATAAGGTGCGAAGGAGTGAAGCGCGGTTATTGATGCTTGTAATCAAACTTGTCCTCGATGGTAATGTGATCGCCTTCGGGAAGGGGACCGAAGGAGTCGATTCGTTGTAGCGCGCGCATGGCAGCGGTGTCGAGTGTGGGGGAGCCGCTGCGATTTTCGATGCGGACGTTGGTGATGGAACCGTCGCGCTGGATGTCGAAGGCGATGAGGACGCTTTTGCCCTCCGAGCTGCGCGGGTCGACTTCCTGGGTGAAGTAATTTTGCGCGATGACGCGGCCGACAGCTTCCACGTAATAAGCATAGCGGGCGCCGAAGGTGCGGCTCTGCACGGTGAGTGTGGCGCTGCCGTTTTTGAGTTGCGTCATGGATTGCGGGAGCTGTGTGGCGCTCTCGCCGGTCTGGGCCTTGGCGCTGGGCGGCGTGGGTTGCGGATGCTTGGGCGGCGCGGGCGTGGGGAGGGGGCCTAGCTTCTTAGGCTGGTCCTTGGCCTTGACTTCGATGTCGGTTGGGCGGGGCGGAGGGGCGGCGGCTTCTTTGGGTGGAGGAAGAGGCGCGGGGCTGACGGTGTCGGGTGTGAGGACAGATTTGTCTACGGGCTTGGCTTTTTCGGGGAGAGGGATGGACGAGACCATGGAGGCCTGGATGGATCCGGCCTCGGAGGCGTTTTCTCCCCAGTGGTTGCTGGTGTGGTTGAGATAGATGCCGACGCCGATGAAGACGAGGGCGATAAGGATGTGGAGCGCGACCGCACCGATGACGCCGCGACGGAATTGATCGTCCGGGGAGAGTGGCGAGATGGCTTGGGTGGTCATGTTCGTTCAGTACAGAAAAAGCAAAAGCCTTGACGCAAAGGGCGCGAAGTTGGCCACGTTTCGCGAAGTAGAACAGGCAACAGCAAACGAAGAAGCAGATCCCTACGGGATGACAGCCAGAAAAACAAAGGCAACGACAACAACGGAGAACTGAGAACGAAGAACGAAGAACTGATAACTATCTTTGCAAGGGTTGGGTGACGATGCTGATGTTGGTGATGCCGGCGCGTTTGACGGCGTCCATTACGGAGGCGAAGGCGCCGAAGGGGACTGCTTCGTCGGCGCGGACGTAGATGACTTTCTTTTCGTTTGCGGGATTCTGGGCGAGGACCGCGGAGAGGTTGTGGATGTTGATGGGCTTGTCCTGAAGGAAGACGTTCTGGTCTTTGTCGATGGTGACGACGAGGTGAACTTCACTGAGCTGCGCGACCATGCGGGTATGGGGGACGGCGACCTGGATGCCGGACTGGAGGACGGGCGCGGTGATCATGAAGATGAGGAGTAACACCAGGACCACGTCGACGAGCGGCGTGATGTTGATGTCGGACATGGCGGTCTGGGTTTTTCCGTTGGTGCTGAAGGCCATGGTTAGGAGCTCCGGCGACGATCTTCGGTGTATGGCGGCGGCTGTGTGGAGGGCGGATGGGGCTGGAAGAGTGCGGCGTTCTGGATGGCGTTGAGGAGCTCGCGGCCGAAGTCGTCCATGCGCGCGGCGAACTCGCGGAGGCGGGCGGTGAGCTGGTTGTAGCCCATGACGGCGGGGACGGCCACCACGAGACCAGCGGCGGTGGTGATGAGGGCTTCTGAAATTCCTGGAGCGACAGAGCGGAGGGTGGCAGCGCCTTCGTTGCCGAGGCCGTGGAAGGCGTCGATGATGCCCATGACGGTGCCGAAGAGTCCGACGAAGGGACCCACTTGGGCAATCGTCGCGAGCCAGGTCATGCGGCGTTCCATCGAGCTGAGGGCTTCGCTGGCGGCGGTTTGTGCGGCGCGCTCGAGGCCTTGAGGATTTGGCGGGATGCCGCGGCCGCCGCTCTGGCGCTGGTACTCATCGTGGATTTCGTTGAAGACGGCGACGAGGGGGCTGGGTTTGAACTGGTCTGCGACGGCGGCGATTTCGGAGAGGCGGCCGGACTTGCGGAAGGCTCGGAGGAAGCGTCGATTTTGAGTGTCGGCTGCCTTGAAGGAGCGCCACTTGGAGATCATGACGGCCCACGAGACGACGCTCATGCCGAGCAGGACGGCTAGCACGACAAGCGCAGTGGGGCCGCTGTTGTGCAGCATTTCCACGAGAGCGCTGGAGGATTGGCCGACAGGCGGTGGGCCGAGTGGGACGTCGGTTTGGGTGGCGGCGTCTTGCAGGAAAAGAGCGAAAGCTAACAGGGTCATAGGCGTCAGGGTTAAGTGTAACTGGGTATGGGGGTGGGAGCGAGAACCCAGGTAGGTGCTCGGGAAGGGTTGTGAGTTGGACGGGGAGCGGAAGTTCTGGGGAGCTGAGGGCTTGAGATGCCAAGGCGAACAGGTGGCGCGCCTATGCCCGTGGAAAACTTGTGAGGGTGTTGCCAGCGTGAGAGTATGGCGGGAATGAGAGTCCCTTGGATTTCGGTGGTGATGGCGCTCGGAGGCGTTTACAGCCTTTATGTCGCGTGGAGGCTCGGGAAATTTAAGGTGTCGGACCGCCCTCCTGCGTCTCGGGCTCACTTGTCTCTCGAGGAGAGGCAGAGAAAGATGAGAACGGCATCGATGCTCGCTGTCCTGACGGGCCTTGGCCTGATTGCGGGTGCGGGTCTTTTCGCCTGGTTGGAGAGGGCAAGCTAGCTCACAAGCATTCCGGCGGGTGCGCTTTTCCTTCGCCTGCTGCTATGCTCTTGCGAGAAAGAGACTCGAGACTAAAACAGATGCTGCTGGAACTGCGCGCCGAGAATTATGCCGTGATTGACCACGCGGTCGCCGAGTTTGGGCCGGGGTTGAACCTGCTGACCGGAGAGACGGGGGCGGGCAAGTCGATATTGATTGACGCGTTGGCGCTGCTGCTGGGTGGGAAGGCGTCTAGCGATGTGGTGCGATTTGGGGCGGAGAAAGCGGTGCTGGGGTGCGTGTTTGATTCGACGCCGGGGGCTGAGGAGATTCTGGAGGAGAATGGGATCGATCCGGAGGGGGATGAGATTCTGCTGCGGCGCGAGATTGCGGGGTCGGGCAAGGGGCGGGTGTTTGTGAATAATCAGCCTGCGACGGTGGGGGTGTTGCGGTTGCTGGCGCCGGAGTTGGCGTTGGTGCATGCGCAGTCGGAGACGCTGGTGGCGTTTGATGGGGCGCAGCAGAGGATGCTGCTGGATCGGTTTGGGGATGTGAGTAGCGAGGATGTGGGTGGGGCGTTTGGGCGGTGGAAGGAGCTGGAGGGGAAGATCCAGGAGTTGCAGGGGGTGGAGCAGGATCGGCTGCGGTTGATGGATTTGTGGAGCTTTCAGGCGAAAGAGATTGAATCGGCGGGGATTACGGATGCCGAGGAGGATGTTCGTCTGGAGACGGAGAAGCGGGTGCTGGCGAACTCGGAGCGGCTGTTTGCGGGGGCTACCGCGGCGCAGGAGTTGTTGTATGAGGCGGAGGTCTCGGCGGAGACGTTGCTGGGTGGGGCGCTTCGGCATGTGGAGGATTTGGCGAAGTTCGATGAGCAGTTCAGGGAGACGGTGGGGCAGTTGGCGGCGGCCAAAGCATCGGTAGAAGACGCGGCGGCTACGTTGAGGGATTTTGCGGGGAAGGTGACGGCGTCGCCTGAGAGGCTGGGGGAGATTGAGGATCGGCTGGCGGCGCTGGATCGGCTGAAGCGGAAGTATGGCAGCAGCCTGGGCGAGGTGATTGCGTTTGGGGCGGAGGTGGCCTCGAAGCTGGCGGATTTGGAGAATCGGGATGCGCGACTGGCGGAGTTGGAGAAGGATCTGACGATTGCCGCGGCGAAGTACATGGTGGTGGCAAGGAAGCTGTCGGCGGAGAGAGGATCTGCGGCGAAGAAGCTGGCGAAGGTGGCGCAGCGACAGATTAATGAGCTGGCGATGAACTCGAAGTTTGAGGTGGGGGTGACGGCGCGGGAGGATGTGGAGGCGTGGACTGCGTACGGGTGGGACCGGGTGGAGTGCCGGATTGCTACCAATCCTGGAGAGCCGCTGAAGCCGCTGACGGAGATTGCGTCGGGCGGCGAGATGAGCCGAGTGATGCTGGCGCTGAAGGTGAGCGTGGAGGAGGGTGCGAATGCGGCGGCGAAGCGACGCAAGATGGCGCTGCCGCGGACGCTGGTTTTTGATGAGATCGATATTGGGATTGGGGGCAGGGCGGCGGAGGCTGTGGGGCAGAAGCTGAAGACGCTGTCGGAGGCGCAGCAGGTGATCTGCATTACACATTTGCCGCAGATTGCCGCGTTTGCGGACCAGCACTTCCTGATTGAGAAGGGTGAGCGCGGGGGGAGGACGCATACGGGGGTTCGGCGGATGAAGCGGGAGGAGCGGGTGGAGGAGATTGCGCGGATGCTGTCGGGCGCGACGCTCACCGAGAGCAGCAGGCGGCATGCAGAGCAGATGCTGTCGTACGCGGACAGCGGGAGTAAGAGCAGTGGCAAGGGATAGCGCTGTAGCTAAGCCATGATCGGGCGGGGTGGGTGTACGACTTTGGGATGTACAACCTGAATCAGTATCGGAGGCTTCTCAAGAGGCAACGCCTGAGGAGGGTCGATTATGGCTGAAGCTAAGAAGTGTGCGCATACGGCTTGTACCTGCGTTTGTTCGGATGGGAAGAAGTACTGCTCGCAGATCTGCCAGGACAGCAAGAGCATGATGTCGATCAAGTGCGACTGCAAGCATCCGGAGTGTGCGGGTCGGTAAGGCGATCCAGGGTTTACGGGGTCCGGGCCGCGCCTGGAGATGCCCAAGGGGGCGCGCCTGGGGGTTGCCGGGTTCGGCGGGGAGATATGCACCGTTTCTGGTTCGCACGAAGGGGGTACGCCGGTGCTATCCAGAGCGGGAGAAGGTATACTTAACCTGTGAGTAACCATACCGCCTCTCCCGCAAACGCCCAAAAGAACCCCGGCGAAACCACCACTAAAAAAGTTCTCCTGCTGAAGCCGAGAGGCTTCTGCGCGGGGGTGGTGCGCGCGATTGATATCGTGCAGATTGCCCTGGACACCTTTGGGGCGCCCATTTATGTGCGTAAAGAGATTGTCCACAACAGCTACGTGGTGAATGACCTGGCGCAAAAAGGCGCGATCTTCGTCAACGAACTGGACGAGGTGCCGGCGGGCGCGCGGGTGATTTATTCAGCGCACGGGGTTAGCCCGGCGGTGCGGCAGGGGGCGAAGGAGCGCGGTCTGAAGGTGATTGACGCGACCTGCCCGCTGGTTACCAAGGTGCACATTGAGGCTATCAAGTTCGCCAAGCAGGGGTATTCGCTGGTGCTGGTGGGGCATCGTGACCATGAAGAGGTCCAGGGAACGCAGGGTGAGGCGCCGGATGTGACCCAGGTGGTGTCGACTGTGGAAGAGGTTGCTGCGCTGGTGGTTCCTGATCCGAACAAGGTGGCGTACCTGACGCAGACGACGCTGTCGCTGGATGAAGCCCGGTACATGATTGAGGCCTTGCGGAAGAAGTTCCCGAACATTGCGGGGCCGCATGCGCAGGACATTTGTTACGCGACGGAGAATCGGCAGACTGCGGTGAAGAATGTCGCGCACGGGGCTGATTTGGTCTTGGTCGTTGGCTCGCGCAATAGCTCGAATTCGAATCGGCTGGTTGAAGTGTCGCACAATATCGGGACGCATTCGTACCTGATCGACAAGGCCGAAGACATCAAGCCTGAGTGGCTGGAGGGCGTGGCTACGGTGGCGATTACGGCTGGCGCATCGGCACCGGAGATCCTGGTTCAAGAGGTAGTGGCTTACCTGCAGGGCAAGGGATATGGGTCGGTTGAAGAGGTTGAAGTGATGCCGGAGAATGTGCGGTTTGGATTGCCGCCGGAGATCGTTTCGGCGATTGCGGCAGCTCCACCGACGCCGGCGAGTATTTAGTTTCGACAGCGGCTATGGATGTGGTAACCGCTGGGACGTGAGGCCTAGTCGGCTTTTCTTATCCGGAATTGCCGAGCGATTTTTATCTAGAAATTATGAGTATAGAGACAGCTAACCCGCAGGGCAGAAGGAAACAGACGACGCAGCCTCGATTTGGACGGCTCGACCTGGCGATGGAGCGGGTGAGCGAGGGGATCGGCAAAGCGGCGGCGTGGCTGATGGGTCAGCAGCACGAGGACGGGTACTGGTGTGGTGAGCTCGAGGCGGACTCGATGCTCGAGGCCGATTACATCTACATGCATACGCTGCTGGGAACGGGCGATAAGGGCAGGATGGAACGCGCGGTGAACGAGATTCTGCGCCACCAGAATGACGATGGTGGATGGAGTCTGTATCCGGGCGGCCCGAGCAATGTGAACTACGGGGTGAAGTGCTACCTGGCGCTGAAGCTGATGGGCTGGACGGCTGAACATCCGGTGATGGTGAAGGCTCGGAAGAAGGTGCTGGAGCTGGGCGGCGTGACGTCGTGCAACACGTTCACGAAGATGTACCTGTGCTCGCTGGGGCAGTACGACTATGACGCGGTGCCGGCCGTTCCACCGGAGATGCTACTGTTTCCGAACTGGTTCTACTTCAATATTTACGAGATCAGCGCGTGGTCGCGAGCGATCCTTGTGCCGCTGTCGATTATTTATGCGAAGAAGCCGTTCAAGAAGCTGGCTCCGGAGCAGACGATTGATGAGCTGTTTGTGGGTGGGCGCGCGAGCTCCGATCTGCACCTGCGCTGGGACCGGAAGCACATCTTCTCGTGGCGTAACGTCTTTTTATTTACGGACCGGATGGTTCATGGGTTCGAGCGGGTGCACATCCGGCCGCTGCGGACGATGGCGCTGAAGAAGGCCGAGCAGTGGATGCTGGATCACTTTGAGCGCTCGGATGGTTTGGGTGCGATCTATCCGGCGATGCTGAATGCGATTGTGGCGTTGGTGTACCTGGGGTACTCGAAGGACGACCCGCAGGTGATTCGCGCGATGGACGAGTTTGAGCGGCTGGGGATTGATTGCCCGGACGGGACGCCGGATTATCCGACGCCGACGTTCCGGATGCAGCCTTGTTTCTCGCCGGTGTGGGATACGGCGCAGGTGCTGTCGACGCTGGGAGAGACGGGGCTGGCCAAAAACGATGCGCGGCTGGTGAAGGCGGCCGACTGGCTGCTGTCCAAAGAGATTCGGTACAAAGGCGACTGGTCGCACAACGTGAAGAATGTGGATGCGAGCTGCTGGTGCTTCTTCTTCAACAATGACCATCAGCCGGATGTGGACGATACGGGCGAGGTGCTGCTGGCGCTGAAGGCCGTGGATAATCCGCGCGAGCGGTACCAGCATGAGGTGACGCAGCGATCGGTGGCGTGGGTCTTTGGGATGCAGTGCAAGAACGGCGGTTGGGCTTCGTTCGATAAGGACAACACGAAGAAGATGTTTGAGTCGATCCCGTTCGCTGACCATAACGCGATGATTGATCCGCCGTCGGTGGACATTACGGGGCGCATCCTGGAGATGCTGGCGAGCTACGGCTACACGCGGCGGGATAAGCGCGTGGAGAAGGCTGTGCAGTTTATTCTGCGCGAGCAGCAGCCGGACGGGGCCTGGTTTGGGCGCTGGGGCGTGAATTATTTGTACGGAACGTTCCTGGTGCTGCGCGGTCTGCAGGCGATGGAGTACTCGTATTTGGAGCCGGCGGTGCAGCAGGCGGCCGAGTGGATTCGCATGGTGCAGAATGCCGATGGCGGATGGGGCGAGACGCCGGGAACGTACGACGATCCGAACCAGCGCGGGGTTGGGCCGTCGACGCCTAGCCAGACGGCGTGGGCGCTGCTTGGGTTGCTGGCAGCCAACGATACGCGGTCGGACTCGGTGGCGAAGGGCATTCGGTGGCTGGTTGAGAGACAGCGCGAGGATGGTTCGTGGGCTGAGTTGATGCCGGGAAGAAACGGCGAGAGTTACTACACGGGAACGGGTTTCCCGCGGGTGTTTTATTTGGGATATCACCTATATAAGCAGTACTTCCCGCTGCTGGCGCTGACGACGTACCGGAAGGCCATGGAGCGCGAGGAAGAGGCCGCGTAGGCCGAAGCGCAGGGCGTGGCTGGGGCATCGAATCTGAAGTTGAAATGCAGAGCTGGTTGGTTAAGTTGCCGGTTGCAGGGCAAAAAGGTTTTTGAAGGATAAGGAGTCGTTCAGCATGGGAATTCCCATCTCGCAGATGTTCACCGTGACCACGTACGTTCTGAAGCAGAAGCTTTCAGGGCGGAAGCGGTATCCACTGGTGCTGATGCTCGAGCCGCTGTTTCGTTGTAATTTGGCGTGCGCCGGGTGCGGCAAGATCCAGTATCCCGCGCATATTTTGAAGGCGCAGTTGACGCCGGAGCAGTGCTTCAAGGCAGTGGAAGAGTGCGGGACGCCGATGGTGTCGATCCCGGGTGGAGAGCCGTTGCTGCATCCGGACATGCCGGAGATTGTGGCGGGGTTGGTGGCGCGGAAGAAGTACGTGTACATGTGCACGAACGCGCTGCTGTTGAAGGAGAAGCTCCACCTATTCAAGCCGTCGAAGTACTTGAGCTTCTCGGTGCATGTGGATGGGCAGAAAGAGCATCACGACATGTCGGTGTGCCGCGAGGGTGGGCATGACATTGCGATGGAGGGTGTTCGCGCAGCGGTGGCGGCGGGGTTCCGCGTGACGACGAATACGACGCTGTTCGACGGTGCCGACCCTAATTCTGTCAGGGCTCACTTTGATGAGCTGATGGCTACCGGTGTGGAGAGCATGATGGTGTCGCCTGGCTATACGTACGACAAGGCTCCGGATCAGAATCATTTTTTGGGGAAGGCGCGGTCGCGGAAGTTATTTCGGGCGATTTTGTCGAATCGGAAGAAGAGCTGGCAGTTCAATACGCACCCGCTGTTTGCCGAGTACCTGATGGGCAAGCAGGATTTTGAGTGCACGCCTTGGGGCATGCCGACGTACTCGATCTTTGGGTGGCAGAAGCCTTGCTACCTGCTGCAGGATGGTTATGCGGACACGTTCCAGGAGTTGCTGGAGACGGTGGACTGGGCGAACTATGGCGCGAAGAGCGGGAATCCGCAGTGCGCGAACTGCATGGTGCATTCGGGGCATGAGGCTTCGGCGGTGGACTACAACTTCAGCTCGCTGAAAGGATTTGTGGAGACAGCGAAGCGGTACATGTTCCCGTCGACGTACGAGGATGCGGGCGCGGCGAAGCTGCTGAATGAGTGGCCGGTGGCCGGGCATGCACCGCTGGTGCAGATTGGTGACCAGCCCACTGCCGTGGTTGTGACGACGTCGGTGAATGAAACCAGCAGCGTGGCGGGAGACTGAAGATGGCGACAGCACAGCAGGAGCACTTGAAGATCGAGCAGCTGCGGAATATCTCTCAAGATGATGTGGAAGTGATTGCGGGGCGCGAGCGGGAGAATCTGGAGGGATGGATTCCTGAGCTGGCGACCGAGGCCGAGGTGAGAGAGGCGCTGGAGAAGGCGTTTGATTATCGCGGCGATGTGACGGTGACGCGCAAGGATGGGACGACGGTCGAGGGATATTTGTACGATCGGCGGAGTGAGCCTACGCTGGAGGCTTCGCTGGTGCGGATTATTCCTACGCCGAAGCCGGGTGTGCCGGTGGAACGCGTGATGATTCCGTATGCGGATATTGCGGCGCTGCAGTTTACAGGACGCGATACGGCGGCGGGCAAGACCTTCGAGGCCTGGATCAAGAAGTACTGGGAGAAAAAGGCGGCGGGCGAGACGAATATTCAGATTGAGCCCGAGAAGCTCGACTAGGATTTCATGCGCTTATTTATAACGGGTGCGACCGGGTTTGTTGGGGCGCATGTTGCGCAGATGGCGGCTGAGCAGGGTGCAGAGCTGCGGCTGTTGGCTCGGGCTACATCGGATACTTCGCGGCTGCCGCAGGGTGCGGATGTGGTGGTGGGGGATCTGCGTTCGCCGGAGGCGTTTGCCGGGACGCTCAAGGGTTGTGATGCGCTGATTCATGTGGCTGCGGATTATCGGTTGTGGGTGCCTGATCCGGCGGAGATGTATAAGGCCAATGTGGAGGGTACGCGGGAGTTGCTGCGGGTGGCGCGCGAGGCGGGCGTGCGGCGGGTGGTGTATACGAGCAGCGTTGCAACCATGGGGTTTCATGGGGACGCCGTTGTGGACGAAGAGACGCCGGTAAGTGAGGCCGATATGATTGGCCACTACAAGCGATCGAAGTGGATGGCGGAGCAGGCGGCGCTGGAGGCTGGGCGGGCGGGGCAGGAAGTTATCGTGCTGAATCCTACGACGCCGATTGGGGCGCTGGACACGAAGCCGACGCCTACCGGGCGGATCGTGGTGGACTTTCTAAACGGGAACTTTCCTGCGTATGTGGATACTGGGTTGAACCTGGTGGATGTGGAAGAGATTGCGCGGATGCATTTGGCGGCGCTGGAGCGCGGGCGCGTGGGGGAGCGGTACATTCTGGGCGGAGAGAATCTGACGCTGAAGCAGATATTGGACCGGCTGGGAAAGATTTCGGGGCTGCCGTCGCCGAAGATGAAGGTGCCGCATGGGGTGGCGATGGCGTTCGCATATTTCGATGAGACGGTGACGGGGAAGTGGCGGGGAAAGGAGCCGAGGGCGACGGTGGAGGCGGTACGGATGGGGAAGAAGATGATGTTTGCGAGCTCGGCGAAGGCGGAGCGGGAGCTGGGGCTAAAGGTGGGGAGTGTGGAGTCGGCGCTGCGAGCTGCGTGCGCCTGGTTTTATAAGAATGGGTACGTGGACAAGACGCGCATCAGTTGCACGGGGTGTTAGGCATTCGTTTGCGCGACTGAGGTTCAGGAAAACCATTGCGATCGAGGCGCGAGAACCTCTCCGATGTCACTTCTAACGGGGCGATTGGGCTTGCGCCATGGCCGATACGAGAAGATCCAGGTCGGCGGGGTTGACGTCGCTCACGGCGACGATGCGTAAGTCATGGGTCGTGGCGGAATGGATAGAGAATCCTGAACGAGTCCCGGGCAGCGGAGTGGCCATGGGGCTGGCGGAGCGCTGGGTGAGGAAGACGGAGACTTCATGCTTGTGGATGGTGAAGAGGAGCAGCGCCGCGGGTTGGCCGTTTAAGTAGGCGAGATTACCGCCCTTGAGGGTCGTGTCGGCCGGAAGGGGGTCGGGCAGGTTGAAGCTGAACGGTAGCTTGCCCTGGAACCATGGCTTCACGGTGTGACGGTCCGTCGACAAGACTTCAGGGGAAGCACCGCTCGAAAGAGTGGCGAGATGCTGATCGAGCAATTCTGCGGAGAGGGTGTTGGCTTGATGGGCTTGCCGCCAACCGATGAGGGACAGGGCAAGCACGAGGGCTGCGGCCAACCCGGTCCACGCGATGGAGCGAAACGAGTAGATGCGAGCGGTCCGTTTTGATTCCTGAGGGCGAAGCTGTGCAGCGAGGCGGGCGAGTGCTTCCGGGGGAGCGGCGAAACGCTGCGTGGCGCGGGCGGTGGCGGCCTTGAGTTGCGTGGCCGAAAGAACGCGCAACGCGCAGGGGTGGCAATCGGCCAGGTGTTGCTGAATGCCATTTGACTCGGCGGGAGATAGCTCGCCATCGATGAAGGCATTGAGTTGGTTGGGGTCGAGATGTCCGGTGGCTTGCGTCGTTTGCGTCATAACGATTCCCCCAATTGCGGTTGCAGCAGTTGATGAAGAGTGCGGCGGGCCCGCGAGATGCGCGACATGACGGTGCCGATGGGGACGTCGAGGACCAGTGCGATGTCCTTGTACTTGAGCTCTTCGACATCGCAAAGGAGTAGAACTTCGCGAAGCGGTGGATGAAGCTGATCGAGGGCCTGGTTCACGGTTGCCTGATTGTCGAGGCTGATGAGATAGTCTTCCGGGGTCGGACTGGCATCGGTGGTGTCGAGCAGGTCGGGATGGTCTTCAAGAAAAACTGTGCGCGAGGCCGCGATGCCAGTACGCGAGGTGAGGAACGTGTTGCGGAGGATACGGAAGACCCAGGCTTTGAAGTTGGTGCCGGTCTGAAAGGAGTCGAACGCGCGAAGAGCTTTGGAGATGGTTTCCTGGACGAGGTCCTCCGCCTCCGCATGGTTGCGGCAAAGCCAGAAAGCGTGGCTGTAGAGCGATGGCAGGAGGGGTAGCGCAAGCTGCTCGAAGGATGCGCTAGTGGCGGTGGAGGACATGGTGCGAGATGCCTCGGTGTACTGAAAGTGGAATGGGCCGGCGAGATGGCCTGGAGCGCGAGACATATTAACCGTAAACCAAATTGCAGCCGGTTTATTCCATGCGTTTATTTTCGGGTTGCCTGGAATAAATGCAGGGTTCCGTAGTTCTCCATTGGGAAGGCAATTAAGACCAAGGGAGATGGATATGAATCGGTTTGTGGAAGACGAAGTCGTGCAGGAACAGCCTGCTGGTGATGGGATCGATCGGCGGAATTTTCTGGGATGTATGGCATGGGCGGGCACGGGGCTGCTCTGGACGATGGCGGGCGGAATTCCAACGTCAAGGCTGCTGGCGCAAGAGGGGATGACGCTTGCAAGAATTGGGAAGACCGAGGAGTTCTCCTTCGTTCAGATCAGCGATAGCCACATTGGATTTAACAAGGGCGCCAACCCGGATGTAACGGGAACGCTGCAAAAGGCCATCGACAGGATCAATGTGGTTCCGGCAGGGATGAAGCTGCCAGACTTCATGATTCATACCGGCGACATCACGCAGAACGCGAAGGCAGGGGAGTTCGATACGGCAGTGCAGGTGATTAAGAGTGCGAAGGTGAATGAGGTCTTTTACGTTCCGGGGGAGCATGATTTTTCGGTCGATGATGGTGTTCTGTACAAGCAACGGTTCGGTAAAGGCACGATAGGAAATGGCTGGTACAGCTATAACCATAAGGGCGTTCACTTTGTGGGGCTGAACAATTGTGTGCAGGTTGACGCGATGGGCAACCTGGGCGCAGAGCAGCTTGCGTGGCTGAAGGCCGATCTCGCGGGCTTGAGTGCTTCGACACCGATTGTGGTGTTTGCGCATATTCCGTTGTGGATGGTGTATGAGAAGTGGGGCTGGGGCACGGCCGATGGAGCGCAAGCGTTGGCGTTGCTGAAGCGTTTTGGATCGGTCACGGTGTTGAACGGTCACATTCATCAAGTGGTGCAAAAAGTCGAGGGGAACGTTGCCTTTCACACCGCGATGGCTACCGCATTTCCGCAGCCTGCACCGGGGACGGCACCGAACCCTGGGCCTATGGTGGTTCCCGCAGGCAATCTGCAGAGCGTGCTCGGCATCACGAAGGTCAAGGTGGTTCGCGGACATAGCCACCTCGCGGTAGTCGATCACTCGCTGGCGGAGGGCGCTTGAAACACATCGGTGCCGTGATGGGATTATGTGCTGCTGCGGCAGTGGGGCTGGCGTTTGTGCATCCGTTCGGGAATCCGCGCGAGGAGCCTGCAAGGGGGCTCGACACGCTGCTGCAAGGCGCGAAGATGTCTGCGGATGCGAAGCAGGTTCTGGTCACCAAATGCGCGGATTGTCACTCGAATGAGACGCGGTGGCCGGTGTATGCGCGGCTGGCGCCAGGGTCGTGGCTTATTGAACGGGATGTCGTGGAGGCGCGCGGGAAGATGAATCTGTCGAGCTGGGAGCAAATGCCTGGCGACGCGCAGGATGTGCTGATCGGGAAGATCATTCAGGAAGCAAAGAGCGGGGACATGCCACCTGCGCAATACCGTGCGCTGCACTGGGGAGCGAGGCTGACGCCGGCGGAGGTTGAGGTGCTTTCAAGGATGGGCAATGGAGTTGGTGAAGCGGCGGGTGCGGGCGAACCGGGAGATGCGGCGCGCGGAAAAGACGTGTTTGAGCGACGGTGTACGGGCTGTCATGCGATGGATGGAGACCGGGAGGGACCCAGGCTGGCCGGAGTGTTTGGGAGAAAGGCCGGGAGCGTGGCGGGGTTCGATTACTCTGCGGGGCTGAAGAACTCCGGCATGACGTGGAACGAGGCCACGCTCGAGAAATGGCTTAAAGATCCAGACATGGTGGTGCCGGATACGAAGATGGACTTTCGTGTTCCGAAGGCCCAGGAGAGGTCGGATCTGATTGCTTACTTCAAACGATGAAGAAGACTTGGCGAGAGCGCACCTAGCAGGCAGAGCTGAGGCTTGAATCAGCTGCTGTGAGGGTTAGGTGGAGTGGAAGCCGGCGCGGCGCATGGCTAGCGGGACTTCGGGATTGCGGGCGAAGGTTTCCCAGACGAAGGCGCTGCGGAGGTTTTCTGCCATGAGAAGACTGATGCCGAGGTCGATGCCGAGGACGTCGGGGTCGTAGTAATTGGCTTGCGGGTGGAAGACGTCGCAGAAGCCGTAGCGGCCCCAGGCCTTGTCGCCGTAGTTGGTCTTGAGGGCGCGCTGGACGCGGAGGCAGGCTTCGGGGAGGAAGGGCAGCGAGCCGGCGGTGGCGTTGGGAACTACGGAGCCGTCGATGGGGCCGAAGCCTTTGCCGTCGGCGTTGGGACCACCCCAGGCGGTGTAGCCGTTGATGTAGTCGGAGGCGCTGATGCCCCAGTAGTCGGGGGAGTAGGGCTTGCCGAGGGAGAGGCAGAAGGCCTGGTGGGCGCGGGTCGCTGTTATGGAATTAGCAAAGTAGTCGGCGAAGTTGTCGCGCTTCTTGCGGAAGTCGAACCAGGCGTGGCTGTACTGGTGGGTGAAGAGGGGGTCGTTGCCACTGATGTAGGTGAGGCCGTTGTAGGTGATGGTTTCGCGGGTCCAGGCGTTCCAGGTGGACGGGTTGACGGGGTGGGTGGGAGAGCCGATGGCGAGGAGGTAGATCATCATGAGCTCGCAGTAGTGGCGCCAGCGAGAGTCGAGGAAGCCGGACTCGGGATGCCAGCCCATAGAGAACAGGGTGTTTCCATCGTCTGGGCCGTTGAGCATCCAGGACCAGTCGACGCGGTTGTAGATGAGGGTGGCGAGGTCATTGATTTCTGCGTCGTCGTGGAAGTAAGCGCGGGCGGTGAGGATGCCGCAGAGGAGCAGTGCGGTGTCGATGGAGGAGACTTCGTTGCGGTCGATGCGCTCGCCGGTTTCGACATCGTTGAAGTGGTAGAAGAAGCCGTGATTGTTGTAGAGCTTATGTGCGTGGAAGTGGAGGGTGCGGCGAACCTGCTCGAGGAGTTGGGCGCGGGGTTGGTAGTGGCGCTTGTCGGCGATGCAGAGGGCGGTGAGGCCGAAGCCGGTGGCGGCGATGGAGGCCATGCGGTGGTTAGGATCGATTTTGGCGGGAAGGTTGAGAGGGGTGTTGATGGCGGCGGCGCGGTCGAGGACCTGGCCGGTGGTGGGGCTGGCTTGCTCGACGAAGAAGAGGCAGGCGCGACGTTGCATGTCGTCGAGGAAGGCGTTGTCTTCGTGGGTGAGCGTGTAGTGAGGTGCGGGCTCGGGTGTGAGGTGAAGGTCGACTGGAGCCTGAGAGGGGTTTTGGGAGAAGGCATGGAGGCGCGGGAGGAGCGCAGCGCCGGCGAGGAGCTTGAGGCAATCGCGCCGTTGCATAATTTATTTTCCGATCAGCACGACGGCGAGGCCGTGTGCGGGTACTGTGAGTTCAAGTTTACCGTCGTGGAGGCGGAGGTGCTCGGCGGGTGCCATGGCACCCGCGGCGCGGAGTTGCTCGACTTGTGCGGGCGTTAGATCGCCGGGTGGACGACCCATGGCGTCGAAGGCCTTGAGGACGTTGCCGTGGTCGGGATCGACGCGGAGAACTTCAACGGATGCATTGGAAGCGACGTGCTTGAGGTTGAGGGTGAAGGTTTTAGGTGGGCCCGCGGGACCTTTGGGCCAGGTATAGTCGGGGCCGATGCCGGTGGGTGGGGCGTAGTTCCAGAGGGCGAGGGCGAGCTTGCCGTCGGTGATTTTGGTGGCGAGGGCGGAGTCGGAGTCGAGGGCGATGCGCTGGTCGCCGAGCTGGTGGAGGGAGCGGAAGACGTTGAGCGCTGGCTTGGGAATGCTCTCTGCGGCGATGAGGCCGAAGCCGCCGTAGAAGGGCGTGCGGACGACGCCTTGCTCGTCGAAGACGTCAGAGAAGGACCAGTAGTCCATGCTGTCGGTGAGGCCATCGCAGAGGCGAATGTTGTTGGCGAGCCAGGGGCCGATGAAGGTGGAGTCGGTGACGTTGGGTTCGTTGGAATAGCTGGCGTTGTACTCGGAGAAGATGAGGGGGAGTTGGGGATAGGGCGAGGCGAGAATCTGGTCGTGCACTTTTTTTACAGAGCGATAGACCATAGTTTCGCGAGGGATGTCTTCGTGGGTCTGGAAGACATCCTCGGCTTTATCGTTGGCGTAGACGTGGGTGGAGACGAAGTCGATGGGAGTATTTGCGGCGTGTACGTGGGCGAGGAAGGGCGTAACCCAGGCGGCTTGCGCGGTGGCGGGGCCTCCGACCTGGAGGCGCGGGGAGACAGACTTGAGGTCGCTGGCGGTGTGGTCGTAGAGCTTGAAGTAGGTTTCCTGCTTGGGCTCACCACCCCAGAAGTCGAGGTTGGGTTCGTTCCAGACTTCGAACTTCCAGGTGGCGACTTCGTCTATGCCGTAGCGGTCGATGAGGTGGGTGGCGAGGGCCTTCATCATCGCGTCCCAAGCGGCGTAATCTTTGGGGGGCGAGTTGTTGGGATTGCCGGTGAAGGTGTGAAGGGAGTTGGGTTTGGAGGCGAGCTTTTCGGGCATGAAGCTGAGCTCGACGAAGGGCTTGACGTGCTCGGCGAGGAGGCCGTCGTAGATTTCGTCGAGGTAGAAGAAGTTATAGATGGAGGCGTCGTTCGCAGCCTGGGCGGCGAGGCCTGGATTCTTGGTTTGGCGGGCGGGGTCGTAGACGCCGACTTCGTCGTCGAGGATGCCGTGGAAGCGGATGGATTGGAAGTCGGTGGCTTGCTTGACGGTGTGGAGGTCGGCACGGTAGTCGGCGCGGAGGGCGAGGATGGCGCGGCCGGAGCCGAAGGTCTTCTCCCAGAAGTGGGGGAAGGGGGTGGTGGG
>Ga0302220_10000705_pt1 | contig 27416 bp, 29 predicted proteins | sample II_Palsa_E1_3_FD_194572 | JGI IMG/M metagenome (GOLD analysis project Ga0302220, IMG submission 194572) | Peat permafrost microbial communities from Stordalen Mire near Abisko, Sweden - II_Palsa_E1_3 | ecosystem: Environmental > Terrestrial > Soil > Palsa > Peat permafrost | place: Sweden...
CAGCAGGTGGGTGGCAAATGTCAGGAGGCTGGGCTCCGGTTGGTTCCCAAATTGGTACGACGTGGCGGACAGAACCGGGTGATCCGGGAGGGAAGCACAGGGCAAGTGGTTGCAACACTGAGCAACGCTTTGAACCTTCATCGGGTTTGGGCGGTTGCCGAAAGGGTTGCGGTCGAACCGCCGGAGATGCTGGATCCGGACGAAAAGCCCAAGGTTGAGCTTGCGTTCTATCGGAAGTACACGGAAGCGATGCTGCGACGGTATCTGCGGATCTCCATACAGAGCGGTCGTGTTCCATCGTTGCTGGGACGGGAGTTATTCCAGGGGAATGTGACGAGCTATCGAGTCCACAGCTTTGAGGATGGCGTCATATTCTGTTTCGACGTGGAAAAACGTCTGGGAAGGCTGACGGTGATGAACCAGCAACTGATCAAGCGAATCGGGCTGCAGGAGTACACGCAGGGGGAAGCCGCCTGCATGCTTGGGCTCAGCCTGCGAAACTGCATTCGTCAGTACGGATATGCACTCGATGAGCTAACGGAGATGTTTCTGGAGGCCGGAATGTTGGATCCGCTGAAAAGTTGTCAAGGGGGTCAAGGCGACGAAATCAGCCGAAGTGCCTCATTCTAAAGTTAATAATAAATTTGAAAAGTTGGCATAGTTACCCTATTCAACTTGGTATTCTAGTTAAGTAGAGATAAAGCGGGAGACCCTTCGGGGTCTCCCGTTGTGCGTTTAAGGGGAAAGAGCAGCGATGACGCAAAGTAAGGAGCTTGATCAGGTGAAGGAAGCGCTAGGTGAGAACAAAGCCAAGTACATGCGGCCAAGTGAGTGTCGCAGCCACATGAGGCGGACGCTGGCGAGGGAGTTCCAGGGGATTGTGGACGGGTTTGTAGAGGCCGCGAAAAAGGGAAGCTGTCCGCACGTAAAGTTGGCGACGGAGTTACTCAAGCCAATCCGGAAAGGGCCTTCGCGAAAGAAGGGAACGGCGACGAAGTACTGGGAAATGCTGCAGCGAGAAGAACGAGAGCAAGAGCAGTTGAAAAAAGAACAGCTTGCGGCTGGCCAGGATTTGTAGCCGCGATCTGCATAGATGACAACGGGATGTTAGAGAAATGGGCGGAGTATAGCCGCCGGGAGAGATCGATGAGTGTTTTCAGCAATGTGATTAAGGACTTGAAATCATTTGGGGCGAAGGTTGAAGCGGCGTTTAAGAAGTTGTTCGGAGACGCGCCCTCGTGGATTACGATTGCACAAGGAGTGCTGACGTACCTTGGGCCAATCGTGGTAACCATTTTGACGATCGGTGGCGGACCGGCGCTGGGGGAAGAGGCGAACGAGATCATCGGAACGATCAAGACTGATCTTGCGACGGCGTTGGCGACAGTGACTACGGCGAATGCGGCGACCAGCCTGCCGAATTTGCTTGCAGATATTCAAACGCAGCTTCCTGCACTGCTGGCGGCGGTGAAGGTGAGCAATCCGTCGGTTGTGGCGAGCATTGAGAACTACACAAATATGATCAACACGGAAATCACGGCGTTGCTGAATTCGATGCCAGCGGTGGCCTGAGATGAGCCAGGCGAAGACGTATCTGCTCTTGGATCCAGCCGCCATCGCCGCGAAGGTGAAGGCGGCTGGGGGACCGGCGCTTGATCCAACTCAAGGTAAGGGGCAAGCGAGTGCTGATGGTGTGACGTTGAGTTGGAGCGTCAACCAGGGGCAGATTCTTATCACGATACTTCGAAAGCCGTGGATGATCGCCTATAGCGCCATCTGGAGTCATGTGGATGCAGTTCTGGGCTAGTGAACGCATTGAGGCCATCAGCGCGAACGCCCTAATTCTGTATCATTCTGCATCCTAGAGGGTAGGACGGGAGTCGATATACTCAGTAATTGCAATTGATGAAGAATTTGAGAGCGTTGTCGGTGATGTTGGTGGCGATGACAGGCGGCTTGACCGGCTGTTTCTCGACGACTCGTCTCGTTCTGAAGTCAGAGGTCCCAACGGTTTACCAGACGGTCAGCGTGGAGCAGATCGAGAAGGATGTTGCGGATCGCGATGCAGCGGTCAAGACGCTGAAGGCGCAGGTACAGGTGACGGCGACTACGGGCGGATCGAAGGAAGGAAAGCTTAAGGAGTACACGTCGTTTACGGGATACATCTCTGTGCAGAAGCCGGCTGATTTGAGGGTAATTCTGCAGTTGCCGCTGATTGGATCCCGGGCGCTCGACATGGTGAGCACAGGCGACACATTCACGTTAGTGCATGCGTCGTCGCACGGGAATGTATGGATACAAGGGACGGGCAAGGTAACGACGCCCTCGAAGAACGGGTTGGAGAATCTGAGACCGTCGGTATTTCTGGACTCACTGTTGGTGCCGGGAGTGGATCCGGGTGAGTGGGTCACGATGACGGAGTCGTCGCGGGTGCTACACCAGGATATTCATCATAAGACGGAGACGGTTGAGCCCGATTACAACCTGACGGTGCTGAAGCCAACCAGCGGAAACATTCTGCATGTGCAGCGGGTCATTCGCATCAACCGGGTGACGATGCTGCCGTATCAGCAGGATATTTACAACGATAAGGGCGAGGTCGTGACGCAGGCGACGTATGAAAACTACCAGACCCATGGTGGCCAGCAGTTTCCTGCGGAGATTACGATTCGCAGGCCGCTGGATGAGTACTCGCTGAAGATCGACGTGACGAAGCTGACGCTGAATGAGCCGTTTGAGGCGGACCAGTTTGAGCTGACGATTCCGCCGGGGACGACGGTACAGAAGCTGCAATAGGCACTGTGCGCGGAGCGATTAGAGGAGGCCGGCGCGGTGGGCGTGCGCGGCGATCTGGTCGTTGATCGAGAGAGCAAGTGCAAGCGCTTCGCGGCCTGCCTGAGCGGAAACGCGTGGTTGTGTGCGCGTGCGAACAGCATTTAAGAAGTCTTCGAGCTCAAGGCGAAGGGGTTCGCCTTTGGGGATGTCTGCCTTGGTGAGGGAGAGGCCTGCGGTGGGGTGCTCACCGTGAGCGGGCAGAGAGAGCTCGGAGGTGGGACGGGGCGTGGGGGCGGCCGCGGTGGGTGCAGGGAGGGGAGAAGAACCTGCAGCGGGCGCCGCCGTAACTGCGGCAGCGATTGCCGCCGCGACGACGGTTGGATCGACGCTGATGGTCAGGAGTTCCTGACGAGCGAAGTCGAGAGACAGGTATTGGTGGGGTTGGAAGAGGCGAAGCTTGCGAACCTGCTCGGTGGAGACGCGGCTGGCGGTGAAGTTGGCGACGCAACCCGAGTCGAATTCGACGCGCACGTTAGCGATGTCGGTCTTGTGCGAGAGGATTGGCAGGCCAACGGCGCGGACTTCGCGAACAGGTGAGTTGGTCAAGCTGAGTACGATGTCGAGATCATGGATCATGAGATCGAGAACGACGTCGACGTCGAGGGAACGCGGCGTGAAGACGCTGAGTCGATGCGACTCGAAGAACATTGGGTGGGTGAGGGCTGCGAGGGTGGCGGTGACGGCCGGATTGAAGCGCTCGAGGTGACCGACGGCGACAATGCGGCCCTGTGCCTGGGAGAGCGCAAGGACGTGGTCCGCTTGAGCGAGGGTTGCGGCGAGAGGCTTCTCGATGAGGATGTCGAGGCCGGCTAGAAGAAGCTGTTCAGCGACTGCGGCGTGATGGCTGGTAGGGACGCAGATGGAGACGGCGTCGAGCGACAGGTTGGCGGCGAGCAACTCGGTAACAGTTGAGAAAGCTGGGACGTTGTAGGTAGACGCGAAGGACGAGCGGCGCTCGTTGATTGGATCAACGAGTGCGCCGAGTTGGACGAGTTGAGGCTGAGCGATTTCAAGCTCGCGATAAACGCGAAGGTGATTGCGCCCGAAGGCGCCGGTTCCGACGACTGCGACGCGGAGGGGAGGCACGGCTACTTTTGTGCCGCGGCGTCGGGCAGCGGAGACTCAACCGCTACGCGGCAGCGGGTGTAGAGCTCGAACAGTTGGGTTAGCTGATCTTCGGGCTTGGGAGCAGAGGGGAGTCCAAAACCGGTTGACGAGGCACCCTTGGTGCCGAGGTTGGTGTGGGCGGCGACGAACTTGAGGAGGTCGAGAGCGATGTCTTCAGAGCGGCGGGGTGCGGAGGTGAGATTGCTGGATTCCATAAGAGCCTTTCAGAGCATGTTGCTAAAGGTGATGGTAGCGGTTCGGCGGAGATGGTTGCAACGTATGACTGGCCGTCAATTGCAGGAATGGGCTAGACGGTGATCTGCAGTACGGATGTTTCGACCGAAAGAGCGACCGGAAACAGAGAATTTGTGATTGAGAAAGCGTAAGGGCCAGCAAGGCCGAGGAGAACGATATGAACCGAGTGGAGCTACAGAGGATTCTTGGCTACGTGAATATTGGATTGGCAATCGCCCACGACAGCGGGGTTTCCATTGGACATTTTGGGTGCGGCGATTTTATACAGCTTGCGCAGACCGCAAATGGCATGTTGCTCCATTCGATTGCGCCTACAGCCATTGCTGAGCCAGATTGCGCGGCTGAAGCGGGAGCGGGCACTGCCATTCTCGACGGTGCGTTGGCAGCGTAGAAGGCAACGCCGAGCTATCGCGATGGATGCATGAGTATGGATTTGAGCAGCAATAGAGGTGGAGGAGCAATGAGCGGAACAAAACGAGTATTGATGCTGCTAGTGGTACTGGTGGCGATGATAGCTGGGTGCGCGGGCATTGCAGCGGCCCAGGTACCTACGACGACGGTATCGGACACGATAGACAACGCCAGCGGAATACCGGCAGGCGGCACGGTGCTTGTGAGCTGGAGCTCCTTTACCACGGCGGGTGGACAGACCGTTCCGGCTGGTACGACGTCCGTAGCCCTGGGCGCAGGAGGCCAGCTGTCGATTGCTCTAACGCCGAATGCGGGAGCATCGCCGATGGGGAGCTATTACACTGCGATCTTTCACCTGAGTGACGGAACGACAAGTCGCGAGTACTGGGTAGTCCCCGTGACGGTGCCGGGGGGAGGGCCCGCGACGTTAGCGGAGATAAACAATCTTGGCCAACCAGGCCGATTGCGGCAACTAGAAGGGAGAGTCGAGGAACATGAGCGGAGCGTGCAGCGGTTGAAGGGCGCCGGTGTAGTCTTCGGGGGCCTTCTGACGACACTTCACGTGATCATTGGATATCTGATTGAGCACTACGCTAAGTTTTAGAGGGTCTCGCGGTGCGCAATTTAGGTTTTAGCTATCCGATGTCTTCGGACCAGTTCTCCAGGTACGCCTTGAATTCGGACATAAATTTACCTGCATCCGCGCCGTCGATAATCCGGTGATCAAATCCGAGAGTGAAGTGTTGAATGCTCCGAATCGCGATCGTATCCTGGCCATCCTTATCGGTGAGCACCACGGCCTCTTTATTGAGGCCGCCGATGCCGAGGATTGCCGACTGAGGTTGCGCGATAATGGGCATGCCGAATTGCTCGCCGAAGATGCCAGAGTTGGTGAGGGTGAAGGTGCCGCCGGCAACGTCATCGGGCGCGAGCTTCTTGGAACGTGCGCGCTCCGCCAGGTCGACCACCGCGCGGGCGATGCCCAGGAAGCTCTTCTCTTCGGCCTGCTTAATAACCGGAACGATCAGTCCCCACTCCAGTGCAACAGCGATTCCAATATTGATGTTTTTGTTGTAAAGGATCGACTCACCCTGCATGGAAGCGTTGACGATAGGATGCTTGCGGAGAGCTTGGACGGCTGCGCGCGTAATGAACGGCATGTAGGTCAACTTCACGCCATTGCGCTGCTCGTACTTGTTCTTCTCTTTTTCACGCAGCTTCACGATGCGCGTCATATCCACCTTGAAGACCGTGTGGACATGCGGACTGGTGGCCTTTGACTCCACCATGCGCTTGGCAATGATGGAACGCATCTTGGACAGAGGGACCAGTTCGCCGGGCAGCGGAGCTGCGGTGGCAGCTGGCATCGACTTCGCAGCAGGAGTGGGAGCCGAAGTTGCCGCTGGGGGCGCGATGGGGGCTGGAGAAACTGCCGGCGGCGGAGTTGCGCCCTCAAGATGGCCGAGGATGTCCTGCTTCGTGATCCGTCCGGAAGCACCGGAGCCAGGAATTCCGCGGAGGTCGATGTTGTTTTCGGCTGCGATCTTGCGAACCAGAGGCGATGAACGAAGAGCTTCGCCTCCGGCGGCGGAAGGCGGAGGAGCCGTGGCAGCTGCAACTTGCGTTGATTTGCTGGGAGCCGGAGAAGCAGCAGCCGGTTGAGGTGTGGGCGCGGAAGCTGCGCCGCCGCCGCCAATCACCGCGACCACTGTGCTCACTGTGACCGTCTGGCCTTCCTGCACGCGGATCTCGGATAGGACGCCGGCAGAGGGCGAGGGAATTTCTGCATCCACCTTGTCGGTCGAGATCTCGAAGATGGGTTCGTCGCGCGCTACTGTATCGCCGACCTTCTTAAGCCACTTGGTGAGCGTCCCTTCGGTGATGGACTCACCCATCTGAGGCATGAGGACTTCAATGCCGGGGCCAGAAGCCTCGGGTGCGGGCGGCGGGACGGCTGCGTCCTGGGCCGCGGTGGTCACCGCTGCGGGCGTGACCGTTTCCACTTTCGGCGCCGTTTGACTAGGTGCCGGGGTCGCTGGAGCCGCCTCGGCTGCGCCAGAGTCGTTAATGGCGCAAACCACGGTTCCTACGCCAACCGTAGCGCCTTCCTGCACCTTGATTTCGCCGAGGATGCCTGCTGTGGGCGAAGGGATTTCAGCATCCACCTTGTCGGTGGAGATCTCGAAGAGTGGCTCGTCACGAGCGACGATGTCCCCAAGCTTTTTGAGCCACTTGGTAAGCGTACCTTCCGTGATTGATTCGCCCATCTGGGGCATGACGACGTCGATTGGCATGGGGAACGGTCTCCGGAAGAGTCTACGGCAACGCTTACAGCGCAATTTCAGATTATACGGGTCTAAACGATGTAAAGGCGCAGATTAGGAGTGATCTGTACCGCTTGGTAAATAATGTGAGGTTAGGTCGCGGCGGGTTGAGCGCCTAACAGGTGGTCAAGGGATTCGGCGGCGAGCATCTGACGCTGGAAGACGCGTCCGAAGTTAGCGGCGACAGCGTGAGCGGCCTGGGAGAGTGAGGGTGGTGGACTGTGAGGGGATTCCATTTCCAGCGAAGTTACCGTTCGGTCCGTGATGCCGCAGGGGACGATCCAGTCGAAATCGCGCAGGTCGGTCGTGACGTTGAGGGCAAAACCGTGCGAGGTAACTGCCTGGGAAACATGGACACCAATGGCGGCAATTTTCTTATCGCGAACGCTTCCGCCCGGTAAAGTCCAAACACCCGTCAGTTTGCAGATGCGCTGCGTGGGGACACCGAAGTCTTTACAGGTAAGCATCAGGGCCTCTTCCATCAATCGCACGAAATCGACTGGGCCCAGGTGCGGACCACGTTTACCCGGGAGATCACCACGGAGATCGAAGATAGGGTAGCCGACGAGCTGGCCGGGACCGTGATACGTGACGTCGCCGCCGCGATTGATTTCGTGGATCTCGGCGCCGCGGCTGGCGAGTACCTCATCGCTGGCGAGGATGTTTGCGCGTGACGCATTGCGACCGAGGGTGAGCACGGGCGGGTGTTCGAGGAGGATGAGCGTGTCCCCGATGGTGCCGGCCTTGCGCGCAGCAACAACCTCCGACTGGATGCGCAGGCCTTCGGCGTAGGGGATGCGGCCGAGTTGTAAGAGGTGGATGTGCATTGTCTGGCTAGAGGCCGAGATCGCTTAGGCTGGGATGGTCGTCGGGCCGGCGACCGGAGGGCCAGTGGAAGAGACGTTCGGCTGGGGTAATCGTGAGATCGTTGATGCTGGCGTGGCGCGCGGTCATCAAACCGGCGGAATTAAACTCCCAATTCTCGTTGCCATAGGAGCGAAACCATTGGCCGGCCTGGTTATGCGATTCGTAGGCGAAGCGCACCGCGATGCGGTCGTCGGTGAAGGACCAAAGCTCTTTGATGAGGCGGTAGTCCGATTCACGCTGCCACTTCCGAGTGAGAAAGGCGACGATCTCTTCGCGCCCATTGATGAACTCGTTGCGATTTCGCCAGCGGCTATCGAGAGAGTAAGCGAGCGCAACCTTTTGGGGGTCGCGGACATTCCACGCGTCTTCTGCCTTGCGGACTTTCTCGATAGCCGTCTCGCGCGTGAACGGCGGAAACGGAGGCCTTGCTTCTGAGGTCACAGCTTCCTCCAGTCGCAAACTCTAAACGTTGATGGCCATGCCTTCGACGCTAGAGAAGCCGTCCAGCAAGCTTTCGGAGAGGGTGGGATGCGCGTGGATGGTGAACATCATCTCTTCGACCGTGGCTTCGAACTCCATTGCGACGACGCACTCGGCGATCAGCTCCGTGGCTTGCGGGCCGATGATATGAACGCCGAGCACCTCGCCATATTTGGCTTCAGAAACTACCTTCACAAAACCATCGTGGGAATCGACGATGGTGGCTTTAGAGTTGCCAACGAAGGGGAACTTGCCGACCTTGACCTGGTAGCCCTTCTCCTTTGCCTGGGCTTCTGTCAGGCCGACGCTACCGATCTGCGGGTCGCAGTAGGTGCAGCCGGGGACGCGATCTTTCCGAACAGGACGCGCGTATTTGCCGGCCAGCTTACTCGCCACAACGACGCCACACATCGCGCCAACGTGAGCAAGTTGCGGTAATCCGGCAACAATATCGCCAATCGCATAAACGCCTGGCTCGGAGGTTTCCATCCACTCATTGACGGGGATGAAGCCTCGGTCGAGCGTGATCTTCACCTTGTCGATGCCTGCGTCCGCGGTACGAGGACCTCGACCAACGGCCACCAAGACTTTCTCGGCTTCTTTGACCTGTGGCTTGCCGGCAGCGTCGGTGAAGCTTACCTTGACGCCCGCGCCTGTTTTCTCAATTTTTTCGACTTTGCAGCTAACGTTTACGTCGATGCCGCGTTTCTTGTACGCCCGCGTCAACTCCTTCGAGATCTCCTCGTCTTCAACCGGAACAATCCGCGGGAGGGCCTCAATGATCGTTACCTCGGAGCCAAAGCTCTTGAAGACCGAGGTGAACTCTACGCCAACCGCGCCCGAGCCGATCACGATAAGCGACTTTGGCAGCGCCGGCAGGGTGAGAATCTCTATGTTGGTGAGGATCGTTTCGTCAGCCTTGTAGCCAGGGAGCATGCGGGCGTCGGAGCCTGTCGCAAGGACGACCTTCTTGGCCATGACCTGAGTTGAGGTCTGCAGTTCGGAACCCTCGCCTTTGCCTTTATCTTCCGCGGACACATCCACGGTGAAGACGCCTGCCTTGGCTGGGCCGGTGAGTCGGCCATGGCCGCGGACGACCGTAATCTTATTTTTCTTCATCAGGAAGTCGAGGCCCTTGGTGTGCTTCACGATGATGTCGTTCTTGCGCTTGAGGAGGTTGTCCCAGTTAAGAGTCGGTGAGGAGACGCCTTCGATTCCATAGCTGGACGCATGCTTCAGATGGTCCCAGATCTCGGCTGAAAACAGCATTGCCTTGGTGGGGATGCAGCCCCAGTGAAGGCAGGTGCCGCCAAGTTTGTCGGTCTTCTCGATGAGCGCGACCTTGAGGCCGAGTTGTGCCGCGCGGATGGCGCAGGTGTAGCCTGCCGGTCCGCCGCCGACGATGACCAAGTCGTAAATAGTGTCTGCCAAGAGAGTGTGCTCCATTCATTGGGGATCACGGCCGGCATATCGCGCGTACCCGCGTTCTCAAGTTCCCTGAACCCTTAGTTTAGCCGTTGCCGCAGCCCACGTCATTCGATGTGCGACAGCCGTGCGCGATTCAAGCGGCCGTTTCATCAAGTTCTGAACGAAACCATGCGCTCCTGGAGGTGCGCTTTCAATGCAGAAATTTAGCTATAGCGATCGGGGATTAGCGCTCACAAAGAGCTTTGAGGGACTTCACCTGGGGTCGTATCAAGATTGCGCCGGAAATTGGACCATCGGTTACGGCCACGCGGGTCCTTCCGTTTTGCCGGGTCAATGCATCAGCGAACCAGAAGCTGAAAAGTTGCTCGAAGCGGACCTGGCAGAAGCCGTTGCCTGCGTGAATCACGCGGTGCAGGCGGTCATCTCCCAAGGCCAGTTCGATGCGATGGTGGACTTCTGCTTCAACGCCGGTCGCGGGAACTTCGTGCAGTCTACGCTGTTACGGAAGCTGAACAGCGGGGATTTTCAGGGTGCTGCCGCACAGTTCGCGCTGTGGGTCCACGCAGGCGGCGAAGTCGTTGCCGGACTACTGCGGCGCCGGAATGCAGAAGCAGCGATGTTTGTTGCGTGAGCAGTTGGGCCGCTTACTAAAGGACCTTTGCAGCATCTTTCGCGAAGTAGGTGACGATGAAGTCGGCGCCGGCGCGGCGAATGCTGAGCAGGCTTTCGAGCATGGCGCGTTCGGGTTCCAGCCACCCGCGCTGAAAGGCGGCGTGCAGCATCGAATACTCGCCTGACACCTGGTACGCGCCCAGCGGGAGATCGAATCGGTTGCGAGCCTCGCGGATGACGTCGAGGTAAGGCATTGCGGGCTTCATCAGCAGCATGTCGGCACCCTCGGCAATGTCTTGCTCAATCTCCCGCATGGCCTCACGCAGGTTGGCGCCATCCATTTGATATGTACGCCGGTCGCCAAACTGTGGAGCAGAATCGGCGGCCTCGCGGAATGGGCCGTAAAAGGCTGAGGCGAATTTCGACGCATAGCTGAGGATCGGCGTGTTGTGCTTGCCAGCTTGGTCCAAAGCTGTGCGGATGGCCGCGACGCGTCCGTCCATCATGTCGCTGGGCGCAACGATGTCGGCCCCGGCTTCGGCAAGCGATGCGGCTGTTTTGGCGAGCAGGGCGACACTCGAATCGTTCTCCACGGCAAAATGATCCCCGTCGCGCGTCACGATACCGCAGTGGCCGTGTGAGGTGTACTCGCAGAGGCAGACGTCGGCAATCACAACCAGCGATTCAGTCTTGCTGGATTGTTTGATCGCTCGGATGCCGCGCTGGACGATCCCATCGGCAGCCCACGCACCGCTGCCCTGTTCGTCCTTTTCTTCGGGAATGCCAAACAGCAGCAAGCCCCCAATTCCGAGAGTTGCGCAGGCTTCAACTTCGTTCACGGCTTCGTCGATGGAAAGATTGAAGACGCCCGGCATGCTGCTAATCTCCCGACGCACACCCTCACCCTCACAGAGAAATAAAGGGTAGATGAGGGCGGAGGGTTCCAGATGTGTTTCACGGACGAGCGAGCGCATGGCTGCGGAGGAACGGAGACGGCGTAGACGCGTTGCAGGAAATTCCATGCAAACAATTCTATGGCTAACCAGCATTTGAGTTCGTAACGCGGATCACACGCAGCCTGAGGCTCAAGCTTTGTGCTGCGCGTCGGCGAGCGCGGCGTACTCGTCGCCGCTGAGACTGGGCGCAAGTACCCAAAGCGTGTAAATCCCGAGAGCCGTTCCGAGCGGAAAGTGAATCAGGGCCAGAATGCCGAAGATGATGGCGAAGATGCGTCCCCACGGTTGGCGCGTCAGCAGGGCGTATGCCGTCAGAAGGACGCAGAAGACGCTGGTCACAAGCGAAAACAGAGCCATGGGCCAGAGGCTCGCGAGCCACATTGAGCCGAATGGGCTCCAACCTAGGGTGAAGTCGGAATTGCCAAAGTGCCTGCCGAAGAGGCCGTGTAGTACCGAAACTCCAAATAGCCCTGTGAAGATGCGCAATCCGGCATAAACGAACCAGAGAATAGCCAGTCCTTGAATATTCCGCGCGACACGGCTATACGGGAAAAACGACGGACCGCGCGAATAAGCAGGCCCCGGCTGCTGTTGGGAAAAAGTCTGGCCGCCACAGCGGGGACAGAATCGCGCATCCGGCGCCAAAGCATTTCCGCATGCTGAACAGTTCATTGTGCTGCCTCCTCAAAACACGTTCTCACGAGTTTCGCCACTAAAGACTACGTAGACAGCGTGGAATCGGTTCCGCCAGACCCGGCCTGCCGGCGGCGCCCGTTGTAATGAAGCGGACGCCCCAAACTCATCAGGACGGATGCGTTTCCCCGTATTCTATTGGTGTGGCATTCCTTCCTGAAATTCCGTCTCTTCTATCTGAAATGAGTGCCGAGGCACTGCAATGGCCTGAGCTGATCGAGCGACTGTCCCGTGGGGCACAATCGCCTCTGGGCCGGGAATGGATCAAAGCATTGCAGCCCAGTTCTGATGCCGCTTGGGTAGAACAACAGCAAGAGCGCAACGCCGAGATGCAGAAGCTGATCACGGGTGGAAGCTTCGATTTTCGTGGCATCTTCGATGTGACAGAGACTCTCGACAAGGCACGGATCGAGGGCGCAGCGCTGGAGGCGATGGAGATTCGGTCGCTGATCGTGCATGCGGAACGAGTCGAGGCGTGGAGGCAGATTGTGCTGTCTCCGCCGGATTCGGTACGGGACCAATGGCCGGGGATCGAGCAGCTCACGGCTCCGTTACTACCCTACGATCTTGGAGAATTGCTGAGATCGCTCAGCGGGAAAATCGAGCCCGATGGCAGCTTGAGTGACGACGCGTCGCCCGAACTGCGCCGGATTCGCCGCGCGTTGGAGCAGCAACATCGGGCGATTGAGTCCAGTCTGCGACGTGCGCTCGCGAAGCTTTCGGAGGATGGCAGCACGCAGGAATCGCTGATCACCGTGCGTGGTGAGCGCTTCGTGATCCCAGTCAAAAACGAATTCAAGCGTAAGGTCGGTGGAGTCATTCACGGCTCCAGCTCGAGCGGCCAGACGGTATTCGTGGAACCGATGGAGACCATCGAACACAACAATGAACTGGCGCGACTGCTGGATGAGGAGCAAGGGGAGATTCATCGAATCCTGGTTGCGATGACCCGCGCGATCGCCACGCAGAGCGACGCCCTCGTCCTGGGAGCGACGATTCTGGGTGAGGCCGATGCGCATCAGGGGGTTGCACGTTTTGCAGCGGACTTGGGCTGCGTTCGCCCAAGATTTGCCGGATCCGCTTTAGATTCCGACGACGAAGGGACGGACGAGTTTAGCTTCGTCGCAGCGCGCCACCCGCTCCTCGACATGCGGCTGCGCGCGCAGGGCGGAGTGATCATTCCACTCACGATCACCCTTCCTGCCGGCAAGCGCCAAATGATTATCAGTGGACCGAACACCGGGGGGAAAACTGTAGCGCTCAAGACCTCCGGACTGATCACACTGCTGGCGCAGGCCGGGTTGCCCGTGCCAGCGGAGAAGGCGCGCCTTCCCTTCTTTACGGCCATCTATGCCGACATTGGCGACGCGCAGTCGATCGAGCAAAATCTCTCCACATTTTCAGCTCATATCGTTCACCTGGAACGCATTTCTCGGAGTGCGGATGCGCAATCCCTTGTGTTGCTGGATGAGCTGGGGTCAGCGACGGATCCGGAAGAAGGAGCAGCGCTGGCGGTTGCGGTCGCAGAGCACTTTCTTGCACGCGGTGCATGGTGCGTCATCACAACGCACCTCACTTCCTTGAAGGTGTATGCGGCCAAGCATGAGGGAGTGGTCAACGCGGCCGTTGGATTCGACGAGGTAGCGCTGGCGCCAACATATGAGTTGCGCCTGGGGGTGCCGGGCGCCTCGGCGGGGTTGAATATTGCCGCGCGTTTGGGACTTGATCCGGCGATCGTGGCGAATGCGCGTTCCCAGATGACGACGCAGCAGGTTGATATTGGAAGGTTTTTGGATGAACTGCATGGTCAGCTCACAGCCGCTACGGTCGAGCGCGAACACCTGAAAGTGGTTGAGCGCGAATTGGCGAGGGAACGGCTGCGGCTTGAGCAGGACGGTCGCGCGGAGCAGCAGGCGCGCACGCGCGAATTGGAGAAACAGCTCAAAAGCCTCATCGAAGATTTCGAAGCCCAATTACGAGACACGGTGAAAGCCATTGACGACAAGACCGTTGCGCAAAAGATCGCACGGGATTCGGCTCTACGCATTGCGCGGCTGAAGCGGGAATTCTCCGAGCAGTTTCAAACAACGGTGGTCGCTCATAACGCTCCTCCACAAAACGAGATGGAGAAGAAGGCTGCCGATCGCCAGCGAGAGCCAAAGGCCGGTGACCTGGTTCGCTTGAAGTCCCTCAATCGTGAAGGCCGGGTAGTGCGTGTGGTCGACGCGAAGACGCTGGAAGTTGCGGTTGGCTCCATGAAGACTCGTGTCCTGCGAGACGATATCGCTGAGATTACGGCCTTGGCGGAGAAGCCGCTTGAGGCCGTGAAGCGGCGCGGAGGCATCACCGTGTCCACAACGTCGAACTCCGAAGACTCCGACTACATGAGCTCGGAGATCAATGTCATCGGCCGGACAGCGGACGAGGCAGAGAGTGAAGTCGAGCGTTTCCTGGAGCGAGCTTTTCTCGCCGGGCTGCCGCGCATTCGTGTGGTGCATGGGGTTGGAATGGGAATTTTGCGCCGGACGCTGAGAGAGTTCCTGGTGAAGCATCCCCATGTGACTGGAGTGTCGGAGCCACCCTATAACGAAGGCGGACAGGGCGCGACGATCGTGGAATTGCGGGTTTGAGGTCGCCACAACGGAGATTCGACATTCCATTGAGCTTATCCGTGCCCGGAATCGGCCCCCGTTCAACTGGCGATATCCCCATTCGCTGCAATATATCCCCGTTCACTGCTAAACCAACGACTTAGAGGCGCCCCTCCCATAGCCTTGGTGGTGCAAGCTGTACGTGATGTGGGACAACCTCTTGCCGCGCGATTGTCGGGGCAAACCTTCAGGAGAGATAAAGATATGGGTAAGGCAACAAAATTCTTTGAGACAGGCGTCGTTGTGGCCGCGAAGGCTGGTTGGAGCGTGTTTAGCAAACTGAACGCTATCAGCCCGAACGCTAGCTTCACTCCGAAGTGGTCGGACAAGCCGTTGCTGAAGTCATATCAGAAAGAGAAGCCGCCTCTCGGCTGGCCGCGTACGACCGACTCTCTCTGTCCGAAGTGCGTGCCGCAGATTCGTCAGCAGATCGTGGATGGCAAGCTGCCCCACGAGATTCTTCTCAACGAGAAGGTTGGCGAGATCAAGGCTCAGATCATCGAGCGTGATGGCCAGATCCTGATGGTGAAGGATTGCCCGATTCACGGTCACTTCGAAGATGTGATGTCGATCGACACGGCTTTCTTCAAGCATCTCGAAGAGGTTTTCCCGGGCCGCGATATCCGCGCCCACAACGATGGCAAGCTGCACAATCACGGCACGTCGACTGTTACCCACGGCCGCGGTTCGGTGCTGACCATCGATCTGACCAACCGTTGCAACATGATGTGCGATCCCTGCTTCATGGACGCCAACCAGGTTGGTTTTGTGCATGAGCTCACGTGGGATGAGATCAAGACCATGCTGGACAACGCGGTCACGATCAAGCCCAAGCGCCAGATGTCGGTACAGTTTTCGGGTGGCGAGCCGACCCTGAGCCCCTACTTCCTCGACGCTGTTGCTTACGCGCGCAAGGTTGGCTATACGTCGGTGCAAGCTGCGACCAACGGCATTGAGTTTGCCAAGTCCAAGGAGTTTTCGAAGGCTGCTGCCGAAGCGGGTCTGCGCTACGCGTACCTGCAGTTCGACGGCATCGGTAACGCTCCTAACTCGCATCGTAAGGTTGGTAATGCGTTCGACGTGAAGCTTCAGGCGATCCATAACCTGCATGAGGCCGGCGTGGACATCGTCCCCGTCACCTGCATCATCAACGGCATCAACAACGAGCAGGTTGGCCGCATCATCGAGTTCGCTCTCGACAATCCCAAGAAGATCAACTTCCTCTCGTTCCAGCCCGTGTCCTTCACCGGCCGCGATGAGGATGTGTCCGACGAGCGCCGCATGGCGCAGCGCTACACGCTCTCGCATCTCGCGCATGATGTAAAGAACCAGACTGGTCTCGGCGAGCCTGTTCGCGACTGGTTCCCCATCAGCTTTATGTCGACGTTCTCTGACTGGGCTGACCTTGTCCACGGACCCGAGCATGACTGGGGCCAACTCTCCTGCGGTTGCCACCCAAACTGCGGTATCGGCATGGCGCTGATGATCGACAAGGAAACGAAGGAAGCCGTACCGGTGACCGCGTTTCTCAATGCCGATCGCCTGGCGAAGGACATTGCTCGCGTGAACGATGCGGCTCGCGGTAAGTACTTGACGATGATTGGCGCGGGTCTGGCCCTCATCCGCAACTACGAGCCGAAGAATGCCCCGACGCACTTCAGCATCTTCTCGCTGTTGACCAAGTTCGATAAGTGCTTTGGCGCTACCGGCCGGAACTACGGCAAGGTATCGGCTGACCGCACCATGGACGACATCAAGATGCGCCGCGCCGATCGTTGGAACTTCCTGTTCATCGCGGGAATGTGGTTCCAGGATCTATTCAACTACGACTTCCGCCGCACCGAGCAGTGCATCATCCCCTACGCAACTCAAGAGGGTGAGATCAGCTTTTGCGCGTACAACACGGGCGTTGGCTGGAGAAACATCATCGAGAAGATGCACATGACCTCGTCGCTCACCAAGTGGTATGAAGAGCACGGTCGTCACGAGATCTTCGCCGGCGGTAAGAAGGTTGGTCTGGAGAAGGAAGCCAAGTATGACCTGGTGCTGAACCAGGCGCACGTGGATTCTGCTGCTAACGACACCTTCGACAAGAGCGGCATTGCCAAGAACGCGCGCGAGGAAAAAATTCGCGCTCGCGATCAGAAGCTGAAGGACGATGCAGAGAACTCCCGCATGGCCAAGCTGTATCGCAAGGAAATCCTCAAGGAGCCGGAGCTTCCTGGTGGGTTCGTTGCCATCGGCGAGATCGGCGGACTGGGTGGCATCAAGCCTGCAGCACCAGTTGAAAGCAAGGCTCAGGTTGTCAACAATATCGAAGAGACGGTAGCTGGCGACTAGCTCCGCAACATCACGCCAGCCTTAAAGGCCGCCCGAAAGGGCGGCCTTTTTCTGTTGACGGCGTTTGTCGGCTCGAGCAGAACAATTACATTTTGTTCACGCTTCAAGCGACGCGTGTTGATGTCACGTCCAATAGATGACGGTTTGTTCGATTCAAGTAATCGCGCCGGTATACGATTGAGCGTCGCTGTCTGGGAGAAGTTCATCCTAGTAGCCACGCGGAGGATCATGTGACCCAGGCGTTCATCAACCGGATCGCGACTGCTGTGCCACAGGATGATGTGCATGACGCCTTCGTCGCATTTGCCGATCAAATGCTCGAAGATCCTCGAGTTCAACCTGTGTTCCGGCGGATGGCTGCGCGGTCTGGTATCCGGAGGCGCTTCTCTGTGTTGACGCCGAATGCAGCGAGTACGGAGTTCACCGTCAACGCTCACGAGTTCTATACGCGTGGGAGCTTCCCCGACACAGCGAAGCGCATGCAAATCTTTGAGCGCTTTGCTCCCCGTCTTGCGCAGCGAACGCTTGATAAGCTTCAGCTTTCACACGACGAGCGTCGCGGCATAACCCATGTGCTGGTTACGTCCTGCACCGGCTTGTATGCGCCCGGGCTGGACTTCGACATCCTCGACCATCTTGGTCTTGATACGTCCGTGGAGAGAACCATGATCGGGTTCATGGGATGTTATGCGGCGATCAACGGACTGAAGCAGGCGAGGCATATCGTCCGTTCGGAGCCAGATGCCAAGGTGCTTCTGGTCAACCTGGAGTTATGTACGCTGCATCTGCAGGAGACCCAGGATCTTGAGCAGGTGTTGTCGTTCCTGGTGTTCGGCGATGGCTGTGCAGCCAGTCTGATCAGCGCTGAGCCCAAGGGCTTCGCAATGGATAGCTTCCGATCCGTACTGATTCCAGAGACGCGAGAGCTAATCACCTGGAGGATCCGCGGCGTGGGATTTGACATGCTTCTGTCGGGCAAGGTGCCGGGAGAGATTGGTAAGGCGCTGGCAGTTTCGGGCGGTGAGATCCTCGGCAAACACACCAAGGAAGACATTTCGCTGTGGGGTGTTCATCCGGGCGGCAAATCAGTGCTGGATGCGGTGGAACGGGGACTGGGCTTAGCGGAGGATGCGCTGGCCTCATCCCGTCAGACGTTGGAGTGCTTTGGCAATATGAGTTCGGCCACGGTGATGTTCGTCCTTGAGAAGCTGATGCAGCGGGCAGAGCCGGGTGAAAAAGGCTGCGCGATGTCGTTCGGGCCGGGATTGACAGCGGAGACCATGCTCTTCCATGCCGTCTAATTCCGGTGTTGATTTATCGCGCCGTGCCGCGCCGTCGCAGTTACCGGAGTGGATGGATGAGCCTTGCACTTACGAGGACTTCCACCGATGCCTTGCTGATCTTGGGCAAGTGAATCGGCTTACGTTTTCGTATCGGCCCACGCTGGCCTTTCTGGACGCGGTTGTAGCGGCTGAGCCTGGGCGCGCATTACGGATTGTCGACGTCGGTTCGGGTGGCGGCGACATGTTGCGCCGCGTGGAGCGATGGGCTGAGCGCCGCGGCGTTCGGGTGCAGCTTACGGGCATCGACTTGAATCCTTACGCTGCGCGCGCTGCGCGAGAACTCTCCCCAGCTTCGACCGCGATTCAGTGGATTACTGGCGATGCGTTCGTCTATACAGAGCCCGTTGATGTAGTGCTGAGCTCCCTGTTTGCGCATCACCTGGAGGAGCCTGAGATCGTTCGGTTTCTGGAGTGGAGCGAAGCGGTTGCGCAGCGCGGATGGTTTGTCAACGATCTGTGTCGGGAAGCCACGCCTTATAGGCTCTTTGGTTTTTTGGCAAAGGCGATGCGATGGCATCGTTTTGTGCAACATGATGGCCCGGTATCGTTCCGCAGAAGCTTTCGCGAGGATGATTGGGAGCGGATGCTGCGTGAGGCTGGAATCTCCGTTGCGGATGTGCGGCTGTCACGATGGAGGCCTGGACGCTTGTGTGTGGGACGGTTGAAGTGAACGCCGTGGTGCTCATCATCGGCGGAGGCTTGGCGGGTGCGGCCGCAGCGATTTGGCTGGCTCGCGCTGGTCGCGCTGTCGTGGTGATTGAGCGCGAGGCGCAGGCTCATCATAAGGTCTGCGGAGAATTTCTTAGTCGTGAGGCGCTGAATTACCTCAAGCTGCTTGGGCTTGATGTGGCTAGATTCGGTGCGGTACCGATCCGGTCCGTGCGGTTGGCCGGCAGAGATGGGTTCAGCGAGGCCAACTTGCCGTTCCCGGCGCAGTCGCTGACTCGGAGGCGGCTGGATGAGGAGCTGCTCCAGATGGCGGTGGATGCGGGTGCGCGGGTGCTGCGCGGCTGCCGCGTGTCAGGGCTGGAGCGGGAGGGCGCGGTGTGGCGTGCGTCGATCGAGGGCGCATCGCCGGTGTGTGCGCGGACCGCGTTCCTGGCTACAGGCAAGCATGATCTGGGCGGCAGGCCTCGGCCAAAAGGGAAGCAATCAGACCTGGTGGCCTTCAAGATGTATTGGCGGCTTGCGCCGGCGCAGGCTGCCGCGTTGGCTGGCCATGTGGAGCTGATGCTGTATCGCGGCGGCTACGCAGGGTTGCAGGCGGTGGAAGACGGTGCGGCGAATCTATCTTGTCTCGTCCAGCGGAAGGAATTACAACGGCTGGGAGGCCGTTGGGAGAACTTGCTGGCGGCTATGCATGACCAGTGTGGACTGTTGCGGGAGAGGTTGCAGTCGGCAGAGGCGTTGTTGGAGAGGCCGCTGGCGGTGTCGGCGATCCCTTATGGATATGTGCGCGCGGCCAGCGATGGCGTGTGGGCGCTGGGGGACCAGGCGGCGGTCATTCCATCGTTTACAGGCGATGGGATGTCGATTGCGCTGCACAGTGGATGCCTGGCGGCGGCGATGTATCTGCGGGGAGAGACGGCTGACCAGTTTCAACACAAGCTGCGAGGCGAGCTTACGAGCCAGGTTGCGCTGGCGACTGTGGTTTCTCGCGGCCTGGTTTGGGGGCCTTCCCGAAGTGTATTTACAGCGGCTGTTGGTCTTTGGCCGGAGGTGTTGGGCGTTGTGGCGCGGGGAACACGGATCCCGGAAGGGGCGATGCTTACCCTCGGCTAGACCCCCTCCCCCCCTTCTTTCACTTTTCCTCATTCAAGTCGTTTGGAATGAGCTAGTTCGTAGGGGACTGCTCCTCTCAAGCAGCTCATTCTAAACATGTTACGACTATCTATTTCTTTCTATTGGAGTTAGAAGCTTAAATGTGAAAGCTGCAACGGCCAGTGCCGATGCAGCGTTTGACTTTGGTTTTGATCTCTACTTCAAGTGTAGCAAGTGGGTGGGGGTAACTATGCCAGGTTTTGAGAATATATATCGCCAGTGTTTATAGGGGGTTTGACACTTTTCGAGGTCGGAGGGGGCTTGACAGGATTTGGGCGGAAGGCGGATGGATGGCGAATCGGAGGAGGGCAATTCAGTCCATTCGACTTCGCTCAGGACTACGCCTGCGGCTTCACTCCGGCCTGCGGCAGCAAGGTAAAGGCTTCTATATCGACCTAAGCCTAGGGCTTCGCCCTAGGCTGGGCATATGTCGGCCGTTGGCCCTTGGTGAGGAGCGGGCCGTTGGCTTGGATGTCCTCGTTATAATGTGGCTCTCGGGTGGGGCGGCGATTCCTGTAAGGCGGTCGGAGGTGGTCGATGGCTAGGGTTGCGGATGGCAGGATGGCTGCGGTGGACGTTTACATCAACAGGGCTGCAGAGTTTGCGCGGCCGGTGCTGGAGTATGTGCGCGAGGTGGTGCATGCAGGGGCGCCGGGAGTCGTAGAAGAGATCAAGTGGTCGATGCCGTTCTTTGTCTACAAGGGTGTGATCCTGGGGAATATGGCTGCGTTCAAGGCGCATTGCAGCTTTGGGTTGTGGGGGCCGGAGGTTGTGGGGACTCTGCGGGAAGATGGGGTGGCGCAGGGTGGGAATATGGGGTCGTTTGGGAAGATTACTTCGATCAAAGAGTTGCCTTCGCGCGCGAAGCTGGTGGGGTATGCGAAGCTCGCGGCGAAGACGATCGACGACGGTACGAGAACCAAGGCGTGGTCGCGGCCGAAGGTGGCGAAGGCCGAGGCGGTGGTTCCAGAGGCGCTCGCTTCTGCGCTCAAGAAGAACAAGGCTGCCGGGAAGAAGTTCGATGCCATGACTCCGGGATGCAGACGGGAGTATTGCCAGTGGATTGCCGAGGCGAAGAGGGAAGAGACGCGGGCGAAGCGAGTGGAAACGGCGGTGGAGTGGATCGCTGAAGGGAAGGGTCGAAACTGGAAGTACGAGTCGTGCTGAGCGGACGGGTCCTGCGCGGACGGCGGGGGGCTTCGCGTGGCACGGCGATGAGTCCGGGCGGATGGCGGGCTCTCTTCCCACCCGTCCGCAAGGGCGCGTACGGATGGGGCACCCTGCGAGGTGGATGGGGGCTATGAGGTGTGATGGAGTGAAGGGTGGAATGGCAAGGACGGCCATCTTCTCCAGGGGGAGAATGCATTTGAGGTTTGCCGGGGTGTCGCGGGTTTTCGTCGTTGGATTGATGGTGTCGCTGGTTGGCGCTGCGGGGGCGCAGACCTCGGTGCCTCCTAACCAGGTGAGTGCTTTTGCAGATACTTCCATGCTGCAGCCACCGGCGGGTGCGAAGGTGGCGATCATCGAGTGGGAAGACCTGGAGTGTCCGTATTGTGCTCACGCGTTTCCCGTGGTGCAGGCGGCGGTGAAGCGGTACAAGATTCCGCTGGTTCGCTATGACATTCACATTCCCAGCCACATGTGGAGCCATGAGGCAGCACTCACTGCTCGTTACCTGGAGGATAGAGTTTCTCCGGAGCTGGCGACGGAGTACCGACGCGAAGTGTTTGCGTCGCAGGTGAAGATCGCGAATAAAGATGATCTGAACAGGTTTACTAAAGCGTTTTTCGTGGCGCATGGGAAAGAACTTCCGCTGCTGATCGATCCAACCGGGCAGTTGGAGCGCGAGGTGAGTGCGGGGGACGCGCTGGGTCACCGACTGACCGCGAAGATGTATACGCCGATGATTCTTGTGGTGACGCCGACGGCGTGGATAGAGGTCAGGGATGTCGCGGAGCTTAATAAGGCGGTTGAGATGGCGGAGGCTAAGGTTGGTGGCGGGCGGCGGTAGGGTCCTGCGCGGACGGCGAGGGGCTTCGCGTGGCTAAACGTGAGGGGTGAGTTGCTACCAGTGCTTTAGTAGGGGGACGAGGATGGGGGCTAGGAGGGCGGTGAGGATGCCGTTGGCTCCGATGGCTACTCCTGCGAAGGCGGCTGAGAGGGTGTGCTGAGGGATGACGCGGGAGGCTCCAATGCCGCTGCCTGCCGTGCCGGCGGCGAGGCCTTTCGCGGATGGCTCATCGATCTTCAGCCAATGGAGAACGGGATCAATGGAGATGGCGACGAGGATGCCGCCGAGGATCGCGAGGACGGCGGAGAGGGAAGGGATGCCTCCAATGCTGGTTGAGACTGCGATGGCAATGGGAGTGGTGAGAGATTTAGGCGCCATGGAAAGGGCGACGGTTTGGCTGCCGCCGAGCAGGCAGACGAGGCCGTAGCCGCTGACGATACCGATGAGTGAGCCAGCGAGAAGTGCAGAGATCATGGGCCAGAATCCGCGGCGCATGTGCTCGAGCGCACGCACCATGGGGATGGCGAGAGCGACGGTGGCGGGGCCGAGGAGGAAGTGGATGAACTGGGCGCCGGTGAAGTAATCCTGGTAGGAGAGGTGGAGAAGGCGGAGGGTGACGCCGATGATCATGATCGCAATGAGGACCGGGTTCGCGAGAGGATTGCGGAAGCGTTTTTGGATTTCGACGCCGACGAGATAGGCGCCGAGGGTGAGGGTGATCGCAAAGAGCGGGAGTCCTGCGCGGACGACGGGAGGAAAGGATTGGGTGAGATCGGGCCAGCTCATAAGCCCTCTCGCTGGATGGAGGCGCGGTTGCCGAACCGGTGCATGATCCAGGCCGTGGTGACCAGGGTGATGAAGGTGCTACCGATGAGGGCTACCGAGATCGGCAGCCACGCGGAGCGGAGAAGCGCGAGATTGGCGACGATGCCTACGCCGGCGGGGACGAAGAGGAGGCCGAGCCAGCTAAGGAGGCCGTCGGCGGCGTGCTGGAGCGCGGGCGAGGGTTCACGACGACGAAGGATGTAAAAGGCTGCAAGCAGCATCATGCCAATCACGGGGCCTGGGACCGGGACGTGGGTGAGGCCGCTGAGGAGTTCGCCGGCTAGCTGGAAGAGCAGCAGGATGAAGATGGACTGGATCATCGACATGGGTTGAGGCTACACCAGGGTGAGGGCGGCATCCGAGCGCCGGTGCGGATAGACTGTGTGGGAGATGTCCAAGAGCACGAACGTGAAACAGAAGCAGGCGGTGACGCCGAAGCGTGGCAGCAGGGCAGACGTAAAGGAGGTTGCTGAGGCTGCGACCCCGGGAGTGGGCGGGTTCGGTGAGCAAGGTCTTGGATTCTCTGCGCTGACGTTTCGGCGACGGCTGGGGGCGTGGTATCGGGAGAATGCGCGCACGCTGCCGTGGCGGGAAGTGGGTGACCCGTATGCGACGTGGTTGTCGGAGATTATGCTGCAGCAGACGCGGGTGGCGACAGTGATTGATCGGTACACGGAATTTCTGAGCCGGTTTCCGACGATTCATGAGCTTGCAGTGGCCGGGGAGGAAGATGTTCTGGCGCTGTGGAGCGGGCTGGGATATTACCGGCGGGCTCGGATGCTGCATCGTGGAGCGCAGTTTGTGGACCGCGAATTTGGTGGGAAGCTACCGCGGACCGCGGCGAAGCTGCGGACGCTGCCGGGTGTGGGAGAGTATACGGCGGCGGCGATTGCAAGCATTGCCTTTGGCGAGAGTGTGGCCGTGTTGGATGGCAACGTGGAGCGCGTGCTGCTGCGGGTGTTAGGTCAGGCTGAGCAGAAGGGCGCGAAGGCGAGAGCGCAGTTGGTGGATGCGGCGCAGGCGCTGATGCCGGCAGCGAGCCGGAGGTCGTCGGGCGAGAATGCGCCGGGGGACCATAATCAGGCGATGATGGAACTTGGAGCGACGATTTGTTTGCCGCGGGCTCCGCTGTGTTTGCAGTGTCCGGTAGTGGAGTTGTGCAGGACGCGGGGGGAACATGCGACAGGAGTCCGGGCAAAGATGCAGAGCCGGACAGTGGCGCATCTGCTGGCGGTGCGCAAACGCGGCGTCGCGACGGAGGTTTTGCTGGAGCGCAGGGCGGCGGACGCGTCGTTAATGGCGGGAATGCTGGAGTTGCCGGCGCTACCGATGGGCTCGACGCAGGGGCGGGAACCGGTGCTGCGGCTGCGGCATGCCATTACGACTACAAACTATTATGTGCAGGTATTTAGCGAGGGGGCCGCGTCGTCGCAAACGGAGGGGGATGGGGTGTCGGCGCTGATGGAAAAGGTTTTAGCGGAGAAGGGTGACTTGCGGTGGGTGACTACGACGAAGCTGGCGCAACAGCCGCTGACCGGGCTGGCGCGCAAGACGCTCCAGCGGCTGAACCTGATGGCCTTGCCGCAGGTCACGATTACCTTTTGATTGCGGAATTTACGGGGTCGACGGTTGCAGGATGACCGTGGCGGCGGAGCTCTGGTTGCCTTTGGCGTCGATCGCGGTGACGCTGTATCGATAAGCTGAGGTTGGGTTGGCGGCGGCGTCGTGGAAGGCGGGCTGGGGAATTGGGGAGGAATTTAGCTGTGTGCGCGGGGCTGTGGGTTCGCCTGCTGCGCTAAGTTGCTCGCGATAAAGGTTATAGCCGGCCAGCGGGGTGATGAGGCCGGTTTCGGTGATGGGCTGCCAGATGAGGTCAACGGCGAAGGTTGAGGGAGTTCCGGAGAAGTAGCCTGCTGCGGTGAGACCGGCGGGGGCTGGGGGCGGGTATGTCCTTTGTAGCGTGTAGGTTATGGGGGTGGAGAGGGGGCTGCGCAGTTCGATGGCGTGGGTGGCTAGATGGAGAGTGGTGCGGCGCTGGGCTACGTAGCTATAGGGGGTATCGGGCAGCGTGGCAGTGTCGAGGGTGCTGGCTTGAGAGGTATTCGAATCATTAGTTTGCAGCCACTCGGTGGGTTGGGTGTGGGCCGTGGGATGGGCGGGGGGGGCGAGGTTTTCGCGGCGGAGGATGACCTCGCCGGGGGAGGGGGCCCATTGGAGGATGATGCCTAGGCGGGAGCCTTCGGCGTGGAGGTTTTCTACCGGGGAAGGAGTTGGGCCGGAAGCCGTAAACGCTTGATTCGATGGGCCTGCGGAGCGGTTAGCGGGGCTAAAGAATTCTATGCGGTAGGTGAGGAGTTGGGGTGGGCCTTGGGTGAGTGTGGGTGGTAGGGTGTCGGTAAAGGTCGCTAACTCGTGGAGATCGTTGGGGTTAGGGGTGGGGACGGAGGTTCGCGGGCCGACGGGGAGGCAGGGTTGGTGGGGGAGTTGGCGGCACAGCTGTCCGGAAGGGGTGGGGCCTCGTAAAGCTAACTTATCAGTGGAGTTAGCTGGGGGCGTGAAGCGGAGTTCGACGGTATTGCCGACGCGGGAGGCGGAGAGGTCGCGGACCGGCTGAGGAAGTTTGAGGGAAGGAGACTGGGGAGGTGCTGGGCTGGCGCAGCCGGAAAGGATAAGTGCCGCGCTGAGAGACAGATAGCCGAGGTTCAGAACGGTGCTGCGGCCACTGCGGCGGGACAAATCCATAGAGATGAGCCTAGCATTTTTGTGCTCGTCTTAGCCTTGTTCTTGCTGCAAATCGACTGCTTGAGGTGGGTTTCAGGATGCGCGGCAGGCATTTAGTTGACTGACTAGTCACTCACTTATATAGTTGAGGTGAGATTGAGGAGGTAGGGTGTGGCGAGACCGAAGAGCGAGGATAAGCGGAGTGCAATTCTAGCGGCGGCGATGCGCGTGATCGTTACCCAGGGGCTGAGCGCTCCGACTGCGGTGATCGCCAAGGAAGCCGGGGTGGCAAACGGGACGTTGTTTACTTACTTCGAGACGAAGACCGATTTGTTGAACGAGCTTTACCTTGATCTGAAGCGGGAGATGGCGGCCGCTGCGCTGAAGGGATTTTCGCCGGAAGGGGAGAGCCGGAAGCAATACTTCCAGGTCTGGACGAACTGGATGGCGTGGGCGGTTGCGCACCCGAAGAAGCGGCGAGCGCTGGCGCTGCTTGGGGTTTCAGATGAGATCACATCCAAGAGCCGTGCGGCGGGGCATAAGGCGATGGCGCCGATGCGGGAGTTGCTGGAGAGAGTTCATTCCAACGGGGCGATGCGCGATGCGCCGACGGGGCTGTTTATGGCGATGATGAATGCGGCGGCGGAGGCCACGATGGATTACATGGCGCTGGATAAGGCACACGCGGATAAGCACTGCAGGGCGGGGTTTGAGGCATTGTGGAGGATGATCGGCTGAGGAACTTTTTCAACTGCATCAATGACTGACTAGACAGACAACTAAAGGAGATGACATGGCGAAGGGCATTGTGGAGGGCGCTTCCAGAGGGAAGGCATACATCGTTACAGGGCCGACGTCTGGCATAGGCCGGGCGACGGCGATGGAACTGGTTAAGCATGGATCGGTAGTGCTGGTCGGTCGCGACAGGAGCAAGCTCGAAGTGGTGAAGAGCGCCCTTGAAGAACGAGGGGGGCGAGCGGCTTGCGTGGTGTGCGACCTCTCGGAGATGGCGAGCGTGCGAAGGGCGGCGGCAGAGATTCTTGCGCTTGAGCTCCCGATTGCCGGGCTGCTGAACAATGCGGGGATTATGCAGATGCGACCGACGAAGAACGCGATGGGGTGGGACATGTCGTTTGCGACGAACCATCTTGGCCCGTTTGCGTTAACGGAGGCGCTGGCGCCGAGCCTTCCTGACGGTGCGCAGGTTCTGTTTGTGGTGTCCGCAGTGGAAGATCCGGGGCGCAAGCCAGCGGTGGCTGCTGGATTTCGAGGGGCACGTTATCTATCGGCCGAAGCGAGTGCGCGAGGGGAATGGGCGCCGGGCGGATCCAAACGTCCAGGGTTCGATGCGTATGCGACATCGAAGCAAGCGGCGCTGGCTGCGGCGCTGGCGTTGGCACGCGAGACGCCTCGGCTGCGAGTCAACGCGATTGAGCCGGGCTTGAATCCCAGCACTGGTCTTGGCGGAGCCGATGCGGGCGCCCTGGTGCGCTCGATCCAGAGATTCGTTGTTCCGCTGCTGGTTCCGCTGTTGATGCCGTTTGTGAAGATCCTGAGCACACCGAAGCGGGCCGCGCGGGTGATCACGAAGATTCTGACTGATGAATCCGGGGCTACCGGCGTGTATTACGACGAAGGCGGGGAGCCGATGGAGGGGTCGGTGCAGGTGAGGGATGCGGAGTTTCAGGATCGTGTAGTTGCGGAGACGCGGGCGTTGTTGGCGAGTGTCGCGCAGG
>Ga0302220_10000706_pt1 | contig 27411 bp, 26 predicted proteins | sample II_Palsa_E1_3_FD_194572 | JGI IMG/M metagenome (GOLD analysis project Ga0302220, IMG submission 194572) | Peat permafrost microbial communities from Stordalen Mire near Abisko, Sweden - II_Palsa_E1_3 | ecosystem: Environmental > Terrestrial > Soil > Palsa > Peat permafrost | place: Sweden...
TGCTCGACGAGGAGCGCAACGCACTCGGGCGCCAGCGCATCGCGCATATCCGTGACCAGCTGCGCGGCTGGGACCGCGACCACGAAGGCAAGGAAATCATCTTCGGGCGATGAGCATCCGTCTGGTTGGCTCAATTGAAGGGCTGCTCTCCTTCAGTCGATAAAGGGCATAACTGGAAGATGGTTACTTACCAGATCAGATCGTCAGGGACTTGGAACTGTTTGTAGTACTCGTCGTCCCCGCTCGTCTGAGCGATCGCTTCGACGCGCCCATGGTCGAGCACGATCATGGCTGCGTCGCGATCGTAGACCTTGTCGGCAGCAGGGCGAGGCAGCAGTTCATAGCCTGAGTCGTGGCGGACGATAACCAGTGTGCCGTTGGCCAGCTGCGCGCGTAGCGGTTCGTTGACCAGCAGGCTCTTGATCATGTCGCCGTCGGTGAAGCGGTAAGCGATCTCGCCTTCGCGTTTCACCTTGTGCATCTCCACGATCTGACGAACCTGCGCGCGTTGCTCGTTGGCGCGGGACTGCGCGTTGCGTTCGGCAGCCAGCGCACGATCGCGTTCCGCACGCTCGACCTGCAAGCGCTGTGCATCCACCTGTTCGGTGCTGGGTGGCGCCGGCGTCTTGCCCTGGCGCTGCTTGGTCTGCTCACGCACTACCTGGGCGGCCTTGGCCTTGTTGACCAGGCCGGCCTTGAGCAGTTGTTCCTGCAGGAGATTACGCATACGAAGACGGAGATTGGCTTGGCGGGATTGCGGGGGCAATTGTAACGCTGTCGCCCACACGCAGCCCGATCCGACGCGTCAGTTGACTGACGAACGCCGTAATTGTACTGGGGTGAATAGATCAGAATGCCATCGGCCCGACCAACACCGATCGGAATGGGTGTTCAACATGGCCGAAATCCGCAACATAGCCATCGATTCGCTGCGACATGTATGTACTAACAAGGTGTGCGCTCATAAAGTTGCGTTGCAAGTTTGAGGGAAGCCCTATGCGTATCAGCAAGTCACTTCTTTCCCTGGCATGCCTGATTTCCCTGGCCGGTTGCGTCACTCACAGCCGCAAGCCGCCGCCACCCACGCTCATCTCGAACACGGCGCCTATCGGCTTCGATGCCAGCATACGTATCGTCACGACGGATCGGCATCGCTTCTCCACCATTTCACCACCCATTATTCAGGGATTGCGTCAGGTTGCACACGGCGGCCCGGTAAATATTCTCGCGTTGTCGGGAGGCGGATCCGGAGGAGCGTTTGGTGCTGGCGCCCTGGCCGGCATGACGCGAGGGGATAACCGACCGGACTTTCAGCTGGTTACTGGAGTGAGTGCTGGAGCTTTGATCGCTCCGTTTGCGTTCCTGGGTTCCTCGTGGGATCCCGCATTGCAGGATGCCTTCGGAGGTGAACGGAGCTACTTGATACATTCACCGAAGTCGAGCTTTCTGGCACGACTGCTCTTTCCTTCCGGCCTGGGAAGCCACGGGCGGCTTTATGAGCTCGTGGATCACTTCGTTACACCCAAGATGGTCGCTGACGTGGCAGCCGAAACCTCGAAGGGGCGAAGGTTGATCATCGCCACGACCGATCTCGACAAGCGGGAAACGGTGCTTTGGGACATGGGCGCTATTGCGGTGCATGGTGGCACCGCAGCCAGACAGCTGTTCCGTGATGTGCTTATCGGGTCCGCGAGCGTGCCAGGCATGTTTCCGCCCGTGATTATCCACGTCAGCGATGGGGTTCATTCCTATGACGAACTGCATGTGGATGGCAGCGTGACCACGCCATTTTTCATCACCCCGCTGGTCGGGGATGTTGTATCGACGAGTCTCGATCAACTGAATGGATCGAACGTTTATGTGATCGTCAACAGTCAACTGGCGAGCCCGCCTCATGAATCGTCGCTCGAGACCTTCGAACTTCTCGGCAGGAGCTTCTCTGCACAACTGATGTACAAAACGAAGGAAACGATTGCCCTCGTCGACAGCGTGACAAGAGAGCATCACATGCAGCTTCGGATTGCCGTGATACCTGCAGACTATCCCGATCACAGCTTCGCCGATTTCCGTTTGAAGAGCTTGCAGCAGCTTTTTGATTACGGCGCCGACTGCGCCACACGCGGACTGTTGTGGGCAACACCAGAGCAAGGCATTCGGCGGGATCAGGCCACCATAATCGGTAGCCCGCATGCTGTGGTGTCTTGTCCGGGTTCGGCTGCTACGTCATCCAGACCCGATGGCGCTACGCAGCTTGCAAGGTAGTCCTTCTTTCTAACGTTCAAGCCGTTATGACAAGGACTTCGGCAGCCGCCTAGCCCGATGATGTCAGACAGTCATCCAACGATCCCAGGGTGGATCACCGGCGAACTCCTGTTGCAGGAACTCTGTGAACGTGTGGACCTTCGCGGACACGAATCGACGCGTCGGGTAGATGATCACTGCATCGGTATGCGGTGGTTGCCATTTCGGCAATAGTGGCACCAAGTCACCGCGCGCAAGATCGTCGCCGACGATGAATGTCGGCAACAGAATGATCCCTTGCGCTGCAAGCGCGGCACTGCGGAGTAGATCACCACTGTCAGCGCGGAAGTCCCCGCGAACACGTAAGGTAACGACACCGTCCGCGCCCTCGAGCGGCCAGCGACCTTCGAACCCGCCGCTCGGTAGCGTCAGGCAGTTGTGTTCTGCCAGGTCCTCTGGCGTGCGTGGTGTGCCGTGGCGCTTGAGATAGTCCGGCGCCGCGCAAACCACCAGTCGCACCACAGTCAGCCGACGTGCCACACAGGTGAGAGGAATCTCCAGCGACAGGCGCAGGGCGAGATCGAAGCCTTCCTCGATCAGGTCGACGCGCCGATCCGTGGCATGTACTTCAAGTTCCACCTCGGGATACTTCATGCGGTATCGGGGAAATAGGTTGGACAGGTGACGAACCCCAAACGAGAGCGGCACGCTGATGCGCAGCCGCCCTCGTGGTGTCGTCGTTGCTGAACCGACCTCGGCTTCCGCTTCTTGCAGGTCGGTCAGCAATTGCGTCGCGCGTTCGATAAAGCGGTGGCCGGCATCCGTCAGATGAAGCCGGCGCGTCGTTCGCTGCAGCAGGCGTGTGCCGAGATGCTCTTCGAGCTTGGCGATCAGCCGCGACACCGAGGTGGTCGACATGCCGAGCTTCTCGGCGCCGCGCACAAAACTGCCGGCTTCGACCACTTTCGAGAATGCCTGACCGCTTTCCTGGCCGGGAGATCCATGCCGGTCGTGCGCTACTACATTGGTGGTCAACTCGTGCCAAGCTCCATGGCGGTCCATGGTCATGCGTACCATTAATGGCGAGCCATGTAGATGCGACATTGCCAGGTCATTGCACTTGGTTCGACTGACCAGCTTACTTTTGGGGTTTTGGCAGCGCATGCTATGTGCGCAATCACACGGAAAAGACACTGGACATGGCCGAAACGCAGGGTTCACCACACTCCGAATTGGCATCATGCCAGCAAGAGCTGGAGACATCTCTTGGTCGCCTGCGTCAACTGGAAAGTCTCTTCACGCATATAGCAGACCCGATTTTCGTCACCGAACTCGATGGTCGCATCATTGACGTTAATCCCGCAGCTTCTACGGCATTGGGTTATACCCGGGACGAATTGCTGTCCTTTCATCTATGGGACCTGGTGCCCGGTACACCGAAGGAAGGAATCCTTGATCTAGTGGAAAGCAGGTTGCCGGGCGTGCCGGTCACACTGCAACGTCGCTGCAGAACCAAGAGCGGGTACCAACCGATCATTGATTTGAGCCTGGCGCGCTGCGTTCTTGAGGAGCGCCATCTCATCGTCGTGACTTGTCGGGATGTCACGACGCAATGCCTGGCAAATGAGCAGCTGGCGAGCGCTCTGGCTGCGGTCAAGGAATCGAAAGTACGCCTGCAGCGGAATGAGGCTTATCTGGCAGAAGCCCAACGGCTGAGTCGCACCGGCAGCTTCGGTTGGAACGTTGCCACAGATGAGTTTTTCTGGTCCGCGGAAACATTTTGCATTGTGGGGTATGACCGAGAAACAATTCCGACCTTGGATCTTGTCTTCCAGCGCATCCACCCGGAAGACATCGCGTTTGTGCGAGAGACGATTGATCATGCAGCTCGTGACGAGGCGAATCTGGATTTCAAACACCGCCTCATGATGCCGGACGGTACGGTCAAGCATGTCCACGTCCTGGCGCAATCTACAAGAAACCGAACCGGTGCACTGGAGTTCATCGGTGCCTTGATGGACATCACTGAGCAGAAGCGTGCCGAGGAAGCCTTGTGTCGGAGCGAAGCGTATCTGACCGAGGCGCAAAAATTGAGTGGCACGGGCAGCTGGTGTCTGCGCGTGGCCAGCCGGGAGCTCATCTCCTCTGCGCAGACCGTGCGCATAGGAGGGTGGGATCCGGGCACCAATCCCTCACTTGAGCAGGCGCTTGAGCGAGTACATCCGGATGACCGGATGCGTGTTCAAACAATGCTGGAAAAGGCACTGCAGGATGGAACCTTCCTTGAGTACGAACATCGGTTGTTGATGCCCGATGGAACGATCAGGCATGTGCACACGGTTGCTAACCCCATGCGGGATGCTGCGGGCCAACTGGAGTACGTCGGTGCCGTGATCGACATCACGGAGAAGAAGAAGTCCGAGGATGCGCTGCATGAGGCAGCCGAAGCCTTGCGTCTATCCGAGCATCTTGCCCGCGGTCAGTTGGCGGCGCTGACCCGCACACTGGATTCGCTTGCACAAGAATTCGATCCGGACAAACTTCCGAAGCACGTCGTGACGACGATACTCACTCAGATGGATGCGCATAGCGTCACGGTCTGGGAACGAAACGCCGATGTGCTGGATATCCTGGGCGTCGTAGAGGGAGGGCGCTTCAAGACGAGCATCGAAGCAGGGTATTTTGGGGGGAGCATCTCCATTCTAAAGAATACGCCGCCGCTCTGGAGCGATGCTCTCAAGGTTGGGATGCACTTTGTAATTGAGGACATCAGTAAGGATCCTGCGCGAATCATCCTTGCTGATGGCCGCACTGCCGTCTGGCCTACAGCCGAGTTGCCCAGACCGTTTGCCGATCTGAAGACGTATTTCATGACTTCGGGTGTTAGCGCATTGCTGATTGCGCCCATGGTGATGGCCGGTCAGCTTGTTGGCATCATCGGCATCCGCTTCACGGGCTCCCGGGTCTTCGGAGCGGAGGAGATCGAATTGACGAAAGCGCTTGCCCATCAGGCAACGCTGGCAATCCGGCTCATGCGCTTGTCCCAGCAGAGCCGGGAGGCTGCGGTATTGGCAGAACGCAACCGGATGGCACGCGACATCCATGACACGTTGGCACAAGGTTTTACAGGTGTCATCGTGCAGCTGGAGGCCGCGAAAGGCACGCTCCTGCGACATGACGGCACCAATACGAACATGCATATCGAGCGTGCCAGCGAACTGGCACGTGCGAGCCTGCGCGAAGCGCGTCGCTCGGTGCGTGCCTTGCGGCCACATTCGCTGCGCAACGCGACTTTGTGCGCGGCGCTTGAAGATTTGCTCAGAAAAATGGCGGAATGCGCTCAACTGAAAGCGTCGTTTCAGGTCATAGGCCAGGAACAAGCGATGCCAGCACAGTGGGAAGAGGATCTGTTGCGCATCGCTCAGGAAGCGCTGACCAATACGATCAAACACGGGCAGGCACGACATTTCCGGATCACGCTTCGTTTTGGTCAGGAAGACATCGAACTGCAATTGGCCGATGATGGACGAGGCTTCGATGTGGATGCCGAACACGAAGGTTTTGGTCTGATGGGCATGATGGAACGCGTAGAGCGCATGAAAGGTGGCTTCGCTATTCGTTCGAAGCCAGATTCTGGAACCGAGATAGTTGTCATCTTGCGCATCCCGATAGACGAGTAGCAGCAATGGCGAGCTCCAAGAGAACTACCGGTGATGGTGTACTCCGTTCCGAAGTCGGAAACCACCAGCATGTCGATCGAAACGATAGCGTTACCAAAATCCGCTTGTTGATCGTTGAGGACCATACCGTCGTTCGCGACGGATTGATCGCGATCCTTGAACAGGAGACCGACATGGAGGTTGTCGCTGAAACGGGCAACGGGCGCCAGGCAGTCGAGCTTTGGAAAGAGAAACGACCCGACGTCACTCTGATGGACCTGCGCATGCCAGGCCTGGATGGCGTGGATGCGATCCATGAAATTCGCGCCGTTGATCCCGGCGCACGCATCATCATTTTGACGACGTACGATGGCGACGAGGACATCTATCGCGTCATGCATGCAGGAGCCAAGTCGTATCTGCTGAAAGACGTGGGACGCGAAGAAATGTGCCGATCCATACGCGAAGTGCATGCGGGGAAGACACTTGTTTCCCCCGCGGTTGCGATCAGACTGGCTGAGCGCATGCCGCTGGAAGAACTGACTCCACGCGAATTGGACGTCCTTCGTCTGTTGGCCCTTGGCAAAGCGAACAAGCTCATCGGCGCGGCGCTGGCGATCTCGGAAGTCACGGTCAAGAGCCATATGCAGGCCATTTTCAGAAAGCTCAATGTGCTGAGTCGCACCGAAGCCATCGCCGTGGCAAATCGCCGTGGTCTATTGCGTTCAATGAGTATCTGACTGAAGCGACAGTCCTCAGCGCATCCGTCGGCATGGTGCGGATGGACTTTTAGCGATCCGTCCGCATCCAAGCTCCGTTTTATCCAACGTCATCAGCGGCGCTTGCAAGCGATCTTGGTGGTCTTGCCGGTCATGTGCGACAGCGCGGCCTTATCCTACTTTCGAAGGGCAACCTTGCCCCTCCTATGTGCGATTTTTTCGAAGTCGGGCTTTGGATACGATTGCTGCATGGTTTAAGGAGACTTGGCCGGATGCTCAATTGTCCGTTGACCAGTTTCCACGCCAGAGTTTGGAACTGATTTGTATCCAGCGAGGCGACGCCCATGCTCACTCGACGCTCAGACGACCGCGGCTACGCTGACTTCGGCTGGCTGCAAAGCCGCCATACGTTCTCCTTCGGACAGTACTTCGACCCTGATCACATGGGTTTTGGTCCGCTGCGTGTCATCAACGAAGATCGTGTTGCGCCTGGCGCGGGTTTTGGCGAACACCCGCACAGGGATATGGAAATTCTTTCCTGGGTACTCGACGGCACGCTTGAGCATAAGGACAGCCTTGGCACCGGCGCTCAGATCAAGCCGGGTGAGCTACAGCGAATGAGCGCGGGTACCGGCGTGATGCACTCGGAGTTCAACGCTTCGAAAAATGAACCTGTGCATTTCCTACAAATCTGGATTTTGCCGGAGAGGCTCGGTCTCGCGCCCGGCTATGAGCAGCGCCATTTCGCGCTGGTGGAATCGATGGATCAATGGCACCTGATTGGCTCGGGCGATCCGCGCAATGGTGCCGTGAAGATTCATCAGGACGTCGATTTATATGCGGCGCGACTTGGCGCCGGGAACGAACTGGATCACGTCCCCAGGGGCAGTCGAAACCTTTGGCTGCAAGTTGCTCGTGGCAGCGTGGAAGTTGACGGCGACGAGGTGCTCAACGCCGGGGATGGCGCAGCCTGGACGACCGCCGGAAAAATCAGTGTGCGCGCCAGTAGCGATGCGGAAATTCTGTTGTTCGACATGACGGTGTCCGACATGACGAACTGAGTCGGCCAGCAAACTTGTTGTGAGGACAACTCGAGAGAAAAGGTACTTACAGGGGGGTGTCATGACAAACAGTGATCGATCCACCGGCGTCAATGAAAGTCGTCGCGCGTTGCTTCGCGGTGCTGCTATTACCGCAGCTGCCATGGCTTTTCCGATCGTCAGCAGCGCAGCCTCAACACGCCCCTCAGGCATGTCTTCTTCTCCATCCAATCATGGGAGTCAGAACATGAGCAGCATCAAGACCAAAGACGGCACCGAGATCTATTACAAGGATTGGGGCCATGGTCAGCCCATCGTGTTCAGCCACGGTTGGCCGTTGTCGGCAGACGACTGGGACGCCCAGATGCTGTTCTTCCTGAGTCATGGCTATCGGGTGATTGCACATGATCGGCGGGGACACGGCCGCTCCACGCAGACGGCTGAGGGCAATGACATGGATCATTACGCGGCTGATCTCGCCGCGCTGACCGAGGCTCTCGATTTGCGCGACGCCATTCATGTGGGTCATTCCACCGGCGGCGGCGAGGTGGCGCGCTATGTGGCGCGTTATGGCCAGCAACGCACGGCGAAAGCCGTGCTGATCAGCTCGGTGCCACCCATCATGGTGAAGACCGCAAGCAACCCGGGCGGACTGCCGATCGAGGTGTTCGACGGCTTCCGCACGGCGCTCGCGGCCAATCGCGCGCAGTTCTACCTCGACATTCCCACGGGACCGTTCTACGGCTTCAATCGCCCGGGCGCAAAGATCTCCGAAGGGGTTATTCGCAACTGGTGGCGGCAGGGCATGATGGGTGGTTCCAAGCCGCAATACGACTGCATCAAGGCATTCTCCGAAACCGACTTTACCGAGGATCTGAAAAAGATCGATCAGCCGACCCTGGTTATGCACGGCGATGATGATCAGGTTGTCCCCTACAAAGACGCGGGCGTTCTTTCGGCAAAGCTCTTGAAGAATGCGACGCTCAAGATCTACCCGGGTTTCCCGCACGGCATGCTCACGACCCATGTTGATGTCATCAATACGGATCTGCTCGCCTTCGCCAAAGCGTAAGCATCGAACTGAAACGGGAGGGACCGCATATGATCACTGGATTGGGTACATTCACGGCCATCCATACGTTACTCAGCATAGTCGCCCTGCTGTCCGGCGTGCCGTTGGTCAGCGGTCTCCTCCGTGGCTCGCGATCATCCGGCTGGTTCTGGGTTTTCTGGGTGACGGCAACGGCCACCAGCGTCACGGGATTCTTCTTTCCCTTTCATGGCATGACGCCAGCCATTGGCGTGGGCATTGTCGCCGTGATCATTCTAGCCATCGTGCTGATAGTCGCGCCGATGGTTCAACGATCGCGCCTTGGCTCCTTCATCTATGCCAGCGGCCTGGTCGCCAGTGAATATCTGCTTGTATTCGTGGCCATAGCTCAGGCGTTTGGAAAGATCCCATTGCTGCATGCCGCGGCGCCGACGCTGAAGGAACCGCCCTTTGCCGTAGCGCAGTTCGCCGCCTTGGCGATCTTCGTGCTGCTGGGAGTCCTGGCCACAAAAAAGCTCAAGGCTCTGATGCTGTAAGCGTCCACCGAATTGCTCGTTTCCGTTCGTTCAAGTGCCCGCAAAGGAGTGATTTCCATCCTTCGTCGTCAACTTCATCCAAGAGAGGAACGGCATCGGGCGCCATAGTCACCTCGATACGTTCGCATCGCAACGCGCTTCGTTTCGTGAAGACAGAGACGATGTGATGACCTTTCCTTCTTCAAGGAGATACGTAATGTCCATCACGGCCAAACCAACACCTGGAAAGCTTCTACTGACACCGAAGGATCATGCGCTGATCATGATCGACTTCCAGTCGCAGATGTCCTTTGCCACACACTCCATCGACGCGATCACTTTGCGCAACAACGCCGGGCTGGTTGCACGTGCCGCGGCAAGTTTTAAAGTGCCGACGATCCTCACCACGGTCGCGGAAAAGAGTTTTTCCGGGCCGATGTTTGCCGAGGTCACGGATCCTTTTCCGGGCCAGGGATTGCTCGATCGCACCTCGATGAATACATGGGAGGATGCCGCGGTCATCAAGCAGGTGAATGCCATCGGCAAGGAGCGTCTCGTGCTTGCCGGCCTGTGGACGTCGGTCTGCATCGTCGGCCCCACGTTGTCTGCCATCGAGCAGGGATTCGAGGTCTATGTGATCGCCGATGCATGCGGCGACGTCTCTGCCGAAGCCCATGACCGCGCAATGGACCGCATGGTGCAAGCTGGCGCGCGCCCCATGACGGCCGTGCAATACCTGCTGGAGCTGCAGCGCGACTGGGCACGCTCTGAGACCTACGAGAGCACCACCGGTATCGCGAAGCTGTATGGCGGTTCCTACGGCCTTGGCCTGATCTACGCCAAGACGACGTTCCACGCGCAGGGTGGTTGATCATTCGCACCCGACCATCGCCGCAGCACGAACGATTGGATTCCACGCGTCGGAGGTGTTTCATGAGGCCGTATCTGTTGTCACTCGCTGCAGGACTTTTGGTAGGTCTGGTCTATAGCCTGGTCCGTGTTCGCTCTCCGGCACCACCTGTTATTGCCCTGGTGGGTTTGCTGGGAATACTGGCCGGCGAACAGATACCGACACTGATTAAGCAGGTGCTTGGTCGTCAGGTGAGTGCAACGGCATGGGTAACCCAGCAGGTCAAGCCGCATTGCTTCGGGCAGTTGCCGCAGGGCACGCAGCCGCCTGCGGCAATCAAAGATAAGGAGCCAACGTCATGAGCGATGCGAGAACCGAACCGGAATTGCTTTTGTACAACGGGCGGTTTGCTACGCTCGATCCGGACAAGCCCCAAGCAAGCGCCGTCGCCATCGCCAACGGGCGATTCGTGGCTGTCGGCGACGACTCCGGTGTGCTGGCCATGGCGGGCAGCGCGACACGAAAAGTCGATCTTGCTGGTCGTTGTGCGCTACCAGGCTTGATCGACAACCACTTGCACATCATTCGTGGCGGCCTGAATTTCAACATGGAGTTGCGCTGGGACGGCGTGCGCTCGCTTGCTGATGCGATGGACATGCTGCGGCGGCAGGTAGCGATCACACCGCCGCCGCAGTGGGTTCGTGTCGTTGGCGGCTTTACCGAGCACCAGTTTGCGGAGAAGCGCCTTCCAACGATCGCCGAACTCAACGCTGTGGCCCCGGATACACCGGTGTTCCTGCTTCACCTCTACGACCGTGCGCTACTGAACGCTGCGGCGTTGCGCGCCGTGGGATATACCAAGGACACGCCCGAGCCGCCTGGTGGTCATATCGAGCGGGACAAGGCTGGCAATCCGACAGGATTGCTACTGGCCAAGCCCAATGCCGCCATCCTGTATGCGACCTTGGCGAAAGGACCGAAGCTACCCTTCGATTACCAGCTCAACTCGACGCGTCATTTCATGCGTGAGCTCAATCGGTTGGGTGTCACCGGTGCCATCGATGCCGGCGGCGGCTTCCAGAACTATCCGGAAGACTATGCCGTGATCCAGAAGCTGTCCGACGACGGCCAGCTGACGATCCGGCTGGCCTACAACCTGTTCACGCAGAAGCCGAAGGCGGAAAAGGAGGATTTCCTCAACTGGACCAAGACCTCCAAGTACAAGCAGGGTAACGACTACTTCCGGCACAACGGGGCCGGCGAAATGCTGGTGTTCTCGGCGGCGGACTTCGAAGACTTTCGGCAACCCCGCCCGGATATGCCCGAAGCCATGGAAGGGGAGCTTGAAGGCGTCGTGCGGGTGCTGGCCGAGAATCGCTGGCCATGGCGCATGCATGCGACGTACGACGAAACGATCAGCCGTGCTCTGGATGTGTTCGAGCGCATCAATCGCGATATCCCGTTGCAGGGGCTCAACTGGTTCTTCGACCACGCCGAAACGATTTCGGAGAAATCGATCGATCGCATTGCGGCGCTCGGCGGCGGCATCGCCGTGCAGCACCGCATGGCCTATCAGGGCGAGTACTTCGTTGAACGCTATGGCGCGGCGGTAGCCGCCGCCACACCACCTGTCGCCAAGATGTTGGAAAAGGGCATCAAGGTGTCGGCTGGTACTGATGCCACACGCGTCGCGTCGTACAACCCCTGGGTCTCGCTCGCCTGGCTGACCACCGGCATGACCGTGGGCGGCCTTCGCCTCTATCCACAGCGCAACTGTCTGGATCGCGAAACCGCGTTACGGATGTGGAGCCAGTACGTGACTTGGTTCTGCAACGAAGAGGGCAAGAAAGGGCAGATCAAGGTCGGACAGCTCGCGGACCTCATCGTGCCCAGCGGCGATTACTTCGCCTGCGCCGACAACGCGATCGCGGACATGACCTCGGATCTGACGATCGTCGGCGGCAAGGTTGTCTACGCCGCTGGCAACTTCGCGTATCTGGACGAGAATCCATTGCCGCCGGCGATGCCGGACTGGTCGCCTGTTCGCGTGTACGGTGGCTACGCGGCCTGGGAGGATGCCAAGTCCATGGCGGCACGGCAAAACCACGCGAATGCCTGCAGCTGTGCCTGTGCCTGCTCGGTCCACGGTCACGACCACATCAGCGCGTGGTCAGCCAAGCTCCCTATAGCGGAGTCCGACCTGAAGTCGTTCTGGGGTGCGCTCGGGTGCGCGTGCTGGGCGGTATGAGCATGAATACGTCGCGATACAGCGGCGATACACCGGCTATCATCGCCGCCATTCTCGGTACTCCGGCAACCATGTGGCTTGCGCGCATCGGCCTGACCCTGCCGTACTGGTGGAGCGGCATCGACAAGCTTCTGCACCCGCAGGCAGCCTTGGCCGAGATGCATGCGACCGGCTTACCTGCATCGTGGTTGCTCTATGCACTCATCCTGATTGTTCAACTGGGTGGGTCACTGACGATCATTTGCAATCGCTACGCATGGCTGGGAGCGGGTGCTTTGGCGGTATTTACGGCCTTGGCAACCTATCTGGCGCATGCTTTCTGGAAACTGGATGGCGCGGCGCGCTTTGCCGAGATGAACGTTTTCATGGAGCACATCGCCCTGATCGCCGGCATGGCGTTCGCGGCGCTGTACAGCTATGCCACCAAGAGGCGTGACGCCTAGGTTCTATCTAACCCATCGGAAGAGGCGCTTTATGCACATCAACTCATTCACCAACGTGGTTCGCGCGACGATCACCGTTGCCGTCATCGCACTTTTGTCGACGGCGCCTCTTTCGGTAAGTCTGGCGAAGGAGGCTGCGAGCAACGCCCCGGGCGTCGCCGTCGGTCCGCAATATGACACCACCCATGTCTATATCGCCCCAGGCGACTTCGACACCTTCGTCAACAGTTTCACTGGCACGTTTGGTGGCAAGCCTTCCCCGCGCGGCACCTTCAATGTGTTGCCGGTGCCCAGCAGTACCGAGGGGCAGTATGTCTGGACACCCGTGGGCACGCTGTCGACATTTGCCTTCCTGACGCCGATCCCGTACCCGTTCGGGCAGGAGCGTACTGGTTACCTGGTGACCGATATGGATCAGGCGCTCAAGCTGGCACGTGTGGCCGGTGCCGAAGTAATCGTCGACAAGTTCAAGGACCCGATCGGTTTCGATGCAGTGATCCAGTGGCCCGGTGGCGTCAAGATGCAGCTTTATTGGCACTTCAAGGCGCCATCCTACGGCGTGCTGGAGACGGTTCCGGACAACCGGATCTATGTATCGCGCGATGCCGCCGACACGTTCGTACGCGACTGGCTGCGATTCTCGCAGGGCAAGGTGGTTGCCGACGACCGTAAGGCCGATGCGGGCGAGATCGGCAAACCTGGCGAGACCTATCGCCGCATCCGTATCGAATCCGGCTTCGGCAAGATGCAGGTCAATGTGACGGACGGGCATCTGCCGTATCCGTTCGGTCATGAGATCAGCGGCTATGAGGTCAAGGATCTCGATGCGACGCTGGCCAAGGCCACATCCAATGGAGCGAAGGTGCTGGTGCCGCGCTACGACGCCAGTGACCGCAGTTCGGCCATCGTGCAGTTTCCGGGCGGATACATCGTGGAAGTGCACGCAACGAAAGCGCATTAGTTGATTCTTTGTGGCGGCGCGCCTCGACGAGATCATTCGATGCGCGCCCAGCCTATCTGCTGCTTGCTCAAGGCGAAGGCGTCAGAACCCGCCACCCATCATGAACATCTAGGCGCTTGGAAACCATGCCATGAAACGACTTGCAGCAGCATTACTTTTGATTCTTGGGGCCATGTCCGCGACCGCCGCAGACGCTCCGGTCACGCATGCCGATGTCGACCGCTGGGCACAGGCATGGAACAGCCACGACATCAACCAGGTCATGACACTGTTCGCACCTAACGTCCAGATCGATCAGCCGGAGAATCCCAAGCCGCTCGATCTCGCCGGCACACGTGCTTTCTTTGGCATGATCTTCCGTGCGTACCCCAACTTTCATGTCGAGGTGAAGCAAGCTGTCGTCGAGGGCCTGACCGCCGTCTCGGTCGAGCGTGTAACAGGTACCTGGTCGGGGCCCTTTGTCGATCCGGCAACGGGGAAATCCACGCCGGGCAATGGTCGAGTCTTTGATCATCCCGGTGTAATGCTGATCCAGTACGCGCCGAACCACACGATCACGCATGTATCCATCTATTGGGACCAGCTGACGGTGGATCATCAGCTCGGCATCACACCGAAGTAGGTGGCTTGCCCATGCCGACCGCTCGTATGCTGCTGTTGGCGTGGGCTTGCTTCGCGAGCTTAAGTCACACCGCGCTAGCCGAAGATCAGACTGCGACATCAGATCCCACCAATTTGCAGCGCCCCACGATCGATTTCTACCGATGGCAGGAGGATTGGTCGGTACTCGCAGATCCCGGGCTCCGAACCGAGCCCGGCGACGCGTTCAAGTACATATCGCTGTCGAAAACCAATCCCAAGAGCTATCTGTCGTTTGGCTTGACCCTGCGTGAGCGTTTTGTCAGCGTGGATCCGGCGTTATTTGGTGTGGAAGGCGGTCGCCGCCAAAGCTATCTGTTGCACCGCCTGGAGTTTCACTTGGACGCCCATCTCACGGACAACACACGTATCTTCGTGCAGCTGGAGAATGCGCTTGCTCCAGGTCTGGCGAAACCTTCGCCCGTGGACGCGAACAAACTCGACTTGCGGCTTTTCTTCCTGGACACCCAGGCCAACGTCGATGGTGGCTTGTTCAAGTTGAGGGTCGGGCGGCAGGAGATCGCGTTCGATCTGCAGCGCTTCGTCTCGGTGCGCGATGGCCCCAACGTGCGCCAGGCCTACGATGCGATCTGGGCCGACTACGAGCGTTGTGGATGGCGTATCACCGGTTTCGCAAGCCAGCCGGTGCAATACCGGAACGAATCGGACTTCGACGATTACAGCAATCGGCATCTGACCTTCAGTGGTGTACGTGCCCAGCGGCGCATGACGGCTACCAGTGAGCTCAGTATCAGCCTCTCGGAATTCCGGCAGGACGACGTGCACTTCCTGGCGGCCTCCGGCAACGAGGTACGTCAAAGCATCGACGTGCATTACAACGGCCGTGCGGATAATTTCGATTGGGATGTCGAAGGCATGAAGCAGGGCGGCAGCATTGGCGCGAAGAATGTCGATGCCTGGGCTTTCGGATCATTGACTGGCTTTACCTTCACCGGGGCGAGCTGGAGCCCGCGTATTGGCCTCCAGCTGGATGCGGCCTCAGGCGATCACAATCTGTCCGGCAACACGGTGGGGACGTTCAACCCGCTATTTCCGAACGGCTACTACGTCACCTTATCCGGCTACACCGGCTATACCAACTTCATCCATTTCAAGCCATCGTTGACGCTGACACCGATGCAGGACGTAAAGCTGGTGGCAGCTGTCGGCGAACTGTGGCGGCAGACCACGTACGATGCGATCTATGCGCAGCCGGACATACCCGTTCCAGGCACGGCGGGAGAGCCGGGGCGTCGCAGCAGCACTTACGGGCAGCTGGAGTTGAACTGGAATGCGACCCGCAGTCTTGCTTTTGGCATGGAGTTCGATCGCTACTTCGTGGCACCGGCCTTGCGGCGCGCAGGTGGTCATGACTCGGACTATTTTGGCGCCGAAGTGCGCTGGGGCTGGTAACGCATGCGAATGTCTGTAAATGCAACGGGCTGGATTGCCATTGAGGCTCAGGTGTCCTTATGAAAAGACCCACGCTGCCCACACTGCTGAGCTTCAACGCCGGCTATGTCGATACCGCCGGTTTCCTGGCTTTGCATGGGCTCTTTACCGCGCATGTAACGGGCAATTTCGTCACTCTCGGTGCATCGCTGGTGACCGGTACCACAGGCGCCATAGCGAAGTTGCTGGCCCTGCCAACCTTTTGTGCAGTCGTGGTTTTGGTAAGGCTCTTGCGCTACGCGTTGATTCGCCGCAAGCGTCACGTGCTACGCACGATGTTCATGTTGAAGCTGCTGCTTCTGATCGCAGGCACGGCATTGGCGTTCTATTTCGGCCCGTTCGCCAATGGCGACAGCGTTCCAGCCATCGTGACCGGCTTGACCTTCGTCTCCGCCATGGCGATTCAAAACGCGGTCCAGCGCGTACATCTCTCCCACGCGCCGCCGACGACCTTGATGACCGGCACAACGACGCAGGTGATGCTCGATCTCGCCGACAAATGGCATGGCGTGTCGGGTATTCAGAAAGATGCCATCGATGCGCGCATTACGCGCATGGTGACGAATGTATGTGCCTTCGCCCTGGGCTGCGGCGGCGGAGCCATGCTTTTTGACCTGTTCAGCGTCAAATGCTTTGTCGTACTGCCTGTCATTGCCTTGCTGACTTACAGCCATGAGGAAGCCTACGCCACCACGTAAGTCAAATGTTTCCAATAATGATCTATTGCCGAAAGAGGTGGTTATGAAAGCTCAGTTCAGGGCGAGCGTGGTGTCCGCCGGGACAAACTACGCTCACCGGATTCATGCCGGTCATTTCGATCTGACTACGGACGAACCGGCAGCATTGGGAGGGCAGGGAGCGGGACCTGCGCCTTACGATTATTACCTTGCGTCACTGGCCTCTTGTACGGCGATCACCCTGCGCATGTACGCCGAGAAAAAGGGATGGAACCTGGGCGAATTCCGCGCCGATTTGAGCATGGAGCGTGATGAAGACGGCAAGGTACGCATACATCGCGTGCTGCATTCCGATCAGCCACTCAGTGACGAGCAGTGGCAGCGGCTGCTGGAAATCGTCGCCAACACGCCGGTAACCAAGACGATGCGCGACGGCGCCGACATATCCAGTGAACGTGGTGCCTGATGCGGCCCGATTCCTGGATGTATTTCCCTACCAAGTTTGGAGGAGTTCGACATGGCAAACACTGCGACTCTACTGACGCCCAAGGACTGCGCACTGCTGTTGATTGACCAACAAGCGGGGCTTGCCTTCGGCGTTGGCTCGATCGACCGTCAGACACTGCTCGGCAATACCATTGCACTGGCCCGAACAGCCGTGGTGTTTGGCCTTCCCATCGTCGCGTCCACCTCGGCCAGCAAGGTGTATAGCGGCCCACTGATGCCGGCCATCCAGGAGGCCCTTCCCGATGTGAAGGCCATCGAACGCCGTAACATGAATGTCTGGGAAGACAATGCCGCCAAGGATGCGGTCGTCGGCACGGGACGCAAGCGCCTGCTCATCTCCGGCCTGCTCAGCGAGGCCTGTGTCTCGTTCTGTGCATTATCGGCCTTGGCCGATGATTACGACGTATGGGTGGTTGCCGATACCTGCGGTGGCTTGACAGCGACGAGCCACGAACTGGCGCTGCGTCGCATGGAGACGGCCGGCGTCAAACTGACCTCCTGGATTCAGGTGCTCTTGGAACTCCAGAGAGATTGGACCCGGCACGAGACCTACGATGGCGCGCGTGCGATCGTCGAATCGCATGGCGGAGGCTATGGCATCGGTCTTTCCTATGCCAGAGACATGATCCGGCCAAGCTAGAGTTCGTGGTAGTGCATATATAGCCCGCCTCGCGTCACATCGCGACGTGGGTGCTATCAACGCGTTAAGTCGATCTTGGCGGGGTTTTGATTCCGGAAATCTCAGGCCTCTGAAGGGGTCATCCGCGCGCCCTCAGTTTGCGGCATTCGAAGGTACGTCCAGGCGTTCGACGGCTTCGCGGGCAAGGGGCAGCAGGCCATCACCGCCCGCCGCTATGTGCGCCTTGAGCTGGCGGCGCATCACTGGATCCCAGAACCTGGTCAGGTGATTGCGGATGCCCTCGACGGCCACGGCGTGGTCTGGCTCGGCGGAGAAGTAATTCGTAATGTCGTTGGCCATGGTGATTAGTCGCTCGATGTTCATCGCGGCTCCCGAGGGTGTGCGGGTATGAGTCGATCTGGATGGGTGTAGATGTTGTGACTACCGGGGCGGGTGAAGCCGATCAAGGTGATGCCAGCACTACGCGCCAGTTCGATCGCCAGGGCGGTTGGTGCGGATATCGCTGCGAGTACGGTGATGCCGGCACTCGCCGACTTGGTCACCATTTCGTAGCTGGCGCGGCTGGTGATCAGGGCCATGCCCGCGTTGGGATCGATGTCCGCGCGGCGCATGGCGCCGATCAGTTTGTCCAGTGCGTTGTGGCGACCGACGTCTTCGCGAACCAGCAGGATGTCACCGTTGCTGTCGGCCCAGGCAGCGGCGTGCACCGCGCCAGTAGCGGCGTTCATTGGCTGGCGCGTCTGCAATTGGGCCAGCGCGCGTTCGAGCGCATCGCGGGTGAGTGTGCCGCCGGCGCCTACCGGTGGGTTTTGCCGGATCGCCTGTTCCAGGTCACGGGTGCCACAGATGCCGCAGCCGCTTCGCCCGGATAGCAGACGTTCGTGAGCGCGGTCCAGGTGTGCGGCGTGCGCTTCGGGTGCAACCTGCATCGCGACTTTGATTCCTTCCAGCAGCGTATGCACCTGCACATCCAGCAACTGTTCCGGCGCCTGGATCAAACCTTCGCTGAGCGAAAAGCCAAGTGCGAAATCGTGCAGATCATGCGGTGTCGCCATCATTACGGCAAAGCTCACGCCGTTGTAGACCATCGCGATCGGCATCTCCTCAGCCACGCAATCGTCCTCATGCGTAGCTTGGCCGTGGCGCCAGCGATCGACGCGGCGGGTAACGAAGCCGACAGTAGCTGGATCCTCAATCGTCGTACTGTCGTCAGGGTTGCCCAAGCGTATCCACCGATTGATCGAGCAGTGCCTGCTGTTCGCTGGAGAACGTGCGGAAGCGCTTCTGCCATTCGGATGGCTGCGAAACGCGGGTGACCTGCACGGCGGTGACCTTGTATTCCGGGCAGTTGGTTGCCCAGTCCGAGTTCTCGGTGGTGATCACGTTTGCGCCGGAGCCAGGGAAATGGAAGGTGGTGTAGACCACGCCGGGCTGCATCCGTTCAGAGATCATCGCGCGCAATACGGTGTCACCGGCACGACTGGTAATGCCTACCCAGTCGCTCTCGTTGATGCCGCGCTCTTCCGCGTCGTGCGGATGGATTTCCAGCCGGTCCTCGTCATGCCACATCACGTTGGCGGTGCGCCGGGTCTGCGCGCCGACGTTGTACTGGCTGAGGATACGTCCGGTGGTGAGGATCAGCGGGTGCTCGGCGTTGACCTTCTCGCTGGTCGGCACGTACTCGGTCAGCATGAAGCGGCCCTTGCCGCGCACAAACTCGCCCACGTGCATCACCGGCGTGCCTTCGGGGTGATCATCGTTGCATGGCCACTGGATCGAGCCGAGACGATCGATCTTGTCGAAGCTGACGCCATGGAAGGTCGGGGTCAAGCGCGCGATTTCGTCCATGATCTCGGAGGCGTGGCCGTAGTTCATCGGGTAGCCCATCGCCCGTGCCAGCTCCTGAGTGACCTCCCAGTCGGCATAGCCGGCTTTCGGCACCATCACCTTGCGCACGCGCGAGATGCGGCGCTCGGCATTGGTGAAGGTACCGTCCTTCTCAAGGAACGAACTGCCGGGCAGGAAGACGTGTGCGTACTTGGCCGTCTCGTTGAGGAATAGGTCCTGCACCACGATGCATTCCATCGCGCTGAGTGCTGCGGTGACGTGCTGGGTATCGGGATCTGACTGGGCGATGTCTTCGCCTTCGATATACAGGCCCTTGAAGCTGCCATCCAGCGCGGCCTCGAACATGTTGGGAATGCGCAGGCCAGGTTCGTCCAGCAGCGGCACGCCCCAGGCTTTCTCGAACAACTCGCGCGTGGCCACATCGCTGACGTGGCGATAGCCGGGGAACTCATGCGGGAAGGAGCCCATGTCGCAGGAGCCCTGCACGTTGTTCTGGCCGCGTAGCGGATTGACGCCGACGCCTTCGCGACCGATGTTACCGGTCGCCATGGCGAGGTTGGCGATAGCCATCACCGCGGTGGACCCCTGCGCATGTTCGGTGACACCCAGGCCGTAGTAGATCGCGCCATTGCCACCAGTGGCGTACAGTCGCGCCGCGCCACGGACCGCTTCGGCCGGTACGCCGGTCTGCGCTGCCATCGCTTCGGGACTGTATTTTTCCTGGGCAACAAATGTGCGCCACTTGGCGAACGCTTCCGGTTCGCAGCGCTGCACCACAAACGCTTCGTCGACCAGGCCTTCAGTGACGATGACGTGGGCGAGCGTGTTCAACATCGCGACATTGGTGCCGGGTTTGAGTTTGAGGTGATAGTCCGCCTTGATGTGCGGCGTGCGCACCAAGTCGATACGGCGTGGATCGATCACGATCAGTCTGGCGCCCGCGCGCAGGCGCCGTTTCATCTGTGAGCCGAACACCGGGTGAGCGTCGGTGGGGTTGGCGCCGATCACCAGCACCACGTCGGTCTGTTCGATCGAATCGAAATCCTGCGTGCCGGCAGATTCGCCCATCGTGGCTTTGAGGCCGTAGCCGGTCGGCGAGTGGCAGACGCGAGCGCAGGTATCGACGTTGTTGTTGCCGAAGCCGGCACGCACCAGCTTTTGTACCAGGTAGGTTTCCTCATTGGTACAGCGCGAGGAGGTGATGCCGCCGATCGCATGCTTGCCATAAGTGGCCTGCAGGCGCTTGAACTCGCTCGCTACATGGGCGAACGCAACTTCCCAGCTGACGATCTGCCATGGATCGGAGATCTTCGTGCGGATCATCGGCGTGTTGATGCGGTCCGGATGCGAGGCGTAGCCGATCGCGAAGCGGCCCTTCACGCAGGAATGTCCGTGGTTCGCGTGGCCGTCCTTGTTGGGCACCATGCGCACGACTTCTTCACCCTTCATCTCGGCGCGGAAGCTGCAGCCGACGCCGCAATAGGCACAGGTAGTAATCACGCTATGCTCGGCCTGACCCTTGTCGATCAGTGATTTCTCCGACAGCGTGGCCGTGGGGCAGGCCTGCACGCAGGCGCCGCAGGAGACGCATTCGGAATCGAGGAAACGGTTGTCCTGGCTGGCGGCCACCTTGGAATCGAAGCCGCGGCCCTGGATGGTCAGCGCGAACGTGCCCTGTACTTCATCGCAGGCACGCACGCAACGCGAGCAGGCGATGCACTTGGAGGGATCGAACGTGAAGTAGGGGTTGGATTCATCCTTTGCGACGAACAACGGATTCGCTTCGCCCTGTTTCGTTTGCGCATGGACATGGTTGGCGCCGTCGTAGCCGTAGCGCACTTCGCGCAGGCCGACCACACCGGCCATGTCTTGCAGCTCGCAGTGGCCGTTCGCGGGGCAGGTGAGGCAGTCCAGCGGATGATCGGAGATGTACAGCTCCATCACACCGCGGCGGATCTCGGCCAGCTTCGGCGTCTGCGTACTCACCTTCATGCCGGCAGTGACCGGTGTGGTGCATGAAGCCGGATAACCCTTGCGTCCCTCGATCTCGACCAGGCACAGCCGGCATGAACCAAACGCTTCGAGCATGTCGGTTGCGCACAGCTTGGGGATGCTGATGCCGGCTTGAGCGGCGGCGCGCATCACCGACGTGCCTTCGGGCACGTTCAATGTTCTGCCGTCGATCTGCAGCTCGACCGTCTTTTCGGACGTAGCCCTGGGTGTGCCGTAATCGATATCGACGATGGACAACATGATGCATGTCTCTCCTCGGAAGCTGTCTTCAGGTCGCGGCTTTCTCGGCAGCGCCTGAAAAATCTTCGTGAAAATGATCCAGTGCGCTGAGCACCGGGAACGGTGCCATGCCGCCGAGCGCGCATAGCGAACCGCACAGCATGGTCTGGCACAGGTCGCGCAGCAGAACCTCGTTGCGTTCGCGCTCGGCCGCATCGCCAGCAACCATGCGATCGATCACCTCGACTCCACGCACCGAACCGATACGGCACGGCGTGCATTTGCCGCAGGATTCGATCGCGCAGAATTCCATCGCATAGCGCGCCTGTGCCGCCATGTCGACGCTGTCGTCGAACACCACGATGCCGCCATGGCCGAGCATGCCGCCGATCGCGATGAACGCCTCATAGTCGATCGGTGTATCCAGTTGCGATATCGGAATGTATGCGCCGAGCGGCCCTCCCACCTGTATCGCGCGCACCGGTCGACCACTCGCGGTGCCGCCGCCGTAACCCTCGATCAGCTCGCGCAACGTGACGCCGAAAGCGCGCTCGACCAGGCCCGGTCGCTTGAGGTTGCCGGCCAGCTGGATCGGCAGCGTGCCGCGCGACTTGCCCATGCCGAAGTCCCGGTAAAACGCGGCGCCCTTGTCCAGCACGATCGGCACGCTGGCGAGCGTCACCACGTTGTTGATCACCGTGGGTTTGCCGAACAGGCCCTGGATCGCGGGAAGTGGTGGCTTGAAGCGAACCTGCCCGCGCTTGCCTTCGAGACTTTCCAGCAGCGACGTCTCTTCGCCGCAGATATAGGCGCCGGCCGCCATGCGCACTTCCAGATGAAATGCCTTGCCGCTGCCGCGGACGTCGTCGCCGAGATAGCCTTCGGTTTCCGCTGCTGCGATCGCCGCCTCCAGTGAGCGCTGGGAATGCGGATATTCCACACGCAGATAGATGTAGCCATGCGTCGCGCCGACGGCCAGGCCGGCGATGGTCATGCCTTCGATGAGTACGAACGGATCGCCTTCCATGATCATGCGATCGGCATAGGTTCCCGAATCGCCCTCGTCGGCATTGCAGACGATGTACTTCTGATCGGCGTTGGCGTCGAGACAAGTCTTCCACTTGATGCCTGCAGGAAACGCGGCGCCACCGCGACCACGCAGGCCGGCATCAGTCACGACGTTGACGATGTCGGCACTGCTCATGCGCAGCGCGGCTTCCAATCCTCGGTAGCCGTCGTGCGCACGATAGTCGTCCAGACTGCGCGGATCGACGATGCCGGTACGGGCGAAGGTCAGCCGCTGCTGACTCTTCAGATAGGCGATGTCCTCCGTTGGCCCGAGACCCAGCGCATGCTTGCCTGCGTGCAGGAAATCTGCCTCGAACAGGGCAGGGACGTCCTCGCGCTGGACCGGTCCGTAGGCGTAGCGACCCGCTGGGGTCTCCACTTCCACCATCGGCTCCAGCCAGTACAGGCCGCGCGACCCATTGCGCACGATATGCACATCGGCGCCACACTGTTTAGCCTCGGCGCTGATCGCTTCGGCGACAGCTTCGGCACCCAGCGATAGTGCGCTTGCATCGCGCGGCACATAAACCGTGATGCTCATCCTTTCTCCGCGGCCAGCCATGCATCGAAACGTTCGGGCGTCAGCCGGCCTTTCAATTCATCGTCGACCATGATCGCCGGCGAACACGCGCAGTTGCCCAGGCAATAGACCGGTTCGAGCGAGTACGCGCCATCGGTGGTGGTCTGGTGAAAGTCTACGCCGAGGCGCTGCTTGATGTGTTTTTCCAGTGTGACGGCGCCCATCGCCTGGCACGATTCCGCGCGGCAGACATAGATCACCCGCCGTCCCGGCGCCTTGCTGCGAAAGAAGTGATAGAAGCTGATGACACCATGGACATCGGCACGTGAAAGATTCAACTCGCGCGCAATCAGCGGCACCGAGATTTCCGGCACGTAACCGAGCGCTTGCTGAATGCCGTGCAATACCGGCAGCAGTGCGCCCGGCAGGTCCTTGAGCCGAGTCGTGACGTCCAGCACCGCTGCGCGGACATCCTCGGGGATGTCCGGCAGCAAGGTGATATTCGGAGCGCGTTTCACTCGTGTCACCTTCAGAACAAGGCAGCGGCTTTCGCCAACGCAATATATAGACCAATCAGGAACGGGACGCCAACCGCCAGCCAGGCGAGCACACCCACCGCGCCAAAGCTTCCGCGGGCCGCCGTTTCGGCGGTGATGGTCACGCGATCCTCGTGCTGCAGCGAGCGTTCGCGGGCAAGCTCCTCGTCACTCATGAACACCGATGCTTTCACCGGCTTCACGAGCAAGTTGCAGATCAGGCCCAGCAGCAGCAGGAACGCCATGATGTAGAGCGTGCGGTCGTACACCAGGGTTTTGGCGACGCCTGCATCGATCTGCGTCTGGCGGATGGCGGCGATCAGAAACGGGCCGATCACGCCGGCCGCCGACCATGCCGTCAACAAACGGCCATGGATGGCGCCGACCATTTGTGTACCGAAAAGATCCGCCAGGTAAGCAGGGATGGTCGCAAAGCCGCCGCCATACATGCTCAGGATGACGCAGACGGTAGCCACGAACAGCCCGGCCAGCGCCAGATGTCCCCAGGTCGGCAACAGGCAGTACGAGACAATGCCGAGCGCGAAGAACGTGTAATAGGTGTTCTTGCGGCCAATCTTGTCCGATAGCGACGCCCAGAAGATGCGCCCGAGGCTGTTGAACAGGCTGATCAAGCCGACCAGACCCGCTGCTGCCGCGACCACGGCGGCCTTCTGTGCAGCGCTGAGTTCGGCGGCGGTGTTCGCCAGTCCGACCAGCTTGCCGCCGAACACGTCCTGGAGCATCGGGCTGGCCATCGAGATCACCGAGATGCCGGCTGTCACATTCAGAAACAGCACGCCCCAGAGCAGCCAGAACTGCGGGGTTTTCCACGCGCGGTTCAGATGCACATGGCGGTGGGTGATCATTGACTTGCCATCATCGGCGATCGGCGCTGTCCAGCCGGCCGGTTTCCAGCCGTTGGGGGCTACGCGGAAACCCAGTGCGCCGCAGGCCATCACGATGAAGTAGATGGCGCCCATCGCCATCAGCGTCGACGCCACGCCTTGTGCGCTGACATCGGAAAAGTGCTTCATCAGCGCCACTGCGAGCGGTGCGCCGATCATCGCGCCGCCGCCATAGCCCATGATGGCAAAGCCGGTCGCCATGCCGCGCCGATCCGGGAACCATTTGATCAGCGAAGATACGGGCGAGATGTAACCCAGGCCCTGGCCGACGCCGCCAAGTACGCCACAGCCCAGAAACACCAGCCACAGCTGGTGCATCGACACACCGATACCGCCGATCACCAGGCCACCACCCCAGCACAGGGCGGCGATGAAGCCGGCCTTGCGTGGGCCGGCATGTTCCAGCCAGCCACCCCACAATGCGGCTGAGATGCCGAGCATCGCAATGAAAGTTTCGAAGATGTGAGTGACCTGCGGTACCGTCCAGTTGCAACTGGTCGCGGTGAGCGCAGCGAAGAAACCCAGGTTCGCGCAAACAGTGGGGTCGGTGTTGCCCAGCAACTTGCTCATCGGCAGCCAGAACACCGAAAAGCCGTAAGCCATGCCGATGCAAAGGTGGATCGCCAGCGCCGCGGGCGGTACCAGCCAGCGGTTGAAACGTGGTCCGGCGATGGTGCGTTCCCTGGAGAAGAATCCGGCTGATCCATCCACCGCATCTGTTCCCAATTCCCGAGCCATACATACCCCCTTATAGTGGCCGGCGCTGCGCCGGATGTCAGGTTTCGATCTTGGTAATGATGACCATGTTTCAATTGCGTGCCAGTCGATCAAAGTCTAATGACAGTTGGATGACGTGCGCCTCGGCGGCGAGAATGCCATGATGCGGCGAACCCTCTGCTTTCCTTTAATGCGGCGCAGCATGGTGCGCTAGGAATCCCGATATGCGCATTCGATTCCGTTGGTTGTTTGCTCTGGGCATGACGGTCGCGACACTGTGTGCGCACGCTGCTGCAGATCAGCCTGTCGGGCAGCGAGCTGCCGAAAGCCGGCACATTACACTGGCCGCTGCCGCCGATCTGCATTACGCGATGGACCACGTCATCGCCGCCTATCGGCATGATCATCCCACCGATAGCATCGACGCCGTGTACGGATCGTCCGGCCAGCTGCTGACGCAGATCGAGCAGGGCGCGCCGTTCGAGCTGTTCTTTTCGGCCGACAGTGATTACCCGAAACAACTGGTTGCGCATGGCGATGCCGGCGGACAACCGGTGCCCTACGCGGTGGGTCGCATCGTGTTGTGGAGCGCAAGTATCGACATGCACGGTGTGCAGGTAGCCGACTTGCTGCAGTCGCGCTTCGGCCGCATTGCAATCGCCAATCCGCAGCACGCTCCTTATGGAAAACGGGCCGAGCAGGCGCTGCGTAGCGCCGGTATCTGGGATCAGTTGCAGTCGAGGCTGGTCTACGGCGAGAACATCGCGCAGACGGCGCAGTTCGCGCAAAGCGGCAACGCCCAGGTCGGCATCATTGCGCAATCGCTGGCGCTGGACCCGGCCATGGCCAAGGGCAGCTATGCGCCAGTGCCGTCCACGGTGTACGAGCCGCTGCAGCAGAGTTTCGTGCTGACCAAACGCGGTGCCGACAATGCGCTGGCGCGGGATTTCGCAGGCTACATGCAGAGTGCGGCGGCTCGCGTCATTCTCGCGCGCTACGGCTTCACCCTGCCAGGTGCCGCGGATCACTGAGTGACGATGATGCCGCTACTGTCGACGCAGGATCTGCAGGCGTTTGGGCTGACCTTGCGGCTGGCTGCGACGGTCACCGCCGTGTTGCTCCTTCTTGGCACACCACTGGCGTGGTGGCTCGCACAGACTCGTTCGCGCTGGCAACGCCCCGTCGCCGCGATGATTGCCTTGCCGCTGGTGCTGCCACCGACCGTGCTGGGTTTCTATCTGCTGCTGCTGCTCGGTCCACAGGGAGCCGTTGGGCGGCTGATCGCGGCGATGGGCTTGTCCGCACTACCGTTTACCTTCGGTGGATTGGTGGTCGGCTCGGTGCTGTACTCGCTGCCGTTCGTGGTGCAGCCGTTGCACAACGCGTTTGAGGCGATCGGGGCGCGGCCACTGGAGGTCGCCGCCTGCCTGCGGGCGAGTCCATTCGATCGTTTCTTCTCCGTCGCGTGCCCGATGGCGCTGCCCGGTTTCATCACGGCGGCAGTGCTTGGCTTTGCACACACCATGGGCGAGTTCGGTGTCGTGCTGATGATTGGCGGCAATATTCCGGGCCAGACACGGGTGTTGTCGATGCGTATTTTTGATCACGTCGAGGCGGGCGAATACTCGCAAGCGCACACATTGTCATTATGTCTGCTGGTGTTCTCGTTCGCCGCGTTGCTGGCGATGTCGTTGTTGCGTCCGCGCAGGGTCGAACGTGACTGAGCCGTGGGCGCCAAACCTTTCGGAACGGGAGGATCCTCGTGGCCTGAAGGCCACGCTGGCGTGGCGCCGTGGCGAGCTCGCGATCGAGTTGGATATCGCACTGCCACCACGCGGGATCACCGCGTTGTTCGGCCCTTCCGGTGCCGGCAAGACCAGCTGCCTGCGTGCGATTGCCGGGCTCGATCGCGGCAGCGCGGGCACGGTAAGCCTTGGCGACGA
>Ga0302220_10000710_pt1 | contig 27372 bp, 26 predicted proteins | sample II_Palsa_E1_3_FD_194572 | JGI IMG/M metagenome (GOLD analysis project Ga0302220, IMG submission 194572) | Peat permafrost microbial communities from Stordalen Mire near Abisko, Sweden - II_Palsa_E1_3 | ecosystem: Environmental > Terrestrial > Soil > Palsa > Peat permafrost | place: Sweden...
TCCCCACGCACAGGAAATGGAGATCACCGAACCGGGCGGCGTCGGCGTGGCTGGCCGTGAACCGCAGCCGGCCCGCGTCCAGCTGCTTACGCAGCAGCTCTTGCAGCCCGGGCTCGAAGAACGGCGCGGTGCCGCTGGCCATCTCGGCCACCTTGCGGGCATCGGTATCGACGGCGAGCACGTCGTGCCCGAACTCAGCCAGGCACGCTGCGTGCGTCAGCCCGAGATATCCAGCGCCGATGACTGTGATGCGGGAGCGGGAACTGGTTTCGCCGGAATCCATGTCGGTCAGACGTCTCCTCTCGATCGGACGATGAGATCGGCAAGCAGGGCAAGGGAGCCGATGAGTATCCCGGTCACGAAGATCAGCACCGTGTTGATCGCGAAGTAGAACGGGTGCACGACCATGTCGTAAACGCCCTTGAGGATGCCGAGTCCCAGCAGGAACAGCGCCACCGGCATCAGCACTTTGAGCGGGTTGAAGTACATCACCATCCGCAGCACCTGCAGGATGTACCGGTAGGCGTCCTTGACGAACTTGAACTTCGATGTCCCCGCCCGCTTGGCGTACTCGATCGGCACATACCGCACGTCGTGCTGGTTGGCCAGGAACGCGACCGTAATCGTGGTGACGCAGGAGAACCCCGGCGGCAGCAGCCGCAGGTACGGCTGCGCAACCTCGCGCCGGAACGCCCTGAGCCCGGAGTTCAGGTCCGGGATCTTGGCGTTGGTGAGCACTTCGGCGAGCTTGCGGATGACGAACTTGGCCGGTACCCGCAGCAGTTTGTGCGTGCCCTGCTCGCTGGTCCGCGCCCCTACGACCTGATCGATGGCCGGGTCCTTCTCGAGCATCTGGACCAGCTCGGGAATCCGTTCGTTGGGATACGTCATGTCGGCGTCGGTCCACACCACGATCTCGCCCCGCGCCCGCTGCGTACCGATGCGGCGGACCGTGCCGGACCCGCCGTTGCGATGGAACGGCACGATCTCCAGCTGCGGGAACCGGGGCGCGGTCTCGTAGAGACGGCCCAGGGTCCCGTCGGTGGACGCGTCGTCGAACGCGAGCAGTTCGTAACGGTACCCGCTGGCGTCCATGGCCGCGCAGATCCGCTCGACCTCGGCCGCCACGTGACCTTCCTCGTTGTAACAGGGCAGGATGATCGAGACGTACGGGGCCGACGCCGGGCCGGCCGCGGCTGCGGTGACCTGGGGGACATCGGGATGAGCGGTCACGGTTTCGGCTCCGATAGATAGATGTCCAGACTGAAGGGGGTGGTCGTGCGCGGCACGAACAACAGCGCGCTCATGTCGATGTGGGTCTTCAGCGTCATGACCTGCTTCGCGGAGCCGCCGTAGGGCTTCAGCTCCCAGGGCCAGGCGGCGAGCAGCACCGGCTGGCGCCCGGCCCGCTCGATGGACCGCACGGTCTGCTGGACCGGGCCGACGACGGTGGACTTGTGCTTGGGGGTGATGCGCGCCGCTGGATGGCCGCACATACCGCGGACGACCTCGAGGAGGCGGTCCGCGGCCGGCCCGTCCACGAAGACCACCGACGCGTTCGCCGGAATGGCCGCGCACAGGCTGTCGACCGCGGCGAGTTCCCCCCAGTAGGTGTTGGTGAAGGCGAGGCCGTCCGCGGTGAGCCGGTAACCGACCGGGCCGCCCCGCCCGATGCCGAGGCCGAACGTGGGGATGGCGGCCGGCACCAGCAGGGCGGCGGCCAGGACCACCCCGGACCCGCCGCTGGCGACCCGGCCCAGGCCGCGCTCGCGGATCCAGCCGACCAGCCACGCGGACGCCCACACCCCCAGCAGGATGATGCCGGGCAGCACGGCGGGGACCAGGCGGCGGCTGGCCCACGGCTGGTCCGGCGTGATCGCCGGCCGGTACAGGAACGTCACGATGGTCCACGCGAACGTGGCCAGCGGCAGCGTCCACAGCGGGGCACGGCCGCGCAGCGTCCGGCGCACCAGGATCGCGGCGCCGGCCGTGGCCAGGATCACCACCGGGACGCCGATGTACCAGAACACCCAGTGCAGGCTGTACTCGGCGTAGGTCCGTGTCGGGTCGATCGGGAGGTGGTTGGACTGCTGGTAGGCCGTCATGCTCTGGATCAGGGACTTGGTGGCCGGGCCGCGGACCGTCTGCACATGGTTGCGGACGGCGAACGCCAGCACGACCAGGACGGTTAGCGCCGAGGCGGCGTCGGGCAGCCATCTCCGTTTGACCTGCGGCAGGCCGCGCTTCCACAGCACCGGCAGGGCAGCCAGCGTCACCACCAGGACCAGCACGGTGGCCACCGCCAGCAGTTCCAGCGAGGACTTGTTGGTGGCCAGGTATGGCCGGGAGAACACCAGCCCGTCAACGACGCCGAAGGCCGCGCCCACCCCCACACCCCCGATCAGCGGCAGCGCCTGCCGCCGCCGGCCGGCCAGCAGCAGGGCGCAGTAGGGCACCAGCGGCAAAATGTCGCTGGCGCCGTCGATGCGCACCAGCACGGTCAGGCCCAGCGCCAGGCCCGCGATCGCCGCGATAACCCGGTCACCGCGGGCCCGGTCCCGGCTGAGGCAGTCCACGACCAGGCAGAGCCCGCCCAGGAACAGGATCTGGGCCAGCGGCTCGCTGTAATTCGACCGGCTGGTGAACTGCTCGGGCATGGAAACCGCGAGGACGAGGGCCGCCAGCGGCGCCCAGCGCGGGCCGACCAGCCGGGCGGTCAGGCCGCCAAAGGCGAGCAGGGCCGCGGCACCCAGCGCGGGGGCGGCGAGCAGGGCCGCGTGTGCACCGCCCACCCACATGGCGCCGGCCAGCACCATCGGCAGCCCGGCCATGAACTGCGGAACGACGGTGTTCCCGACCTGGTAGTAGGCGAAGCTGCTGAAGTCCAGCAGGCTGCTGGGCGCCCTGCCGAACGCCGCACGGTCCTGCGGGATCGGCAGTGACCCGTGATGGGAGATCCACTCCGCGAACTGGAAGTAGGACGCGGGGTCGCGCATGACGATGATGAACTGCGAATGGTAGGCGGCCTGGTCGGCGCCGAAGGCGACGGCGACCGCTACGACCCCTGCGACCGCCCACCAGGGCGTGTGGGCCTTCCCCGGCGCGCGCACCAGCGAGACCTGCGGCGACGGGGCAGGGAGCCAGCGCAGGCCGAGCACCACGAGCACGACCGCCACCGGCACCGACCCCACCAGCGCGAGCACGGGCGTGAACCGGCCTGCGAGCAGCAGCAGGAAACCGGGCAGAAGCCAGGCCATCACCAGCAGCGTCGGCAGCACGGACAGCCGTGCGAGCAGCCGTCCGGCCGCATCCGGCGGCCCCGCCGCCGCCCCGCTGCTGGCCACGCCATCCGCGGCGGGGCCGGTGGTCTCCGGCCTGGCGCCGACGCTCATCCGCCGTGCTCCGCGGAACCCGGCCCGGCCTTGGCCGCATCGGGCCCGGCCTTGGCCGCATCGGGGCTGTGCAGCACGATGAAACCTCCGCGGTCAAAGACGGTCTTGTAGCCGTGCCGTTTGAGCAGTGCGATGCGCTGTTCCTGCTCCTGTACGGAGTGGAAGGTGAACTGCCGCCCGACCGTCGCGGCGACCACCCACGGCGCAAATACCGGGGTTTCGCCGTCGCCGTCCCAGAGCAGGACGGTGTCCCGGCCGGACAGGTGCGGGCCGAGCCGGTTCACGGCTTCGACGGTGACGCCGCTCGGCACGACGGCGACGGCGGCCGCGGCCGTCTGCTCTTCCGCGGTCCGGTGGTAGAACGACGAGTGGAGGGCGGGTCCGAGCGCGAACCGCGGAATCAGGTACACCCCCACGGCGCACATCGCCACGGCGGCGCAGAGGCCCACCGTGCTTACGGTCCCGTCCGCCTCGTTGCGGGCCGGCTTCCCCGCCCTGGCGCGGTTGTCCTGCCTGGCCCGTCGCACCCACCGGCCCAGCCGGGCCGCGCCGTCGACGCCGCCACAGGCGAGGATGATCACGAGGTAGGCGTTGTAGTGATAGCCGGTAACCCACCAGTTGGGGAAGTGGTTTTGCAGCATCCGTTCCGCCAGCAGCGGGATGACCGCGATCGAGATCGGTGACAGTAGCGGCAGAAAGCAGAACGGGGCCAGCAGCCAGAGCACGGTGTCCAGCTTGATACGGGGTGTGACGAACAACCGAAGGGCGCCAAGTGGATGCGTGACGATGTGCGCCGCGACCTGGGGCACGTTATGGCCGAGCGCGTCGTACGCCCAGTAGTAGCTGGCCCGCCCCCCGAAGGCCGGGATAAAGATATAGGTGGCCAGCCAGGTATCCGCCACCCCGCCAATGATGAGAGCGAGGGCGACGATGCGCTGTCTGCGCACCAGTTGCGGCCGCGTGACGGCGAGGTAGACCCCGATCCCGGCGACCAGCAGCCCCATGTCCTCCTTGACCAGGAGCAGGGCCCCCAGGGCGATCAGCGCGGTCCGCAGCCGCCCGGCCTGCAGACGCTCGAGCGCCACCGCGATCAGCACGGGGGCGAACGCGACCTCATGGAAGTCGAAGGCGGCGGCCGAGGCGATCGGCCAGCTCAGCATGTACGCCACGGAAACGAGATACGCGGCGGCGGTCGCCCTCCGCCCGCCACCGAAGGCCCGGCGGGTGAACAACCAGAGCGGCGGGAGCGCGAGCGCGAAGAGCACGGCCTGCGCCACGAGGAGAGTCGTCGGGCTGCTGTGGATCCAGTACAGCGGGGCCAGCGACGCGAGGATCGGCGACCAGTGATCGCCGAGGATGGAGAAGTGCGGGCCGAACCCGTTGTGCAGGCCCTTGACGATCGAGATCCCGGGGTGGAAGTGGGCGTACGACCGGATGGCCTCATCGAAGATCACGAGGTCGTAGGACGAGGTCTGGAAGGTGTAGTTCAGGACCAGCGAGAACACGGAGTAGCCGGCCGCCATCAGCGCGGTCAGCATCCCCACGGCAACCATGTGCGCGGTCCGGTACCTGGTCACCTGGCGGTCGGCATGCTGCCGCGCGGCGGGTGCGGCGCTGTCTACTCTCACTAGGCGGACCTGTCGCTTTAAGTTGGTCTATGGGTTTAGCTGTGCACATTGACGCAAGTTCCGGGCGGCCTGCTCTGCCCAGGGCACCGCGGGGCTTGGACGTTACCACTGCGCGACGGGTCGCACTGTACGCCAGCGCCGCCTGGGCGAGTCTAAATGACCTACGTAATCAAGATTGTAGGAAGCCTAACTTTGTGATCTGGGGCGGATGGCCAGGTTCGCGCGGCTATTGCAGGTGAGGCCGGTGGGGCCGGGTCGGTCGCTGCCGCTGCCGCGCGGACCGGCAAAGCTAATCTTGACTATGCAGATCGGTTTAATGGATAATAGCCCGTTACCCGTTACCCGTTACCCGTTACCCGTTACCCGATCCCCGTTACCCGATCCCCGTTACCCGATCCCCGTTACCCGGCAACCGGAGGTGCGGAGTGTCGCCCACCACGCTGATCGCGGGTCCGCGTCGAGGTCACGGTGAGCGGGCCACAGAGCGCTGGGCGCTACCAGGAGCTCGGTGCGGCCGTGGACGAGTACTGTCCCGTCCTTGACCTGTTCGCGAACCCGGTGCTGGTGTCGCGGACGCTCGTCGCGGCCAGCGGGTCGGGGAATCTACCCAGGCACCACACCGAGCGCTGCTAATATCTACTTGCTTTATCTGGCCATACGTTAAAGACTCCGTTGCCCCGACGTGAACAAAAAGGAAGTTTCCCGGATGCCCGCAGTTCGCCGCGTGATCCGGCGCGCCCGCCGGCCCGGACCGCTGGTGGCGGTGTCGGTGGCGTATCTGGCGTTGGTGTCGGGGATCATGATCTGGCGGGGGATCTCGGTGTCGCCGGACTACCTGCTGCTGATCCTGGTGCCGGTGGCGCTGGTGAGCGGGCGGTTTTTCGCTTTCCTGCGGGACTGGGTGCCGTTCGTCGCGCTGTTCCTGGGTTATGAGGCGCTGTCGGGGGTCGCGCCCAAGCTCGGTATCAGGCCCCAGGTCGGGTCGATGGTGCATATCGAACGGGCCCTGTTCCTCGGCCGTGATCCCAGCGAGGTGCTGCAGCGGCACTTCGGCGGGCTGCACTGGCTGGTGATCGCGTGCACCGTCATCTACTTTTGCCACTTCCTGTTCCCCATCGCGGTGGGGATGGTGCTGTGGCTGGTGGACCGTACGCAGTTCCTGCGTTTCACGGTGGCGCTGCTGGCCATGTCGTTCGCCGCGTTCGGGTTCTTCTTGCTGCTGCCCACCGCGCCGCCGTGGTACGCGCACAACCTGGGGTTCCTCCCCGGGGTCCATGACCTGGTCCAGGGTACGCTGCCCAGCGCGGTCAGCCCCTACTTCCAGCGACTGGACGCCGACCCCACCGCGGCGTTCCCTTCGCTGCACGCGGCCTACCCGATGCTGGGCGCGCTCGCGCTCTGGCAGGTCAGCCGGCGCACGGCCCTGTTCATGGTCCCGTGGTGCCTGGCGGTGTGGTTCAGCGTCGTCTTCCTCGGCCAGCACTACGTCATCGACGTGACCGGCGGCATCATCCTCGCCATCGCGACCTGGACCGTGATGATGCTCTTCGTGACGCCGCGCGTACGCGCGCTCCGGGATCGCCCAGTGGCGGTCACGGCGGTCCCCGAGGCAGGGGCGGTCCCTGGAATAGCCGCGGCCACAGGGGCTGATGCGGTCCCCAGGTCCAGCGAGCATGCGAATCCCGCCGAAGAGACATTGGCGCCTACTACTAAGGAGCTACCTGGCTGACCGGGCAGCCGGTTCGGGCCGCCAGCGCCACGATGCGGACAGGCACAGCCACGCCAGCGCGACGACGGCAGTGCGACGACGGCAGTGCGGCAGGTGGCGGGGTCCAGGTAGGCCGTGCTGAGCCCGGTCAGATAGGTATCGCGTGGGTACGATCAGTTCGTGCCAGAAACGATCGAGCTATGAGCGTGCTGCCGCGTGAACTGCGGGACCTGATCGAGTCCGGCCCCCTGGCTCACCTGAGCACTATAAACGCCGACGGGAGCCCGCAGGTCACCGTCATCTGGATCGGGCTGGACGGGGATGATCTTGTCAGCGGTCACATGTCGCGGCACGCGAAGCTGCGCAACATCGAGCGGGACCCCCGAGTCGTCTTGTCCTTCGATGCGCCACGCGAGCCTGGCGTTTTCATGAACCCTTACGCCGTATTGCGGGCGCGGGCCGCCGTGCAGCCGAGCGATGGCACATGGGACCTGCTCAACCGGCTGGCGAAGGTCTACGTGTCCCCTGACACCGAGTTCCCGGCGCCCAGGGGTCCCGGCTATATCGTGCGTTACTCCGTCGAGCGCATCGGCGGCGTCGGCCCCTGGGTGCACTAGCTGACTGGCTCGACTTTCACCCGGCGGGCAAATTTCCGCCAGGCGCCAGGACTGACCAACAGCTTAGGGCCGTCCGGATTTTTGCTGTCGCGGACGGCGATGGCCGGTCCCGGGGAGGTCACCTGGATGCAGTTGCCGTTTTGGCCGCTGTAGCTGCTTGTGCGCCCCAGTTGCCCGGCGTGAGCGCCTCGCTGCGTCTATCCCAGCACGTCGCCGCGGAGCTGCGGGAAGACTTTTGAAACCTTCCCGAGGAGATAGTCGCCGTAGCTGCCGGTGAAGGCTCGCAGGTCCTGGCCATCCCACCGCCGCCTGCCGTCGTCTCCGGCGGCGGCGTGGCCAGGCAGTGGCGGCACCTCGGCGGCGAATCCCGGATCAAGGAAGAACGGGAAGGAGAGCCGGCCGTGACCGCTGATGTTGCGGACCCGGTGCGGCGTCGAGCGGTACCAGCCCCCGGTCAGGCGATCGAGCATGTCGCCGATGTTGCAGACCAGCGTGCCAGGAATGGGCGGGGCGTCGATCCAGCCTTCGGGCGCGGCGATCTGCAGGCCACCGTTGTCGTCTTGGGCGAGCAGGGTCACCAGCCCGTAGTCGGTGTGCTCGCCCACCCCCCAGCCGCCGGCCTGCGGCAGCGACGGCGGGTAGTGAAAGATCCGGAACAAGATGGTCGGGTCCGCGGTATACCCGGTGGCGAAGTACCCGGCGTCCAGGCCGAGGCTCTGGGCCACTCCGCCGAGCACGGCCTGGCCCAGGCTGGTCAGCGCATCAAGGTAGGCCAGCACCAGCGGGCGCAGCCGGGGGACCTGCCGCGGGAACAGGTTGCGGCCGTGCAGCGGGAGCCCGGCCAGCACACGCGGATCATCGTCGGGCAGCTCGGCGCCGAAGTACAGCCCTTCCTTCAGGTCTGGCTGCCCGGAGGTCAGCTCGGCGCCCACCGGGAAGAAACCCCGCCAGGCCCGGCCGCCGCGTTCCATAGCGATCTCCAGCTTGTCCGCCGCAGGCAGCGCGAAGAACTCAGTGCTCGCGTCGGCCAGCTCGGCCAGCAGCCCGGCCGGCACGCCATGGCCCGTCAGGTAGAAAAAGCCGCGCTCGCGGCAGGCCACCTGGATCTGCTCCGCCACCGCAGCCGTCGCCGCCGCCCGAGCGCCGCCGGCCAGCGGGCCAACATCGATGACCGGCAGCGCGGCTGAACCGCTCGAACCTGCCATGAATCCATTCTGCCCGATACCCGCCCGTCGTCACGGGGCCTGGATCAGCCGCTGAGCACGTCCCCGTCCGGGACGCGCTGCGGACCGACGACCCGCACGTCGCCCACGGCCACGACCCCCGCGCCGAAGGTGACGTCGCCTTCGACCTCGAACCGGCGGCAGCGGCGCAGCGACGGCGCCCCGGCAGGGAACCGGTGCTCGAAGTCGGGCAGCAGTTCGTAATGGTGCTCATCCAGTGTGACGACGGGCCCGGGCCCGTCGAAGGTAGGCCTCATCTGCCCGTCACTGGTGAGCTCGAAGGCGTCGGAACGCACCACCAGCAGGTCGTCCGTAGTCTTCACCGGGATGAACCGCGAGCGGGGGACATGGACCGCCCGGGCGCCGCGGATCGAGCCGAGCGCCGCGCCCATCGCCGTCTCAAGCTGGATCACCGGGGTGCTCGCCGGCTCCCGCGGGTCGACGGTCTTGCGGTTGACGATCAGGGGCAGAACTGGCGCCCCCGGGTCGCCGTCCTGCAGGTCCGCCAGGGCGCGCAGGTCGATCCAGATGTTGTTGGTGTTGTACCAGCGCCAGCGCTCGACGTCGGTAAACGACGTGTCGCCGTCGGGCACCTGCGCCGTCTCCCGCAGCACCACCTGGCCGTGGTAGCGGGCGAGGTGGCCGCCCTTACGATCGGCCGGTGTGCCGCGCACCGCTTCCAGCGCGAACGGCACCTGCTCGGCGGCTACCCATGCGGCGATCCGGACGTCGGCGAGCGCGCCGAGGTTGTCGGAGTTGGACACGAGGGCGTAACGCAGCCCGGCGCTGAGCAGGGCGTCGAGCGTGCCGGACGCCGCCAGTGCGGTGTAGATGTCGCCGTGGCCGGGCGGGCACCACTCCAGCTCCGGGTCGGCCGGCCACTGCACCGGCTGCAGATCATCGGCCCGGATCTTGGGTTCGCGGCCCTGCAGGAAGTCCAGCGGCACGCCAGGCAGGCGCAGGTCGTCGTAGCGGCGCAGCGCGTCCAGCGAGGGGTCGCGGGTGACCCCGGAGTCCATCAATACGAGCGGCAGCCGGGCGCCGTACCGCTGGCGCAGCGCCAGCACCTGCGTAGCGATGACATCGAGGAAGCTTCTGCCGGGCTTCACCTCGATCAGCGACTTCGGCCCGGACAGGCCCATGCTCGTCCCCAACCCACCGTTGAGCTTGACGACCACCAGCCGGTCGAGCACTTCACGGGCCTGGTCGGCGGGCGGCTCGGGCAACTCGTCCAGGCTCGGCAGGTCCGGAATGGGCTCCAGGACCCCGCCCGGCAGGAGCCCGGCCTCGCGCTCATCCAGTTGCTGGAGGCGCCTGCCCAAGGCGGCCAGCTCAGCAGGCTGGGCGCCGTCGGCCTCGGCCTTGGTCAACACAGCGGCAAGATGGTCGGGCACATTCACGCTCTGATCCTCCCACGCGCCGATGCGGCTTCAGCGACGGTGCCCGGGATACTCAGCCCAAGCGCTCCGATCCCCCGAACGTGGGGCGGGGCAGGGCGGTGAGGACGAGAGCGGTAAGAATGACCGTCCCGGCGCCAACGGCGGCCCCGCCAATGATGTCGGTGAAGTAGTGATACCAGAGGCCCACCATGGCCACGGCGACGGCCGCGGCGAACAGGAACGCGCCGAGCAGGAGCAGCCGCCGGGCGAAGGCGGGAATCCGGGGGCGGGCCGGCGCGGCGAACAGGATCGCGGCGACGGTGGCCAAGGCGAAGTCGCCGGTGGCGTGCCCGCTGGGATAGCTCAGCGCGCCGCCTATCGTCCGCCCGAAGAGCGGCTTGAGAGCCAGTTCGGTGAGGGCCGCCGCCAGCGGGACGGCGACCGCAGCCAGGACCGCGCCGCGCCAGCGGCGCGCCACCACGGCCGCGAGAACCAGGACGACGGTCAGCGCGGTGACCAGCGGAGGTTCACCGAAATTGGCCAGGACGTGAAGCGGGGCAGGATGCGTGCCGATGGTAGACCGGAACCAGTGGCCAACGGCCGCGTCGAGCCAGTCCGGCCGGGACTGCCCGGCGAACAAGGCGCCGAGGACGGCGGCGACCGTGGCGCAGGCCAGCACGAATGCGGCGGCCAACCGGCGCCGGTGGGCGGGGATCAGCGGGCGCGGAACGGAACGGCCACGGCCTGGTCCCGGCCCAGTGCACCCGCTGCGGGGCACCGGACCGGATGACGCTGGGCCCGGCTCCGGCGCGGGCTGATGGCGTCCGGCCGGGGACGCTGGCTGGGCAGGCCGCGGCACCGGCGATGGCGTCGGCGGGGTCAGTGCTCGAGTGCGGCGTCGAGGGTGATGTTGACGCCGGTGAGGGCCTTGCTGACCGGGCAGCTGGCCTTGGCGTCCTGCGCGACCTTAGCGAACTGTTCGTCGTCAAGGCCTTCGACCTCACCGCGGACGGTGAGCTTGATGCCGGTCAGCTTGAAACCGCCGGCCGGGTCCGGGCCGAGCGACACATCAGCCCGGACGTCGAGCGCTTCCGGCGTCCCGCCCGCCTGGGCGATGAGCGCGGACAGCTGCATGGCATAGCATGCGGAATGCGCGGCCGCGATGAGTTCTTCGGGGCTGGTGGCACCCCCCGCTTCCTCGGCCGCCCGCTTGGGGAACGACATCTCGTACGTGCCGAGATGGGAACTGGTCAGCTCGACCTTGCCCGAGCCTTCTTCCAGGGTTCCGGTCCAGCCGGTGCGCGCGCTGCGGGTTGGCATTGGTTCTCCCGTCGCTGGGATGATCTCCGGATTTTTTGCTTCCGATCAGGACTCTATCTGGCCCTGGGCGGCTGAGCCCCAGGCCGGCCCGAGGCGACCACAGCCGCCTGCGCGCCGACGGCCGCAAATCCCTGCAGGCCCACCTCACCGGTCCCGGCCCCGCCGAACCGGCGCGCGGCTGACGCCGGTCCGCCCGGGGCCCAGTCCGGCCGACGGTCGCCCTGACCTGGTGCGGAAGAATCGGGGCATGACAGGGACAACCGGACGGCCGCTCGTGACGCGCCCGCTCAGCCAGGCCGACTTCGCCGTGCCCATCCACGACCGGTACTTCGAGGATTATGAGGTCGGCGCGGTGTATGAGTACGGGTACGCCACGGTGCACGCGGATGAGATCGTCGCCTTCGCCGAACGATTCGATCCGCAGGCCATGCACGTCGACGTGCAGTACGCCGCCACCGGCCCGTTCGGGGGGCTGATCGCCAGCGGATGGCACACGGCGGGGATCTTCATGCGGCTGTACGCCGACCACTACCTGTCCCGGGTCGCCAGCCTGGCCTCGCCCGGTATCGACGAGGTCCGCTGGCCGGCCCCGCTACGCCCTGGCCACATGGTGCGGATGCGAACCACGATCGCCGAGGCGCGGCGGTCCCGTTCCAAGCCCGACCGCGGCCTGGTGCGCACCCGGGGCGAGCTGCTCAACCAAGACGACCAGCCCGTCCTGAGCCTGCTGGCCATGAACCTGCTGCGGGCCCGCGGGGCCGACTGACCGGCGGCTCCCGCCGAGGGCCGGGCGTGGTCATGCAGCTCCGCACGCCGGCCCGGGCGCCGGCCCGGCGGGCAGGTCAGGGCGCGGAGTGGCTGCCGGTCATCAGCGCGGCGAGGTCCTCCGGGGCCAGGAACGACGGCGGGGGCGGCGGCCCCCAGCTGAACAGGCCGCTGGCTCCTTCCAGAGCTTCCGGCGTCCAGAGCTGGTCGTCGATGATGCAGTCCATATCGGAGTAGTACTCCGAGAAGTTCCCCGCCGGGTCCTTGAGGTACCAGAAGAAGTTCGACCCGGCATGGTGACGGCCCAGGCCCCAGACGTGCCGCTCGGGGTGGCCCGCCAGCATGCCGGCCGCGCCCCGCCCGACTTCGTCGATGTCATCGACCTGCCAGGAGGTGTGGTGCAGGAAGCTGACCGGCGCGGCCAGGGCGAGCAGGTTGTGGTGGTCGGTGGAGCAGCGCAGGAACGCGCCGGCCCCCTTGATGTAGTCGCTGACCTTGAAGCCGAGCCCGTCGGTGAAGAACGACGTGGTAGCGGTCAGGTCAGTGGTGCCGACCACCGCGTGCCCCAGCTTGCGCGCCAGGACCGGCCCGGTCCGCAGGATGCCGGGCGCCCGGTGGCCGGCTCGTTCGGTGCGGCCCGGGCCGTTGTACGCGGTCGCCGGGATCTCGGGCTGGGTCAGCCGCGGGGCGACCTCTAGGGTGGCCCGGACGCCGGTAGCCTTCTCCACCGCGCTGAGGCCGGCCGCCTGGCGCTCGACGTCGACGCCGAGCCGGGCCAGGTTGCCGGCCACGCGGGCCAGGTCATCCGCGTCGTCCACGGCGATGTGCAGCTCCACCAGGCGGCGGGTCGGCGCGGGCACGATTCGCAGCTGGCGGCCGCCGTCCTGGGTGCTGAACCAGCCGCCGTCGTCCGGCTGCAGGCCGAACTGGGTGTAATAGTCCTGCGTCTCGGCCACGTTGGGGACGCCCATGGTGACGGACGTCAGCCGGTGAAGTGTCATCCTCAGCCGTTCCTTCCGGGTCCCTATACCAGCGGGGTGATCTTTTCCTCGACGCCGAGCAGCGCCTTGCCGTAGACCTCGTAGCCGACGACGGGGAGCACGACCGCGTGCCGGGCGGCGGTCGCCGAATCGCGCCAGATCCGCTGCAGCGGGTTCACGTCGGCGAAGCTGCCGGCCCCGTGTGCGTACAGCAGGATGTCGATGGCCCGGGTGATCTTCTCGGCGACGTAGCCGGTGTCAGCGCGGACCCGGGCCCGGGTCAGGTAGTCCGGGTATTCACCGCGGGTCGCGGCCCGGTCGATGTCGTCGGCCGCGCGATAGGCGTGCAGGTGCGCGGTGTCGATCAGCATCGCGGCCTCGGCAATCTGCAACTGGAAGGCGACCGAGTCGGCCTGGGCCTCGAAGAAGGTGTAGGAGATCGGCTTCCTGGCCGCCTTCTGCCGGACCAGATCCAGGGCCGCCCGGCCCATGCCCAGTTGCGGGCCGACCAGGACGAGCGCAAGGATCGGCACCAGCGCCGAGTGGTAGAAGGTCTCGTCGGCGAATTCGGTGCCGTAGTGGCCCTCGATCGCGGCGGGTACGGACATCATCCGGTGCTCCGGCACGAACACGTCCTGCGCGATCAGGCAGTTGCTGCCGGAGGACTTCATGCCCGCGACGAACCAGGTGTCCTCGACCGTCATCTCAGAGGTGGGGATCAGCGCCACGCCCTGGTCCTTGACCTCGCCTGCCTCGTCGGTGACCGGGATGCCGAGGATCGCCCAGGTCGCGTGCCAGGAGCCGGAGTTGTAGTACCAGCGCCCGGTGACCCGCCAGCCACCGTCGACCCGGACCACCTCGGCGGTCGGCGCGAGAACCCCGGAGACCAGGGCGTTCGGGTCGTCCCCGAAGACCTCGTCCTGGGCCCGCTCAGGGAACAGGCCGGTGAGCCAGGCGCAGACGTTGAGCAGGGTGACGATCCACGACGTGCCGCCATCGGCCTCGGCCACGGCGGCCGATACGTCGAGCATCGTCCGCATCGAGGTCTCGTAACCGCCGTAGCGTTTGGGCACGGCGACCTTGAAGGCGCCGGCGGCCATCAGCGCATCAACCGTATCCTGGGGCACGCGCCGGTCCGCCTCGCCCTGGGCCGCGTTCTTGGCGATCAGGTCGTGCAGGTCCTCGATACGCTGGACAAGGCCGTCCGCGCCCGGCGCGGCCAGACCGGCCGGGGCGTCAGTGGTGGTCATCGTCAGAATCCTCCCTCAGCGCGTGAACGCGGCGATGTGCTCGGCGATCGGCCGCGGCGACCGCATCGCGAAACCAGAATGGGTACCGAAGGTCCGGTCGGCGTACACCAGCGGGGCGCTGTCGCTGCGCCGCTCGGCGTGACTGACCAGGCCGAACAGCAGGCGGTGATCGCCCGCCTCGACGTCGTTGTACAGCTCGCACACCGCCCAGCCGGCGGCGACCGGGAACCGGGGCAGGCCGTGGTCGGGCCGCCAGCGCGCCGAGCTGAACCGGTCCACGTCCCGGCGCGCGAAGACCACGGCCAGATCCTCCTGGCCGTGGGCGAGGATGTTGACGCCGAACCGGCCGGCCCGCTGGATCCGGGCGAGCAGGTGCGAGCCGCGGTCGAAGGCCACGCTCACCAGCGGCGGGTGCAGCGACAGCGACGCGAAGGAGCTGACCGTCGCGCCCGCCGGGCCGTCCTCATCGGCTGTCGTGACCACCGTGACCGGCGCGCAGACGCCCGCCATGAGGGAGCAGAACTCGCTGTCCGTGACCACCGGCGTTCACCTCTCCGAAACAAACATGATGAATATGATGCTGAGCCGCCGCCCCGACCTTGTCAAGAGAACCCATTAGATTCATCATGGTTAATTACGAAGAGGGAGTGGTGATGACGCAGCCCCGGCCCGACCCGCCTGGTCAGCCTGCTCAGGCTGGTCAGGGTGTTCAGGCCGGTCCGGCTGACCTCCGGCTGCGCGAGGCGATCGACGAGCCGGCGCTGCGCCGCGGCGACTGGGAACGCGCCGCCCCGGGTGCGGCGGAGGCCGGAACCCGGCAGACGCGCACCGAACTGGCCGCCGCGCGCCTGGCGGCCATCGCGGAGGCAGCCCGGCCGGGCGACCGGCTGGGCTCCAAGGAGGAGCTCCGCATCCAGTGCGGCGTCTCGGTGGGCACATTCAACGAGGCCATCCGGCTGCTGCAGGCCCGCAAGCTGGTTACCGTCCGGCCCGGTCCCGGCGGGGGCCTGTTCGCGGCCGAGCAGCCCCCAATGGTGCGGCTGGGCAACTCGGTGCTGGCTCTCGACGCCGAGCAAACCTCGGTCGCGGACGCGATCCGGATCCGGGACGCCCTCGACCCGCTGATGATCGAGGACGCGCTGTGGCACTGCTCCCCCGCCGCCATCGCGCAGATGCGGGCCCAGGTCGAGCGGATGAACGGCGCCGTAGACGCCCGCGACCCGGACGCCTTCGTCCGGGCCAACTGGGGCCTGCACGCCCAGATCGCGGCGGTCAGCCCGAACGTGATGCTGCGCTCGCTGTACAGCAGCCTGCTCGACCTGATCGAGTCGCACACACTGTCGGTGCTGCCGGACGGCGATCAGCCACTGCCTGACTACATGGCCCAGCGGCATCAACTGCACGCCAGCCTGGTGGAGGCCATCGCGGAACGCGACAAGGACAAGGCACTGCACCTGATCACCGAGCACAACACCACCGACCAGCTCCGCCCGGCGCCCGTACCCGCCCCCGGCCTGAGCTGGGCCGGACTGGGCTGACCGGCGGGGTACCGTCGGTCGGTGTGGAAGTCACCCGCGAGACCGCCAGGAGCCTGGACGCCGCCGACCCGCTGGCGCCGCTCCGGAAAGAGTTCGTCCTGCCGGACGGGGTCGTCTACCTGGACGGCAACTCCCTCGGCGCGCTGCCGGCCACGGTCACCGCTCGGCTCAGCGCGGCCGTGACCGAGCAGTGGGGCAACCACCTGGTCCGGGGCTGGAACGAGGACGGCTGGTGGACGGCACCGGAACGGATCGGTGACCGCATCGGCGGGCTGATCGGCGCGGCACCCGGCCAGACCGTGGCCGGCGACTCGACCTCCGTGCAGCTGTTCAACGCGGTAACGGCCGCCGCTCGGATGCGGCCCGGGCGATCGGTGATCCTCACTGACGCCGGGCAGTTCCCGACGGACGGCTACCTCGCCGATTCGGTCGGCCGGCTGCTCGGGCTCGAGGTCGCCCGGGTCAGCGATCCGCAGGCAGCGCTGCGCGAGCGCGGCGGCGAGGTCGCGGTGCTGGTGTGGTCGGTGGTTGACTTCCGGACCGGCGAACTGTGGGACGTGCCGGCCCTGACCGCCGCCGCCCACGACGCAGGCGCGCTTGCAGTCTGGGACCTGTGCCACGCGGCCGGCGCGGTACCGCTGCAGCTGGACGCGGACCAGGCCGATCTGGCCGTGGGCTGCACCTACAAGTACCTGTCCGGCGGCCCCGGCTCGCCCGCCTTCAGCTACATCGCGCGGCGGCACCAGGACGGCTTCGACCAGCCGCTGACCGGATGGCACGGATCCGCGCGCCCGTTCGCGATGGGCACCGGCTACACTCCGGCCGCCGGGATCACCCGGGCCCGGATCGGGACGCCGCCGATCCTGTCGCTGCTCGCGCTGGACGCCGCGCTCGACGCGTTCGGGCACGCCGGGCTCGACGCGATCCGGGCCAAGAGCCTCGGGCTGGGCGAATTCTTCATCGCGTGCACCGACGAACTGCTGGCCGGGCTGGGCTTCGGGGTGGTCACGCCGCGCGAACCGGCGCGCCGGGGCAGCCACGTGACGCTGCGCCACCCGGACCCGTACCCGGTCATGGCGGCGCTTATCGAGGCGGGGATCATCGGGGACGTCCGGCCGCCGGACCTGCTCCGGTTCGGCTTCAACGCGCTCTACACGTCCTACCGCGACGTCTACACCGCGGTGCAGACGCTGCGGCAGGTGATCGTCTCCGGCCGCTACCGCGAGCCGCGCTTCGCGGTGCGGAACACGGTCACGTGACCAGGCCCGCCGCGGGCGCGTGCCGTTCGACGGTGCGGGCCAGGATGCCGAGGGTCGCGCGCAGGGCGGCTTCCGGGATCACCGGGAAGATGCCGGCCCCGCGGTACTTCTCGTCGATCTCGCTCCAGTCGTAGTACGAGGTGACCAGGGTGCCCGCCTCCCGGGGCTCAAGCCGGTAGCCGTACAGGTGCCGCAGCGGCGGGCTCGGGCTCGGGCTTGCGGGCGCGGAAGGTAAGGCCGCGGTCGACGCTGATCATTACCGCGCCGAACCCGATGGTCTGCAGCCGGGTCAGCAGGGTGGCCGGCTCCAGAGGGTTGTAGACGTCGCCTTCGTGGAACTCGTGCAGCTGGGTGCTGGGGAGGCTGTCCGAGCCGATCAGGGCGCCGCCCGGCCGCAGTACCCGCAGCGCCTCGGCCAGCACCCGGTTCTGCAGCGCCGCCGACGGCACGTGGTGCAGCATCGTAAACGAGCCCGCGGAATCGAACGAGTCATCGTCGAACGGCAGCGCGCTCGCGTCACCGTGCATGACCTGCACGTTCGTGCCGGCGCACCGCTCGAGCAGCGCGTCCGCGGCGTCCTTTTCCACCTCTACCGCCACCAGGTCCGGCACCCGGCGCCGCAGCCACTCGGTGGTGGCGCCGGGGCCCGGCCCGATCTCCAGCATCCGGGTCCCCAGGTCCAGCCCCGCGCACAGCCCCGGCAGCACGTCGTGGTGCATGTGCTCGGCCCACTCCGGGCTCGGGCAGACCCGGGCGTGATTGCTGTTCATAGCGCCGAGGCTACGGCCGTCATGCGCACCCTGTACATCACCCCGGACCGCTGCCCCAGCCGCTGGGACCGCCCCACCGCCGTGGCAGCGAGCCAACTGCTCGCCGAGAATGGATGGGCCCGATGGTCCGCTGCCTTACCCGAAGGAGCAGGCATGCCTCACCCGCGCACACTGCTGCCCGGCTTCACCGCGCAGGACATCACGGTGGCGGGCGGCGTCCGGATCCGCACCGCGGTCGGCGGGCAGGGACCGCCTGTGCTGCTCCTGCACGGGTACCCGCAGACCCACGCCACCTGGCGGGAGATCGCCCCGGTCCTGGCCCAGTCGTTCACCGTGGTGGCTCCTGACCTGCGCGGCTACGGGGACTCGGCCAAGCCGCCCAGCGATCCGGCGCATGCCGCGTACGCCAAGCGGGCGATGGCCACGGACCAGGTGGCGGTGATGCACACGCTCGGGCACGACCGCTTCCCGGTGGTCGGCCACAACCGGGGCGGCCGGGTCGCGCACCGGATGGCGCTGGACCACCCGGGCACGGTCGAACGGCTCGCCGTGCTCGACATCGCGCCGACCGCCACCATGTACGCACGGACCGACCGGGAATTCGCCACCCGTTACTACCACTGGTTCTTCCTCATCCAGGCCGAGCCGCTGCCCGAGCAGCTGATCGGCGGGGCGACGGAGGCCTACCTGCGTGCGATTCTCGCCCACCAGTACCGGACGCCGGGCGTGCCGCGCGAGGACCTCGCCGCCGAATACCTGCGCTGCTTCGACGACCCCGCCCTGATCCACGCCACCTGCGAGGACTACCGGGCCGCGTCCTCGATCGATCTCGAGCACGACGCGGCGGACCAGTCAGCGGGGCGGCTCATCACCCAGCCCTTGCTGGCGCTGTGGGGGTCGCGCGGCACCGTGGGCCATCTCTACGATGTGCTGGCCACCTGGCGTGAGGTCAGCGACGGCCCGGTCGGCGGGGGACCGCTCGATTGCGGGCACGTCCCGCAGGAAGAGCAGCCCGCCGAGACCGCCAGCCGGCTGGCCGCCTTCCTGGGCTCCGGTGACGGCCGGAGCGGTCAGCCGCCGGGTGGGGTGTCCAGCGCGACGCCGTAGACCCGGCGGGCGTGCAGCCGGATGACGAGCCGGCGCGCGGCGATCATCTGCGGGTGGAACTGCACCTCGTCGAGCGCGCCGTAGTGGACGGTGTGCAGGTCGAGCAGTTCCCTTGTGGCTTCGTCGCCGGGCTCGGCGGCGACCTCGGACAGCGTGACATCGCCGTCGGCCACCGCATACTGCCAGAAGTGCGTACCGGACACGTGCAGCGCCGCCCGCGGGTCGCGGGCGAGGTTGCGCGCCTTGGCCCGGTCCGCGGTGGTCGAGATCCGGGCGATGCGCTCGGCGGCGTCCCATACGTACAGCACGTTGGACATCTGCGGACGCCCGTCCTTGGCGACGGTAGCGAGCACGCCCTGCCGTGACGCGCTGATCAGGCGGAAGAGCTTGTCGTCGGGAGTCGTCATCGTGATCCGCCCGGGAAACCCCTGGCTTCAGCCATGGGGAGGAACGGGCGGCACTCAGACGTTCCGCTGGTTCTCGACATAGCGCTTGACAACCTCCAGCGTGGCCCCGCCAACGGTTGCCACGAAATATGAGTTGGTCCATAGGGTCGGCAGGCGCCGCCGCAGTGACGGGAACTCCTGCCGCAGCAGCCGTGATGAGCGGCCTTTGATCTGCTTGACCAGCCGGTGGATGCCGAATTGCGGGTCGCAGACGACGAGCAGGTGCACGTGGTCCGGCATCGTCTCCAGCTCCACGATCGGAGCGTCGTGTTCGGCGCACACCTCGTGGATGATCTGCTTGAGCCGGTCGTCCACGGGGCCGGCGATGACCTTGCGGCGGTACTTCGGGCACCAGACCACGTCGTAAGTGCAGCGGTAGACGACGTTGTTGTTTGACCTGACCTCTTCCACGAACAACAGTATATGACGCCATGCTGTATACTGTCTGAGTGAGTCCCGAGACCGTGCGTTACACCTACCGGCTGCGCCCGGGCGCAGCCGCGGAGCGAGCGCTGCCCGGTGAGTGGGGCCGGTGCCGGTGGCTGTGGAACGAAGCCGTCCACCAGCAGAAGACCGGCAGGAAGCCGACGTTGTGCAAGCTCAGCAAACTGCTCACCGCCGCCCGCGCGGAACTCCCGTGGCTGCGGGACGGATCGCAGGTCGCTCAGCAGCAGGCGCTCCGCACCTACGCCGCCGCCCTGGACCACTCGCACAAGGTCAAGGGGCGCCGCAGACCCGTCGTCAAGCGCCGCAAGGACACGCTTGCGTCGCTGGAGTACACCGTCCGGGGCTTCTGCGTCCGCGCCGGCCGGCTGGTCCTGCCTAAAGGCGTGACCGTCCCGGTCATCTGGTCCCGGGAACTGCCGTCCGAACCGGCCAGCGTCCGCGTCTACCGGGACAGCCTTGGCCACTGGTACGCCTCGTTCGTCGTCACCCGCGAACCAGCGCCAGCGCCAGAAGCGGACGGCGCGATCGGCGTTGACTGGGGTGTCGCTACCACCGCCACCACTACCGATCCCGCCTATGACCTGCCGTACGGCGGTCACCGGAAACGCTGCGCCGCCGAACTGGCCAAGGCCCAGCGGAAGATGGCCCGCAGGCGACGCCAGCGTGGGCAAGCCCCATCCAGCGGATACCGGCGGGCCAGGCGCGAGGCGGCGAAGCTGCAGAAGAAGGCCGCCCGGCAGAACACCCACGCGGCCCGCGTCTGGGCCAGGCGGGTCGTGGACAACCACCAGACCATCGCCGTTGAGGACTTCCGGTCGCTGTTCCTGGCCAAGTCCACGATGGCACGCAAGGCCGCTGACGCCGCGATCGGTGCGGCTAAGCGGGCCCTGACCGAATGTGGCCAGCGGGCGGGCCGGAAGGTGGTGCTGGTTCCGCCTGCCTGCACCACGATGACCTGTTCGGAGTGCTTCGCGAGAAACAAGCTGCGCCTCGGGCTGGGTGAACGAACCTTCCGGTGCGAATCCTGCGGGCATACCGCCGGGCGCGACCGGAACGCTGCGAGGGTGATCCTCACCATGGCAGAACGCGGCCATGCTGGTGCTGACGACGTAAGACATCCCTCTCGCCTCCTCCTGGTCGCGGGCGGTATGCGGTCCGAGCCTGAAATCCCCCGGCTTTAGCCCTGGGGAAGCGTTAAGCGGCCTCCAGCACGGCGGTAAGCGCAGCCACGAAACGGTCGTTGGTGGCCCGGTCACGAACGGCGACCCGGATCCAGGCGGGGCCGAGGCCGGGGAACGTATCGCCCCGGCGCACGGCGAACCCGGCCGCGCGCAGCTTTTCCCGCACGCTGGCTCCGGCGCCGCCAGGCCCAGTGACGTGCAGCAGCAGGAAGGACGCCCGGGCGTGCGGCGTCACGCTGACGTGAGCCAGCCGGCTCAGTGCGAGTCCGAGGCGGTCCCGTTCAGCAGTCATCTCGGCCACCCAGGCGGCGACCTCCGCGGTGGCGCGCGGCGTGCAGCAGGCCACGACGGCGGCCAGGGCCGGGCCAGAGACGGCCCACGGCGGACGGGGGCGGGCCAGGGCGCGGATATCCGGGGCGCTGGCGAGCAGATACCCGGCCCGCAGGCCGGCCAGGCCCCAGGTCTTAGTCAGGCTGCGCACCACGATCAGCCCGGGCACGTCACGCTCGGCGGCCAGGCTTTCCGGCTCGCCGGGAACGCAGTCCGCGAACGCTTCGTCGACCACGACCAGGCGGCCGGGGCGGGCCAGCGCGGTGATCGCCGCCGCAGGGTGCAGCACCGAGGTCGGGTTGGTCGGATTGCCGATCACCACCAGGTCCGCGTCACCCGGGACCGCGCCAGGGTCCAGCCGGAAGTCAGCGCCCGCCATCACCCGGTGCACCCGGTGGCCGGCGGCCCGCAGCGCCGCTTCCGGCTCGGTGAACTGCGGGTGCACGACGACCGGGTGCCGGGGCGCGAAGGCCCGGGCGATCAGCGTGAACGCCTCCGCCGCGCCCGCGGTGACGAGAACCTCGGACACCGGCCGGACATGGCGGCGGGCCAGCGCCTCGGTCGCGGCGCGCGGGTCCGGGTAGGTGGCGACGTCGCCGGCCGCGGTACGGATGCGATCCAGCAGCCACGGCGGCGGGGTACCCGGCCGGACGTTCACGGCCAGGTCGGTCAGGCCGTCCGCGAGCTCCCGGTCCCCGTGGAAGGACAAGGCCGCCTCATCCGGTTCCGGCTCGAGGGACGGGCGAGGGAGCCGGGTGTCAGCTCGCATCGCGCCGAGCGGTCTCGGCGGGGATCATGGGCCACTGATGATCGTGGAGCTCAACCGGCTCATGCTCGCGGACCGACCCGTCGTCGTCGTGGACATGCTCGTGGTCGTGCGGATGGTCATGTGGTCGCTGCGGCGCCCCCACCCGGTGCGCCAGGCCGGGCAGCGCCGTCCGGTACTGGCACATGTCGCAGTTCATCCGGATGTCACCGGTGATGGCCTCGTGGTAGCGCTCGATGACGAGGCCGGCGACCTCGTCGCAGTCGCCGAGCACGTCGCTGCACCGGATGTCCAGGCCGGGATGGGCGTCCGCGAACGCGGCGGCCTGAGTGGCGACCCGGTCCGGCAGCACGCCAGCGAACAGGAAGTAGCGCGCCACCACGATGGTGCGGGCACCCAGACGGCGGCACCGCTCCAGGCCCTCGGCCACGCTGGGACGGGCCAGCGAGACGAACGCGGTCTCGGTGAACTCGTAGTCGCGGCCCTCCCACAGCAGCCGGGCGTCCTTGCACACGTCGGCGTTGGCGTCCGGGTCGGTGGTGCCGCGGCCGACGACCAGCACCGCGTACGGACCGGCCGCGCCCTGCGCGGCCACCGCGACGCGGTCCGCCAGCAGGCTGAGCAGGACAGGGTGCGGGCCCAGCGGCCGACCGTACTTCATGACCAGCCCGGGATGGCGCGCCGTCTCGCGGGCCAGCGCGGCGGGCACATCGCCCTTGGAGTGGCCGGCCGCTGACAGCATCAGCGGGACCGCAACCAGGGTGCGGTGGCCGCCGGCGGCCAGGTCGGAGACGGCGTCGCGGAGCGGCGGGGCGGACAGCTCGATGAAGCCGCCGGCCACGTCCACCCGGTCGGCCGCGGCGCTGGCTGGTCCGCCCGCACTGTGCTCCCGGGCGCTGAGCCGCCGGGTCAGCGCGGTGAAGCCGGCGACGCCCTCCGGATCGCGGGTACCGTGGCCCGCCAGCAGCAGCGCGGGCTTCACCGGCCGTCCCCGGCCGGAGCGGCGCGGCCCTTCGGTGCGGCGGGGACGTGCGCGGCCAGGCGGCCGACGGGGTGGCGGCCCATAGACGACTGGGGGGCCTGCTCGCGGGCGATGCGCAGCAGCGCGTTGAACGCGGCCGCGGCGACCGCCGACCCGCCCTTCTCCGACACGTTGCTGATCGCCGGCAGGCCGCTGGCCAGCAGGGCTTCCTTGGCGGCGGTCGCCCCGACGAACCCCACCGGCAGCCCGATGACCAGTGCGGGCACGACATCGCGGCGCAGGACCTCCTCCAGGGCGGTCGGAGCGCAGCCGATGATCCAGATGGCGCCGGGGCCCGCTTCGCCGAACGCGAGCCGGGCGGCCGCGGCGGACACCGTGAGGCCCACCGTCCGGGCCAGGCGGGCCGCGATGGATTCGCCGATCTTGCAGATCACCGGGTAGCCGGTGATACCGGAGGCAACCATCGCCACGTCGGCGACCACGGGCGCGCCGCGGGTGATGGCGGCGACCCCCGCCGCCAGCGCGCTCTCGTCACAGACCAGGTTGGTGGCGTAGTCGAAGTCGGCGCTCGCGTGGATTACCCGCTCGGTCACCGCGCGGGTCATCGGCGGCAAATGGGTCAGGTCGATCCGAGATCGGAGAATCCGGTAGGATTCGGTCTCGATCGGGTCTGACCCGCTGGGCACACGGTCGAATTGAGTCATTTTTCCTCCCCGTTTTCCCCCGGAGTTCCGGCGAACCCGACCGCGTCAACGGGACAGACCTCGACGCAGTCGCCACATCCGGTACAGGACTCCTCCAGGACGATAAGGCGCGCCGGGCCGCCGGTTAGGCGGATCGCGCGAGTTGCCGGGCGGATCGCGCGCTCCGGGCAGGTCAGCAGGCAGGCGCCACAGCCCTGGCACCGGTCGGTGACCAGGGCGACCGGGGTCACGACGGCGCCGCCCAGCGGTAGTCGCGCGGGGTGACCATCCGGCCGGCCACCATCAGGGACCGGGACGAGCCCACGATAACCAGGGTCCGCATGTCGGCGGCGGCCGGGTCGAAGGCGGCGAGGGTACTGGCCGCCACCGACTCACCAGGCCGGGACGCGTCCCGCACCCAGCCCACCGGGGTGTCCGGCGGGCGGCACGCGGCCAGTATCGCCAGCGCCTTCCGCAGCTGCCAGCTCCGCTCCCGGCTGGCCGGGTTGTAGAAGCAGGCGACCAGATCCGCTTCGGCGACGGCGGTGATCCGGCGCTCGATCGCCTCCCACGGGGTGTGCAGGTCGGACAGCGAAATCAGCGCGTGGTCATGCCCGAGCGGCGCACCGAGCAGCGCCGCGGCCGCCAGGCTGGCGGTCACGCCCGGCACGGTGACCACGTCGATGCTCTCGTCGGCCAGTTCCAGCGCCGGGCTGCCCATGGCGTAGATCCCGGCGTCACCTGAGCCGATGAGGGCGACCGCCCGGCCCGCCGCGGCTTCGGCCACGGCGGTCCCGGCGCGTTCCTGCTCCCGGCCGAGGCCGGTGGCGCGAACGTCCGTACCGGGCCGGACCAGGTCCGTGACCTGATCCACGTACTGGTCGAGGCCGACGACAACGGAGGCCCGGCGCAGCTCGGCGGCCGCCCGCGGTGTCATCAGGTCGCGGGCGCCGGGGCCGATCCCGACGACGGCGAGCCGGCCACGCGGCCGGGACCGGGCGACCGCCACCGTGGCGTGCGCGCTCACCCGCTTGGTCACCACCAGTTCAGGCCCGGGCCACGTGCGGCCGACGTCGGCAGGGACGGCGGGGCGGCACAGCTCGCCGGGCGCCGGCGGGTGAGCGAGCACCGGCAGGCCGGCCGCGAGGAGGGCGGCCGCCTCGGCGACGCTGGGAGTGCCGACCGCCGAGCGGACCGTCTCGCTCGGGTTCGGCACCGGCATCGCGGCCAGCCCCACGGCGGGGAAGACCGCCAGCGGCCAGCCGCGGTCCCGTACCGCCTGGCGCAGTCCCGCCTCGCCGGCTTTGAGATCCACGGTCGCGGCCAGGCGGACCGAACGCGGCGACAGGCCGGCGTCCGCGAGGGCCTGGCTGATCAGCGCGGTGACTTCGGTGGCCGCGACGCCTCGGCTCGCGCCGATCCCGACGACCAGGGACGGTGGCCGGTAGATGACGGCTGACGCGCCCGGCGCGGTGGGCGGCGCGGCCCGGTCGGACACGATGATGGCGGGCACGCCCGGCTCGGGCTGGCCCTGGACGACGTTGGGCGGCAGCGGCGGGAGCGGCCAGACCGCCTCCGCGGTGAACGTCACGCGGTCCCCGGACAGCACCGCCGCCCCGACGGCGGCCAGGTCGCTGCCCGGCTCCAGGACGAAGCCGAGGTCGGCACCGAACTCGTCCAGGCTCACGCTCCCGGCCGCGTCGCTGCCCGTGGTGATCACCGCCTCGGCGCCGAACAGCCGGCTGACCCGGCGGGCCAGCTCGTTGGCCCCGCCCGCATGCGCGCCGGCCACCGGGACGGCGTAGCGCAGCGCCTCATCCACGCAGACCACCCCAGGGTCGGTGTGCTTGCCGCTGAGCAGCGGGGCCAGCAGCCGGACGGTGGCGCCAACGGCGAGGAAGCAGACGATCGCGTCGCATTCGGCGAACGCGCGGGGCAGCGCCGACGACGCGGGGCCCTCGTAGCGGCGGGTGTCCGGCCAGGCCGCCGCGAGACGTCCGGCCGCCTGCCGGCCCCCCGCGGTGACGGCGATCAGCCCGATCACGACGTCGCTCCCGGCCCGGGCCGGCCCGCCCGGTCGGCCTGAGCTGTGGGGCCCGCGGGGAGCCCGGGCTCCTTTCCCTGGTCCGCCCAGATGACGAACACCGGGTTGGCGGCGGCGAGGCGGAGCGATCCGCCGGGCAGCCCGGCCAGCCGGGCCGCCTGCAGCTGGGTGCCGTTGACCTCGTAGGCGGAGCCGGCCAGCATCTCGCACACGCCGCGGACCCGGTCCACGGACACGAGAGTCACCACCACCCGCCCCGGCTGACCCGCTTTGACCGCCGCGGCAAGCACGTCGTCGTCCCCGCCGCCGGCGAATACGGCGTCGGGGGCAGGCAGGCCGGCCAGGACATCCGGGGCACGGCCGGCCACTACCTGCAGGAGTACCCCGTGCGCCGCGGCATTGCGGCGGATGCGACCGCATTGGTCCTCGTCGCTTTCGACAGCGATAGCCCAGGCGCCGAACCGGGCGCACTCCACCGCCACCGAGCCAGACCCCGCGCCGACGTCCCAGATCGTCCGACCCGGGCCGGGGCCGAGCCTGGCCAGGACCAGGGCCCGGACCTCGGCCTTGGTGATCATGGAATCGCGGTGCTCGAAGTCCGCTTCCGGTAGCGCCCAGCCTGCTGGGGCGCCCTGATGCCCGGCCAGCCAGGACGCGGGGCCGGGCGCCGCGGCGGGACGGGCGGCCGCCGCGGCGGGAGAGACGGGCTCCGGGAGGGCAGGCGCGGGCGCCAGGCCGGAAGGCGCGGGCGCCAGGCCGCCAGGCGCGGGCTCCGGGGCGGAAGGCGCGGGCTCCGGGGCGGAAGGCGCGGGCTCCGGGCCGGCCAGTGAGATGAGCACGTGCGGGTCTGTGACCTCGGGAGCGGAATGCCGGGCGAGGTTACGGACCCGCTCGCCCGGAGCACCTAGGCGCTCCGCGGCGTAGACGGTCCGGCCCGCGGCGAGCAGGGCGGACCGGAGCTGCCCCGTCGCGGCTTCCGGTGGCCCGGTCAGAATGGCCGCCTTCGGATGGGCCAGGGCGGCAGCGAGGACCGGCCCGGCCGCCCGGCCGTGCGCGGACAGGACGAGAGCGTCGGTCCAGTCCAGGCCCAGCCGGGCGAACGCCAGGGCCACCGAGGAGACCGCCGGGATTACCACCGGCGTGACGCCCCGGGCGCGCAGCGCGCGGACGATGCCGAAGAACCCGGGATCACCGGAAGCCAGCACGGCGGCCGGCGCACGGGCGGCACAGATCGCGTCGAGCGCGGTGTCCAGGTGCTGAATCACGATGCGCTCGGCGGCCGGGGGGACGGTAACGCTGACGAGATGCCGCCGGGCCCCGGCGACCACGGATGCGCCAGCCAGGGCGGCGGACGCCGCGGGCGTCAGGGCGCTCCCGTCGCAGCCGATCACGGTGACGGTCATGCCGGGGTCTCCGGCCGTTCCGGCGCCTCTGGCGGGTAGGCGGCGAGCTGGGCCCGGCCGCTGAAGTCGACCATGATCACCCGAACGGAGAGGGGGAGCTGGCTCGCTGCGGAGCTGGCCGGGGCCGGGGCCGGGGCCGGGGCGGCCGGGGCCG
>Ga0302220_10000712_pt1 | contig 27359 bp, 22 predicted proteins | sample II_Palsa_E1_3_FD_194572 | JGI IMG/M metagenome (GOLD analysis project Ga0302220, IMG submission 194572) | Peat permafrost microbial communities from Stordalen Mire near Abisko, Sweden - II_Palsa_E1_3 | ecosystem: Environmental > Terrestrial > Soil > Palsa > Peat permafrost | place: Sweden...
TTGCCGTTCACGTGCACGATGTTGGTCTGCGGCGGGCTGCCGTCGCGCACGTTCGCCACATCGCGGATATAGACGGTCGTGCCGTTGACGGCCTTGATCGGCAAATCGCCCAGGGCCTTGATTTGCGATGGGGCATCGTTCAGTTGCAGCGTGTATTCGTAGTCGCCGATTTTCTCCGTGCCAACCGGCGTGATCAGATTCTGGCCAGCGAGCGCATTGGCGACGTCCTGGGCAGACAGGCCGCGCGCCTGCATGGCGGCCGGGTCGACGTCGATCTGCACCTCACGTGTCTTGCCGCCGAACGGGTAGGGGATGGCGGCCCCTGCAACGGTGGTGAGAACCGGACGCACCGCGTTCAAACCGAGGTCGCCGAGGTTCTGTTCGGTCAGTCCTTTACCGGACAGCGCGAGCTGGATGATCGGCACCGTCGAGGCGTTGTAGTTCAGGATCAGTGGTGGCGTGGTGCCTGGCGGCAGCTGCCGCAACTGGGTTTGCGCAACCGCGGTCACCTGCGCATTTGCCGTACTGATATTGACGCCCGGCTGGAAGAAGATCTTGATGATCCCGAAGCCTGCGACCGATTCCGCCTCGATATGCTGGACGTCGTTCACGGTGGTCGTCAGCGTGCGTTCGAATGGCGAGGTGATGCGGCCGACCATCTGGTCCGGCGGCAGGCCCGTGTATTGCCACACCACGCTGATGACCGGAATTCTGATGTCGGGGAAGATGTCGGTTGGCGTTCTGACGGCCGACAAGGGGCCGATGATCAGGATGAAGATCGCGAGTACGACGAAAGTGTAGGGTCGCCTAAGGGCAATGCGGACTAGGCCGAGCATGACAATTCCAGGGCTTGGAAAAACGTAGAGGTGGTTTGCAATTTATTAAGCGCTTGCGCAATGAAACCCAAAGCGCGAATGTACACAAGGCCCGGAAATTCTGCTGAACGTCAAAAACGCTTTGCAGGTTTCTGAATGCTGCTAACCGGCAATTGCTCTCGCCGGCCTCTCGCGCAAAAATGCCACGATGACCGGCGCAAACCGGCACCTTTCCCCCTGCGCGCCGGAGAGCCGACGCAGAGTACCGGTCGAGAGGGCGTTATATAAGGGATGGTTTGCGCAAAACAGTCATGCACAAAACGGCAAGAAAACGCTTACCGTTTTTGCTGTGTCACTGTTTCGATGGTCACTTCGCCGCGTAACGCGAACTGTTCCATCGCCGGTGCGTCGAGCAGGGCGTCGGTGACGAGCGTCCAGTCGCGCTCGAGCGGAGTCCAGTGCTGTTGGTTCGCGCGGTCCAGTTTGTTCGACGTCACCAGCACGAAGACATGGGCGGCCTGCCTGATGATGCACTCCTTCAGATAAGCCTGCTCGGCGCTCGCCTCGCACAGGCCGCGACCGGCGACCACGCCGTCGGCTCCGAGAAACGCTTTGTCTACCGAGACGCGGCTCAAGGCGAGCTGCGCAAGCGGCCCTAGCGTGCTCATGCTGGTGGGACGCAGATCGCCGCCGATCAGCGTGACAGACACTTCGCTTGACGCCAGCAGGTTGACCGCCAGCAGGTTATTGGTCACGACGCGGATGTTGCGGCGGCCGGCCAGCAGCCGTGCCACTTCGGCGGTGGTGGTGCCGCCGTCGAGAAAAATCGTGTCGCCGTCGTGGACGTGGCTCGCCGCGAGCTGGGCGATCGCGGCCTTTTGCTCGCGGAAACTCTCGCGCCGGCTGTCGAGCGATTCCTCCGGCTCGTGCATGCCAATCGATGCGGCAGCCCCGCCGTACGTCCGCACGATGCGCCGCTCCTCCGCAAGCGCGCGCAGGTCGCGTCGCACCGTTGCTTCGGACATCCCGAAGTGTTCGCACAGCGCGCCGACATCGGTCATGCCGGACAGGACGGCCTGCAGCATCGCCTCGCGGCGGTTGGTAACTTTCATGTTTTAGCCACAAAATTGATCGATTCGGTCATTCTAGTCTTTGCCCGATCATACGGGCGCATCAGCAAAATATTACTGAATTGAAGGGTTATTTGCATCCGGATTGCAGACGATGGAGCTGTGCCGTACACTCTGACTGATCGATGTAGTCAAAATAAATGATTGAATCGGTCAAAAACGGACAGGAGACACCCATGGCCCAGATACCTATCAAGCGCGCAATTGAACGCGTCCCCGGCGGGATGATGATCGTCCCGCTGCTGCTCGGCGCAGTCGTCGCGACCTTTATGCCAGGCATGCCGAAGTTCTTCGGCTCGTTCACCAATGCCTTGTTTACCGGTGCGTTGCCTATCCTTGCAGTGTTCTACGTGTGCATGGGCGCCGCGATCGACATCAAGGCGACACCCTACCTGCTCAAGAAGGGCGGTGCGCTATTTGTGGCGAAGGTGGGGTCGGCGATCGTGGTAGGTATGGTACTGGGGCATTTCCTCGGCGAACAGCCGGTGCCGTCCGGATTGTTCGCCGGCATGTCGACTCTTGCCGTGGTCGCGGCAATGAACGACACGAACGGCGGCCTCTATATGGCGCTAATGGGCCAATATGGCAAATCTGAAGACGTTGGCGCGTACACCATCATGTCGCTCGAATCGGGGCCGTTCCTCACCATGGTCACCCTGGGCGTGGCGGGACTCGCGGCGTTTCCATGGCAAACGCTGGTGGGCAGCATCCTGCCGCTCGTGGTGGGCATGCTGCTTGGCAATCTCGATCGCGAAATGCGCGAATTTCTCGGGCGTGCGGTGCCGGTCATGATCCCGTTTTTTGCGCTCGCGTTAGGCGCCAGTCTCGATCTGCACAAGGTCTGGCAGGCCGGGTTGCTGGGCATTGGCCTGGGCGTCGCCGTGGTGGTCGTAACGGGTATTCCGCTGTACCTGACTGACCGTCTGACGGGAGGCACGGGTGTGGCGGGCGTCGCGGCTGCGAATACGGCCGGCAATGGCGCGGCGGTGCCGGCCTTGATCGCCGCGGCCAATCCGGTCTACGCGGAGGCCGCAAAAAGCGCGACGCTGCTGGTTGCTGCCTGCGTGGTGGTGACGGCCATCGTCTCGCCGATCCTGACCGCGGCGGTCGCCAAGCGCGTGGCAAAGCGCACGAGCGAGAGCAAGGACACGAGCCATGCGAAAGCAGGAGCCAGGCAGTGAGTCATACGAGTCTTCTGATCCTTGCTGATGACCTGTCAGGCGCCGCTGACTGCGCGATCGCCTTTGCGGGCGCAGGAAGGCACACGGCTGTCACGCTGACGGCCACGCGTGCGATGAACGGCGCGGACGTGATCGCGGTGGACACCGACACGCGCCGGATGTCGCCGGCCGAGGCCGCGCGTTGCGCCGGCGCGGCCTGGCAGGCGCAGCGCGCGCCGGGGCGCCGTTTGTACAAGAAGATCGATTCGACCTTGCGCGGCAACTGGGCCGCCGAAGTCGCGGCCTTGCAGCCGCTCGCCGGTCTCGCGATCGTCGCGCCGGCTTTTCCGGCCACCGGCCGCACAGTAGACGATGGAAGAGTTTTCGTGCGCGGCGTGCCGCTCGGCGACACCGAGACGTGGAAACTCGAACACGCCGGCCAGTCGGCGGATCTATGGGTGATGCTGGAGTCGGCGGGCCTCACTACCGCATTGCTAGGCGTCGATGGGCTGCGCGGTGAGCAGGAGTCGTTGCGTGCTGCGATCGCCAGTGTGGCGCAGAGTGGCACAAAGGCGCTCATCGTCGATGCGCATACCGAAGCGGACCTGAGGGCGCTTGCGCAAGCAACGCTCGCGCTGGAAGCACCATGCTTCTGGGTTGGCTCAGGTGGTCTTGCGCGCGAGCTTGCCGCATTAGACGAGCTGTTCTCTGCTGTACCCCTTGGCGGCGCCGAGGCGCGCCCCGCGCACGCTCATGATGGCGCCGTGCTGATTCTGGTCGGCAGCCTGTCGGCGGTGTCCGCGCAACAGTGCGCGATGTTGCGCGAACGCGCGGGCGTCGACGAGGTGATCGTGCCGCCCGCGGTGTTGCGCGATGGCGCGCTTCATCCGCAGTGGGCCGCCTGGCAGAGCCGGATTGCCGGATACCTCGCGGGCCGCACTGATCTGCTGGCGCGAATCGGCCGCGACGACGCGTTTGATCCGGCCGAAGGCGCGCAGTTGTCCGCGGCCCTCGCGGCACTCGTCGCTCCGTGCTTCGAGCATCTCGGCGGACTGATCGTCACCGGCGGCGAGACGGCGCGCGCCATGCTCGGCGCGGCCGGTATCGAAAGCCTTCGCTTGCTGTCGGAAATCGAGCCCGGTGTGGCGGTCGCGCGTCCGCATGGGCATGAGCATCTCACGGTCGTCACCAAGGCCGGTGCGTTTGGTAGCGAACATGCGCTGTATGGCGCGTACCTTCACCTTCGAGGCCTCGCGGAAGTCGCGCGCACGGACTCATGAATCATGGGCCTGGCGGCCCACCAACGAACCCACTGAAATTCAGGCAGAACATGATGAGCAACTACCTTCCAGTCATCGGCATCACGATGGGCGATGCAGCCGGCGTGGGCCCCGAAGTCGTGGTCAAGAGCTTGACGCACGAGTCGCTCTACCGGCAGTGCCGACCGCTTGTGATCGGCGATGCGGGACGCCTCGAAGAGGCCAACCGGATTGTCGGTGGCACGGCAAGCGTGCACCGCATCGAGAAGGCGTCGGAGGCGCGCTATGAGCCTGGCATCATCAACTGCATCGATCTTGGCCTGATTCCCGCCGGCCTGCCGTTCGGCATCTTGTCTGCCGTCGCCGGCGACGCGGCCTATCGATACATTGCGCGCGCCGTCGAGCTGGCCAAAAGCGGTGAGATCGACGCGATCTGCACGGCGCCGCTGAACAAGGAGGCCTTGCACGCCGGCGGTCACAAGTATCCTGGTCACACGGAGATGCTTGCGCATCTCACCGGCATCGACGAAGTGTCGATGATGCTCGTCGCGCCGCAATTGCGGGTGATTCACGTGACGACGCATATCGGCATCATCGACGCGATTCGCAAGATCGAACCGGGCCTTGTACAGCGCACGATCGAGCGGGGTCATGCCACGCTCGTCAAGGCGGGCATCGCCAATCCACGCATTGCCGTGTGCGGCATCAATCCGCATGCCGGAGAGAACGGCCTGTTTGGCTACGGCGAGGAAGAAGAAAAGATTGTCCCCGCAGTGCAGCTTCTGCGCGAGCGCGGCTGGGACATCGAAGGACCGCTGCCTGCGGATACGCTGTTTTACCGCGCCGGCCGCGGCGACTTCGACCTGGTGGTCGCGATGTACCACGACCAGGGGCATGGTCCGGTGAAGGTGCTGGGTCTCGAGGCGGGCGTCAACGTGACGGTTGGCCTCGATGTGATACGTACTTCGGTCGATCACGGCACCGCGTTCGATATTGCCGGTAAAGGCATCGCAGACGAACGCAGTCTGCTCGAAGCATTGCGCCAGGGAGCAGAACTGGCTACCCGGCGCGGCTGAGATGACAGGCAGGATGAACGGTCGGCTCAATCGAGCGCTGTAGCGCAGATAAGGATCTGTATCGAACCGGTAACCTGTGAAAGGGTGGTGCACGCTAACGTGATTATCTACGCAGCGCGTCGCGCCCCCACGGACTTTTAGGCCCGCGAGGGGGACCGCGCGTATGCGACGGATAAACCCTTGAGCGAAGCCAGAATCATTGTCTGATAGCAGGAAGTTGATCTACCGGCCGCGTATCCGGCCCGGCAGGGCGGCGCGGTTGCTGCGAAAGTGTCTGCGACGTGCGTCGATCGTCTGGGTGGAGCGTGCGCCGCGGCTTGCGGCCATCGCCGCGGCGGTAGCCAGTCTTACCTGGTCCCAAGCACACGCCCAGTTGAGGGGGGCAGCCGCCCAACCTCAATCGCTCGATGGCCCTTGGGGCCTGCACTTTGCGCCGCAACTCGAAGAGCATCTGCTGCGGGTCGGCCAGGCGGCGGTCGAATTCGGTCTTGGCGATATGGTCTACGGCGTGTCGGCCACCGGCATTGCGCTAAAGGGCCACGGCGAAATACGCCTGAACGCCACCGTCGTGAAGGGCGATGCCATCTATTACGACGAGGACACGGACGTGGCCGATGCATACGGCAACGTACATGTCGTAAGGAATGGCGATGTGTTCGTCGGCCCCGAGGCACATCTGAGGATCGATGCGTCGGAGGGTTACATGACGGCGCCGAAATATCGCTTCAACCTGACGAACGGTTCCGGTAGCGCGGAGCGTATCGACATTGTCGACAACGATCGCTCCGTGATTCACCGCGGTACTTATACGGGCTGCCAGTGCGTTGACGATCCCGCCTGGTACGTCAAAGCCTCACGCTTCGATATCGACAATGCGACGAACGTAGGCGTAGCACGAAACGGCGTGATTTTTTTCGAGGGCGTGCCCATCTTCGCCAGCCCGTGGTTATCGTTTCCGCTCAACAACGACCGCCGCAGCGGCGTGCTTCCGCCCACCTTCTCGGTGAGCTCGACGAATGGCGAGGATATCGAGCTTCCGTATTATTTCAACCTCGCACCGAACTACGATTTGACGCTGACACCGCGCTTTCTCTCGAAGCGCGGCGACATGCTGTCCGAGAACTTTCGCTATCTTTCGCCCGACTACTCGGGAAGCCTGAGCGCTTCGTTTCTGCCGGACGATGCGATCACCAAAACCAATCGTTACGCGATCACCTTCATCCACAACCAGAATCTTGGCAACGGTTTTGGCGCGTATGTGAACTACAACCGTGTGTCGGATTCGAACGTGACCACCGACCTTGCCGAAGGCAGTGCAGTTCCGCTCGCGGCTACTACGGAGTTCCAGCAGGAAGCGGGCTTGACCTATAACGACGGACCGTGGTCGATGCTGTTCCGCGATCAGCACTGGCAGTCGTTTACGGCCAGTCCGTCGTACAACCGCGAACCGGAAATCGACGTCAAGTACGCGAAATACAATGTCGCCGGCTTCGATTTCGGCGCTGAGGCCGACGCGACGCGCTTTACCATTGACACTGCGGGCGCCACGGAGGGCAGCCGTTTTGTGTTCGACCCGTACGTCAGCTACCCGATCGTGCATCCGGGGTGGTTTTTTACGCCGAAGCTGCAATGGCATTTCGCGGCTTACGATCTGTCTTCGATCAGCAGCTCCGCGCCGACCGGTCAACCCAAGACCTTTAGCTATAACGTACCCACGCTCACGCTTGATTCGGGAATGGTCTTCGAGCGCAGCGTCAATCTGTTTGGCACGGACTATATCCAGACGCTGGAACCACGGCTCTATTACGTCTACACACCGTATCGCAACCAGACATTCGCGCCGATCTTCGATACCGCTCAGGCGGACTTTGGTCTCGCGGAGATTTTCACCAGCAACACGTTTGTGGGCGGCGATCGTGTCGCCGATCTGAATCGCCTGACCAGCGGTTTGACGACGCGGTTTATCGACCCTTCGACGGGCGACGAACGGGCCCGCTTCACCATCGCGCAGGAATACTATTTCACCAATCCCGAGGTGACGTTAGTGGAGGATGAACCGGAAACGGATCTGCGCGGCGCTTCCGTGGCGATGGGGACTTCGTTCAAGGTGGGGCGTGATGTCTCGGCAGAGCAGTCGATGGAATACGACGAACGGTACAACCGCATCGACGCCGCGACCGTGGGTTTTACATGGAAGCCCACGGCGAGTGAAGTCGTGAATTTTGGGTATCGCTACATTCGCGATAACACGACAATCGACGATGAACCGGAAAATCAGGTGATCCTGTCGGCGCAATGGCCGTTGACTCGCAACTTCTCCACCGTTGGCCGCTTCAATTACGACATGCTGTCGCATCACCTGATTGCCGGTTTGCTTGGCGTTCAGTATGACGCGCAGTGCTGGTCGCTGAGTCTGGCGGTACAGAAATACAGCGAAGAGGATGACACGACAGGGGAACCCACCAGCGGAACACGGGTATTGCTGCAACTGCAGCTCAAGGGATTCTCCAGGATCGACAACGGCCTGCTTCAGCAGTTTCAGTCGAGCGTGCCTGGCTATACGGCGCTACCATCTACGGTGCCTGCGGATTCGCGCTTCAGCGACTACCAGTAGGGGAGGCCTCGAGAAGCGTATTGCCCAGGGTGCGATACACGAGAGGATCGCTGGGGTCTTAAGGGCTCGGAAGATCTGGGTGACGGACTGAACAGGCGAGCGGCTTGATGCTTACGCTGAACCTGAAAGCCGCACCACCTGATGCAACGCTGCCCACGCAAGTGACAGAGAGAACGCAGCCAGGATGATCGACGCGCAACGTTGCACGTGCACGGGATTAACCCGCTTCAGGCGGCCGCTGCCGAGTCCCGCGCCAAAGGTAATCCACAGCAGGCCAATGGGGACGAGCAGGGCGGTAAAGATTGCCATGGCTTCAAGATAGGCGCCAGGGCTTTGGAACACTGCTGCCGGAAAGATGGTGCCGGCAAACAGGATGGCTTTCGGATTGAGCAAGGTGGCGACGAACAGCGTACGCAGGCCGATTGTCGCGTGTGTCGACGAAGAAAACGAGTTCGCCGACTGCCACATGCGAACCGACAGGTACGCAAGATACAGGCTGCTCGCGAGACGCAGCAGCGTAGGCAGCCAGGTGAGCGACGTCGCCGCATGCGCGAGAAAAAATCCCCACGCCGAAATCGACACGAGGTAGCCGGCAAATTCGCCGCCCGTCAGATGCGCCGAGCGCCTCATACCTCGCCGCAGACCGGCAGTGGCAAGCAGGGTGTTGGTTGGACCGGGCACGACCAGCACGATAGCGCTGCCTAAAGCCAGCAATGCGGCACTTGACGTTGGAAGCATGGATTGATGCGACGAGAGATAGATCCAGATTATGTGCGATTGTCGGCGATCTGGAGCGCGATGTCGAACCGTTGACTTGTCCAGGCGTCGAATGCGAGCTTCGGCAAAGCCTCAATGGCTTCCCAATTCCTCGAAGAGGACGTCGCCGCAAAGGACGTACCTGACCCCGCCGCTTTCGACGCACGCAGCGAGTGTCAAGCAAAGATTCATCGATCCCGAGGTGACATAAGGTTCGCTGACGACGGTCTCGCCGGGATGGCTCATCGCGTCTCTGAAGTATGGCCGTTTCGACCAGTTGGCATCCTTGCGCCTCCCGAGCATGGGGAAGCGCGATTGCTTGCGCATCGGGTGATCCGTCGATTCGACCTGCCTGTCGATCTGCGCACCGTGCTGATCCAGCAGGAACATGCGAATCGACAGCGGAAGGGCAAGGAAGCGCGGCGCGATATCGGCAAAACTCTCCCCCATGCAGAAGGCGTGCGTGACATCACGGAACGCCTCCCGGTAGGGTTGCAATGCCACCAGGTCGGCAATCGGCTTGATCCGCTCGGCGCTGTGAAAATCTTCTAGCAGGTGTTCGGTGCCGGTCACGATCAACTCGCCATTCTCGGGCAACGGCGCTGGCCTGCCGAAGTAGTAGCCTTGTGCGAAGTCAGCATCGCAATCAAGGCACAACAACGCTTCCGTCTCCGTTTCCACACCCTCGATGGCAACGAGGGTGCCAATTTCGTGCAAGAGGCCAACCAGCCGCCGCAGACTGCGGGCCTTGCGATGGCTCGTTGCGGCCTGTCTGATCAGCTCGCGATCGAGCTTGACCACGTCGGGCCGCAGATCCCAGACCCGGCTCAGGTTGGTTTCGCCGGCGCCAAAATCGTCGAGTGCGATGAGCAGGCCATGTTGCCGTAACTGGTTGGCCACATCGACGAGCGTTTGACTTCTTGGCAGCGGGGTTTCGAGCACTTCGATCGCGAGGCGTGCGCAAGGGATGCCGCAACTGAGGATGTCCGCAATGAGGCCCGGTCCGTGAACCGGATGAATCAGTACTTCGGGCTGTACATTGATGAACAGAACGCTTTCGTGGTCGGCGCGGCGCGCGAACTGAGCCGTGTGACAACGCACGCACTCGCGCTCGAATTCGCCGGTGCGATCGACAAGCGCTGCGCGGCGGAACGCTTCGATCGGTGAACAGGACCTGCCGTTAATCGATGAACGCAGCAACGCCTCATATCCCAGGGGCGTCAGATGGGCAAGAGACACAATGGGCTGAAACGCACTGTTTACGCTGGGTAGAAGATAAGAATACGCTTCGCTCATCGTATAGCGGTACCCATGGTGAATTCGATATGCTGTGGCATCAGCGGTCTGTACCGCGCCAGCATGACAAGCACACTATGTCCATCTAACCAATCCTTTCTCGCAAGTACTCGCGTTGTGGCATCGCCTCGACCCGGTTGCGGCCACTTTCTTTCGCGCGATACAGCGCCTGGTCCGCCGCCTCGACGATCTCGGCGGCTTCGGCGTATGACGATTCGAAAACGGTAATGCCAATGCTGACCGTGACGAGCGCCCCCGTCGGCGTCTCGTTGTGGATATTAAGCGAGCGGACCGCTTCCTGCATCCGTTTCGCCACGAGGCGTGCGCCGTCTTCGTCGGTCGACGGAAGGATAGCAGCGAACTCTTCGCCGCCATAGCGCGCGAGCAGGTCGCCACCGCGCGGCAACATCGATTGCAGCGCGGCCGCAATCGAAATGAGGCATCTGTCGCCGGCCGGATGACCATAGCGGTCGTTGAGTCTCTTGAAGTAGTCGATATCTACGAGGAGCAACGCAAGCGGTTCCTGATTGCGGACCGCGCGGTTCCACTCGATGATGAGCGTTTGATCGAAGTGGCGGCGATTGGCGGCGTTGGTGAGGCCATCGGTCAACGCCATCGCTTCGAGCCGGTCCCGGGCCTCGTGCAACTCGTGCTGCACCCGCAAATGACGGCCTTGCAAAGTCGTCATGCGGATGCCGTAGACAACCAGCGCAGTGAACACCCCGACCATGCCTTCGTAGAAATGCCGGCGTATCACGGACATGCTGAGCGCCAGAAGGGCGACAGTATAGAAAATGGGGCTGACGTTTTCGATGAAGAGCGCAAGTCTCTTTCTCTGCGCGGGCTGCACCAGCTGAAATCGCGGCGAGGTGGGTATCACGGCCACCACAGCCAGAAACAGAAACGGCAGATCGGCCATCAGGTCGATCAGATTGTGGGTGTCGGTCGATACGGCCAGATCGTTATAGACCCATGCCATGATCCCGTAGACCCAAAGGAAGGCGCAGAGGACTTCGTAGAAGCGCCGCTCGTGTCCGCGCGGCTGTGCCACCAGGCGCAACGTGGATGCCACGATGAGAATTACGTTCTCGGCCTTGTAGGTCAAAAGCAGTACCGAGATCGAAACGGGCTGCAACTGGGCACCCGACAAGGGCGTCACGGAAAAGATGGTGACGTAGGTCAGGTAACCGGTCAGCAGTGCCTGGAATCCGTCGAGCCAGACAAAGAACGGAATGGACTGTTCTGCCGAGACGGATGAAATCGCCAGCAGGATCGGCACATCGAAGAGAAAGAAGCAGACATCCGAAAAGTAGGCGACGCTGACCGGAATGTGCTGGAAGATGTCCTCCCACGCGCTGAGCAGCATGCCGCACAACCAGAGGAACATGCCGGCGCCGAGCAGGATCCACGCCGAGCGGGATTTGCGCTCGACAGTTGCCACGCGCCAGCCGCAGGCCGCGATGACGAGCGTCGGGCAGAGCAGCAGAAAGGGGTAGGTAAGAACGGCCGCCTGGGAGCGAAAGACGAGCAGCACCAGTGCGTGCAGACAGACGAACGCACACGCGAGCGGCAAGAGAACTTTCAGTGATGGCGACGGGCGGCGCAAGGTTGAACCCCAAGGGCTGAGGAAAGCAGGCGAAAGTCCCCAGTAAGGCGGACGCGGCTCGATGCGGTTCTGTCCTGCACAATCGCCGCATTCCGCATAGGCAAACTTACGGCACACGTGGAGAAAACTTGAGCGCGATTATTCAGTTGATCTATGCGATCGCACGGGGGTATCCAGTAGGGGCTCGCCAAACGTTTGCGCCTCTTGCTGGCTATGCGGTTCGATGGGATTGGAGCACGTGTCGGGCTTCCACTCATCTGCGGATGTGGGTCGATATTGTTTGAATGAGTTGCAGGCGCAATGCGTCCCCCGCCTGTATTTCGCTCGCGATTTTATCCTGAGAATTGTCTGACCAATAATAATCTGCATGACCGTTGATGACAGCGCGGTTCGTTGTTTGCGTAAGCTTCGCGTAAAACTGGCAGCGCAGACTTTGCCGTGACGCACTGCACATCGAGGGCTTTGCCATGAAAGCATCCGTCTTTGTCGGAACCAGTCTTGATGGCTTCATCGCAAGGGTCGATGGCTCGCTTGATTTTCTTCCGGCGGGTGGTGGTGAGCCCCACGGCTACGATGAATTCATGGCCACGGTGGATGCGCTCGTCATTGGCCGCAACACATACGAAACGGTATTGGGCTTCGATGCGTGGCCCTATGCGCGAAAGCCAGTATTCGTCCTGAGTACTCGCCCATTGGCCAAAGCGCCCACCGGTGCGCTCGTCGAGCACATCGAAGGGGCGCCAGCGGATGTGGTGTCTCTGCTCGAGGGTCGCGGCGTCCAGCATATTTACGTGGATGGCGGGATCACCATTCAGGCATTTCTGCGCGCGGGTCTCATACAGCATCTGACCGTTACGCGCGTGCCCGTTCTTATCGGCACTGGAATACCGCTGTTTGGCGACCTGCTGCGCGACATTCCTCTCACGCATATCGCGACACATCAGTACGCAAGCGGGCTCGTCAAGAGCGAGTATCAACTGGGCGTTTGATGTGGCGATGGGTGTGGACGACTCCGCATGGCAATGATGTTCTCTTCCCTTCCGACGTCCGCCGCGCCTCGCAACGCTTTTTGAGCGTTCGGCGCTATTTCCCGGAATGCGCTAAAGTGCAGGCCGAATTGTGCGCAGCAGCATACGGCGCGGTCGGCTTAAGGACAGGTAATGAGCAATACCGGCAACAAAAAACTGCATCCAGGTTGGGTGATCTTCGCGCTCGCCATGGGGGGATTTGCGATCGGCACGACCGAGTTCGCGACGATGAGCCTGTTGCCATTTTTCTCTCGCGGCCTAGGGATCGACGCGCCCACGGCAGGGCATGTGATCAGCGCCTATGCACTGGGCGTGGTCGTTGGCGCGCCGGTGTTCGCCGTACTGGGAGCGCGGCTGCCGCGCCGCACGCTGCTGATCTCGCTGATGGGAGTCTTTGCGCTCGGCAACGGCTTGAGCGCGGTGGCCCCCAACTACCATTGGATGCTGGTGTTCCGCTTCCTGAGCGGGCTGCCGCACGGCGCCTATTTCGGTGTCGCGGCGCTCGTGGCAACCTCGCTGGTGCCGGAAAACCGCCGCACAACCGCGGTCGGGCGCATGTTCCTCGGCCTGACGCTCGCGACCATCGTTGGCGTTCCGATGGCGAACTGGCTAGGCCAGGCGATTGGCTGGCGCTGGAGTTTTGGCCTCGTGGCCCTGATGGGCGTCGTGACAATGACCTTTGTATGGCGACTGGCGCCGTACGAGCCGGCGCATCCGGAATCGAGCCCGCTGCGTGAACTCGGCGCGCTCAGGCACACGCAGGTGTGGTTGACGCTTGGCATCGGCGCGATCGGCTTTGGCGGCATGTTCGCGGTGTACACGTACCTGGCCGACGTGCTGGGCGAGGTCACGGGTGTCTCGGCGCATGCCGTGCCGATCGTGCTGAGTATCTTCGGCGTGGGGCTGACGCTAGGCAATCTGCTGGTGCCGATTTTTGCCGATCGCGCCCTGATGCGCACAGCCGGTGGGATTCTGGTGTGGAGCGCGGTCGCGCTCGCGGTATTTCCGCTGGTAGCCGGCAATGTCTGGCTGCTCACGCTGGATGTGTTTCTGATCGGGCTGGGCGGCGCGCTTGGCACGGTGCTGCAGACCCGCCTGATGGACGTCGCGGAAGACGCTCAAGGTCTCGCAGCCGCGTTGAATCACTCCGCGTTTAACACGGCTAACGCGCTCGGACCGTTTCTTGGCGGCCTCGCTATCGCAGCGGGGTACGGATGGACTTCGCCGGGATGGGTGGGCAGCCTGCTCGCCCTATGCGGCCTGGTTCTCTGGTTCGCTTCGGTGATGGTGGATCGTAGCCGGGTGCGCAAGCTGTCGCCAGGTTACCGCTAGCCCAGTTTTTTGCCCAGCCGCCGCATGCCATCGAAAACCGCCTCGGCAAGGTCCAACGGGAAATCCCGGGGTAGCAGGGCGGCTACCTCGTCGATCACGCCAGGCGTTTGCGCTGCGAGCGCGCCGATCATCTCCTCGACCTCTGCCGGCGAAAATCCGACGCGTTGCCCCTGAGCAATCCACTGGCGGCGCTGGATCTGGTTGATCAGATAGTGGACGTTTTTGCTGCGCACGGCCATCGCCAGTTTCACCCGCTGTGCGGCAATGTGATTCGCGCCGCGACCGATGATCGGGTGGGCCGAGAGGATGTCGTAAAGGGGTGTGGACTCGTAACGGTTGCCCGGCAGGTGCGCGATGCTGAAGTTCTTGGCGTGTCCGTCGGTGGCGGCGAGCAGCCAGAACAGGATCTGCGTCAGGAAGAAGTTGCGCCGGTCTTGCATCGAGCGCTCGGAACCGGCGAGCACTTCCATGATTTCCTCGATACCCGGTCCGCCGTCCGCCTGGTACTTGCGAAGCGCGGGCGTGCCGGTTGCCTGACACATATCTTCCTGAGGTAAGCGCAAAATCCAGCGTGCGCCGGTGGATGGCCTGCGATCGAAACGTTCGACGATGAGTACCTTCTGTTCTTCGAACGTGGCGATTTCACATTGGGCGACTGGTAATCCATAAGCCGCGACGATTTTCGCGCAGAGCCACTCGTTTTCCACGGAGGTCCGCATGTCGGCGCGCATGTTGCCGACGAGCCCCAGGGGTAGCTTGAAAATATGCGTTGTCGGCGTGCTGTCCTTGGGTAACAGCCATTGGCCGTTGTGCCACAGAAGGGCGGTTTTTTCCTGCGCACCGGCAATCGACAGGCGCAGATCGTCCGCGGGTTCGTGCTGACCCAGTTGCGGCGCTGAGGTTGTGTCGCGGAGAAAGCGGGCGATCTCGGCGTCGTTGAGCGGGCGCCCCCTGATGCTCTGGAGCCCGACGGGCTCTTCGTCCGGCGGTAGCATCTGGATAGCCCCGACACAGTCCCGGCCGAGCGTGGCGAGAAGCTGGAACGGTGCGGTACCGCCGGTCTGATAACGCCGGGCAATGCGGCGGCGAATGGGCTCGCTATCGGGGAGCAGGTTGTCGAAATAGTCCGCGACGACTTCGCCTCGATAGGCCTGATTCCCCGGCGTAAACGGAAGCGACAGCGAAAGCGGGCGACCCTGCGGATGTTCGATCCAGTCGTCCCGATACGCGAGACGCTCGCCGCTGCGGGTTGTCTCCCAATAGCCAACCGGTAACCCGTTCATCCACAGGTTCAAGCGGTTCGTTTGCGTGCCGCGCGGCATGGTTACCAGTTTTCCTTTGCCTTGCTGGTTTTACTGACCTGGCGCTTCGGTCCGGCGTCTTGTTGGGCCAGTGGCGAGGCCTTCGGGGCCGCTTTACGGGGCCCGGCGGCGCCGCGCTGTTTGGCCAGACTCGTGCCGTGCGCGGGTGTTCCCGGCGTTTTAGCCTTCGTGGGCCGGGATGGAACCGTACGTTTTTCGCTGACGGCCGGTTCGGCTGCGCTGGCGGCCGTTTGGGCCAGCACCACGTCGACTTCGAGCACGCGCAGCACCTTGAACAGCCGTTCAACGCTGACGGCCGATGGATCAGCCTCGAGTTGCGCGTAGGTTTGTTGTGTCACGCCGAGGCGACTGGCAAGCATGGCCTGGGTGAGCCCGGCGGCCTTGCGGAATCCCTGCAGGAGGGGCCGCAACTGGGCAACGGTTTTGACGGGATAATTCACGGGAGGCTCCGTTCCGTATCTGAACGCTCATACAGGTTAAAGACTGTAAATCGAACTAACAGTTTATCCTCTGTATTTTGCAAATACAAGCTAAAGGCTGTTAATACAAAATACAGCCGTAAGCCTGTATTCGGCCCGAGCGCCGCCTCCTAGGACTTACGCGCCCAAAGCGCGAGCCCGGCACATGCCACCAGCAAGGAGCCGGTGACGAAAAACACCGAGTGCAGCCCAAGCGCCACGCCGATCTGGCCGCCAATCACCGGGCCGATCACTTGGCCACTAAACTGCGCTGACTGCAGATACCCGAGCATTTGCCCCGTCTTGCTCTCGTCGACTGAGTTTCTGGCCAGCTTGGCGATAGACGGCAGCAGACCGGCGAGCGTCATGCCCATCAGCATGCGCAATCCGGCCAGTTGCCACCATTCGGTGACGAAGGCCTGCGGGATCATCACGAGACCGGTGAGCACCAGACACCCGATAATCACATTCCAGCCGCCGATGCGATCGGCCAGTGCGCCAAGCCGGGCCGCCGTCAACATGCTGCCCAACGCGGAACACGCCATGACCAGGCCCGCGACCCGGGCCAGATGATCCGCCTGCACACCCAGGCCGCCGATATACACGGTGATGATCGGCTCGATCGACATGTTCGCAAGCAGCACCATCATCGCGGTGACAAGGAGCGCGGCCACTACGACATAGTTGGTCCGGCGACCCGGCGTCGCGGTCTTGCTGGCAGCACGGTTGCTCACGTGGTCGGCCGGATTGAAGTCCTCTTTCACCAGAAAGATCGTGAGCAACGCCGCCACTGCGATCATCGCGCCGCCGGCGAAGAAGGTGCCGCGAATCCCGATCCATTCGGGCAACAGGCCGCCGACCAGCGGTCCCACCAGATTGCCCGCCAGCGCTCCTGTCGACAGTATCCCCAATGCCCAGCCGGCGCGCGCCTTGGGCGCCTGCGAGCCCACCATCACGGTAGAGGCCGACGAGTAGCCGCCCACCAGACCGGCGATCAGACGCAGCGCGACCAGTTCGTGGACCGAATGGACCACCCCGATCAGCGACATCACGATGGCCATGCCGATCGCCGCGCGCACCAGCATCGGCTTGCGGCCGTAGCGATCGGCAAGGCGTCCCCACAGCGGCGCGGTCACGGCTGTGCCGAGAAACGTCGCGCCGAAAGCAATGCCCGACCATTGGATCACGGCGGACGTTGATTCGACGCCGAGCTGCCGCACGTATAACGGCAGGAACGGCAACAGCATGCTCAGGCTGACGAGCGTGGTGAACGAACCGAATACGCAGACCGCAAGATTGCGTTTCCAGTGATTCTCGTTGCGCTCGGCATAACCGCGCGACGCCGGTTGCTGAACCGGATGCAACAGCGATTGGGCAGTTTGATTCATGTCGTCCTCAGTGCGGCAGCCAGGATGCGAGCGCCAGCGATGCGGCGCCCATCTGTCACTCATGGGAACAGTCTAGATTGAACCATATAAGGAGAGAATCCATTCGACACGGAAGACATTCTTCCGCCGCACGGTTTAATCAGCGTCTGTAACCGGCTGCATCTGCTTGAAATGACGGCGCAGCCGCGGCGTCGCGAAGTCGACAAACGCGCGCACTTTCGGGACCGAGAGGCGTCCCTGTGGCGTCAGAAGATGAATGGGCAGGGGCGCGTGTTCGGCATCGCGCAGGACGAGCTTGAGCTTGCCTTCTTTGACTTCCTGCGCCACGTGGTAGGAAAACATGCGCGTGACGCCGCGACCGGCTACCGCCGAGTCGACCGCGGCCTGGATGGTGTTGACGATAAAGCGTGGTGTGAATGCCACCACGAGCGGAATAGTGGAGCGGCCCGCGGGTGGAAAGCTCCACGAATCCAGCCCGAAATGCGTCATCGAAATGATCTGATGGAGAGCGAGGTCAGCCGGCTCATTGATGCGCGGATGTTTGGCGAGGTACTGTGGAGAGGCCGCCACCACTCGCCGGACTTCGCCAATCGGTATCGCGATCAGCGTCGAGTCCGGCAGATGCGCAATGCGCAGCGCCACGTCGACACCCTCGTCGATCAGGCTCACCGGACGGTCGAGCAGTTGCAGGCGTACCGAGACGTCCGGGTAGCGGTCGATGAAGTCGTCCACGATGCCGCGCAGCACATCCTCGCCGGCCGCAACCGGCGCGGTTATCGTCAGCAGTCCGCGGGGCGCCGAGCGCTCATCCGCAACCAGCAGATCGGCTTCTTCGAGTTCAGTCAGGATGCGACGGCAGGCGGACGCATAGCGTTCGCCCGCTTCGCTTAACTTGATCGTTCTGGTGGTCCGGTGCAGCAGGGCCGCGCCGGTGTGTTCTTCGAGAAAGGCGATCGCCCGGCTCACCGCCGCCGGAGACCGGCCAAGGCGGCGCGCCGCGCCCGCCAGACTGCCTTCGTCCAGCGTGGCGATAAACACTTTCATCGCGTCGATACGGTCCATGTTGCATCAGAGGGTCGGCGGCGAGATTGCCTCCCCAAGTGTACCGTGCGACGCGGGCGCTCCTGCTACTTCTGGCTGCGCTGCTTTCGATACGCCTCGACCGGCAGTCCCCCCCAGCCCCAGTTCTCGGTTTCAACCTCCTCGATGACCACGAAGGTCGCTTCGAGCGGCTTGTTCAGCACGTCGAGCAGGAGTTGGCTCGCGCCTTTGATCAGTTGCGCCTTTTCTTCCGCGGTGACGGAGTCGTTGCCCGGCTTGCTGCCTTCGCGGGTGACCTGGATCGTGACGATTGGCATGCTGTTCTCCTTGAAAGTATCGGACGGCTGGGCGCTCGCGGCCAGGACCTACCCGGCGGCGAGCGCCCGTTTGCGCTTAGTGGCCGGCGCTCTGGCCACCGTCGACGTGCAGGATTTCGCCCGTGACGAACGGAGCGGAATCCAGATACAGGATGGCGTTCACGATATCGCTCATTTCGCCCATATGCCCGACCGGATGGAGGGCGCCGAGCGCAGCATGCGTTTCAGGTGCGTGCATCGGCGATTTGATGATGCCGGGCGCAACAGCATTGGCGCGAATACCGCGTTTTGCGTATTCGATCGCGAGTGACCGGGTCGCCGCATTCAGACCCCCCTTAGTCAGCGAAGCGAGCACCGAAGGCACACCTTCAATGGCCTGGTCGGCGAGCGTGGTGCTGAGGTTGACGATATGGCCGCTTGAATTTTTTTCCATCTCGGCGATGGCCAGTTGCGTGATGTAGAAGAAGCCGCCCAGATTCACGCCGGTGATCGCTGCATAGTCTTCCGGGGTGTAGCTGGTAAAGGGCTTGGCGATAAAGATACCGGCGTTGTTGACCAGCGTATCGATGCGGCCAAAGCGCGCCACCGCTTCGCTGATCAGGCGGCGGCCGGTTTCGGGATCGGCGATGTCGCCTGCGACGGTCAGAAGATCCGGATCGTCCGACGGCTTGATGCTGCGCGCCGTGGCGGCCACGCGATAGCCGAGTTGACGGAATGCTTTAACCACTTCTGCGCCGATGCCTTGCGACGCACCTGTAACGACGACGACCTTTTGTGAAGTGCTCATGATAATCCTCAGTGTGTATTTGACCCGGCTCTTGCGCCGGTCGGGCCGGTGGCTCCGATAGGTGTTCAATCTAGGCGCGTTGGCGCAAAGTTCGAATACCCGCCATGGTCAAACACTTGTGACTCCGAGGAATAAATGCGGCGCGGTGGGTCCCGCGCTAAACCGTCCGTCCTAAAGCGGGAAGCCGCCGGCCAAGCTCTCTCGCAGATAGCTGACGAACAGGCTCACGGCGCGCGGCACATGGGACGCGTAGGGCCGTAGCACGTAAAGCTGGTCCGCAAATGCACCAGTGACGCGCCACTCGGGCAACAGCACAACGAGCTTGCCGGCGCGTACGGCGGCCTGTGCCGTGAAATCGGGTAGCAGCGCGATGCCCAGGTCTTCGAGCGCCGCATCGCGCAGGTCTTCGCTGTTGTTGGCGGAAAACGGTCCGCTCACCGGCAGCGTGACGGGCGCGGTGGCCGTCTTGCGCGCCGTCTTGCGCTCGAAGGACCACATCGCAGGACCGGTTGCGCGCGGATAGAACAGGCAATCGTGGGACGACAACTCTTCGGGCGTGCCAGGGGTACCGCGCCGCCGCAGATAACCTCGCGAGGCCGCGATCACCGACTGCGTGCCGCAGAGTTTCCAGGCCACGTGCGTATCCGGCGCTTCCGCGCTATGGCGAATCGCCAGATCGAAGCCTTCCGTGGCGAGCGAGGCAAGCCGGTCGGAAACCTCGAGCTGCACCCGGACCTCGGCGTGGGCCTGCAAAAACGCGGGCAATCTGGGCACCAGTTGCTGCCGGGCGAAGGCCACCGGCGCGGTGATCCTGATGACCCCGCGCGCCACGCCGGCCAGTTCCCGTACGCTGGCGAAGCTGGTGGCGATCTGTTCATACTGGCTGCGCGTGTTCTCGACGAGCCGCTGGCCCGCTTCGGTCAGGCGCACGCTGCGCGTGGTGCGCTGCACCAGAGAAATACCTGCCGAGCGCTCCAGTTCCGAGATACGTTGGCTCATTGCGGCCTTGCTGACCCCGAGGCGCGAGGCGGCAGCCGTATAGCTGCCCTGTTCCGCGAGTACGGTCAGCCAGTGCAGATGGGTCCACAAGCCTTCAATTTTTCCGCTTTCCATACAGTCATTGTTCACTATAGAAAACAATGAGTTCAATGATAGCGCCTTTGCAGCGGGGGGCGTAGGCCCCTAGACTATGTAAATCGCCAATCCACGACCAGGAGTCGACATGCAAGCCTTCAACGATAGTGCGGACGTAGGACATTTCATCCACGGCAAGCGTGTGAAAAGTGCGGGCACCCGCACTCAGCCGGTGTTCAACCCGGCCACCGGTGCGCGGCCCCGCACGTTGTTGCTGGGTGAAACCGCAGACGTCGAAGCGGCTGTTGCGAGCGCGAAAGCCGCGTTTCCGGCGTGGAGCGACACGCCGCCGATCCGCCGTGCGCGGGTCATGCTGCGTTTCCTCGAATTGATGAACAAGCATAAAGACGAGCTCGCGGCCATCATCACAGCCGAGCATGGCAAGGTGTTCTCCGATGCCCAGGGCGAAGTCTCGCGCGGCATCGACGTGATCGAATTTGCCTGCGGTATTCCGCAACTGCTCAAGGGCGACTACACCGAGCAGGTCTCGACCGGCATCGACAACTGGACCACGCGTCAGGCACTGGGCGTGGTGGCAGGCATCACGCCGTTCAACTTCCCGTGCATGGTGCCGTGCTGGATGTTCCCCGTTGCCATCGCGGCCGGCAACACATTCATTCTGAAGCCGAGCGAGCGCGATCCGTCGGCGGCGCTGTTTATGGCCGAGCTCCTGCAGAAAGCCGGGCTGCCGGATGGCGTGTTCAATGTCGTGCAGGGCGACAAGGTCGTGGTCGACGCGCTGCTGGCACATCCGGACGTGAAGGCGGTGAGCTTTGTCGGCTCGACACCGATCGCCAACTATATCTACGAGACCGGCGCGAAAAACGGCAAGCGTGTGCAGGCGCTGGGCGGCGCGAAGAACCATATGGTGGTGATGCCCGATGCCGATCTCGACCAGGCCATCGACGCGCTGGTCGGTGCAGGTTACGGCTCCGCTGGCGAGCGTTGCATGGCGATTTCCGTGGCAGTGCTGGTGGGCGATGTGGCCGACAAGATCATCCCGCGTCTGGCCGAACGTGCCCGCAATCTGGTGGTGAAGAACGGTATGGAGCCCGATGCGGAAATGGGCCCGATCGTGACGCGCCAGGCGCTGGAGCGCATCGAAGGCTATATCAAGCTTGGGGTCGAAGAAGGTGCAAAGCTCGTCGTCGACGGCCGCGGTTTGAAGGTTGCGGGTCACGAAGACGGCTTCTTTACCGGGGGCACGCTGTTCGATAACGTGACGCCGGAAATGCGCATCTACAAGGAAGAGATTTTCGGTCCGGTGCTTGCCTGCGTTCGCGTCAAGGATTTCACCGAGGCGGTCGACCTGATCAATGCCCACGAATTTGGTAACGGCGTGGCGTGCTATACGCGTGATGGTCACGTTGCGCGCGAATTCGGACGCCGGATCGAAGTCGGCATGGTTGGCATCAATGTGCCGATTCCTGTGCCGATGGCGTGGCACGGCTTCGGTGGCTGGAAGCGTAGCCTGTTCGGCGACATGCATGCATACGGCGAGGAGGGCGTACGCTTCTACACGAAGCAGAAGTCGATCATGCAGCGTTGGCCAGAGAGCACCGAGAAGGGTGCCGAGTTCGCCATGCCGACGGCGAAGTAGGTCTGAAAGAAAGCGATGCGTTGGCCTGGCCGCGACGGCCGACGCATCGAAGCATCGGAGGGGCGGCGCTGGCCGAAATGGCGAGCGCCGCCCCTTGAGCAATATGGCGCCAGACGCGCGCCGTCTCCCCAATCAGAAGTTTCCGTGCAGGTTCACAAACGCACTCAGCGGTTGACCAACGTAGGCACCCGCAGCGTTAGCCGCCACGAAATAGCGCCGGTCCGTGATGTTGTGGACGTTGACGTCGATGCCCCACGTACGCGCTTCATAACCGAACGCCGCGTTTGCAATCACATAAGACGGAATCGAATTGACGTTGGTAATGTCGCTATAGCTCTTACCCACGTAATTCACGCCTGCTCCAACGTGAAAGCCGGGAATTCCCCCGATCGAAAAATCGTAAGTTGTCCAGAGGTTGGCCATATAGGCCGGCGCACCTTGCGGATGGTTGCCCACCGACGTGATGCCTTGCGGATTGTCGGTGATCACCGCGTGCTGTGCGGTCACGTTTGCGAGGACGTGCAGATGATCCGTAACGGCGGCATCGAACGAAGCCTCTGCGCCTTTAGTCCTCTGACTGTCGAACACGACCGACTCGACGCTGTTGAGCGTGACAGCTGCTGCGACGTTGTTCCGCGATACATCGAACACGGCTGTGTTCAGCACAATCCGGTCATCGAGAAACGAAAACTTGATACCCGCCTCGTATTGCAGTGCTGACTCCGGCGCGCCGATGCCATCCTGAGCGTTTTCCGAATTGAAGTTGGCGAGGTAACTCTTCGATACGCCGACATACGGCGACATCCATGGCAGTACCTTGTACAGCGCGCCGATGTTCCAGCTGACAGGCGCATTGTCCTGGGTCTCCTTGACGCCTGCGAGTATCGGCTGGCCGTTGGAGTTGAAAGCCCCGGGCACCGAGATCAGCGGGGTGAGCGAGGTATCCCACCAGTCCTGCCGGACACCCGCGCGAATCTTCAGCTTGTCGGTCACATCGATCTGGTCGGTGGCGTACAGGCTGTAGTAGTTCGCGGCCATTTCGTCGTCGTCGCAGGAATGCTTGGCATCGCACAGGAACGTCAGGCCCGCGAGAGACGTCTCCGGTGGCACCGGCGCGAACGCATCGGGGATGTTCGGCAGATCGGCCGTGCTCCGGTTCGTATCGATGGTCTGATGCTGGAATTCGAAGCCCGTGACCAACGTATGCGCGACGCTTCCGGTGCCGAATCGCCAGACCGGCTCGAGTTGATAGTCGAAGCTGTTGTCATTGTCATCCTGCTGACGAAGCTGCCGCCCCACGACTTCATCGCCGACGACCTTCGTGTTGGTGCTGTCGCCGTTGCCCAGCACGTCGAGCGTGCGGTGCAGATAGGAGAAGCGGTTGTTGATCGTCAGGAAGTCATTGATTCGCCAGGCGTCCGTAATCGTCGGGCGCACGAAGTTCTCATTCGCGAAGGCAAACGGTGTCGAGTACTTCGAATTGATCGAAACATCGCTGATGGGTGTCCCGTGGAAATAGATCAGCCCATACGAATCCGGCGTTTCGTGGGTCTGCCGGAGATCAAGGGTGAAGTTGATCGTATGGCTGCCCAGTTGCCATTGCAGCTGCGGCCTGATTTCGTCGTCGCGGCTGTACAGATCGCGAAAGCCGTCGGCGCGCGAGAACGTGGCGTCCACCCGGTAGTTCAGGCCAGCAATGCCGGTGGGGCCGGTGATGTAGTCGCTGTTCGAGACCGTGCCGAACGAGCCGGCCTCCAGGCTTCCCCCGTAATGAAGTTCCGGCGACGGCGTGTAGTGAACGATGTTGATCGTCCCGCCCGGAGGGCCGCTGCCGAACAGCGCCGAGCCTGGTCCCTCGAGAATCTCGATCCTTTCGACGCCGTTGAGCGAATGCGAGATGCCGCCGAGCAGATCGCCATCGGAGAAGCCGTCCTCATAGATCTGCGCATTCAGGCCGCGAATCAGAAAGTGGTCGTAGTAGCCTTTGCTGTCCTGTCCGCCTACGTTGATCCCGCTCGCGTTGCTGACGCTCTCCCGCAACATCGTCGCACCCTGTTCGGACAGCAGGGCGCGCGGGATGACCTGGACGTTCGAAGGCAGGTCCTGCAGCTTCGTGCCAGTCTTGCTCGCGCTGGCGGCCTGGGTCGGGACGTCGACATTGTCGTTGCCGCCGTATGGACTATAGTCAGCGGGCGTTTTGCCTTCGACCTTGACGGCTGGCAGGGTAGTCACCGCCGTTTCGGCTTGTGAGGGCGCTGCCGGTTGCGCGTTCTGCTGCGCCAGCGCCGCTTCCGACAAGGCCAATGCCGCCAGAGAAAACACGGTGTTGCCGATATGCCTACATACCTGGGCCGTGCAGATCGTCTCTCGGTTCCCCTTTACACTCATCGTCAATCCCCTTTTCGTTTTTATTACATGTTGCTTTCGTTTTCCACGGAGACGACGCGGGTACACGTTCGTTGTCACAATTCCGTGGGCTAAATTTGTTAACGCAAATCAAAGTGATTCGCATTAACCATGTGCAAACGAGAGGGCCGATGGGTTTATTCCACGGTCGAGCAAATTTTTATGCCGCCCGCCTGGAATAGAAGGGCGTCAGCTTGCGTTTACAGTGCGTTGACGCTTGATGTGTCGAGCCCACCCGGTACCCGGATGCTGTTCATGAGTTCCAATGGTTCACGACGCTGGAGACGGCTGTCTGCTGTAGGCCGACAGGCAAGCGCGCGGACCAGGCGGCGCGCGCTCGCACTCGCATTGACTTGCCTGATGGTTTCAACGGGCGCTTTCGCCCAAGCGGCCGGTGCGGTATCGGTGGCCCTGTCTGGCGCATCGATGGCGTGCACCCGTGCCGCGACATCGGATGCCGTGAGCACGGACATCGAACGGTTCCGCTGTCTCACTGCCGAAGAACAGGCGAAGTCCTTGCGCGCGCGGATCGAAAATCATTCGCTGCTGTCGCTCTCTGACGATCAGATCCTTTCCCTGATGAACGCAATGAAGCCGGCGGCCTTCGTCGAGTACGCGAAGTTCGACATGGTGCTCGACAATGGCTACGAATACAGTATGTTCCGGCAGGAGCGTATTTCCGGCAGATGGTCCGAGCGGCCCGATCACATGATCATCCGTTACCAGGACACGCCGCGGAGGGTCTACGCAAAATGGCTGCCCGATGGCGCCCATGCGGGACAGGAAATTTTATACGACGAAACGACGGATCCGGACAGCCTCTACGGCCACGCCGGCGGCCTGCTGCGCCTCGTGTCAGGCAAGGTGGCGGTGGATGGATCGTTCGCACACGCCCAGTCGCGCCATAGCGTGCGCGATCTGGGTTTGCAGTTCATCGCCCGTACCGTCGAGCATGACGCGCGCAGCTTTCGCGAAGAGGGCCTTGGCGAAAAGCCGACCCGTATCGAGCTCGTGAATGCGCAGGGGACGCGCTTGCTTGCGTGGACGTGGGTTGCCCGCTCAGGGCCGCCGGCGCACTATGCGCCGCGTGTGCGGCTGCTGTTCGATCTTCAGCACCCATGGCCCAGCGGCGAAGCAGCGTGGGACGCGCACGGCAACCTGCTGGAGATGATCCGTTTCGAAAACGTCGTCCCTCGCCACTGGAGCGATGCCACTTTCGATCGGCACAATCCTGAGTACGCTTTCCGCTGACACCGTACCCGACATCCCTCACTTATAGTATTTTTCCGCGAACTCAACCGCGCTTAGTTCACGGAAATCGGCCAACGCACCGTCGATCTGCGCCGCGCTCCAATTCCACCAGGCGATCTGCTGCAAGCGCTCCGCGGTCTGTTCGTCCACGCGCAAGCGCAGTACGCGCGCTGGCACGCCCACGACGATCGCGAACGGCGGCACGTCTTTGGTGACGACGGCGCCCGAGCCAATCGCCGCACCGGTGCCGATTTTCACACCCGGCATGACGATGGCATCGTGGCCGATCCACACGTCATGACCGATTTCCACGCGGTCCTGTGCGCGCCATTCAAAAATGCTGGCGTCGTCGTCAAGCGACAAACCGTAGGAGCGTGAGCGGTACGTAAAGTGATGGAGCGTCGCGCGCCATGCCGGATGGTTCGGCGGATTGATGCGCACGCCCGTAGCGATATTCGCGAACTTGCCGATATGGGCATGGGCGATCTGGTTGTCGCCCATTGCATAACCGTAGTCACCCAGCACCGATTGCGCCACCTGGCTGCGCGGTCCGAGATAGGTATAGCGGCCGAAGTCGCTGGCGCGCACCAGCGCCGTAGGGTGAATGTCCGGCTCTTCCGTCAAGGGACGGCCGAGCGTCCACGGGTCGGTTCCGACGCCATGATTGATCAGCATGCGAGTTCTCGTGATTCGATAAGGGGGAGCTGTCGCAGGCTAGGCGACCAGACCGCGAACATAAGCTGATGCTCGTTCAGCGCACGCTACCAGCACAAACGTAGCGATCAACAGGAACGACACCGTCTGGTACTGGAACAGGTTCATGGCGGTCAACAGCTGGAAGCCGATGCCACCTGCGCCGACGAAGCCGAGCACAAGCGACGAGCGCAGGTTTTCGTCGAAGCGGAACAGGCCGATGCCGAGTAGCGACGGCAATACGCCCGGCACCACAGCATGGCTCAGGATCTGCAGGCGGCCGGCGCCGGTCAGGGTGAGCGCTTCGACCGGGCCCATGTCCATGTCTTCGATCACCTCGGCAAAGAGCCGCCCCAGCATGCCGATCGAATGCACCGCGAGCGCCAGGGCGCCCGGAAACGGCCCTAATCCGACTGCGGTCACGAACAGCAGCGCCCACACCAGATCCGGCACGGCCCGCGTCACGGCAATCACCGCACGCGCAGCGTAGTACAGCGGCTTCGCCGGCGTGACATTGGCGGCGGCGAGGATTGCCAGCGGGAACGCGAGCAGCACGCCGAATACGGTGCCGAAAATAGCGAGGTCAATCGTTTCGAGCACTGGCCACAGATTCGGCACGAACTGGTCGAAGGCCGGCGGCATGGCGCGCGAAATGATATCGGCCATGCCGTGAGCGCCGGTCACCAGATCCTGCGGACGGGCCTGCACGACGATCCACGCCTGGACGAACAGCGCGAGAATGACGACGATGGCAGCAACCGACCAGAAAGTTCGCACTCCGGATGACGCAACCGGCGTGCGCATGTCGAGCACCTTGTTCATGCCGCCTCGGCCAGATAGAGACTTGCAATCTGCTGGCTGGAAACTGCCGAAGCGGGGCGGTCGAACTC
>Ga0302220_10000715_pt1 | contig 27278 bp, 23 predicted proteins | sample II_Palsa_E1_3_FD_194572 | JGI IMG/M metagenome (GOLD analysis project Ga0302220, IMG submission 194572) | Peat permafrost microbial communities from Stordalen Mire near Abisko, Sweden - II_Palsa_E1_3 | ecosystem: Environmental > Terrestrial > Soil > Palsa > Peat permafrost | place: Sweden...
TATCGGACCCGGATTTGCTTGTCACTTAGGTCCCATATATTCCGTAAATCTTTTGGAATGTATGGCGGGGACGACGGGGCTCGAACCCGCGACCTCTGCCGTGACAGGGCAGCGCTCTAACCAACTGAGCTACGTCCCCAAACTTTCGCCTTCAATTGCGATTATATCTCACTCAGAATCGGCGGATAGAAGCTATCGGCAGATCCTAGGTTCGCTATCTTTGAGTCCGGTTATGGCCATTCCTTCGACCATCCCTGTAACCCGGCGACAGATGTAAGTCTATCAGATCAGGACGCACTTTAGATTCATCGATTTTGGTTAGGCGAAGAGCAGCATCATCGTTTGCCAGCGTGTGCCGTACACCCGAACAATGCCTGCGCGGCCCTTCGCTCAGCGGGCGTTTTTATAGATGAGTTCCAGTAATTCGTCGTACATGGCCTGTCTTTCCTCCGTCGAGCCCGTACGAATTGCCTGTGACGCGCAGTGAGAGAGATGGTTGCGCTTCAAAGCTCGAGCCACGGAACGAAGTGCCTCCTGTACCGAAGACACTTGAGTGAGAATGTCGGCGCAATAGCGGTCTTCCTCAACCATGCGTTGAAGGCCACGGATCTGCCCCTCGAGTCGTCGCAATCGACGCAGGTTGGAAGCCTTTATCTCGGAATCGACTCCGACTGCTTTTCGCGCTGAGTCGCCCATCGCGCACGCGCACGAATCTACGATCGGGTTGCTATGTTGCAGAGGTGTCTTTTTTGCAGTCATGTTTTCCTTACCCAAGCTTCAACCGCCGCAATCGCAAGCTGTTGGTGACAACACTGAAAGAACTGAGCGCCATGGCAGCGCTGGCTAGCACCGGGCTCAGCAGTAGACCAAACGCGGGATAGAGTACCCCAGCCGCGATCGGAATCCCAATGACGTTATAGAAGAATGCCCAAAACAGATTCTGCCGCATCACTCGCATCGTGCTGCGCGAGAGAGTTACCGCCGCCACTACGCCGGTCAGGTCGCTCCGCATCAAGGTGACATCTCCAGCATCCATTGCGATGTCCGCACCACTGGCCATAGTGAGCCCCACGTCCGCCTGCGCCAGGGCAGGGGCATCGTTGACTCCATCTCCAACCATCGCGACAACACGGTGTTCTGCCTGGAGACCCTCGACGGCTTTTACCTTGCCCGCGGGAAGTACGCCCGCAATCACATCATCGACGCCAACCTGACGTGCAATAGAGCGTGCGGTTTGTTCGTTATCACCTGTCAGCATCACGACGCGCAGCCCAGCATCGTGCATCTGGCGGATGGCCTTAATCGAGTTGGGCTTGATCGTATCTGCAACCGCAATAACGGCATTTAGCTTGCCGTCGATCGCAACCCACAGCGGCGTCTTACCTTCCTCTGAAGTTCGTTCTGCAGATGAAATCATTGTGTCAACGTTGATGTCGCGCAGCTTCATGAACGAATGGTTGCCAATCAATATCGTTTCGCCTTCGACCACTCCTTCGACACCGAGCCCAGGGAAGGATTCGAAGTTGCTCACCTGCGGCAGATTCAAACCGTGCGCTAAAGCGTACTGCACGATGGCATCAGCAAGAGGATGTTCACTAGCGTGTTCCACCGCCGCCACTGCGCGCAAGACACGATACTCGGTAAGGGGAGCGCCTTTGCTGGTCGCTGCATCGTGATCACTAGGAACAAACAATAAATCTGTAACCTCGGGACGCCCGGCTGTAATGGTTCCCGTCTTATCCAGCATGACCGTATCGATCTTCTCTAATCGTTGAAGAGCCTCTCCGCCCTTGATGAGAATTCCGTAGTGCGCTCCGCGTCCCGTCGCCACCATTACGGCCGTTGGAACAGCTAAACCCATCGCGCAAGGGCAGGCAATCACCAGCACTGTTACAGCGGCTGTCAGTGCTTGCATCGTTCCTGCGTGCGGAGCGAACACACGCCATGCAGCAAAAGTTACAAATGCAATCCCCAGAACCGTCGGCACAAATACGGCGCTCCAGCGATCCGCGAGGCGTTGAATCGGAGCACGAGAACCCTGAGCTTCGCGCAGAAGTCGCACAATCTGCGCCAACGTGCTGCCTGAGCCCAGGTTGCTTGCGATGTACTGCAGCGAGCCGCGCTGGTTGAGTGTTCCCCCTATCACCCTGTCTCGCACGGTCTTCTCAACTGGCAATGACTCACCAGTCAACATCGACTCGTCCACGCTGCTCTTGCCTCGGATCACCTCGCCATCCGTGGGTATTCGCTCGCCAGGCCGCACCAGTAAGAGATCGCCGTTCTGAATCAAGTCGAGCGGCGTATTGCTTTCTACGCCATCTCGCAGCACCGTTGCGGTCTTCGGCTGTAGTTGGACAAGCTTTCGCAAGGCGCTCGTCGTCTGCCCTTTCGCTCGGCTCTCCAGAGTATTTCCAACTAGCACTAAGCCGATGATCAGAGTTACAGCTTCAAAATAAACATCGGGAGCAATGCCGCGTGCGACAAAAAAACCAGGATCGATCGTGCTGGCAGCCGAGTAGAGATAAGCAGCTCCGGTCCCGAGTGCAACAAGCGTATTCATGTCCGCTGTCTTATGCAGAAGAGCAGACCACGCTTTGGTGTAAAACCGCCGCCCGGCCCAACTGACAATAAACGTTGAGAGGGCAAAGAGAAACCAGCGGATCGCATCCGGGCTAATCTTGTACATCCAGGGCAGCGCGCCACGCAACAGCGGATCGATCACTCGCATGCTCCAGCTCATCAGCGGATCCTTCATTCGCTCCATGCCGCCCATCATGGTCAGGGGCATTGACAAGACCATGGCTACGCTGCCGGCCATCAGGCTCACCAAAGCCTTTAGCCTCAGTTGCCGATACTCTTTCAGCTGTGCTTCGTCATGCTCCTCCTGCTCTTCAAACACCGACTGATGTTCCAGAGGAAGATCCGCGCCGTAACCACTACTCCGAATCGTATCCACCAGTGCGGAAGTTGAAGTTGCAACTGGATCGAAGGTGACCGTGGCATTGTGCAACATCAGGTTGACCGTCGCATCTCGAACCCCGGCTTGATTGCCGAGCTCCCGCTGAAGAAACGACTGACACGCCGCGCAAGTCATCCCTGTAATGGGAATGGTGACATGTTCCACCTTGGATGAGATGGCACCCTCAACGTCGCCTCTGTCTTTTGCCTTCAAACTACCCGACATGGGATCCTTTCGAGTCATTTTCCTTCCGTGCTGTAAAGCCGATCCGGTTGACCGCATCGGCGACCTCTTCGACACTCGTCTGACCAGGGTTGAAGGTCACCTTCGCCGACCCAACCTCAACCGAATCGATGCGAACCCCTTCGATCTTTTCCAAAGCATTGCTAACTCTACGGACACAAGCTCCGCAATGCATTCCTTCAATCGACAACGCGAGCTCTTCCTGCATGAAATAACCTCTATTACTCATAGATGCAAATACCCCCAGGGGGTATTCATAAATATTCTACGCTTCAATTCTTTCGAAGAAAATCAGGCCTGCCTATTTGTTGCCTGCGGGGACGCATTGCATCCGTCGCGCCGCTCCAATACACTGTTTTAAGTACCAAAAAACCGCAATGGGCGGTTAGCTCAGTTGGTTAGAGCGCCTGCCTTACAAGCAGGATGTCGGGGGTTCGAGTCCCTCACTGCCCACCAAAGTTCTAAAGAGCTCGACATGACCCTTCGAACTGTTGGCTCTGCTAAAAAGAGTCGAGAAAGCCTCCCGAACGAATCGGGAGGCTTTTGAATTCAGTAGTTGGGTGTCTGTTATATTTCGACACAGAGGCAATCAAAGTGATATCTGTGCTCTTCATCAAGCTTTGGTGCTGGATTCTTGGCCGCGAGGTCAGGGGAATACGGCAATGTGCCATCTGCGGAAGAGAGAGAAGAAAACCCAAAATGACTCTCACCGCCGGTCATACGTGGGCCTGTTCAGAAGCGCACGCAAGATTGTTTGAAGACAGCATTAATATGACGAGTCGAGGTTCGCATAGAGACAGCGCGGCAAGTTTGAATTAGCTATGAGTGCGAAACTTCTGCCCATGAACTTTGCAACTCATCTCTAAAGCTGTAGATACTTTCCCTCATTGCATGTCAAACCCTGAATGTTACAGACTCGAACGGCAGTATGAAGAAGCCACGAAGACGTGGCTAGCGGCGGAGAATGATCTAAACAGCACCTCTCCCAACGCTTCACCGTTTGTTGTGCGCAGGGCGAGACTAGAGACCACAAAGCGTGAACAGACTCTAGCCAGAGAGACTCTTATCGAGCATCGCCGTACGTGTTCCATCTGCAAAGCTAAGGGCATTCCTGAGTAACATCAAACGTCTTTGACATGCGTCGAATCTGTCCAGAACTCACGAGATGCGGAGGTTCTCGATCATGGTTTGTATGTCGGCCGAGTCCACAACGAAGCGCGAAGTACCGTCGAGAGAATCTGCTTCCTCCAGCACCCAGTGGCGTTCGTGTTGCGCTTTGCTGGCTTCACTCCGCCGCAGGGAACCATGAAAATGAGTGGCGCCTGTTGCACGAGCCAGAGCCGTTGCGTCCTTGATGCGAAGACCTCCACCGACAGCGATATCGATTCTTCCAGCAGCAAGATCGACCAGGCGCGTCAGCTTCTCCGTACCTGACAACACATCCGGTTCACCGCCCGAGGTAAGAACACGCCTGCAACCAGTAGCAATCACATCTTCGAGAGCCTCTTCCAGCGAGACGGTGTAATCGAACGCACGATGAAAGGTGATCTCAAGAGGTGCCGCAAGTTTTACGAGTTCGCGTGTGCGTAGCGAGTCCACCGTCCCGTCCGCGCGAAGTATGCCAAGAACAAAGCCACTTGCTCCAAGGCTGCCTGCATGCTGAAGGTCTTCCCGCATGACCTCAAATTCGTCGTCGCTGTAATGAAAGTCGCCGCCTCGTGGCCTCAGCAAAACATGCACAGGGAGCCCACTGCGGAGAACCGCTGCCTGAATAAGCGCGTGACTCGGCGTTAGACCGCCTTCGCTAAGCGCAGTGCAAAGTTCGATACGATCGGCACCGCCTTCGCGCGCCGCCAGGCAGGCCTGAAGACTCTCAGCACAGAGTTCGAAGATAATCTTGCGCATCAAATCACACGAACCACAGATACTTTCCGATCTATAGAAATAGTCAAACTTACAAACTCCGAAGCGAGCGGTTCAGCTCAGAATCCTTACATCGACAGTAAAAAATCATAAAGTGGAAATTTGACCATCAAATAGTCACGATTATGAGAATATCAGATGCCAGTATCGAAATTCGACGCGCCAACGATCATCAACATCAATCTTCGCTAAATCCTTCCGCCTAATCCGCTACTGAAGCCTGCCCTGTTCGCGCGCGCCAAAGAGCACCGAGAATCGGATCAACTGTGCTTGGCAAAACCTTCAGCGACGGGTGATCGCGTCGCAGAGCATCGACGATTCCATCCCTGATGGGCTTAACGTGTTCCAGGATGCTGCCGGTAAATGCAAGATCGGGAACCCACTCCGTTTTGTTGGATGCCTCGCGTCGTAGCCGCTCAATCACGAGATGCGCAAGGTGGGCCAATTCTTCTGCTTCGCGACGTAAGACATTCTGCGCGACAGCATCTCCCTCCGCGGCACACTTCACCACCAGCGGCGCAAGACGAGTAAAGTCCGGGGCAGGAATCTGGTTAGCGTAGCCGATCAGGGAGTCAAGATCGGAAAGCTTCCACAGGTCAAGAATCGCTGGCAACAGCGTGGTTGTGCGGTCTTCGTCAATGGCGAAGAAGGTGTCGCGTAGCGCCTGATGGCCAATTCTGTTTCCAGAGCCCTGGTCAGCCAGCGCGGGACCCCATCCACCGGCAGTCGTAAGAGCACCGGAGATGGTGCGACCAGCGACATTCGACCCCGTACCGGCCATCACAAGCACTCCGGGGCCACCAAAGAAGGCGGCGTCAAGCGCGATCTCCACATCCCCTACAAGGATGAGGGAACCGCCGACGCGTTCTGCGAAGGCTTCGCGTATCCAATCAGTGACCAAGGCAACTGTGATACCAGCTGCGCCAACACAACTGCGAGTGACCGACTTCATCGATACGCCCGTCAACGAAGTCAGCTCAGCAAGTGCTTTATCAAGATTCTGCGTCGCCGTATTCGCATCGGTGCGCATGCGTTTGATGGTGCCTCCCAGAACCCTTGCAAGTTCGTGGGTATCATCCGCCAAAACGTATTCAGTCTTCGTGCCGCCTAGATCCAGTGCTAGATAAAACGCCAAGCGTGTCCCTCATCTCTAATGAACTTCAAAAAAATAGTAACAACGAAGATGGCATATTGGTTCCTGAGTCATCCATGCTGCTGCCTTGATTGCTCACACATGAGCCTCAAGATAACTCACACGGGCAGAGCCGAAGCCCTGCCCGTGTGAGGAAGATCCAATAAAGACACTCTGAAAGCTACCTAAAACCGGTAGTTTGCCGAGAATTGCAAATGCCGCTCTACAGACCGTACTGCTTGTGGAATGCCATTGGCAGAACCTTGGTTCGAGATATTGCCAAAGTTGGCTCCATCGTTGATATTTGTATCCGGATTGCCGTAGCTGGCGATATTGAATGCGTTGAACGCGTCAAACCGGAAGCCAAGAGTCTGCTCACGAAACGTGTGAAAGTCCTTGAACGCTGACATGTCTACGTTCAGATATCCAGGACCGCGTGTGTTGCCATTCCTTGCCGTTCCAAAGGTATTGGGTGCTGGCACGCCGAAGGCGCAGAGACCGTTGTCGATACCTGGCGTCGTACATGGGATCGCGGAAGGATCGGTGCCGAACCAGTTATCGACGCTGCGGTGAACAATCTTCAGCTTTCGATACTGATTCGGCCGAGAGTTTCCAAAGCTATTCGAATTGTTGCCAGGACCGTTAGTAGTCTCAGGAAAGCCTGAATACACCACACCGGCCACCGAGAGCTTCCATCCCCCGATCGCCTCGTCGGCCCAACGGTTGATGCCGGAGAGGAACTCTTTTCCTTGACCGAACGGAAGAGCATAGACGCCCGTACCGCTCACGTTGTGTTTCACATCGTAGGCTGCCGGGCCCCAGTCCGCGGCACTGTCATAGTAGTTCTGGAATGCGCCCTGCCCGTAGTTGGAAGCGCCCGAAGTGTTCACAGGAAAGTTACCTGCACTGTTGGTCAGGGCCTTGGCATAGGTGTAGTTCAGCGTGAACTCTAGCCCGTGGCTGGTACGCTGGCGAAGCACCGTCTGAAGCGCCTGATAGTTCGACGAGGCACGAGACTCGGTGATAAGCAGCGAGCCGGAGCCGATGCTAACCGAAGGGTCGATGGCGTTAACGCCGATGAAGGGGTTGTTGTAGTAGGGAGCCGACGTATCATCCCCATTGACCAGATACTGGTTGAGGTTGCCGTAGTCTTCGATGTGTTGTCCCTGCTCGCCGACATATCCAACCTGAAGCGAAAGAGTATGGCTCACCGCGTACTCAAGAGTGAGGTTCCACTCCTGCACATAAGCGGGCTGAATATCCTGCGGGTAAACGTTGAAGGTGCCTCCAAAGGCTACTGCTCCCCCGGTAAAGCCCTGTTCCGCAGTACGAGGACTGCCCGGATTCCCAGGTGTTGGCGTGACGACGTTGACATTGACGGCCTGGATAAACGGAGTAATAGAGGTGAGGCGCTGGTTGGACGAGTTGCCTTCAAAGAAGCTCGTAGCGCCATATCCACCGCGAACGACGAAGCGGTCGTTTGCCTGATAGGCGAACCCGAGTCGCGGAGTAAATTGCCGATAGTTGGCGTCGTAGCAGGCACGGTTGCTGCACAACCCTGATCCTGCCGGTGCTCCGGCCGGAATATGGCCAGCGTAGATCACCTGTCCCGTAGCGATATCAATATTCCCGGTCTTGTCATTCGATTCCACCCACGGCTGGTCATACTCGTAACGCAGACCGATATTCAGCGTGAGATTCGGCAGCGCCTTGAAGTCGTCGTTGATATACCCGGCAGCGCGCCACTGTCTCTGTCCAACATTGACGCTGGCCAGGGTGGCGGAGGCTGAACTCACGCGATCAAGCACAAAATCCGCACCGCTGTAGCCACCGAGACCGTCAGGGCTTGTTGGCGAGGGGTTGCTGGTGAAGGCTCCACTGTAGCCAAGTGTGCCGAGAAACCCACTGTTGTTGCTGGTCGGATAGTTATTCTGATATCGGATCGCCTGAACGCCAAAACTGAGCGTATGCCTTCCGCGTTGCCACGTAAGGTTGTCAATGTAGCTGTACGTGTTATCGACGAGACTGCCGTTGTTGCTCGCATTGTTTCCGAGAGTAGAGAACCCTGCGTCTTGGTTATTCACAGCACCCTGGGCGGTAAATCCTTGGTAAGCCTGATTGGGAAACGTGATGCCTACAACAGCATTGCCGTTTGTTCCAAAGACACCCGTGGTATCAAGGGGCAAGCCTTTATTCCAATCGACGCGGGTATAACCGAGACGAGCTGAGTTAACGATCGCAGGGGAGAAGATGTGAACCCAGTTCGCCCCGGTCACCTTAGTAGGATAGACGCTGGCACCGGGGAAGGAGATCGGCAGCACCGAAGTAGAACCATCGTAGGCAGTGGAGATAGAGAAGAAGCCCGTGATCTTGTCCGAGGAGCGCGGATCGAATTCGATCTTGATATCCCCCTGATTGTTGGCTTGGTAGGTGCGCGATGGCCCTTGGAGGTCATTATTGATGATGCCGTCCGAGGGTGTTGCATTGGGTAGCGGGTAAAGCGCCGGATGTGTGAAGAGAAAATTTGCGACCGGATTCCGGATCGGTACGTTTAGATTTCCAGCGAACTCGGCGAAGTTATTCTCCGGGTCATAGAGCTGTTTGTTGCCATTGGCCAAAAGCGCGGAGAAGTCTCCATTCCGCATAGCTTGGGTGAAGACGCTCGCTTGAGAGATTCCTCCACGATGCAGGCGGGAGCCCAGATAGTCAACGAAGAAGAAGAGCTTATCGCGCTTGATCGGACCGCCAAAGGTGCCACCGAACTGCGATTGGGTGAACGGATTAATGGGGAGGATCGGCGTGGCGTGATTATTCGTCCAGGAGTTCGCGTTGGTTTTGGAGTCCTGAACGTAACCATACGCCGAGCCGTGGAACTGATTTGTGCCGCTCTTCAATACGCTGACGACGCCTGCACCGTTAACGTTGCCGTAGTCTGCGGGCGAGTTTGCTGTGATCACCTTAAGCTCCTGCAGCGACTCTGGAGCCGGGCTGTAAGCGATCAAATTGTTAAAGCTCTCGTTCAGATCGATGCCGTCGAGCGTGTAGTTGTTCGCCTGGGCACGATTTCCGTTCGAATTCACCGAATCGGTGTAAAACAGACTACGCTCAATGCCGGTTGTACCCGAAGTTCCAACAGAGCTTACCGAGCCCGGCACATAAAGCGTCAGAGCCGAAAAATCGAGACCGTTTAAAGGGAAGTTCTGGATCGTATTCGCCGTAAAGGTACCGCTCAAAGTCGGGTTGTCGGTATTCAAAATCGGCGCAGCTTCCGATACGTTCACGACCTCTGCAGAGGATCCAACCGAAAGCTTCACATTGAAACTAGCCGTCTGCAGAACTTCGAGTTGAAACGCGGGAATCGTCTCTTTGTTGAACCCCTTGGCATCAACTGTCACCTCGTAAGGTCCGATCGGGAGAAACTGAATCCGATAGAGGCCGGCAGCATTGGTGGTCACACCTGAGTCCACGCTCGTGTTCGTATTACGAGCGACCACTCTCGCTCCCGAAACGACAGCCCCACTCGCGTCTGTCACTATTCCGGTAATGGTTCCCGTGACCGTCTGTGCAAGCAGGCTCGGAGTGCAGAGGAGTGCTGCCATGGCAATCACAATCCCCGAGATACATCTACGAAACTTCATACTTAGCAGCGCCTTAATCATCTTTAACGACTCCAGGTGGGGTGTGAGGACAGGGGAACATTCGCTCAGCGCGCCACGGCATCTCTCTGCCGAATAGCTGCTTTACAGGGCCAGGAAAATACAAATTGTTGATTGAGCATAGAAATCTATGTAAACATTTGTCAACAAAACTTTTCACAATTTTGAAGAAAATACGTTCATATACTCAAAGCAGGCTCACCGATCTGCCCGAAACTGCAGATTTAACCATGATTAGAATGGACGACACATGGCCCAGAAGACTCAGGATCGCGCAAACCAGATACTTCATCTCTTGCTACAGAAAGGCCAGAGCTGTGTCGAGGATCTGGCAACCACCATCGACGCTTCCCCCGCAAGCGTCCGGCGCGACCTGATCAAACTCGCCCAGCGCGGCCTGGTAAACCGAACCCACGGCAGTGTTGAGTTGGCTGGAAAGATGACCTACGAGCCGTTCCGGTTCGATGCCGCCTTTCCTCTACGCGAAGAGCGCTTTGCCAATGAGAAGCGACGCATCGCCATCGCCGCTGCAGAAATGGTCAACGAAGGCGATACCGTAGCACTCTCGCCCGGCACTACCACCACGCAGATCGCTCGCAGTCTCCGCCATCGCGAGGGCATTCATATCGTCACCAATGCGGTGAATATTGGGATGGAGTTCTCCAGTCTGCCAAACGCACGAGTGACCCTCACTGGCGGCTCCATCCGTTGGCCAGGCGCCTTCTCAATGGTCGGCGCAACTGCCTTCGACTCACTCCAGCGGCTCTTCTTCGACAAAGTCTTCATGGGTGCCTGCGGAATTCATCCCGACCACGGGCTCACCGTCATTGAATCTGACGAAGCTCTGGTCCTCGGAGAGATGGTCAAGCACTCACGTCAGGTCATCGCTGTCGCCGATGCCAGCAAACTTGGCATGTTCAGCTCAGTCAAAGTCTGCGCGACAAACGATCTGCATACCATCATCACGGATGACAGCGTCGACCCGGAGCTCGTCGAGGCCTTCCAGCGAAAGCAAGTGCGAATGATCGTCGTCTAGCAGGGAAGCGGTCTGAACGAGCGAAAAGTTGCAGGTTTTATCAGCAACTCGTGAGACTATGACGCTATGCGTACAGTTTGGGCCCTTTTCCCGCTTTGTCTCTGTGCGTCAGCGTCCGCGACGCTGGGGGCTCAAAGCATGCCTTCCATGGTGCCACCCAGACTAATCAGCATGCCGCCTCCGGATTGCAGTTCAGGCAAGCCCTGCCACAGAACCCACGGACAGGTGCGCTTGATCGTCGATGTCCTCGGCGACGGCAAAGTAGGCGAAATCAGGGTAGAGGTCGGTGACCCGCGTCTCAACGATGCCGCCACCGCAGCCGCGCAGCAAGCCGAGTTTGTCGCAGGTTCTTACCAGGGTAAGCCTCAAAGTATGGACTATGTCTTGAATTTCAACTTCTAGGTCCTCTCCACAGTCTCGGCCATCAAATCGTTTGAAAAAAAGCCAATAGTTTCAGAACTTTTGTCCTCCTGAAGTCATCCAAATAGCACAAACAGGGGAGTATCATAAGAACGTGCCAAAATACTCGATCGTCGTACCTTTTCATAACGAAGAAGAGAATGTCACCACTCTCTACGACCGCCTCAAGGCCGTCATGGAGCATGTCAACGAAACCTTCGAGTTGGTCTTCGTCGACGATGGCTCACGCGACCGCACCTACCGCCTCCTCGAGGAGATCGCCGCGGTAGACAGCCGTGTCCTGGTCATCAAGCTCCGCCGCAACTTCGGCCAGACCTCCGCTCTCGCCGCTGGCTTCGACCACGCCCAGGGCGACTTCATCCTCGCCATGGACGGTGACCTGCAGCACGATCCGGACGAGATCCCCGGCTTTCTCGCAAAACTTGAAGAAGGCTACGACGTCGTCAGCGGATGGCGTTCTCAGCGTGGCGACAACTTCATCATGCGCCGCATTCCCTCCCGCGCGGCCAACTGGCTTATGGCCGCCCTCAGCGGGGTAGACATCCACGACTTTGGCACCACCTTCAAAGCCTATCGCCGCGAAGTGATCCAAAACATCCCCCTCTACGGCGAGATGCATCGTTTCATTCCGGCCCTCGCCTCCTGGTACGGCGCCAGCATCTGCGAGATTCCCATCTCCAATCCTGCCCGCGAGTTCGGCGAGAGCCATTACGGCATCTCCCGTACCTTCCGTGTCTTCTTCGATCTCCTCACCATTCGCTTCCTACTGCGTTATATGACGCGCCCGCTGCACTTCTTCGGCACCATCGGAGCATTCGGCATGGTAGCTGGCTTTGGCATGGCCGCGTGGCTGCTCATTCTCAAACTCGTCACCGGCCAGCACGTGATGGACCTCCACGGCCCGCTGTTCGTCATCGCAGGTGTACTAATCCTCGCTGGAATTCAGATGATGGGTATCGGTCTGCTCGGCGAACTTCAGGTACGCCACTTCCACACTGCCGCCCACCGCGCACCCTACGCGGTAGACCGCATCCTTCGCCTGCGCTCCGAAGAGAGTTTGATCCAGTAACCTACGAGCGTTGACGGCATCACTTACTCTTCGGTGCCAGCCCCTCTAAGTCTTTCTCTCTCTTAACCTCTTCCTGGGCCTCTTTGGTCGAGTCCTTGAATGCCGTCGCGTCCAGATCCTTCGCTAGCTTGTCTCGCTCCACCAGCGGATCGGTGAGCGTCTCCAGATATCCTTCAAACTGCTGGACACACTCCTGCTGATCGCCGGACTGTTGATTCGTTTTCAAAGATTTCTGCAACACCTCTTCAAGCTTCAGTGCATCATCCAGGCTGAAAGCCAACGACGCATACGATGCTCGGCTTCGCAGCGTAAACACGTCTTCGTGCAACCCCGTCTCGCTCACGATCAAACCGGAACGGGCACTTTCAAAGGATTGCATCTCACACGCCGAGCTTATCGTCGCTAAACCTTCAGCCGCCAGGTGATTCGGCCCCAGTGCGTTGGCCTTCGGTTGAGTCAGCCCCGAAAGGCCTCCTGCAAGAACATCACTTCTGTGGCCCGAATGGCAACCCGCTATCAACACTAGAATCCCGGCGGCGCTTACTCCACGCCATATCGCGGCCGCTCTTCGGCCATGCATCCATTCACTCACTTTTGATCCTCTACCGTCCCAGAGTCTATCTTCGCGCATGGAGCGCAAACAGACCCTTGGTTAATTCTATGCTCAGACCATTGGCGGGTACATCACCCTTCAGATGCATTTCCACAGCGGTCAATTCCGGATTTCTTTATTTCACCTCTACTATCCGGACACATCTTTAAATTCACTGAGATGGCGTCGCCTGTGTCGCCAGACAGAAGGCTCGTCATCGCGAACAATGAGCCTTCCCGGTGCATCGTCCTTCACAAAAAAAGGCGCCCATCCGAAGACGAACGCCATCAACGACACCGTAAAAAACTAAACCGTCGCCCCCGCCTTACTGCGAATCACCTGAGCCCCAAAACGCTCCATCTCCTCCGCCTGCGGACTCGACTGCAGCAGCACCAGATCCACTCCCACCGCGGCAAACTCCTCCATCCGCTCCGACACCTGCTCCGGTGTGCCCACAAAACCGCACCGCAGTCCGCGGTTCGACACCGAGTAGTCCTTCAACGAAATCTCCGTCTGCAGATTCGAACCCGTCACCCACTGCTCATAGTTCGCATATCCACGCGCCGACTGCTTCACATCCGTAATCCGCTCCACCTCACGCAAAGCCTCACCCTCCGAGTCGCGCACCACCGCATACCCCGCCACGCCAAACGTCATCGGCCTCAGCCCAAGCTTCTCCCGCCGCTCGCGCATATCGGCGATCTTCTTCCCCACAGCCTCCGGAGCATCACCATGCATCAGGTACGCATCGCACTTCGCCGCAATCAGGTTCTTCGCCGTCTCCGACTCGCCTCCCGCATACAGCGTAGGCCGTGGCTTGCTCACCGGCTTCGGCGAAAGCACATTCTCCCTCACGTCGTAGTAGTTGCCTTTGTAAGAAAATCCCTGCGTCTTCCAACATCCATCCACCACATCCAGCCACTCCGACGTCCGCGCATACCGGTCATCATGCTCATCGAAGTGAACGCCATACTTAGTCGCCTCATCCTTCCACCAGCTCGAAACCACGTTCAGCGTCAGCCGCCCATGCGACATCTGATCGATCGAAGCAGCCTGCTTCGCCAGCAGCGCCGGATTATGAAACGTAGGCCGCACCGCCACCATCAACTCCAGCCGCTCCGTCACCGCAGCCAGCGCAGCAGTCGTCGACCACGCATCAAGCGAAGGAGCATCCACACCCTTGATGTCATTCAGATTCAGCTCTGCAATCAGCGTCAGATCGTACCCAATCGTCTCGGCCTTCTTTGCCAGGTCACGCACGTACTCCCAGCTCGCCTCCATCTTCTCGTCATCGACGTTGCGCAGCCATCCACCAAACACAGGCAACCAGAAGCCGTATCGCATTCCCGCTTTTGCCTCTTGCATCGCTGCGTGTGCCGTTTGAGTCAAATCCGAGCCTCCGCCAACTCAGGCACCGCAGCCCGACGCTCGTTCACAATCCTCGCCTCATCCTCCAGCCAATCCGCCAGCTTCACAAACGGGTCGAACCCCACCACCTTCTGCCCATCCGCCACAAAGTTCGAGAGCGCATTGATGTCGTAGTACATCCTCACGCCATCGCGATCGTCCACCATAAACTCCACGCCACCCAGCTCAATCCCTGCCGCAGCCATCAACCGCTCCACCTCTGCAATCACCTCAGGCGGCGTATCGAAAGCCTCCACGGTCAACCCATTCTTAGGCGCATCAATCGGACAAGCCGCCCGGTCCAGCTCAACCCCCAACGGCGTCTTGCAGATATCCGCCGGGCAAAGGTCAAACGTCTCGCCGGTAATATGTATCTTGATCGCGTACAAATATCTTCCGTTCAACACCTCAACCCGAACGATGAACGACCCGCGCGCTGGCACAAACTCCTGCACCAGCCCGGTCGAATCCATCCCGAGAGTCAGCCCGTTCTCGGTCGCGGAAGCCTCTGCCAGATGCTCCTTCGTCTGAAACTTCACCACACCGCTTCCGCTTCCGCCAATATTAGGCTTCACCACAACAGGGAAGCGCAACCCCTCCGCCGCCGCACTCGCCTGCGAGGCCCGATGAATCACCCGTGCCTTCGGATACCCTAGCCCCAACGCATCCAGCATCGAAAGCTGCCCAGCCTTTGAAAGCTCGCTCCGATAAGCCTTCACCCCATTCACCACGCGAATCCCACGGTTTTCAAGATGCTCCAGAAACCCCAGCGTGTAAAAGATCTGATCCCCATGCCCGCGATTCCATGCCGAAGGGCTCATCTTATTCAGCACCAGCGCATACTTCTCCTCCGGACGATCCTCTGGCCCATAGCTATGCTCCACCGCATCCAGCTTCACGTAGTTCGCACCCCGCCGATCCAGCTCCGCAAACAACGGCTTGAACCAGTTCGGCTGCTCATAATAAATCGCAATAGGCAAAGACTGACGGCTGGACATAATCTTCTTCACATCCTCTTCAAAGATTCGACTCAAAACTCGCCCCACGGTTACAACGGCCGAGACGGCAGGCGAAGCAACGCCTCGAATCTGATATCTCGAGTTTAGATGAAGAAACGAATCCGCGAGCTTCACAATAGCCCCACACGGTATCCGCCGATCATGTTGTACCCTGAACCAGCCATGCAAGCCATCCAGATCTTCACCACCGGCGCCGCCGACGTGCTCACCTTCACCGATCTGCCCACGCCAACCCCCGGTCCAGGCGAAGCCCTCATTCGCATCGAAGCCTCCGGCGTCAACTTCATCGACACCTACTTCCGCGAGGGCCGCTACCCCGCCAAACTCCCCTACACCCTCGGCCAGGAGGCCGCCGGCACCATCGTCTCCGTCGCCCCCGACGTCACCGCCTTCAAACCCGGCGACCGCGTAGCCTGGTGCCTCATCCCCGGCACCTACGCCCAGTTCGCCGTGCCCCCCGCCGCCCGCCTCGTCGCCATCCCCGAAGGCGTCACCACCCAGCAAGCCGCCGCCGCCATCCTCCAGGGCATGACCGCCCACTATCTCCTCCACTCCGCCTACGCGGTCCAACCTGGCGACGAGGTCCTCATCCACGCAGGTGCAGGCGGCACCGGCCTCCTCTTCATTCAGATGGCGAAAGCCATCGGCGCCCGCGTCTTCACCACCGTCTCCACGGAAGAAAAAGCCACCCTCGCCCGCGCCGCTGGAGCCGACGAGATCATCTTCTACACCCAGGAAGACTTCGCTGCGAAGGTCAAATCCCTAACCGGCGGCAAGGGCCTTCCAGTCGTCTACGACTCCGTCGGCAAAACCACCTTCGAGCAATCTCTCCAGTGCCTTCGCCCCCGAGGCCTCCTCGCTCTCTTTGGCGGAGCCAGCGGAGCCGTACCGCCCTTCGACCTCATCCGCCTCTCCACCATGGGCTCCCTCTTCATCACTCGCCCCACACTCAGGGACTACATCGCCACCCGCACCGAACTCGAAACCCGCGCCAAAGCTGTCTTCGACGCAGTCGCCAACGGCACCCTCAAGCTCCGCATCGAATACGTCTACCCGCTCGCAGATGCAGCACAAGCCCACCGCGACCTCGAATCCCGCCGAACCACCGGCAAACTCCTCCTCATCCCCGGCCTCCGGCAAAACTAAACCTTTCGCAGCAACTTACAATCGACGTATGCACACCCCGGCGCACCGAAGCGCGATTAAATACCTCCTCGCCCTCGCCGCCATCCTTCTTCTCGCGCTGCCCACAAGAGCCGTCGTCGTTCGCGGCACCGTCATCTCTCCCCTCGGCGTTCCTATCGGCAACGCCCGCATCCAGCTCATCCAGGGTTCTCGCGTCGTAGCCTTCACCATCTCGTTCATGGACGGCACCTACGAGATTCGCAGCGGACTCCCTGGCCGCTTCGTCCTTCTCACCTCTGCCCGTCCCTACACTCCCGGCATTGGCGACACCTTCTACGGTGGCACCGTCTCAGTCATCACCCGCAACATCGTCATGGAGTACTCCACCGTCACTCCCCAGCTCTCCACCACCTCCTCCGGTATCTCCACGCCAATCCAGCAGATCCCCGCCGGCGTCTATCTCATCCCACAGCAGTCCCTCGAAACCCAGGTCACTCTCCTCAACGACCTCCGCCAAATCCCCGGCATCAACGCCGTACAAACCGGACAAGCCGGTGGCCCCATCGACCTCTACGTTCGCGGCGGTCCCTCCGACGCCAACAAAGTCCTCATCGACGGCATCCCCGCCAACAACATCGGCGGCGCGTTCGACTTCAGCTCCATCGCCACCACCACCCTCACCGGCCCCGAGCTCTATCGCGGCGCCAACAGCGCCCTCCAGGGCACCGGCGCCGAAGCCTCCATCGTCAAACTCACCACCACTCGCACCAACTTCCTCCGCCCCACCCTCAACTACACCGGCGACGCCGGAAACTTCCGCACCTACCGCAACGAAGCCGTCGTCTCCGGCACTCGCAAAAAGCTCGACTATCAAGTCGCCTTCAGCCGCTTCAACACCTCCAACGCCCTCCCGCTCGACGAGTATCACCTCACCACCACCTCCGCCAACATCGGTTACAGCATCTTCACCAACACCACCGCCCGCTTCACTCTCCGCAACTCCGACGCCGCCACCGGCCTCCCGCAGGCCCACGACATCTACGGCATCTCCGCCTCCGGCAAACAGTCCGATCAGGACCTCTACTCCGGCATCACCATCGAAAACACACTGGCAGGGAACTGGCACAACCTCGCCCGCTACGGTATCGCTCGCAAGCGCGAACAAGAGCAGCAGTTCGACCAACTTCCTCTGATCACCATCGACGGCATCACCCAACCCGAAACTCAATACGGCAACATCGTCACACTCCGTGGGGCCAACAACTACACCGTCACCGGCCAGGCCGCCTTCCTCTCTCCCACCCTCGACAACGTCCACAACCGAGACGAGCTCTACTACCAAACCGACTACACCCTCCCTTATCGCATCGGCCTCCTCTTCAGCTTCCACTACGAAAACGAGCGCGGCCGCCTCTACAACCCCACCACCGGCTTCAATCAACAAGCCCAGCGCACCAACTTCCTCTACACCCTTCAGCTCCAGGGCGATCTCCACCACCGCCTCTTCTACTCCTTCGGCGGAGCCATCGAACGCAACCATCTCTACGGCACCGCCGGAACCCCACGCCTCGGCCTGACCTACGTGCCCGTCTTCCCCGGCCACCACGTCTTCCACGGCACCAGCATCCGCGCCAACATCGCCACCGCTGTGCAGGAGCCCACACTCGAAGATCAGTTCACCAGCCTCAGCACCCTCCTCGATCAAACCGGCAACGAATCCGCCATCACCACCTACAACATCCGCCCCCTCATCGCCGAGCGCTCCCGCACCTTCGACGTCGCCGTCGATCAAAACATCCTCAGCCAAAAGCTCATCCTCAAAGCCGGCTACTTCCACAGCCAGTTCAGCAACCAGCTCGAACACCTCGCGCCCAACGGACTCGAACAGTACTTCGGCATCCCCGCCAACATCGCTCTCGAAGTACCCGACGCCTCGCTCAACTCTCTCGCCTACCGCGCCCAGGGTCTCGAAACCGAAGTCCAGTACCAGCCCTTCCCACGCCTCTTCCTCCGCGGCGGTTACACCTACCTCGCCTCGCTCGTCGAGCAGTCCTTCACCTCCGACAACGTCTCCCCCGCCTTCAACCCCGACCTGCCCGGCATCCCCATCGGAGCGCTCTCTCCCATCGTTGGCAACCGTCCCTTCCGTCTTCCCGCCAGCACCGGATTCTTCGCCGTCCAGTTCTCCTCCGGCAGATTCTCAGCCGCCATCAAAGGCGCGCTGGCCAGCCGTAGTGACGACTCCACCTTCCAACTGAACAACGACCGCAACGGCGGCAACACGCTTCTGCTTCCCAACCAGGACCTCGACTTCGGCTACGCCAAGCTGGACTTCAACCTCCTCTTCAGCGTCACTCGCCACGTCACCGCCTTCACCCAGCTCGACAACCTCTTAGGTCAGCAGCACATTGGCCCCATCGGCTATCCCGGCTTACCCTTCACCATCCGCGCTGGCCTGAAGATCCGCATCGGCGGCAACTAGGGAAGAGCAGGCCCAGCAAAGAGAATCAGGTTCCCATCGGGATCCTTCACGATGAAGGTCCTGGCGTCCCAAGGCTCCTTCTTCAGGGTTTGACTAAAGCTCACTCCCGCAGCCTGGTAACTCAAAAAAAGTTGTTTGATCTCATCTGTGGTCGCGACGGTAATCGAAGCAGAGAGCAGATGCTCACGCTCCCGAACATCGCCAACGAACACGGGTTCGCCAACTACCCTCAAATTGAGCCGCGCCTGGTCGCGAGTAACCTGTCCGTAGAAGGGTGGGTCGCCATAGACGAAGGCGACCTTAAAGCCGAGCTTATCGGTATAAAAATCGCACGATGCCTTCATGTCGGCAACGAACAACTGTGCTTCGGTTGAGTTGAGGATTGGGCGCAGGACGGTCTGTCCAACTTCGTGGGTCATGGCATCGGCTCCTGATTTGAGCGCCTGCCATCCTTCGAAACCCCGCTCCCGCGCCACGAGCTCCTGTGCGTCGGCGAGCTTGAAGTTTGCGTCCAGTATCTGCTCGTCGCTGAGGTTGCGAAACCAGGGTAAGGCTGCCCTGATCTTGGCTGCGACCGGATAATACCGTTCGTGATGCCAACGCAGATATTGTTTAGCTTGCTTCTTGAGATTTTCGATATTCGGCATCGGCGCAAAGTATTCACTTATCGTAGGTGGGCGTTGCCCTTTCGATCTGCACCGATGCGCCCTACGCAGCCATAAAAATGTTCTTACGGCCGGAGCGGAGCTGTCAACAGCTGTTGTTGGTCATGATGAAAATAGAACAGGTTTCCGTCCAGATCCTGCACGGTGAACTGTCGCATTTCCCAGGGTTTTGTCTCCAGAGGATCCACGATCTTCGCACCTGACGACATCAGCTCCTCATACGACGCATCGATATCTTCAGCGAACACCCAGTGAACAGCGGGTTCGAACGGCTGCATCCTCTTCCGGAAGAAGATCGCTACCTTATCGCGCGACACAGCCCCAATCTCTTTGTCCGGGTACAGCCATCCAATCTCAAAGCCGAGTGCATCTCTGTAATGCTGTTGTGCCCGTTCGACATCAACAACCGGCAACTCCGGCACAGGCTGACCAATCGAACTCATCTTCTCTCTTACGCCCATAGAGCTCTCCTTCCATCGCGACCAACGGGAAGCTCCCGAAGGGGAATACCTGTCGCGAAGAAACGCACCGCGCGTAGCGGGCCCGTCCCGCAGGACACTTCTCTTCACAAAAAAGCTTCAACACCCGTACTCTGTTATGCTGCAAGACCGTCCATGAGTCAAGTTAGGGGGAGAGAAAGCGCTTCTCGCTACGTCTCCACTGAAACAAACGCCCTCCAACCGCTAGACAGCAACTAACATTGTCTCTTTTGTGTTTCTTTCTTGTATGTTCTTGCCCTTTTCGAGTCGCGCAGCCACGCTGAACCGTCTATACCAACGAAGGGAAACAAAAATGACTCGATATCTGCTTGCACTAACTCTTCTGGCAACAACCGCAACGACGATCTCACAAGCCCAGGAAGGTCCCGCCAACACTCAGGCTCTCGTCGCATTCGACTCCAAAAACCCTGTCAGCCCCACCGCCCAAAATCTCACCATCAAGGTGGAAAACCGCGTCACCCCAATCGCCACTCTCGCGCCCATTCCGCCTGGAGGAGCCCAGGTAGCACTCCTCATCGACGACGGCCTCCGCACTAGCGTCGCCCGCGAGATGAACAACCTCCGCGCCTTCATCACCAGCTTTCCGGCAGGTACTGAAGTCTTCGTCGGCTACATGCAGAACGGCACCGTCTTCCCAGGAACCGGAGCCAACGGCTTCACCACAGACCTAGCCGCCGCAGCCCAGGGCCTCCGAATCCCCAACGGCGTCCCAGGCTCGAGTGCCAGCCCGTACTTCTGCCTGTCTGCGTTCGTCAAGAACTGGCCCGGACAAGCCGAAAATCAGCTCACTCCCGTCCAGCGCAATGGCCCCACTCATAAGCCGCGCTTCGTCCTCATGATCACCAATGGTGTGGACCCCTACAACGGCAGCACCAGCCCGCTCAACCAGAACAGCCCCTACGTCGATAACTCCGTTAACGACGCACAACGCGCAGGCGTACCCGTCTACTCCATCTACTTCAGTGACGCGGGCTTCTCTCGCGGCCGAGGCAGCTTCAGCGGCCAGAACTACCTCACCGAAGTCGCCGAGGGAACAGGTGGCCTCTCCCTTTACCAGAGCACCGGCCAGAACCCCGTCTCGATGGCGCCCTATCTCAAGCAGTTTCAAGACGCAATCGCGCGAACTTACGTCGCCACCTTCCCGGTCGACTCAAACAAAAAACTCGTCACCCTGAAGACCTCAACCGATCTCCCTAAGACGAAGCTCCGAGCCCCGTCCCTCGTGCGTCCCGGAACCATAGTCTCCAACTAAAGAGGTGTCCTGCCGGACGGGCTGCTACGTTCGGTGCGGTCACTTCGTGACGGGTATACCCCTTCGGTTGGCGCTTCCGGTGGTCGCGACGAGATGTATTTCGCCGACCAACGGGAGGCCTAAGGCTTAGCCGGAATACAAGTCGCGAAGTGGCCACCGCCCGCGCAGGGCGAACTTTAAAGAGATTTCCACAAGAAAGTTCAGTTCCGGTGGCGTATTTTTCAACCTCGAAAAACAACCATCCAAAACACCACATTCACCACGCAAACCACCACGATTACACCAGCAAAAAACCACCATCAACGCACTACTTTTTCCAAAACACCCCTTAAAAATCCAGCAAAAACAGCAAAGCCCCGGCTCTCACCGGGGCTCCACTTTTTTTCTTGAAACAACTTCTTAGTACATGCCGTCCATGCCGCCGCCATGCTGATGTCCGCCGCCCGCAGCTTCCTTCTTCTCCGGGATATCGGCGATCATCGCTTCGGTGGTCAGCATCAATCCAGCGATCGAAGCCGCATTCTGCAGAGCAGTACGCGTAACCTTCGTAGGATCAATAACGCCAGCCTTCACCAGGTCCTCGTAGGCGCCAGTTCCGGCGTTGTAGCCGTAGTTGGACTCCTTCGATTCGTGGATCTTGCCGATCACAACTGCACCCTCTTCGCCAGCGTTCGAAACGATCATGCGCAAAGGCTCTTCAATCGCACGACGGATGATCGAAGCACCGATCTTCTCATCGCCCTCAAGGCCCTTGATCACGTCCTCAACCGCTGCGGTGCAACGTACCAGGGCAACACCGCCGCCCGGAACAATGCCTTCCTCAACAGCCGCACGCGTCGCATGCATTGCATCCTCAACACGAGCCTTCTTTTCCTTCATCTCGGTCTCAGTCGCTGCACCAACCTTGATCACTGCAACGCCGCCAACCAGCTTGGCCAAACGTTCCTGCAGCTTCTCACGGTCGTAGTCAGAGGTGGTCTTGTCGATCTGTGCGCGAATCTCCTTCACGCGGCCTTCGACATCGCCATCCTTGCCGCCGCCATCAACGATGGTGGTGTTGTCCTTGTCGATCGTCACGCGCTTCGCAGTACCAAGGTCCTCGATCTTCACCCCCTCGAGCTTGATGCCGAGGTCTTCCGTGATCGCCTTACCGCCGGTCAGAATCGCGATATCCTGCAGCATAGCCTTGCGACGATCGCCGAAGCCAGGAGCCTTCACAGCAGCCACATTCAGCGTGCCGCGCAGCTTGTTGACCACGAGAGTCGCAAGCGCCTCGCCGTCCACATCCTCAGCAATAATGATGAGGGGCTTCGCGGTGCGCGCAATCTGCTCGAGCAAGGGGAGCAGGTCCTTCATCGACGAGATCTTCTTCTCGTAGATCAAGATGTAAGGATTCTCGAGAGCAACTTCCATCCGCTCCGCATCGGTCACGAAGTAGGGCGAAAGATAACCACGATCGAACTGCATGCCCTCAACGACATCCAGCTGGGTCTCCATCGTGCGAGACTCTTCAACGGTGATGACGCCATCCTTGCCAACCTTCTTCATCGCTTCGGCGATGATCACGCCGATCTGCGAGTCAGAGTTTGCCGAGATGGTTCCGACCTGGGCAATCATGTCACCAGAAACCGGCTTCGACAGCTTGCTCAGAGCACCTCCAACAACCGCGCCGTTCTCGTCGCGCTTGCCGATGATGGCCTCAACAGCCTTGTCGATACCACGCTTCAACGCCATCGGGTTTGCGCCCGCGGCTACAGTCTTCACGCCTTCGCGGTAGATCGCCTGAGCAAGAACCGTAGCAGTGGTGGTACCGTCGCCAGCCACATCAGAGGTCTTCGAAGCAACTTCGCGAACCATTTGTGCGCCCATGTTCTCCAGAGAGTTCGAAAGCTCGATCTCCTTAGCAACGGTCACACCGTCCTTGGTGATCGTCGGCGAGCCGAACTTTTTCTCGATAACGACATTGCGACCCTTCGGTCCAAGCGTCACCTTTACTGCGTCCGCCAAAATATTGACGCCACGCAGGATAGCCTGACGCGAATCTTCTCCATGCAGAATCTGTTTTGCCATTGTCTTACTCCTGTTACCGGCTCAAAGCCGGTTGAAAGTTGAAAGTGAGGCGCCCGAAACGCCGAATCTGCTGCAAAGTGGCATCTGCTGCATGTAATGCCTACTTCTTGAGGATGCCGAGGACTTCTTCTTCGCGCATGATCAGCAGCTCTTCGCCGTCGATTTTGATCTCGGTCCCTGAATACTTACCAAACAGAATGCTGTCGCCAGCCTTCACATCGAGTGGGAATACCTTGCCCTCGTCGTTCGATTTACCCTTACCGACGGAGATAACTTCGCCCTGCTGTGGCTTCTCTTTTGCCGAGTCCGGGATGATGATCCCGCCACGAATGCTTTCGCCCTCTTCAATACGCCGAACCAAAATCCGGTCGTGCAGCGGTGTAAACGATGTTGTCGCCATTGCTTTACATCTCCTTGGTGCGATTTGGCGAACGGGGAAGCCGTTCGCGATTGTCGAGCGCAGCCTCAGCCATCAACCTCTGGCCCGAGCCGCAAATGAATGAGTGGAACAGGCTACATGCCCGGCTTACTAGCAAACCAGAGAGCCGTTAGCACTCAAGCCTTCCGATTGCTAACGATAGTCAGCCAGCTTCCCCTTGTCAACCCGCGTGCGTGAAATGTGAGTGAAACTCGCGCAAGCCTTTCAGATTGCTTCGAAAGGCCCCGTCCCCGCAATACGGCCTCAAAAGTCGTAGAATGAGGCTATGTCGTCACGTCGCACCCTCTGGTCTCTCTCGTTTCTAGTTCTTCTTCTAGCCCTCATTCCCTGCCTCGCTAAGGCTCAGGATCAGGACGCTCCCGTAAAGCGCGGTCGCAAGTATAAGTCGCCGCCAGCCACGTCCCATATCGAGGTCACGGTCGTTAAAAAGTTCAATGGCAAGCCCATCATGAACGCTGCCGTCATCTTCAACTCCGTCAAGGACGGCAAAGACGAAGGGAATCTTGAGGTAAAGACCGATCCTGACGGCAAGGCCGTGATCGATGTCATTCCCACCGGTAGTACGGTTCGGGTGCAGGTCATTGCACAAGGGTTCGCAACCTTCGCGGACGAGTACGAAGTGACAGAGGCCAGCAAAGAGATCGCCGTCTCGATGATTCATCCTCGAGAACAGGTTTCTTCTTACGAAGACAATGACGGCAAAGCTGCCACCCGCAAGCCCGGTGTTCAGGAGCCCATCAGACCGACTTCGCCGGCTGCCAAGCCTGCTGCAGCCAGCACACCGCCTGCGACTCCGCAGCAGCCTGCTCCAAACTCGACACCCCAGCAATAGCGGAAGGTAGCAAGAAGGAGTTTATGGACAGGCCTCTAACAGGGAAGACTGTGCTCGTAACCGGAGCAGCGAAGCGTATTGGCCGCACCATTGCTTTGGCGCTCGCGGAACGTGGAGCGAACGTAGCCATCACCTACTTGGCCTCTCAGGCTGAGGCAGAAGAGACCGTGCATGCTCTTGTGTCCCATGATGTCGACGCTCTAGCGGTTCGGTGCGATCTCCGCAATCCTGAAGATATCGAGCAGACCGTTGCAGCAGTCGTCAATGATTTGGGCCGCATCGATCTGCTCGTCAACAACGCCGGAATCTTCGCATCCGAGGCGCTCGAAGATATCTCGGTCGACCAATGGGACGCGATGTTCACGACCAATACCCGTGCTCCCTTCCTCATGGCCAAAGCAGCACATCCACACCTTCGCGCAGTCAAAGGACGCATCCTCAATATCGGCTCGCTCGGAGGCCTGCACCCCTGGGCCACTCACGCGCACTACTGCACGTCCAAAGCAGCCCTGCACATGCTTTCCCAGACGATGGCGAAAGCCTGGGCGCCTGAGATCAGTGTCAACTGTGTAGCCCCTGGCATGATCGTTCAAGGTGAGGTCGATGAGGCCTACGAACATCTGGCTCGCAAAACTCCGATGCAGCGTAACGGTACCGCAGATGATGTAGCCGCCGCGGCAGTCTTCTTCGCCACAGCGCCTCACTTCATCACTGGCCAGCTTATCGCTGTGGACGGCGGTTTAGGCCTCTAGCGGCTGAGCTACCGGCCGAGCAGCCGTCTCCACCAGCTCTTTTCCTGGTCATCGTAAAGATTCAGCGGCTCCAACTGCGGTGGCATCGGCTTACCCATGAACACGGCTAAGGGGTTGGATACGGACAGCAGGTGAGCATAATCAGGACCGTAATTCTTCGCCACTAGTTCGTAGGCCGCTCGCATCTTCGGCGCACGTGAAGTTATGTTGTGAGCATCGGTCGCCAGGAAATGTACCCAGCGATTTTCGAGCAGCTCATGCGCCATCCGTTCGGCGTGCTTGCCCATGCGTCCCAGTACAGATCCAGCCGTGACCTGCACCAACACTCCCCGCTGTAACCACTCCGCGATTCGTCCCTGATCTGCCTGCAGGGTGGGATTTCTCTCCGGATGCGTGAGGATGGGCGTTAGCCCGGCCAGTTGCAGTTGGTAGAAGATCTCCGTGAGACCACGAGGCAGCCCATAATCCGGAACCTCAACCAGCAAATATCCCAGGCCGTTGATGCTGAATTTTGTTGGGTCGACTTTGGCTTCCTGAATGTTCTCGTACGACATGTGAAAGTCACATCCACGGCCCAGCTTCACACCCACTGAGTCACGATCCAACAGCGCCTGCAACTCGGTGATCTTCGCGTCGATGACGGGAGGGTCGTAGAAGTATTGTCCATTCGAATGTGGCGAACACACGATGTGCGTGATGCCATCTTCTGCAGCCATCTTCGCCATGGCTAACGATGTTTCGATGCTCGAAGCACCATCGTCCATGCCCCACAGAAGGTGATGGTGAATATCAATCATTGCGTGATCAGGTTACCACCGCGCCAGTTTTGCCCGTAGCGCTATCGTGCGGCTGTCAGAGATTCCGCCATCGCTTGAAAGAGCAGCAGACCATCTGCTGAACCAAGCAGCGCCTCGCTGGAACGGTCTGGATGCGGCATCAAGCCAAGCACGTTGCGGCCTTCACTGAGCACGCCGGCGATATTTTCGAGTGAGCCATTTGGATTCGCTTGGGCCGTGACAGCGCCATCACGCGTTGCATAGCGGAATGCAATGCGGTCTTCGTTTTTCAGTGTTTCGAGCGTGGATGCGTCGCAGAAGTAGTTGCCTTCCATGTGGCCGATGGGCATCTGCAGCACTTGTCCGCGGGAGAGGCCGTGTGTAAATGGCGAGTGGTTGGTTTCGGTGCGTAGATAGGTCTGTTTGCAGATGTAATGCTGGCTGGCGTTGCGCATCAGCGCGCCGGGGAGCAGGCCTGCTTCGCATAGGATTTGAAAGCCGTTGCAGATTCCCATGACGAGGCCACCGCTTTGGGCGAACTTCTTTACCGATTGCATGACGGGCGCAAAGCGGGCAATGGCGCCGGTTCTGAGGTAGTCGCCGTAGGCAAATCCGCCGGGGACGAGGATCGCGTCGCAGCCCTGGAGGTCCTCAGAGGCATGCCAGAGGTAGGTTACGGGCTGGTGTGCGATTGCGTCGACTACGTGGTGGGTGTCGTGGTCGCAGTTGGACCCGGGGAAGACCAGAACGCCAAATTTCATGCTTTAAGGATAGCATTCGTGCCTTACGGGATTGAAAATGGGTGAGAGTGCAGAAAAAAATGTGGTTGTGGTGGCAGGTGCGGTTTTACAGGGGGTTTGTGGTTTTCCACCGTGCAAAATGATGGTTTTTTGCTGGTGAGAACGTGGTGTTTTAGCACCATGATTTTT
>Ga0302220_10000718_pt1 | contig 27227 bp, 24 predicted proteins | sample II_Palsa_E1_3_FD_194572 | JGI IMG/M metagenome (GOLD analysis project Ga0302220, IMG submission 194572) | Peat permafrost microbial communities from Stordalen Mire near Abisko, Sweden - II_Palsa_E1_3 | ecosystem: Environmental > Terrestrial > Soil > Palsa > Peat permafrost | place: Sweden...
GATCCTCGATCAAAACGGCGCCGTTCTCGGCATACTCTATGTGGGCAGGCAAGCCAGCTTTCTCGATTCGGCCGATACGGCCGAATGGGCAGTGATCTTTGCGACGCTGCTGGCATCGTGCGTATCGCTGGGCCTCAATTATCTGCTGGGACGCCGCAGCCTCACCGATCAGGCGCGGTTACTGCTCGACAGCAGCCCGCTTGCGGTCATCATTTCCACCGACGACGGCGAGCCGCTCTATCGCAACGAAAAAGCTTATGCGCTCTACGGAATGCCGAGTGACGCCGCCGCTGCGCCGAAAACACAGGACTCGCAGGACTTCTACGTCGATCCGGCCCAGCCCGAACGCATGAGGGAAGTGTTTGCCCGCACCGGCGAGCTGCGCGAGGCGGAGACCCATTATCGCCGCACCGACGGGTCAACGTTCTGGGCGCTGGTGAGCTGGCAGCGCATGGTCTACGACAACCGGCCGGCGATCGTGAACTGGATTTACGACATCAGTGAACGCAAGGCGGCTGAAGCGGCGATGGCCGAGGCGCGCCATCTCGCCGAGCACGCCAACGAAACCAAGTCCGAATTCCTGGCCAACATGAGCCACGAACTGCGCACGCCGCTCAACGCCATCATCGGTTATGCGCAGATCCTGCAGGAAGACATGGAAGACGCCGGGCAGACGCAATCGTTGCCGGACCTCAAACGCATCGAAACCGCGGGCAAGCATCTACTGGGCTTGATCAACGACATCCTGGACCTCAGCAAGATCGAGGCAGGCCGTATGGAGGTCTACCTCGAATCGGTCGATATCGGGCGCCTGCTCGATGACCTGCAGTCGCTCGCGCGGCCGCTGGCGACCCAGCGCGGCAATCAGCTGGAAGTGGTCGTGCCGCCCGGTCCGTTGACCGTGAGGACCGACTATACGAAGCTCAAGCAAAGCCTGCTCAACCTGATCAGCAACGCCTGCAAATTCACGCAGGCGGGACGCGTGCTGCTGGAAGTCTCGCTGCCGCCGGGCCAGGTGGTATTTCGCGTTAGCGACAGCGGCATCGGCATGACGCAGGAGCAGCTCGGCAGGCTGTTCCAGGCATTCAGCCAGGCCGACGCGAGCACCACGCGCGAATACGGCGGCACCGGGCTGGGCTTGGCCATCACGCGGCGGCTGTGCCGCTTGCTCGGCGGCGATGTGAGCGTGGAAAGCACGCCCGGCGTGGGCAGTGTGTTCACCATCACCCTCGCGCTGGACGCGGAACAGCCCGCCATCGCGCCGCCCGCGGAACAACCGGCCATTGCGCCACCCGCGGCGCAAGCGGCCGTGCCGACCGATGCAACCTCGGTGCTATTGGTCGACGACGATCCCCAGATCCATCATCTGATCGGGACCATGCTCAGCCGCGAAGGCTATCACGTGGACCATGCCGCGAGCGGTGCGCAGGCCATCGAGCGCGCGCGCGCCCTGCGCCCCGCCGTGATCCTGCTCGACGTGCTGATGCCGCAGGTCGATGGCTGGACCGTGCTCGGCACGCTCAAGAGCGACCCGGAACTCGCCGATATTCCTGTGGTTATCGTGAGCTTGCTCGACGAAAGGCCGCTCGGTCTTTCGCTCGGCGCGGCCGAGTTCCTGACCAAGCCGGTGGACCGGGTCCAGCTCATCGACACCGTGCGCACCTATGCCGGCAACGCGGGGGGTTGCGTGCTGGTGGTCGACGACAATGACGACGATCGTGCCGCCCTGACCCGAGCGCTGGCAGGGAGCGGGTATGAGGTGGCCAGCGTCGTTTCCGGCGCCGACGCGCTCACGTGGCTCGCACAGCACCCGGCACCGGCGCTGCTGCTGCTCGATCTGGTCATGCCGGGCATGGATGGCTTCGCCTTGCTCGATCACATCCGCAGCGACGAGCACTTGCGCAGCATCAAGGTGCTCGTGATGTCCGCCAAGGACCTTACCTCGAACGAGGCCAACTTCCTGCTCGAACGCGGCGGTACCGTGATCCCGAAAGGTCCCAATGCCCGCTCCGCGCTTTTGACCGCACTGAGGACATTACGCATATGAGCCTGCGCATCCTGCTCGTCGAAGACAATCCCGAGAATCGCGACATGCTGGGCCGTCGCCTGACGCGGCGCAATCATCAGGTGAGCTTTGCGGTGGACGGCGCCGAGGCGCTGGCCTGCGTGCAAGCGCAACGGCCGGACATCGTGCTGATGGACCTCAGCCTGCCGGTGATGGACGGCTGGGAGGCGATCCGCCGGCTCAAGGCGGACTCGGCGACCCGCACGATCCCGGTTATCGCGCTGACCGCTCATGCCATGGCGGGCGACAGGGAAAAGGCCTTCGCCGCCGGTGCCGACGACTACGACACCAAGCCGGTAGAGCTCGACCGGCTGCTGGCCAAGATCGATGCGCTGAGCGCGAGCCGTCCGGGGCCGTGACAATTGACGGCTGACGATGCCGCAGCCGCAATCGTGATGCCGCAGTCGTGATCGCGCATTCGCAGTCGCGCGAGCGATGCCTTTGGAAGCAAGCGCATCGCTCGATGCCATGATATTGCAACATTAACGGCCCATCTTGATAGGTTTGCGTTGTCGATCCTTTCGAGGCGGCAACCTCGTTCCTCGGAGACCCGGCTACCCTATGACGATGTTTGCGGAACTCCTGGCTGGACTTGGCCTGCTATTCGTGGGCCTGCGCCTGATCGGTCATCACCTGCGGCAGGCGGCGGGGCATCGGGTTCGCAATGCCTTGCGCACGGCGACAGCATCCCGTTGGAGCGCTTTATTCGCCGGTGCGCTGACCGGGGCGATCACGCAGTCCAGCAACGCGGTCACCCTGATCACCGCCAATCTGGTGCATGCGCGCGTGCTCTCCGTGCGTCAGGCGATTCCGGTGGTGGCGGGCGCGAACGCGGGCACCGCGGTACTCGTGTTCCTGGCGACGCTCGATATGCGCCTGGCGGTGCTGTACCTGATGGCCATGGTCGGGCTGTCCCTGCATTTCAAACTGGACAATCATCCGTCACGCCGCGAATGGCTGTGGGCCGCCCTGGGCCTGGCGCTGCTGTTCATGGGACTGGATCTGATCAAACACGCGCCAACGGGACTCAGTCCCGACGACTGGCGCATGCTGCTCGGCAGCGGCCTGTCCGACTGGACGGCGTTGCTGCTGGGCCTGGTGATGGCAATCGTTACGCAGTCGTCGTCGGCGGCGACGATACTGGCCGTCGCCATTTTGCATAGTGGCTTTATCGGTTTCGACGCGGCATTCTGGATCATGACCGGTGCCAACGTCGGTAGTGGCGTGGCGGTGCTGTTATCGGGCAGTGGCCTGAAAGGCAGCGGGCGGCAGCTTTGCCTGGTTCATGTGGTGGTCAAGAGCGTCGGCACAGCAGTGGTGGTGGCGCTCTGGATCGGCGCAGATCTACTGACGGGCGACACTGCGGTTACGCGTGTCGCGACCAACCCGGTCACGTTGCTGGCCGTGCTGTTCCTGGCGATGCAGATCGCCGGCGCTTTGCCGGTAACCATACTGCGCGATGTAGTGCTGGCGCTGACCGCAAAAGCCACCCCGGCCGATCCGGTCGAGCAGGCCAGCACGCCGCACTACATCTACGACCGTGCGATCGAGGATCCGGTGAATGCGCTGAACCTCGCGGAACTCGAGCGTGACCGTCTCACCGTGGCGTTGCCCTCGCTGGTGCCGGACCTGGACTTGCGCGACAGCGACCCGGCATCGGCGCGCCTGCACCGTTGGGCCGGCCATCGCAACGTGACGGGGCAGACCGCCGCGTTTCTGGCGGCATTGATCGGACAGGGGCTCACGCGGCCCGACCTGAACCGCGCGTTGCAAGAGCAATTGGCCCTGGAAAACCTGCAGGCGCTGCAGGACACGCTGCATGAATTCGGCGAGATCGTCGACGGATTGCCCGAAACGTCGTCGCTGATATTCAATCTGTCCGAGGCACTGCGCACGCTGACCACGCTGTTGGCGGATGCCACCCAAGACACGTCGGGCGACCCTCACGACCTGGACACGCTGATCGAGCTGACCGGCGATAGAGGCGACCTGCTGGAGCGCCTGCGGCGCCAGCTAATGCGCTCGGGCGAGCACAACGACGAGCAGATACAGCAACTGCTGGTGGCGACCCGGCTGTTCGAGCGCGCGGTCTGGCTGATACGCCGCCTGGCGATCGCACGCCGCGGCTCGACAGTCGCCACCGAGCCTGGCCGAGCGGTTTCTTACGAGGAGGCGGCGCTCGAAGCGGTCGGTGAATGAGGCCGGTGAATGAGGCCAGATAGCCAGCGTTAGCTGATTACGATCAGGCCAACTTGGCAAGCGCGTCGTCGCGCGAGCCGACGGTGGTCAGTATGCCCAGGAAGCCGCTGATCTCGAACACTTCGTGCACATGCGGCTGGAGGCTACACAACACCAGGCTGCCGGCTTGCTGCTTGAGCCGCTTCGCCAGTTGCAGCACGACACGCAGGCCGGCGCTGGAGATATAGACGAGATGCGACAGATCCAGCACGACTTTGCGTTCACCGTTTTCGATCTGAGCAAGTAGATCGGCGCCGACGGTGGCCGCGTTGGCGCTGTTGAGCTGGCCTTCCGGAGACATCACCAGCGTTTCGCCGATTTTTTCGGTTGAGAGGTTCATCGAGATTATTCCGGTATTTGACAAAGAAATGACGCTTGCAAGCACGGTGCCGTTCGATGCTAGCCTGATACTATGACGATGATACGCGACGAATAACTGCTGGCAAACGTGCGATCTGATCGGCCGCCTCCATGAGGCATGCTAACGCCCGCCTTCGACTGTTGACGACGAGACCGCCATGCCGCTTGACCTCGATACGCTGCAACTTGTCCCGGACGACCACGCCGTCGCTCTGGCCATGCAATGGCTGGAAGCGATTGCCGAACGGGAGGACTGGCCACCAAAAGTCAGTTTCGGGCTGGTCCTCAGCCTGGATGAGGCGCTGACCAATGTCGTATCTTATGCCTTTACTGCGGGGACCGCCGACGGCAACGCGCCCGCGGTCACGCTGACATTGCGTCGCGAGGGCTCAGATCTGCAACTCGAAATCGTCGACAACGGGCAACCCTACGACCCCACGCTGGTCACGCCGCCGCCGATCGCGACCGACCTCGACGAGGCCGAGATCGGCGGTCACGGCGTGCGCCTGATCCGGCATTACATCAAGGGGCTTGCTTATCGCCACGAGCAGGGGCAAAATCACCTGGCGCTGATTGCAACCATAGTTAGCAATCCCTAGCGTATTTTTCCTCCGGCCTGGATCGGCCATACCATCTCGACAAAACCATCGCGAACCCCAACCATTTCGTCGTGCTAGATCCGGGATGACCGCTCGGCGCCACGTCTGCGATGGTTATAGTTTGCGAATCTCAGGGATAACTTTGTCTGCGAGAAGTTCTATCATCCCGGCGATTTTCTTAAATGGCATTCCCCCGATATCAATTTGTGCGACGAGCCTGTCCATCCCGGTCAATTCATGAAGCAGGGAAATTTTGTCTACAATTTCGGCTGGACTTCCGACAAACGGCCCGCTGTCTTTAGTAATCGATCGATTGAAATCCTCGCGCGAGATTCTTGGCCCGGGGATCTTTGCAGGGGTCGATTCGAGCCAGTATTGACTATAGTAAGGATAAAAGTCGTCACGAGCCGCCTGTGACGACTCGGCAATGTGAAGATGTCCATTGACGGCGACTCGCAACGTTTGGGCGTGCCCGGCTTCTTGTCCGACGGCGCGATAGAGCGCCGAAAGCTGGGCCGCTCTGCGATAGGGGCCGCCGAGCACGGCAAGCGCCATGGGCAAGCCCAGGCGGCCGGCGCGGATCGCACTGTCCGGCGAGCCGCCTACCCCGATCCAAAGCGGAATCGTGGGTTGCAGAGCGCGCGGCGCAATCTCTGCGTCATTCAAGGGCGCCCGGAAGCGACCCTTCCAGGTAACGCGCTCGGACTTATTTAGCAGATCAAAAAGCGCCAGCTTTTCGTCGAACAATGCCTCGTAATCTTGAAGGTCGTAGCCAAACAGGGGGAACGGCTCAATGAAAACCCCGCGCCCTGCAATGATTTCTGCGCGGCCGCTTGAAACCAGATCAAGTGTTGCGAATTCTTCATAAACACGCACTGGATCAGCCGTGCTGAGAACAGTGACGGCGCTGGTCAGGCGAATGGTGCTCGTCGAAGCGGCGATGGCAGCTAGAACGACACTCGGCACCGATACGGCAAAATCGAGTCGGTGATGTTCCCCAACCCCAAAGATGTCCAGGCCGGCTTGCTCCGCGAGTTTCGCCACCGCAATGGTCTCTTTGATCCGGGTATGTGCATCGACTCTTAGCCCATTGCTACCAACGGACGACAGGTCTGAAAGCGTATAAAGTCCAATCTGCATTTTGAGTCCTTGAAAATTCAATATCCTATGACTCAGTGTCCTGTGTAAGCTGTTGCCGTAGTCACCGGGTCTTGCTGCGGGAGGGCGCTATTCGCTCGCTCAATTGCCCATCGCCACCTTCGTTACAGCCGACTTTGCAGTCTTTGTCTGCGCAGTCTTCGTCTGTGTCGCCACCTCGTTCTGCTCGATGATCTTCGCGATCTCCGCATCGGCTTTCGCGCCGTACTGCGCAAACACATCGGTGCGATAGGTCGTGTTCACAGCAGCGGCGAGCTGCGTGCCGGAGTCGTCGCGCGTCTCGGCATCGACGACCATCGACAGCCCAATGCGAAGCGGATGCGCCTCCAGCTCCTTCTGGTCGAGCGCGATACGCACCGGCAAGCGCTGCACGATCTTGATCCAGTTGCCCGTCGCGTTCTGCGCCGGCAGCGTCGCGAACGCGCTGCCCGTGCCCGCCGAGAAGCCAATCACCCGTCCGTGGTACTTGACGCTCGAACCGTAGACATCCGCCGTCATCGTGACTGGCTGACCGATGCGCATCCGGCGCAGCTGCACTTCCTTGAAGTTCGCATCGACCCACACGCCATCGAGCGGCACGATAGCCATCAGCGGTGTGCCCGGCGAGACGCGCTCGCCAACTTGCACCGAGCGCTGCGCGACGTAGCCCGTCACCGGCGCCGGCAGCGTATTGCGTGCGTAGTCGAGGTAGGCGTCGCGGACCTTTGTGGCGGCGGCCTGCACGTTCGGATGCTGTTCGATCGACGTGCGGTCGGTCAGCGCATGGTTCGATTGCGCCTGCTGGCGAGCCGCGTCGAGCGATGCCTGCGCGGCGGCCACAGCGTCGCGGGCGTGCGAGACGTCTTCCGCCGACACCGCGCCGATGTTGGCCACCGCGACACGGCGCTTCAAATCGTCCTGCGCGCGGGCCAGGTCCGACTCGCGCTGCGCGACGTTAGCCGCGTAGTAGTTGTTGTTCACGTAAAGCGTGCTCACCTGGCGCACGGCCTGGCCGAGCGCCGCCTCGGCGTTCAGGAGCGCGATCCGCGAATCGGCCGGGTCCAGCGTGACGACCGGGTCGCCTACTTTCACGATCTGCGTGTCGTCCGAGTTGACCGCATTGACCGTGCCGGTCACTTGCGGCGTGAGCTCAACGAGGTTGCCGTCGACGTACGCGTCGTCGGTCGACTCGTGATACTGCCCGTACGTGACGTAGTACGCGCCATACGCCGCGCCCGCGACCACCACGCCGATGCCCAGCAGCGCGAGCAACAGCTTGCGCTTGCCTGAGGCGCTGGGCGGCGTCGCGTTCGGCGAGGTTCCAGCGGGGCGATCTTGTGCACCCTTGTTGTTAGCTTGTGCCGGGTCCGCACTCGTGCGGTCAGCCTTGATGGTATCGCTCATGTCTATTCACCAGAGAGGTTGCAAACGTGCCGGTTCAACGCGCGGCAACGGAGGAGTTGGAAGGCGCAGCTAAATCCGCGCTGCCTGATGTATCGGACGACGCATCGGGCGACGCATTGGACGACGTATCGACATAGCCGCCACCGAGTGTCGATGCGAGCGCGATCTGCTGGTCGCGCCGGTTCATCAGCAAGTTGGCGACGGCCTGATCCGCCTGCAGCGCGTTCGTGTCGGCGTTGAGCACAGTCAGCTGATTCGTCAGGCCCGCCTTGTACTGCGTGATCGCCAGACCGTCGGCGTCGCGCGCGGCTTGTTGCGCCGCTTGCGCATCGCCAAGCTGCACGTCGCTCGAGCGGATTTGCGCAATTTGTGTCGCCACGCCGTTCAACGCGGTGATCAGCGTCTGGTTGTAGGTCGCGACCGCATCGTCGAAATCGGCGTAACGGCCCTTCAATTGCGCACGCAGCACACCCGCGTCGAAAATCGGCAGATGGATCGCCGGACCCGCGTTGACCGTGCGGCTCGCCGCCGTCAGGAAGCGGCCGAAGCCGAACGAGTCCAGGCCGATTGCGGCGCTCAGATTGACGTCCGGGTAGAACTCGGCCTTCGCCTCCTTCACTTCATGCGTAATCGCATCGACGCGCCAACGGGCCGCGACGATGTCCGGGCGGCGGCTCACGAGATCGGCGGGCAGGTTGTCCGGCAGGCGCACCTCGTCGCCCGCGCCAAGCGCAGGCCGCGCGATCGCGAGCCCGCGGTCCGGGCCTACGCCCATGAGCGCGGCCAACTGGTAGCGGGTCGTCAGGATGCTGCCGTCGAGCTCGGCGAGCGCCGCGCGGGCGGTCGCGAGATTCGCCAGCACCGTCTTGCGCTCGACCTGGGTATCGAGCCCGGTCGCGATGCGGCCGGCCGTGATGCGGTCGATCTGTTCGCGGCGCTCGACTTCCTGCTGGGCGATATCGTGCAGCACGTAAAGCCGTGCAAGCTGGTTATAGGCGCGGGCGAGCGCGGTCGTGAGCGTGAGCTTGACGACTTCCACGTCGGCCTCGCTGGCCTGCACCCGGGAGACCGCCGCCTTCAGCGTTTCGCGATTCTTGCCCCACAGATCCAGATCGTATGAAGCGGTCAACAGTGCGCTGTTCTGGGTTTGCCAGCTGCCCGCATAGGGCGGCGGCACGTCCGCCGTGCCGCTTAACTGCTGGCGCGTCACCGAGTAATTCGCGTCGACGCGCGGCATCGTGCTGGCCTTCGCGGTGTCCGCATAGGCTTGCGCCCCGGCGATGCGGGCACGCGCCTGCGCAATCGTCGGGCTGCCCTTGAGCGCTTCCTCGAGCAAGGCCTTCAGTTGCGCGTCGCCGAACTGGTCGGCCCAGTCCGCCGCCGGCCAGTGACCGCTTTCACCCGGCAGGCTTTGCGTCGTGTTGAACTGTTGCGGCTGGGCCATTTTCTGGTCGCTGTGGATGCCCGCATAGTTGGCGCATGCCGAGAGCACCGCCACCAGGATCGCCGACAGTCCCGCTTTCATCGTGCGAGTACCGCTGGCGGATTGAGTGATCTGCGCTTTCATTTTCTGACCTGTTAGATTAATGGTGAAAAAAAGGGGGGCTCTTCCGTGCGCGCGGCGCGCTGCTCAGTGACCGCCCGCGCCCGCTGCGTTCTTCGCGCCGGCCTTGCTGGGCTTGGTGATCCAGATGAGCGGAATGACCACGATAAAGATCACCGCCGACAGCCAGAACACATCGTTCAGGCCGAGCATCGACGCCTGCGCGTTCAATTGCGTTTCGAAAAAGGCCTGCGCTTTGAATAGACTCGCGTGCAGCGTCGTCTGAATACCGGTAATCGCGTGCATATAGGCCGGGTTATTCACGCTGGTCTGCTCGGCGAGCTGCGCATGATGCTTGATCGTTCGGTCGTTCCAGACGGTGTTCATGATCGACGTGCCCGCCGCGCCGGCGAAGATCCGCGCGAAGCTCGACAGACCCGCGGCCGCCGGGATCTTCTCCGGCGGCAAGCCCGACAGGATGATTGCTGTGAGCGGCGTGAAGAACAGCGCGACTGGGATGCCCTGTAGCAGCGTCGGCAGAACGAGCGTGTAGACGTCGACGTCTGTCGTGTACCACGAGCGCATCAGAAACACTCCCGCGAAGCAGAGGAAGCCGATCGTCGCCAGCACCCGTATGTCCGATTTCGGGATGATCTTGCCCATCACCGGCGCAAGGAACACGGAGAAGATGCCGAGCGGCGCAACCACGAACCCGGCATCGACGGCCGGGTAGCCCAGGTATTCCTGAATCCACGTGGGCAGGATCACGAGGTTGGCGAAGAAGACCGCATACCCGATCGATATCGCGATGGTGCCGCCTGCGAAGTTGCGTCCCTTGAACAGACGCAGGTCGACGATCGGCTTGGCCTCGGTCAGCTCCCAGATCAGGAAAAACAGGAACGCGACCAGCACGACGATCGTGAGCGCCCAGATCACCGGCGAATTGAACCAGTCGAGATCCTTGCCCTTGTCGAGCATGATCTGCAGCGCGCCCACCCAGACGATCAGTGAGATGAGCCCGACCTTGTCGACTGGCAGCTTGCGCGACGGTGTTTCGCGCTTGCGGTAGAGCGCCCAGATCACCGTGGCGGCGAACAGGCCGATGGGCACGTTGACGTAGAAGACCCACGACCAGCTGTAGTTGTCGGTGATCCAGCCGCCCAGAGCCGGCCCGGCGATCGGCCCGACCGTTGCGGTCATCGCCCACAGCGACAGCGCGCTCGAGCTTTTATTCCGCGGAAAAGAGGAGAGCAGGAGCGCTTGCGACAGCGGCACCAGCGGCCCCGCCACCGCGCCTTGCACGATGCGGGCCACGAGCAGCAAGGGCAAGGTCGGCGCGAGACCGCACGCCGCGGACGACAGCACGAACAGCACGATCGCGACCACGAAGAGCTTGACCTGCCCGACCCGCTGCGTGAGCCAGCCGGTCAGCGGAATCGACACCGCGTTGGCCGCGGCGAATAGCGTGATGACCCACGTGCCTTCATCCACCGACACGCCCAGGTCGCCGGAGAGCGTCGGGATCGCGACGTTGGCGATCGACGAGTCCATCACCGTCATGAAGGTGGCGAGGGCCACGGCGAATGTGCCCAGTGCGAACTGCCAGCCAGTCAAAGGCGCCGGCGGGCTCGCGGTTTTTGGCGGGTTCATGTTGCGTCCTTCATGTTGCGTCCTTCACGTTGGTCAATTAAGAGGCTTGATGGCCGGCTGTAATCAAACCGTCGCCATGTATCTGACATGTCAAATATTTGGCGAAAAAAAATGGCTCATTTAAAAACGCCACGAAAACTCTCCCGTGGCGTTTTTTCTGACCGGCAACGCGTACGCCTACAAAGCACGCATCGCCACGATCAGCAGCAGCAACCCGCAGGGCGGACCCCTACCGATCCATCCTTACGCAGCAGCGATCGCTTCGCGTGCGCCAGCGAGCGCTGCGCTAGCCGCGTCCGGACCCATGGCCACGCCTTCGGCGTAGATGAAGTTCACCTCCGTCATGCCAAGGGAGCCGAGGAAGATCTGCAGATACGGCGTCAGGCTGTCGTTCGGAGTGCCGAGATACTTGCCGCCGCGTGCCGTAACGACGAAGACCTTCTTGCCCTTCACGAGACCTTCCGCACCGTCGGCCGTGTAGCGGAACGTGATGCCGGCGCGCGAGATAAAGTCGAAGTAGGTCTTCAGTTGCGACGACACGCCGTAGTTGTACATCGGTGCGCCGATCACAACGATGTCGGCCGCTTGCAGTTCGGCGATCAGCGCCTCGCTACGAGCAGAGATAGCAGCTTGTTCCGGGGTCCGCTGGTCAGCCGGCGTGAAGAACGCGCCGAGGATCGAATCGTCGAGGTGGGGCAGCGGCTCAGCTTGCAGATTACGGACGACGACTTGCGCGCCCGGATTCGTTTGTTGCAGCTTCTCGGTCAGCTCATTGACGAGCAGGGTCGAGGTGGCGCCTTGCGAGCGGGCGGCCGAGTTGATTTGCAGGATCGTGGTCATGATAGGTCCGATATTCGGTTAAAAAAATGGCTCATTTATCGTGAGCGGTCGATAGTGTTCTACGCAAGCCGCGCGCGATCGTGTGGTGAGGAGAAAGCTAGCACTGGACCCAGCGACACGATGCCCGTTGGGTTCATTCCTCGAGGGCTCTCGTAATCGTTTCGCTTGATATGTTCGAAACGCAACGTTCCTGCCACGCCGGAGAACTGAAAGGTTACCCATGTCCGGCGTGTTCCGGTAGAGCCGTGTCAAGCGAATCTGTGTCGCCGAATTGGCAACGCCACTGGCAGGTTAAGTCTTCAACCCAGTCGATACGGCGGCCGCGCGTCAGTCATGGCCGGGAGCTTACGGTCGGCAGTGAGCGCCGAAATGTTCGATCAGCATCTCGATGAGCACGCGCAACTTGCGGGGTGGATGCGCGCCGGGCGGGCGGACAACGTAAATTCCGGCCTCTGGAACGGGAAATCGACGCATGATCGGAACGAGCGAGCCAGAGGCCACATGATCGTCCGTCAGAAAATCGGGAAGTGACGTAATACCTAGTCCGGCGACCGCAGCAGCGACAAGAGCCTGACCGTTATTAGCGGTGAATCGCCCGCGCGGATTGACAGTGATAACCCTGCCGTCGTCAATGAACCTCCATGTCTCGCCATTTTGGAAGAGCGCTTCATGGCTCATGATCTCGTCTGGAGTTCGGGGTTCCCCATGTGTTCGAATATATGTTGGACTGGCCACCAGCTTGCCGAATATGGGACCGATACGACGTGCGATCAGATTGGAATCCGCGAGGTGGCCTATGCGGATGGCTGCGTCGAATCCCTCGTTTACAACGTCGACGAAATGATCGCTGAAGGAGGTGTGAAGTTGAAGAAGTGGATGTCGTTTTGCCAGGTCGGCGAGTAGTGGTGCGAGGTGGGTTGCGCCGAACGATACGGGCGCCGCAATCCTAAGGCGTCCGCGCAGCTCGCCAGCCGGAAGGATTGTTTCTCGTGCCAGATCCAATTCGGCGCAGATGCGTGCTGCGTATTCACGAAAAGTAGCTCCGGCTTCCGTCAGCGTTGCCCCTCGTGTGGTACGCGACACGAGTTGAACGGACAAGTCGCTCTCCAGCCGCGCGAGTCTGCGACTGACGACTGATTTCGACAGACCTAATCGCCGCGCTGCGGGTGTAACGCCGCCTGCGTCGGCCACCTCAACGAACGTTTTCAGATCTTCAATGTCAAGCATTCTCGTTCTCGTGTTTTTGCTCAAGCGGCCTCGCGTGACGGGCGCCGATCTACCTCCGCGGTAAAGGCGCCGACGTCTTCGAGCTGAGTATATCGTCGTCTGACATACGTGAGCGAACGATACTGAGGGCTCATAGGAGACGTGTTTGCAAACGAGGGGAGTCGATATACGGCTCTTCGACATCGGCCGTTAGATAGTTGACACTCTCGCGAGAACAAAACTATTGAGGAATCCGCTTGTTGCATCCGTCGGCGTCGCGTGGGGCGTTCAACCTGAACATCGAAACGGACGCTGTCAGATCATTCGCCTGCGACTCAAGCGAGCTGGCCGCTGCCGCCGCCTGTTCGACCAGTGCCGCGTTCTGCTGCGTGACTTCGTCCATCTGCGTGACGGCCTGATTGACCTGGCCGATGCCTTTGCTCTGCTCCTGCGATGCGGCGGTGATTTCAGCCATGATGTCAGTCACGCGGCGAATCTCGCGAGTGATTTCGCGCATCTTCGTGCCGGCTTCCTCCACATGGCTGGCGCCTGCCCGGACCCGATCCACCGAATCGTGGATCAGCTCCGTGATTTCCTTGGACGCCGCCGAGGAGCGCTGCGCCAGCGAACGTACTTCCGAGGCGACCACCGCGAACCCCCGCCCCTGCTCGCCCGCACGCGCGGCTTCGACGGCCGCATTCAGCGCGAGGATATTGGTCTGGAAGGCGATCCCCTCGATGATGCCGACAATGTCGGCAATCTTGTCCGAACTGGCGTTGATGCCGTCCATGGTTTCCACCACGCGCGACACCGCGGCGCCGCCCTGCTCGGCCACCAGCGCGGCCTGCGCAGCAAGCTGGTTGGCCTGACTAGCATTGTCGGCATTATGGCTAACGGTAGAAGTCAGTTGCTCCATGCTCGCCGCCGTTTCCTCAAGCGAGGCGGCCTGCTCTTCGGTGCGCTGCGACAGATCCTGGTTGCCCGCGGCAATCTGATGTGTGGCGGTGGCAATCGAGTCGGCGGAAGTCTTGATCGTGCCTATCGTTTGCGTGAGCTGCTCCTGCATGCGCTTCATCGAAAACAGCAGGCTCGAGCGATCGTCCGGCGCCGTCTTCACGACCGCAGTCAGATCGTTGTTGGCAATCTGGTTGGCAATTTCGGCGGCATAGGACGGCTCACCGCCCAGTGAGCGGAAGATGCCGCGGTTGAGCAGTACCACGACAGCCGACAGGGCCGCGGCCAGTATCACCAGGATCCCGAGGCTCTGGTACAGCGTCGAGCGGAATGCCGTATCGAGGTCGTCGACGTAGAGCCCCGTCTGGACAATCCAGTCCCACGGCTGATAGGCCATGCTGTAGGAAATTTTCGGAGAGGGTTCGGTCGCCCCTAGTTTCGGAAACGCGTAGGCGCTGAAGCCCCTGCCGTCATGTTTGACGGAGGCGACCATTTCCCTGTACATGTAGACGCCGTTCGGATCGTGGTACTCGCTGACGTTCTTGCCAACCAACTCCGGGTGGTTCGACATCAGGACCGTCGGCTGCGAATTGATGATCAGGAAATAGCCGTCCTCGCCGTACCGCATGTTGCGGATGGCAGCCATGGCCCGCTTCTGGGCTTCCGCTACGGGCATGGTGCCGGTGGCCGCCTGGTCGGCAAAGGTCTTGACGACGCTCAGGGCGCTCTGCGACACGTGTATCAGGTCCGCCTTGCGCTCGGCCAGCCGCATTGCTCGGATCTGGAAAGCGTTGTAGATAGAGATTCCAGCGAGACATAGCAGGCTCAGGATCAATGGCAACCAGAGCTTCTGGACAAAGGACAGCTTCATAGATTTGCGAGCCTTTCAGATTGATGGTAACGCACTGGCAAAACTGCCCTGTTGAAGCCTCATAGAAGGGGAACTGCGGCAGCAGAGGTTGCGCAACAGCGATCTCGCCGAGGATCAGTTCGAGCACGGGTCGCTCACGGGTACTGTATCCACTGGCCCGGCGGATGCCCGCCGCGGTCACCATCAGTTCGCGCAGCAGCCCGCTCACGAGAATCACCGTGCTTCCAGTGGCGAATCCTGATGGACGTTTCACGATCGGCATTGATGGCTTCGAGTGCAGTGAGATTGGCGCCCCTTTGTCGATGGGCACCGTATCAGGAACATCGATCTGCACGACTTGCTCGCCTGTATCCGGCGGCTGCCATCGGCCGACATGCTTACTCCTAGGACGGCCTGACGCGACGTCGCCGCAGCGATGTCAAATGCCCGGCCATCGCCGTGGCCGCCGCGGCGCTGTCTCCCGCCTCAATGGCGTCGAGTATCGCCTGGTGTTCGGTTTGGGTGTGAGGCAAATCACCCGGCACAAGCACGCGCAGTTTCCACAGTCTTCCTGAGCGCTCATGCAACGAACGCATGATTTCGGATAAGGCAGCGTTCCCTGCGGCCTCGGCAATCATGTTGTGAAACGCCCGATCGATCTGCGCGAAGCGTTCGCGGTCATCCTCGCGGTTCAAGCCGGCGCATGTCTCCAGCAAAGCCTTCATGGCTTGCAATTGCGCGTCGGTTCTTCTTTGCGCCGCCAAGCCCGCGACATTCGCCTCGACAGCCCATCGAGCTTCTAGAATATCCAGGATCTCATCCATCGACTCGCGACGAATCTGCAGCCCCTTGCGTGGGATCACGTCGACCAGCCCCTCAAGCTTGAGTCGCTGTACGGCATGATGGACCGGCGATCGGCTGGATCCTATCAGGTCGCAGATGGCCTGTTCGTTGAAAAACTGCCCCGGACCGAACTCCAACGACAGGATGCGTCGCTTGATTTCGACGTAGGCCTGCTCTGCCAGCGACAGCACCGGCTGGTTCCTGTCCTGGTCGACCACATGCGCTTCGTTTGTATCGGTGACCAACCCCATCGACGGGGTCTTCTCCCTAAGCATCTTCATTTGATTTTCCAATCCAGAGCCCGGCGGCGTCGTGTGATGCTGAATCGCTTCCGCACTTGTGCCGCGAGGACGCAATCAGCGCGCAAAGCATGGCGAATCGCGCAGCCCGCCAAACATCCCATGCGAGACATGCGACTCCCAGCGGGCCTGCCCGCCTGCGCAGTTGCGCGCATTCTAACGCAGCACCATACGCCGCAATTTTCAGGAGCCGGCGCTGCAGGCACCGCTCGAGCAGGTTGCCTAGCTCGACGTGCTTCAGATTCCACATGAATATTTTTCCAATTGCCAAGCTGTGAAATATCATGCAACATGTCACTGTGAAATATCACGCAACATGTTACTAATTATATTACCAACAGCAGCAAGACGCAATGGTGCTACACATCGTTGATACACCGATACCGACCAAGGCGGCGATGGCAGGTCAGGCGCATGCAGGTCGTTTGCTGGTTTTTTTTCGGGAGTCTGATAATGGCAATTGAAAGCAAAAGGCGACAAACGCTGAAGGCGCTCGTCGCGGGGTATGCGGGGATCGCCGGCGGCATGTGGGGCACGTCGAGCGCGTCAGCGCAAGACAAGGCGGCTGTCGATGTCACATTCACGCTCGACTTCACGACGCTCGGGCGTCATGCGCCGTGGTACGTCGCGCTCGGCAAGGGATATTTCAAAGACGCCGGGCTGAACGTAAAGATCATCCCCGGACAAGGCACGGCGCAGGCGATTCAGGCCCTCGAATCGGACATTGCCCAGTTTGCGTTTTCGGACGTGGTTTCGTTGACGTTGGCTCGCGCACGCGGTGCGAGCACGGCCAGGTTCCTCGCGATGAACTATCAAAGCGCACCCTACGCCATCTTCTCCCTCGTTCAAGGTGCGAACGTCACCACGCCGGCGAAACTGACAGGGCTTGAAGTCGCGACTGGCGCGGGCAGTTTTACGCCCAAGGTCGTCCAGGGTTTCATGAAGCAACAGCGACTGGACCCGGCGTCGATCAAATTCGTCAATGTCGACGCTGCCGCACGCGTTGGCATGCTGCTGACCGGGAAGGTGCAGTCCATCGAGAATTTCATTTTCGCGCAAGTGGGTTTGGAACGAGCGGTGCCTCCCGGGCAGTTGGCAACCTTGCTGCTTGCTGACCATGGGCTGGAGTTTTACGCCAACGGGATCCTGGCGAAGGACGCGTTTCTCAAGGCCAGCCCTGACGTGGCGCGCGCTTTCGTCAAGGCGTCCTTGCAAGGATGGCGGGACACGATAGCCGACCCGGAGGGCGCGGCAACGCTATTGGCCCGCTATGTGCAGGGGCTCAATCGAGACGTTGTCGTCGGGGAAATCAAGTTGCTTTCCGCGCTCGCACAAAACGCCTCGACCCGGCAGCACGGGCTGGGTTGGATCGATGCCGGGCGTATGAAGACAAGCCTGGATTTTATCGCCCAGAACATTGGAATCACTGGAACTGCCCCCGCGTCGTCCGATCTCTACTCGCTCGATTTCCTACCTCGGGTGCCGGCATGAACGCGCTCGACGACGCCATCTCGTCTCACGCGCAGACAGGCGACGAGAGAGCCGCATCTCGTCCGTTCGGGGAAGTCACGAATGTCCGCAAGGTATATCCGCCACGCGGAAAGTCCCAGGAGATGGTCGCGCTTGACAGTGTGAGTTGCGCATTCGGAGAAGGCGAACTGGTCTCGCTGCTCGGCCCGAGCGGTTGTGGCAAAACCACATTGCTGCGGGTCGTGGCCGGACTCGTCAAGCCGAGTGAGGGCTCCGTCTTTGTGCAGGGTCGCCCCATTACAGAACCGCAGCGGGACTTTGGCTTTGTGTTCCAGACCGCGAATCTGATGCCGTGGCGAAACGTTATGGATAACGTGCTATTTCCCATGGAAATCCTGAAGCAGTGCGACGCCGCGGCGCGCAGGCGCGCGCAGGAACTTCTCGACGTAGTGGGCCTGTCCGCGTTCGCGCAGTCTCGTCCGCATCAGCTCTCGGGGGGGATGCAGCAGCGCGTCGCTCTGTGCCGGGCGTTGATCCATCAACCCAAGCTGTTGTTGATGGACGAGCCATTCGGCGCGCTGGACGACTTCACGCGTATGGAAATGCATGATTTGTTGCTTAACGTCCGAGTCATGACCAAAGCCGCCGTTATGTTTGTCACGCACAGCGTTTCCGAAGCCGTCTATTTGTCAGACCAAGTCCTGGTATTCAGCAAGCGCCCTGCGCGTATTGCAGAACGTATTAATGTCGATCTGCCTTATCCGCGGCAACAGGCAATGCGCTTTACGCCGGCATTTACCGAGTATGAGCGCCGTGCAAGCGCCGCATTGGGAGTCGTCAAATGACGAAAATGAATTGGAAGTCTGTGGCTTACCCGGCGCTCGGTGTCGTGCTTTTTCTTGCGCTCTGGCAAATGTATGTCGTGTTGTTCAAGGTCCCGCTGGCGATGCTGCCCACGCCGCTGCAGATCGCGCACTCATTTGTGGATGACCGGGTGGCGCTATTTTCGCAGGCATGGGTGACGCTGCTGGAGTGCGTATACGGTTTCGTTCTCGCATTTGTGGTCGGCGTGCCCATTGCCTTCATCATCGCGAGCTCCCCAGGCCTGAACCGAACTTTCTACCCGCTGTTGATCGCCATGCAGTCCGTGCCCAAGGTTGCACTTGCCCCGATTGTCCTGGTCTGGCTGGGCACCGGTATGGAATCGAAACTCGCGTTGGTGTGGCTCGTCGCGTTCTTTCCGATCGTGGTCGATACCGCAGCGGGTTTGAGAACGACGCCCGTCAATTTGCTCGAACTGGCCACATCGCTCAGGGCATCGCGATTGCAGGTGTTTACGAAGATTCAAATACCCGCTGCGCTGCCGCATATCGTTTCCGGCGCCAAGATCGCCGTGACGCTGGCGGTCATCGGCGCGGTCATTGGCGAGTTTGTCGGCAGTAACGAGGGCCTCGGCAATTTGCTGTTGGTGGCCAACTCACAGATCAATACTCCGCTTTCCTTTGCGGCGCTGATTTTACTCGCGGTGCTTGGGCTGGGCCTGTATGGGGCAGTCGCGCTTGCGGAACACGCGTTAACGCCGTGGCTGCCACACACCGTTGAACACGAATGATGAGCACTTCAATCACCCGGAGCCTGCAGAAATGACGTCCACCAATCCAAACACCATTTTGACATCGGCGGGCGCGCCCGACCTGTCAGAAATCCTGCTGCAAAGCGCCGACATGCCGTGGCGAGAGAAGTCGCTCAAAGGCGTGTGGGAAAAAATGTTCTGGCGCGATGAGGCGACAGGCGCGTCCATCGCCCTCATCAAGTTCGAGAAGGATGTCGGCATTCCTGCGCCGCATTCGCATGCATCAAATCAGTTCATGTTTTGCTTGCAGGGCAAGTATGAATACACGTCGACCGGAGTCGTGCTGCTGCCGGGGAGTTTCTATTGCAACCCCAAAGGCAACGTGCACGGCCCGACCGTGGCGCACGAGGAGACCGTTGTCGTGGAGATCTACGACGGTCCGCATTACCCTCAGAAACCCTCCTGGTACACGGATGAGCGCGATGCCCATTGATGCCGCAAACACGACGCTGCAGCCGCAGGCTCTTACGCGTTTCATTGGCGATCTGTTCGAGGCGGCGGGCTTCTCCCCCCGCGCGTCCAGCGTAGTCGCCGAGGCACTTGTGGACGCCGATCTGAGTGGAATACCGTCTCACGGCGTGATGCTGGTGCCGATGTACCTCGAGCGAGTGCGCGCCGGATCGGTGTCACGAAGGGAAGTGGCGCGGGTTGTCAGCGATGAGGAAACGTCGATTGTGCTCGATGCGGAAAACGCACTGGGACAGTTGACTGCAGCACAGGCCGCGAGCCTTGCCTCGGAACGGGCGGAAGTACATGGAGTGGCGGCAGTCGCCGTGCGAAACGCTTTCCACTTCGGTACCGCCGGACGCTGGGCGCAACAAATGGCCCACGCTGGCTGCATCGGTATCGCGATGTCGAACACGCGACCGCTGATGCCGGCGCCCGGCGGTGCGCAACGCGTTGTCGGCAACAACCCGATGGCGATCGCCATGCCATCCAGCGACGGTATTCCCATTCTGCTGGATATGGCAATGAGTGCGAGCGCCATGGGCAAGATTCGGCTCGCGCAAGGCGCCGGGCGTGAGATCCCCACTGGGTGGGCCACCGACGCCGAGGGGGTTCCGACGACGGATCCAGCGGCGGCTATCGCTGGCATGCTGCTCCCGGCCGGCGGGCCCAAAGGCTTCGGCCTGGCGTTCATGATCGATCTGCTTTGCGGTGGCCTCTCGGGCGGTGCGGTCGGCGATGCGGTGCGGCCTCTCTATGGGGACGCCGCAACGCCATACGGGTGCGCGCACTTTTTTCTCGCGCTCGACCCACAGCGATTCTTGCCGGGGAAATTGTTCGCCGGGATCAGCACCACGTTCGCAGACAAAGTCAGGCAGTCCACGAAAGCTGCGGGCACCGAACGCATCTATAGCCCAGGCGAACTCTCGTGGCAGATCGCCGAGAACCATCGCATGCATTGCCCAGTCGCCACGGATGTCGCCGCGCAGTTGTGCGCGTTGGGACGGGCCTCGAGCGTAGTCATCCCCGAGGCATGGCAACAACTTTAACCTTTACGGAGTTTCAAGATGGCAAAGACACAAGTCAGTACCGACGCATTGCGCACCCCGAACGGCCACTTCTCTCAGGCGACCACCATCGAGGCGCAGGGCAAGCTCGTATTCGTATCCGGGATGACCGCTCGTCATCCCGATGGCAGCATCACGGGCGTCGGCGATATCGAGGCGCAAACGCGTCAGGTTTGCGAAAACATCAAGAGCGCTGTCACGGCTGCCGGCGGGACGTTGGCGGACGTCTGTCGCGTTGATGTCTATGTGCGCAACATCGAGCATTTCGACATCATCCACAAGGTGCGTCGCGAGTACTTCCATGCGCCTTTGCCGGCGTCGACCATGGTGGAGGTCGCCAAGATGGTGTCCCCCGAGTACCTGATCGAGATCAACGCGATTGCCGTTATCCCCCAAGCCTGATTCACCGAATTCTCATAGAGCGAAATTTATGTCATTTGCCACCGTTGCATATCAGAACGTGGTCCACATCGCCGTCAAGCGAGGGGACCGGCTTGCGCTGTTGCCGGAATCGATGGGCGACATGGTCGACCTCATCGCCGGCGGCGCCGATGCGCTTGCCCAAGCGCGTCGGATCGCTCAAGCGCCGGACACGCCAACCGTCGCGTTGAGTGAAGTACGGCTATTGCCGCCGATCACCAGATTCCGCCGCGATGTCTTATGCACCGGCTGGAACTATTGGGACCACTTCGAGGAGGGCCGGGGAAAGCGCGAAGGCCAGGACGTCCCCAAGCCTACCGCACCCACGTTCTTCACCAAAGGCCCCGATACCGTTATCGGTCCGAATGACGACATTGCTTACGACGCGTCGTTGTCGGCGAAGTGGGACTACGAAGCCGAGTTGGTGGTGATCATCGGACGAGAGGGGCGCAGCATTCCCGAAGAACGCGCGATGGACTACGTGTGGGGATATTGCCTGGCCAATGATATTTCGCAGCGTGACTTGCAGCGCCGTCACGGTGGGCAATGGCTCAAGGGCAAGAGCATCGATGCAACCATGCCGCTCGGTCCATGGATCGTGCCTGCTGATGAGATCGACCCCACGCAGGTTCGGCTCCAATGCATCGTCAACGGCACGACGCTGCAGTCGGCGACCGTGGCGCAAATGGCATTCCCGATCCCGGAGTTGATCGCTGAACTCTCTTTCGGCATGACGTTGCGTCCCGGCGACGTGTTGCTGACCGGCACGCCCAGCGGAATAGGCAATGCGCGCGAGCCACAGATCTTTTTGCATGCGGGAGATGAAGTCATCGTGCGGGGAAGCGGGCTGGGCGAGCTGCGCAACCGGCTGGTGTCGACCGACCTTCGGGGCGCCTCGGGCGTGGTCCTGACTGCCTGATCTAATGAGGACCGCATCATGAAAAAAGTAGTAGTCTTGGGTCTGAACGGGTTTGGCCTGACGGTCCCCGACCTCGAAACAGCACGCCGTTTCTACACGACTTTCGGCCTGGATGCCGATGACCGTGATGGCGCGCTGGTGCTTCGCAGTCCGGGCCGGCTCAACGATGAAATGGTATTGATACAGGGCGAGCAAAAACGCTTGCATCATTTGTCATTTGCCATCGATCCCGCCGACCTGGAAGCCTTCGTCGAGCAGGTGGAAAACGAGGGCTGTCGGGTGCAGCGCTCACCCCCTCCAGGCGCGTTGCGTACCGGGCTATGGTTTGAAGATCCGTGGGGTACATGGATACACCTACACCCTGAAATTCCCGCAGCCGCTCCGCGCGTGGCGGTGCCCCAGTACAACTTTGGCGGCGGGGCGGACCGTGTCGACGTCAACCTCTGGCAGACGCTGGACAAAGCGCGTCCTCTGCTTCGTATTGGGCATTTGTTGATTTTTACGCCGGACTGGACGCGCGCAGAGCAATTTTTTCACGACGCGCTGGGCTTGCGCACCAGCGATCGAGCGGCCAACAAGGTCGCTTTCATGGCGGCCGGTACCGGGATCATCGACCACCATTGCTTCGGCTTGATCAATGCGACGCACCGCGGTTTTCAGCACGCCAGTTTCCAGGTGCCCAGCTTCGACGACCTCGGGTATGGCGCCTGGAGAATGCGTGAGGCGGGCTATGGGGACGGGTTCGGACCGGGGCGCCACGCGATCGCGTCGAACCTGTTTCACTACGTTCGCGATCCGTGGGGAAGCTGGGTCGAGTTCTACACCGACATCGACAAAATCACGGCTGCCTGGGTCTGCCGCGACTGGAACGACTTGCCCTATACGTGGGGGCCGCGTTGGTCTCCGGAGTTCTGGGGCAAGGACATGAACGCCAACCTCGAACCTCGATAGCCATCCGCCATGAGCGAAAGCACACCCTGCACGATTGCCCTCGACGTACACGCCCACCTTGCTCCGATCCAGCCCGCACAACTGGCTGGCATCGACGGCGTGAGCTGGGTGGCCGATACGCAAAAACTCACCATTGACGGGCACACCGTCGGTATCAAGTCACTGTTTCAGCCGAACGCGCTTCTCGCGTGGATGGATACCCATCATGTCGAGCGCGCCTGGGTGTCGATTCCACCGCCGCTGTATCGTCCGCACCTCGCCGAGGCCGCAGCCCGTGATTGGGCTCGCTACGTCAACGACGGGCTCGTGACCATTTGCGGTGACCACGCCGACCGGTTGGCGCCGCTGCTCCACCTCCCCCTGGAGCATCCCGATCTGGCCGTGGAGATCGTGGAGGCCGCGTCCGCCGACGCTCGCTTCGCCGCAGCAGCGGGGGGCTATCCGGGCACGTTGTCGGATGCATCGTTAGAACCGCTCTGGCATCGGCTCGATAGTCAGGGCACTTTCGTTTTTCTGCATCCCGGTGCTTGTTGCGATGGGCGGCTTCGTCCCTTCTACCTAGAGAATCTTGCGGGCAATCCCATCGAGACGACGGTGGCCGTGTCGCATCTCGTTTTTGGTGGTGTCAGCGACCGTTACCCGCGCATCCGTTTCTGCCTGGCTCATGGCGGCGGCGCCACCGCAATGTTCGCGGGGCGGTTCGAGCGTGGCTATGCGACTGCGAGACCGGACGTGGACACGTCGTTGTCATCGCCCCGTTCGCTGCTTGGACGGTTTTATGTCGATTGCATCGTGCATGACGCGGCCGCCCTGCAATTGATTGCCGGGACATTCGGCGAGGACCGTGTGTTGTTTGGCTCCGACTGGCCGTTCCCGATGGGCATCCCCGAGCCGCATGTGCAGTTGGCCGGAACGGATGCAGCGCTGCTAAGGCGCGTGCTGCAAGTCAATGCGTTGACGCTGAGAGACGGTTCGCCCTTATCCGAAAACACCCTCCCCCGACTATGACCACATTCAACGTAGACCTTTTTGTTATTGGCGCTGGCTCAGGCGGCGTACGTGCTGCTCGCATTGCGGCGGGGCACGGTGCCACGGTAGCGATCGCAGAAGAAAGCCGAGTGGGAGGAACGTGCGTCATTCGCGGATGTGTTCCGAAGAAGATCTTCGTGTACGCGAGCCGCTTCGAGAAATCATTCAGTGACGCGGCCGGCTTCGGCTGGCATCTCGGCAACGCTGAGTTCAACTGGCCGACACTGTTACGTAACAAGAACACCGAAATCGCCCGACTGGAAGGACTCTACCGAGCGGGCCTCGCCAAGGCCGGTGTGACGTTGATCGACGCTCGTGCGGTCGTGGAAGACAATCACACCGTACGCATCGAAGGCACTGAGCACCGATACCGGGCAAAGCGTGTATTGATTGCCACGGGCGGCACGCCGAACCGCACGTTTAAGGTCCCGGGCATCGAATATGCCATCGACTCGGACGCAGTATTCGAGCTTGAAAAATTGCCGCGTAGCGTCCTGATCGTTGGGGGCGGCTACATAGCGGTCGAGTTTGCCGGGATTATGCACGGTCTGGGAGTCCAAACGGACCTGCTTCATAGGGGCGCGACACTACTGCGTGGATTCGACAGCGATGTGCAGACCGAAATCGAGCGAACCTATCGCGAACGTGGCATCGGTGTGCGACTTGGCGCAACACTGAAACGCATTGAGCGCACGGACAGCGGGTTGCGAGCTACGCTATCGGACGACACCTGCCTTGAGGTCGAGGCCGTCATCCTGGCTGCCGGTCGCCTTCCCAATACCCGGGGCGTTGGGCTCGAATCAGTGGGTGTCAAACTTGACCTCGACGGCGCGATACGCGTCGACGACACCGCACAGTCCTCGGTTCCATGGCTCTATGCTGTCGGAGATGTCACGAACAGGGTGAATCTAACGCCCGTTGCTATCCGCGAAGGGCACGTGTTCGCCGACAGATTTTTCGGGCCCCATTTCTCCGACTTCGACTACCGAAACATCCCCACCGCGATCTTCTCAACACCGGAAGTCGCAGTTGTGGGCTTGAGCGAAATTGAGGCGCGTCGACAGTGTCCAATACTCGAAATATTCCGTACCGATTTCAGACCGATGAAATCCACGATGACGGCGAGCACTGAGCGGGTTCATTTCAAACTGCTGGTCGACGCCAGCAGTGACAAGGTCCTTGGAGCCCAGGCTATAGGCGACGGTGCCGCGGAAATGATTCAGTTGATCGCAGTCGCAATGACTGCCGGTGTTACCAAGAGGGATTTCGATCGGACGGTCGCGCTTCACCCGACAATGGCCGAAGAATGGACAACAATGCGAGTCAGCGAGAAGTGACTGGACGAATGTGGGTTCTGTCTAGGGCGCTTAAGGATTCCAACTATTGAGCTGGCTGTACACTTAAGGTGGACCGTAAGAAATCAACAAATGCGCGCACCTTTGCAGATAGATGGCGGTTCTGCGGATACAAAATTGAGAATGGCCGGGAGCGCCCGGCATGATCGTGAAGGACTTCCACAAGGTCTCCACGCTTCACGGCATCGGCGGCCGCGAAATTGTAGGTCTGGTATAGGCCGCCCCCAGCATTGACCCACGCGACGCAACCAAGCGCGTCGTTGAGTACTCGCATTCGGCTCTGAATCGGATAATCGATCTCTTCCCCTTTCTCGCCCTTGAACAACCAGGTCATCGGGCGCCCGGTATTCGGTGACACGTACTGAATGCAATCGTGAGCCTCAAGGTCATCGAGAGAACGTGGCGTGCCCTTTTTCATCAGGTATTCCGGCGTAGCGAAGACGCCCAAAAACGCGTCCTCGAGCTTGTATGCAACCAGCCGCGAGTCGCGCTGAATGCCTAATCGTATTGCAACATCGAATCCCTCTTCAACAAAATCGATAATCCGGTCCGAGATGCTTAGCTCCATTTCGATCTGTGGGTATGCCTCGGTGAATTTGGGCATAAGGGGCAGCAAGCGATGCGTTCCGTAGGCTGTACTCACGCTGATACGCAGCAGCCCACTGGGCACAGTCTGCGCGCCGGTGATAGCGCGTTCGGCCTCGGTGATCTGGTCCAGAGCTAACTGACACTCCTTCCAAAAAAGCTCCCCTTCGTTTGTGACCTTGACGCTTCGAGTTGTTCGAGAAAACAGGCGCACCCCCAGACGCTGTTCGAGCCTGCTGATCGATCTGCTAACCGCCGCGGGCGTGACGCCGAAGAATTCTGCTGTCGCTGTGAAGCTGCCCAACTCTGCTGCTTTGCAAAATTGCTCGATGCTTCCGAGCTGAATAGAGCCAACCGCCGCCATAGCTTGTTCCAAAATGTAATAAATGAAATGATTTTATCCCCATTTATCGTCAACAAACAAGCTAATACACTGCAGTCATTGCTTGAGCAAAAGACCCATTTCAAGCTAACCGGCGCGCTTCGCTGAGGCTCGCCACACGACTCGCTCCGACTAAAGGAACTACCACCATGACAACCAAACTCCGCCTCTTCACCTCACCTTCGGCATTCCCGAACCCGCAGCGCCTACGCCTGTTTCTCCACGAGAAAGGTATTGCCGATCAGTTCGAGGAGCGCGTCTACGACATGACGCCGGTCGGTGAGCAACGGCAATGGCCGCATCTGAAAATGAACCCGTGGGGCGAGACGCCTACCCTTGAACTGGCCGACGGCAGCTTTATTTCCGAGGCCGCCGCCATCGTCCGGTATATCGACCAGTCCTACCCCGGGCGCAAGATCATGGGCGAGACCGCGCTGCAGCAGGGTCTCGACAACATGTGGGATAACCGCATTTGGGTGCATATCCTCTACCGAATCGTCACGGCGTTTCATGTCCTGCATCAAGGGCTCGGACCGAAGCTTGAACTGACCACCAATCACGCCTGGGGCGAGCATAGCCGCAAGGAGGCGCTGGCGCATGCGGCTCTGGTCAACCAGCATCTGGCGGACGGACGCGACTGGATACTCGGCGGGGACGAGCCCACCTTCTCGGACATCACGCTGGCAACCGCGATCGCCTTTTCCAAGTTTCCGATCAACGCAACCCCGCTGGACGAGCGTTTCGAGCATCTGGATGCGTTCTGGCGGCGTTGGCAGCTTCGGCCTACCTTCCAGGCTGCCTATGCCGACCGCAACAGCGGCGTGCCGGAGTTGGATAGTCCTCAGGGAAAATGATGCGAGCGGCCGGTCTTCATAAATGGCTCTCCGTTACCGCTATTGATTCGGCCCTGAAACAGTTTCAAGCGGCATACTTGACGAATGGGTCTTGGAAAAAGGTTTTTACACGCTCTGGTTTGTTGGC
>Ga0302220_10000720_pt1 | contig 27181 bp, 32 predicted proteins | sample II_Palsa_E1_3_FD_194572 | JGI IMG/M metagenome (GOLD analysis project Ga0302220, IMG submission 194572) | Peat permafrost microbial communities from Stordalen Mire near Abisko, Sweden - II_Palsa_E1_3 | ecosystem: Environmental > Terrestrial > Soil > Palsa > Peat permafrost | place: Sweden...
AACGGAGATATTTTTCATGCCGCGCTCGACGATGCTGACATAAGTGCCATGCACTCCGGCTAGCTCTGCCAACTGTTCTTGGGTGAATTCTCTTTCCAATCTGACGCGCTTCAGGTTAGCGGCGAGCAGATCGAGAGCTTCACTTTTTTCGGTGGGGTTGGCCATGCGGAAGTTTTTCCGATTTGGCCACCCCTTTCCATAGCTCTATCGTATCAATTTATCTGTAATATTTCCTTTAAACTTATACTAAAAAGTAAGTTAACTTGCATTTATCTGGATCGGTAGATATTTTGGATTGGATTTTGGCTTTTGAAACCACGGTCAACTCCGTTACACCCAATTAAGCATGTCTAAAGCGGCCAAATAAAAATGATATCGAGACGCAATAGCGCAGTTCGCATAATCGCCCTTAAAGCAAATGGGCAATCAAGAGTAAGCGGTGTTTCGAGTGGCTTCGGCATTGCGACGGGAGTCTGCACGATGGCGATACTCCTCGCTTTTGGCTCAATCGCGGCCGGATGCAGTGACAACTCGAAACCCGGCCTAGCCCAGGTTAAAGAACTGGTCGCTGAACGGTTCGGGCAGTGTCCCCAGTGGTCGATCAGCAATGTGCAGCGGATCGACGGCGCGCCGAACCCAGACGGGTACGAGGTCACCTATGCTTTCGTAATGGAGTTTAAGAGCGGTGCGAACGCTCCAGATAGAGTGGAAGGCAATCCCGGGTGCAATCTCAGTGCCACGCAAGCTGCCTTCGTTAAGAATCGTCCGTTGCTAGTGGACCTGCATATGTTCACCGAAGCGCAGCACGGCGGGACTCAAGGCCTCGTGCCATTTCATACGCGCTTTGCCGCTAGTGGCGACACTGAATTTGTTAAGTCCGAACAGGGCTGGCACGGTCGGGATGATCCTGACACAAGAGACGTCACCTTCACGCCAATAGAAGCATCGCTTGTTGATCCAACAAATTCTAACGGTCCGAGCCAAAGCACCGCCGCAACATCGCCAGCACCAGAAGTAGATGCGCCGCCGGCGCCTCCAGCAAACGATCAAGATAACAACGTGGGCTTTCGACAACGGATTACCCACTGGTTATCGTCATTGATCGGCGTTTCCCATTCCGTGCCACCGGACAACACGACGCCTGCCCCGGCACCCGCGCCGACGGCTGTTGCCGCCGGTCCGGCAGATACTTCGCCATCGTTGGCGAGTCCCCCCGTTGCACCTCCCGCGGTCGCACCGGAAGCTGCCGCATCGCAACCCGCTGCGTCGGTGCAAGCCACGGCTTCCCCTGCTGCAGATGCGAGTGCGGTATCAGTCGCCTCGGCTCCAATCGCTGTGAGCCAACCCCGGACCGCTGACCAAACTGTCAAACCCGATCCAGACAAAGTGGCACTCGAAGCCCAGGTTCGAGCGGCGAAGTTGCAAGTTCTAGTCGCGAACGGACAGGACCAACTCGATACGGGCCATCTTGAGAGTGCCATCGCGACGGCCCAAGCCGTGCTGTTACTCGACCCCGACAATGTCGCGGCTCAACAGCTACGCGATGCCGCCCGCAGTAGCCTTCAAAAGCGGGCACAGGCGGCCCCGGCCAAGCCGCAGCCTCACGTCGTGGTGACTCGCGCACCCGAGCCCGTGGTACCCGCTGTCGTCGCCGTACGTACTGCCGCCGATTTCGACGGTAACTGGCGTGGCAGTTTCTCGTGCGGCGATTACGTTGGCCTGGGTACCGTGCCGCACCCAGCCGGCTTCACTCAACGGGCTTCGATGACCATCCGCCAAGGCCACGTCACCCTCCTGCGTAGCGGCGGCGGTGCCAACGCATTCGACGAAGAGCTGCAGGGCGATATTCAGCCGGACTTATCGTTACGGCTGAACGGCGAAGGACATTACACCGACACCTCCCAAAAGCCGTGGACGGCCGTCTATACCGGCCGATTCAGTTCGGCCGCCAATCAACCCGCGACGCTGAAGCTAAATGGCGAGATCTTGACATGGCGCGGAGACCTCTCTCGGCCGTGCGAAGTGACTTTGTCACGGTAACGATGCTCCGGCCTTCGAACGTTGAGTCTGTAATTTTTGGGGAGTGTGAGATGGATCGACCGAACCGACCGATGTACCGCGGCAAAAGAGTCCCAGTGCGGCCACCGGAGCCTGTCGCAGGGCAATTCCAGAGTCGCAGGACATGGGTATGGTGGGTTTTCTTCATGCCCGGAACGGTCCTGACGTGGATTGAGTACTTCTTTCCCTCGCGAGGACAGGTTTGGGCCAGCGGGCGGCGATATCGCAATCCGATCATTCAGGTGGGATACACCCTGGCACTGTATGCCGCGATCGTCTTTCTTATCGTCCTGGCCATCTTTGGCCACCATCAAGGGAGATAAGGTTCGCGATGCCGGCCCCTGACTATTACGAAACGCTTCAAATCAGACCTGACGCAGGTCTTGGCGTGATTAAAGCCGCATATAAAGCGTTGGCGCAAGCCATGCATCCCGACCGAAACGATTCCCCCTCAGCCGGTGACGAAATGGCCAGAATCAACGCGGCCTATGCCGTCCTTTCGGATGAGACGAAACGTGCGCGGTACGACCGGCTTCGCGCTGAGGCCGATGATGGCAGTTTTGACGAGAACGAGGTCGACGCCGAAGACGACGCATATGAGGATCTCGGCTTCGATTGGACCGAAGAGGATTCGCCTCGCGTGTCCGCGCTTGTCACCATACTAGAAGCGGTCCCGATTCCCGAGGCATCACCACCTGACTGGAGTGCGTGCGTCGTCACCCCCACGCCACTGCCGCCAGAAGTCGAGCAAGCACGACGTAAATTCCGCCCCAAGAAGATTGCAGTGTTATCGGCGGCAACAGTTGTTCTCCTATTGACCTGGTTGTTCTCACTGGAAGGCGCGGTGGCCGTTGCCGTTGCCATGTTGTTCTTTGCGATGTGGCGCCCGTATCTGACGGCGGAAAGGAATGCTAGGCAGCGGGCCGCGAGTCAAGCAGTCGGCGAGCACGAAGCGGCTCTCGCGGATTGGGATCGAAAAGTGTCGAACCGTGCTTTATATGAATTACAGGAGGTCACACACTCTGAAGTCACAGCGTATGAAGTCGAGATATGCCAACAACGGGAATACCTGAAGACGTTGTTCGATGCGGAAGCTGAGGCGCAAATCGAAACGTATCTCAAGAGTTGCACGATTGCAGATTGCTCGGTGTCGGGGCTTGGACCGAAGCGAAAGCAGACTTTGATCGACTACGGAATCGACTCGGCGTATGAACTCGATCGCTATCAGCTGGAGCGCATCCCCGGGTTCGGCGCAGGCCTTGTCTCCGCGCTCCTGAGCTGGAAGCGAACCTGCAACGAGTCCTTTGAGGCGACTTCGCTGAGTGCTGATGCGACCGCAGAGCTGCGGGAGTTGTATGAGTGGGCGAAAGAACACGAGGCCTGGATGGTCTCTACGCTGCAACAAGCCGGCATTCAAGCCTATTCGCTGGTGTCCGATACGGAGGCGGCCCGAGCTGAGTTTCTTCCGCAGTTCGAGAAGATTGCGATGGCCCGGGCACAGGCGATTGCGGATCTCATACCTCTACATAAACGTTAATCGTATGGAGCGCGGCCGCAGTCTGATATATCGATCTGCTAGGAAATTAGAATAATGAAAAACGTCCTCAGTTCAACTCTGTTGACGGTTCTCCTATCGTCCATGTCGTACGTAGCGCAAGGCGCGCCGGACGAGGATGTCCTTGGCAAAAGCGACCACTATCCCTATCCGCGCAATAGCAGCTCATACTCTGTGGAGGACGAGTATAAGGTCGGAGAATTCAGTCATATAGATAAGATCTTCGAGACGAGAACAATAAAACACGGACCCGAAATATACCCGCTACCATCGGCTCCAAATCCGCCGACGTTTACCTACAAGTATCAGGGAAAGACGTACACACTGGACGACTTCCTTGATCGGCAGCGCGTCACGGGTCTGTTGATCATTAAAGACGGAACAATCGTCGTAGAACGCTACCAATACGAGCGGCAGCCGGAAATGCGCATGACGTCGAATTCGATGGCTAAATCGATCACGTCGATGCTCGTTGGCATCGCTTTGCAAGACGGAAAAATACGATCACTCGACGACACCGTTGAACAGTACGTGCCAAAGCTGCACAGTGGCCCGTACGGAAACGTCACGATCAGAAACCTGCTGCGAATGGCATCCGGAGTGAAGTGGTCTCAGGTTTACTCGCCGGGCTCAGACAACTACCGGCTCAATAACGAAACGATGTTTCAGAAGGCACGTGGGGGCGTATCTGCCATATCCTGGGTGCAGGGTACAGTCGCGCCTCAGGGCACGCGTTTCAATTATTCGGCAGGGGACTCCTATGTCCTCGGGCTAGTGCTGCAGGCGGCTATTGGAACGCCTCTCGCCGACTATATGAGCGACAAGCTTTGGGCGCCTATGGGTGCGGAGGACGATGCTTCATGGGTTGTCGATTGGTCGGGAATGGAGCCTGGCAACTGTTGCTTTAGCGCCCGACTTAGGGACTATGGCCGACTGGGGGTTCTATTGGCGAACGATGGCGAAATGAACGGCAAACAGATCGTTGACCGAGGGTATCTGCAGGAGGCGACCGATTCGACCAGGCAACCCGGGTACCTCCAGGCTCAGGTAACGAAAGAGCCGAATGACTATGGTTACCAGTTCTGGTTAGAGAGATACAAGAGCCGTACTTTCGCCATGTTTGGTGTCTATGGGCAAGCACTCATTGTCCAGCCGGAATCTAAAATCGTCATGGTTTTTACCTCTGTATGGCAGGATGCTGATAACCCGCCAAATCCGGAACGGCATCTCCTCATAAACGCCATATTGAAGACGCTGGGCGGCAGCATCGAGGGCGTCGGCAAGCGACCTAGTTTCAATCCGGGGTGAGTGTTCGCCAGAAATTTATCCACCGTAACGGATTGTGAAGGCGGGGTGCTCCTGCGTGAACGATTAAATAGTCAAGAGGCCGGCCGCGGTCCTGCGTGAATGACAAAGTTACAGCACGCTTTATTTAGTTAGCGAGCTCTGTTTCACTGGTGGCACGGCACAAATCGTGTCGCGTTGCCGCCCCCGCGATTAGACATCTCGAAAGCAAACTTCTGACAAGCCAAGGCCTCGCGTCTTGGCTTTTTGCGTTTCAGAACGGGATATTGAGGACGTGGGGGCGCAGTCATCAAGGATCTCTATCATGACCGCCTCGCAAACCCACCCCCGCTGCACGAACAGCCACAATCTGGAAGCCGGCAAGCCACTGTTTTCCCTCGGAATGATTGTCGCGACTCGTGGCATTGTTGTCCACCTCGATCGGCACGCAATCAATGCGCAGGGTTACCTTATGCGCCACGTGACTGGCGATTGGGGTGATATCCCCGAAGAAGATGCGGAGTCCAATCGAGACGCAGTGAAATACGGCGCTCGCATTCTCTCCGCGTATGACATGGCCGGCGAGCGGGTGTGGATTATCACCGAAGCCGATCGCTCCTCGACCACGCTGCTTTTTCCATCGGAGTATTGATATGGTGAACATCACGTCCAGTCCTATTGTGACGTTGGAGTTCATTGGCTGGGCGAGTTGCATTGCCCACGCGCTTGCTCTATCCATAAAATGCCGGAATCACACCCACATCTTCACCCGCTGCGAGCAAATCCAATGACGAGTTCTGAAATGCAGATAGATTCGGCCATGAAGCAAGCGGTCCAATGGCTACGCGAAGCAGATGGGCTGCTGATCACTGCGGGTGCAGGCATGGGAGTGGATTCCGGCTTACCTGACTTCCGGGGGGCGGAGGGATTTTGGCGAGCTTATCCGGCACTGCAAGCAGACGGAATCCACTTCGAGGACATCGCAAATCCGGCCGCTTTTCGACGCGATCCTGAGCTGGCGTGGGGCTTCTACGGGCACCGGCTCAATCTATATCGCCGCACGACACCGCATGCGGGTTACGGGATCCTGCGCAAGTGGGCAGAGCAGATGCGTCACGGCGCCTTCGTCTTCACCAGCAATGTGGACGGCCATTTCGCGAAAGCAGGTTTTGCAGACAACAGCATTGCCGAATGTCACGGATCGATACACTGGCTTCAGTGCATCGACAGGTGCACCGAAGAGCTATGGTCGGCAGACGCGGTGCAATCGGAAACCGATGAAGAGCGCTGCCGGTTGCTGTCGGCAGTGCCTACCTGTCCCAACTGCGGCGCCGTCGCTCGGCCCAACATATTGATGTTCGGCGACTGGGATTGGGTGGATTCCAATGCCGGTCGGCAGCAAGCTCGTCTGGAAGGGTGGTTGTCCGGCGTACAGAAGCTGGTCGTTGTGGAGCTTGGTGCTGGCCGAGCCATTCCAACTGTGCGTAACTTGAGCGTCCGCAATGGGCCGCGCGTCGTCCGCATCAACCCACGTGAGTTCAGCATCGATCCGAGCAAGGGCGTGGGGATTGCGCTCAGCGCTCTGGAAGCACTCACACGGCTGGACACCCTGTTATCAGTGGTCTAACAGCCAAAATGATACCCATCGACCCAGTTTGTCCAGAGTAGGCAATTTGATAGCCTTTGTGTATCAGTGCGCCATGCGCAGGACATCATGCCAACAAAACTCAATAAATGGGGGAATAGCCTAGGTTTGAGGCTCCCTCAGTACGTCATCGACCGTCTTGCGTTGCGGGCCGGTGATCACATGTATATCAATGTGACGGATGCCGGCGAGATCGTCATACGCGCAGTCAGCCCGCGAGAGAATGCCGAGCCCTATGGTCCAAGTGAAAATCTACCGGCTGCGCGGTCGCCGGAGCCGCCGATGGAGTGGTGACCGCTATCGAGACACGCGAATGCTCACTTCGACCCACAGCGGCCGCTCGGATCGCGCCCTCCATACCGGCCGCTTGCGAGCCTACATCGGTCATCCGCATGAAGACATTCGCCGCCAAGTTATCGGCACTGTGAAACCTTGATACAAACGTAGGTGGCTCAAAGTCTCCCGACACCACGGCGCCAGGAGCGCTCCGGTAGGCCAGTGACCCGAATTCGGCGTTGGTGTCTTCCGTCCCGGTTATCCACAGTTCCATTGACTCTCCGGTGAATAACGTTGCGGTTATCCACAGGAGACGTCGGGATAATGTTTCATTTGTGAAACATGGTTGCGACCGGAAAGCTTGCGGCTCCAACGCTTTTCCGAGAAAACCGTATATGCGCCCTTTTATGGCCTTCCAAGGATCGGCCTGGGTCTTGGCGTTCAGCGCGAATAAAAACTGTCGAACGCTGACCTATTAGCCAATCGGCCGTGACAGGTTTTTCAGAGGCGGCTCAGACGATGACCCATCGGACACGAGCCGAGCGAGAAGCGGTGCAATGTCCTCAATGGACGACTGATAATCCGGACTTGCGCTGCTCAAGGCACTGAGGGGCATCGATGAGTCTCGGGAGTCTTCGGGCAATTGGACAATGCCGACGCCGCCGGCCTCTCTAATAGCGAGCATCCCATCGGTACCGTCGCGACCGCCGCCGGACAGAACGACGCCAATCACATCGGGCCCATAGATCTTTGCGGCGGATTCGAATAATGGGTCTACAGCGGGACGCGCGTATCGGACCTTCGGCCCGTTACTGAGTCCTATGACACCGCGTGCTGTTACCACGAGATGTCGGTCCGGAGGAGCGATGTAGATTGTCCCAGGCCGTACAATCTCGTTATTCTGTCCATAGACGGCCTTCAACGACGTGCATGTACGTATGATGCGGACGAGAAACCGGGGGCCGTCGGGATGTGTGTGCAGCGCGGCCAGGATTGGTGCGGGAAAATCTGGGGGCAGAAGACCGGCAAGTTTGGAAAGCGCTTGGAATCCGCCGAGCGATCCGCCAATCACAACCACGGTTTCTGCGCGAGCCATCGATATATTTAAATCGTCCCTGTGTACATTCCAATCATCTCACGCTTGGCGGAAGCGCTGCAACTGTGACCGGTTGAGCGTGATCGCGTCAAAGCCGATACCGGCCGGAGACGATAGGCGGACGGGTAGCCTTTGGTTGGACGACAGCTAGTCAAAGGTTGCCAGAGGAAAGTGATCCGATCCTAGCGGTCATTCGACTATAGCGCGGCTACTGTGCCTGCGTGCCAACATTCACCACCCTGATGGTTGTTGTTTGATGCTGCTGCCATCGAATCACCGATGCCATGACTTCATGCGGGCCTCCACGAATTTCGTGCGTTATCCATTTGACTGATGACGCACCATCAAGCGTTCTCAAGAACGGGAGTGGTAATCGGCCATGATGGGCTACCTAGAATCGCTGCAAGCTCTGCCTCGAAAGCCGCTTCACAGTGGCTCATCCAGACCCGCAGTTCGTCGAGGCGGACGGTCATTGTGACGACCGATTCATGGCCCACGACGGCCAGTGCCTTCGCGTGGAGTAGCTTGGCATCGAGGTCTCTATAATCGGCCCACGCGCCGTCCCACAAGCTATTGAGCCGTATGAGTTCGGCCCAGCGCGCAACGGGTGTAACCATGTGCCCAGCCCCGTCAAACATCGCTCGCAAGGCCCGCTGACGCAAGTGCACGAATGTGCCAACGGTTGTATTGATTGTCGCGATACGGTCTGCAAGTTCGTTCGTCACGCGTCGCTCCTTAATCGTAGCCAAACTCTTCCTGATCGCTGTCTGACTCGTTTATGGCGTGGGCGTTGCAATTAGTTTCGATGACGCGACGATCATCGTAGACAATTTGCTCGTCGGGTTGCGTATTAACGCCTAAGCGAGTTCGGCCCACGCCCGCAGCCACCGGATTGCAGTTAGCACTGCCGCCCTCTCCGTGAAAAATGGGCCACTGATCTGAGGGAACTGATGGGACCTAAGGTCGTCGCAATGCACTGCTGAACCTGTTGCTATAAACCCGGCATCGGTTTGTCTAGCCGTCGCGACCAGTCGCCAGCCATTGCAGACCTCGCGCAATTCCATGACCGCTCCCATGAGCGGTGCCCGCGCTCCGCGTGGAGCAATTTTACCGCGAGCTACTTACATAATTCCGACAACCATTCGGCTGAAACGGTCTCTCAGTCCTTGCCAAGTGCTGTCTATCTAAACAGCATCCTGAGCCCGGGACACGACCGACCCCGGTGGGGCCAACATCCTCGAATCCTACGAGCGCGCTGTGATCATGGAGATTGACGGCGGGGCTGAAGCGGTACGAACGAAGCATTACGCCGCAGTCGCGACGCGCAGACACTACCCTTGCTGAGCCGCGTACCACGGAATGCAAAGATCGGATCAAATGGTTCACTGGTGACGAGCTGCTGGCGCCTGGCGAACCGGGATAGAGCGTCACGTGAATGGGCGGGGCGGATTTCAAGAGTAATTGGCAGTGACCGACCGCTTTCGGCCTATGATCATAAAAATCTCGGGAGAAAGCATGGGCATCACGCCGTTCGAACCTAAAAACATGAACGACCTTCTGGGCCGCTTTGATGAATTGAATGCGGTAGCAGAGGAGATGATAAATGATCCCGATAGTCTCCGCGGCGAGGTCCTTGACCTGATCTACCAATGCGAGGGACTTGTACCCTTCGATACCCTCGGTAAATTGCACATCCGTGATTCCAAATGGCTAGTGAATGAAGGGAAGCTCCAACTGTCCCTCGCCAAGTTGTATTTGGCTCTCGACCCACATGCACTTAGATAGGTGGGCCTAATTTTGAACTAGATTTGGGGCCGGCCGGGGTCGAAATTTGCTCAGCTAATCCGTGGCGCTACGATAGCGCAAACACGGGAGGTAGCATGAGCGACGAACCGTTCGACCCGCACACCTTCGACGACGTCGAGGTGCGCCTGGACGAGCTATTGGCACGGACCGATATGATGCCGAGTTCGGGCTACTCCGACAGCCTGCGCGCCGAAGTTCTCTATCTCATCGAAAAGGCCACGAGCATCATTCAGTTCGATGCGGCGAGCAAGATGCAGGCGGACCAAGCGCTCGGGCTGCTCAACGCGGGGAATACCCGACTGGCACTAGTCAAGCTCAGGATCGCGATGGACGACTATCTAACCGGGTAGCCCCGGACCCAATTTGATCTAGATCTCTGCGGGGCCTTACGCCGCCCGCTTGCGCCCAGATACCCCGTGGCGTCGTTTGTGTCACTTGCGCTTCTGTTCGTTCGCGCCTGCTAGACTTTACAGCGTAGGTATCCTCGGGTGACCGTTTGTTGAGCGGAGCCGACGTACGAACGTACGAACGATGGGGCGAGCGAATGACGCCTCATGGCGTGCGCCGTGAAAAGGCGGCGCTTTTCCAGTGGGTGAAAGCCCCACCCGGCAACCGCTCCAGCCGGAAGCAACCGGAGCAATCGTGGAGGTAACGAAGCGGTTGAAGCCTTCGGTGAAGCGTGTCACGAAATACGGTGACAGCGCGAGTGTGCAGGCCGTAACGCGAGTGAACGCCGAGCAAGCCTCGAAAAGGACGATGCGCAGGCCGACCCGAGAGCCATGTCGGGGAAGGCTGATACGGCTGGGTGAATGAGCAGGCAGGACGCCCAGTCGCTGCGCCGGGGTAGTGGCGACAGCATGCACACAAGGGAAGCGCACGCAACACGGGAAGCCCCCTGGCGTGGTCAGGGATGACCAACCGGACGCCCGTGAGGGACAGGCCGGGCGCCTTGGGGTGACGGAGAGGCCCGTATTACCGTTGAAGCCGGTGTAATGCTGGTGGAGGGAAGGGGCCTCAGTTCTAGACAGACGCAATACGTAGTGAGGACGTGGAGATTGGGCAACCTATCAACTCCGATTGGTGTTCAGAAACTGCAGTTGGCGTTACACGCGAAAGCGAAGGCAGAAGCCGGGTATCGCTTCTACGCGCTGTACGACAAGATCTATCGCGAGGATGTGCTGGCGCATGCGTACGCTCAGTGCCGCTCGAACAAGGGCGCACCGGGTGTCGATCGGCAGGACTTCGCGGAGGTCGAGGCGTACGGGGTGCAGAAGTGGCTCAGCGAACTGGCGCTTGCGCTCAGGCAGGAGACTTACCGGCCGGACCCTATCAGACGAGTGTTTATCCCGAAGGCCAATGGCAAGCTGAGGCCACTGGGCATCTCGACCTTGCGTGATCGGGTGTGCATGACAGCAGCAATGCTCGTGCTCGAACCGATCTTCGAAGCTGACCTTCCACCGGAGCAATACGCTTACCGCCCGGGGCGAAACGCCCAGCAAGCGGTGATCGAGGTGGAGGAGCGGCTGCACCGAGGGCAAACGGACGTTGTTGACGCCGACCTCGCGGACTACTTCGGAAGTATTCCCCACGCCGAATTGATGCTGTCGCTCGCGCGACGCATCGTTGATCGGCGAGTGCTGCATCTGATCAGGATGTGGCTGGAATGCCCCGTAGAAGAAACCGATAACCGAGGCCGGAAGAAACGTACGACGGAGGCCCGGGACAGCCGGCGCGGCATACCGCAAGGCTCACCCATCTCACCTCTGCTGGCGAATATCTACATGCGCCGGTTTGTGCTGGCCTGGAAGAAGCTCGGACTTCAGCGCAGTCTTGGCAGCCGCATTGTGACTTACGCGGATGATCTTGTGATCCTGTGCAAGCGAGGCAAAGCGGAAGAAGCCTTGGTGCGCATGCGCGAGATCATGAGCAAGCTGAAGCTGACGGTCAACGAGGAGAAGACACGAATCTGCAAGGTTCCGGAAGGCGAATTCGACTTCCTGGGTTACACGTTTGGGCGGATGTACTCGGCGACGACTGGACAGGCCCGTATGGGCATGCGTCCGTCGAAGAAGAGTATCCGGCGCATGGTCGAGAAGATCCGCGCGCTGACCGCCGCTTCGATGACGTGGCTCGATACCACGGAGCTGATTGGCAAATTGAATCGCACGCTACGCGGCTGGGCGAACTACTTCAAGGTAGGCACGGTCAGTCGCGCATATCGGGCGCTCGATAGCTATACCAGCACGCGGTTGCGCCGGTGGTTGCGTACCAAGCACAAGGTAAGACGTCGCCGGGGCGGGAGCTATCCACCCTCGCACCTCTACGGGCACTTTGGTCTCGTTCGTCTACAAGGGCCTTGGTAGTGACTTGCCGTGTACGAAGGCGTGATGTCTTGTCCGAGAGCCGGATGCGGGAGATCTGCATGTCCGGTTCGATGAGCGGGTTGTGGAAACGGGGTTAAGGCTAGGATATTCGGGCACCGCCAAACGAAAGAGGCGGAAACAGACAAATCGAACCTAATGCTACCGCGCCACAACTCGACTCTACCGATTGCCGTCTACGGCGGCCGGCAACTGCCGACCCGTTGCGGTCATCCGAAATCTTCGATAGCGGACATTGCCTTGATCGCGCATGAGGTTGCGGCCCAAGGATGCGGCCGCCAAAGTCCAATCACGCTTTGCTGGAATCGAGTTTTTGCCTAGTTCATAATGGGACATCGACTTCCCACCTTATCGAAGCGCTACCCTACCATGGATCCTTTTACGGCATCTGCGTTGACACTCTCCGGGGTATCGGCCGAGGACACAATCTTCAAGGACAGAACATCAGTCTTGGTGACTATGCCTTCGTCGTCATACCAGAATCCCCAGACCGATACACTTACTGATAGGCCCCTGTTTGCTTGGATTCCGCTTGATTTTGCAAACGGTTCAATCCAGGTCGATGTCGCGAGCGTCTTGGCCGCAGACGCACCCGCATTCGCGAACCACGCACGTGAGCAGCACTCTCAGCCTAGTGCATACCGGGAAGGAAGCACCGAAGCCACTGAGCTCGATCTTATTCGTGTTTTAAACGACATCGACACCACCCGCTCGCTTATGCCGACATCGCTTCGACAAGTTTTTCGGACCCGAGCAGTGCGATCACGCGCTTCATGTTGTAGTGGACAACTGCCATGCGATACTGACAACGCCATTCCTCGATTACGCGATAGCAGGGGGACACATGCCCGTCGAAATCGTAGCGACTACATACCAGATGCCCAATGGCTCGCAGGAAGTGGAGCTAACGCACGATGGGCAGACAAAGCGATTCACGGCAGAAGGGTTGTCCCAATACATTGAGGCGCTTGCTGCAGTACGAGCAAATCTACTGCCATTGGTGCGCCTTGATGTTCCGGTCGGACGGTCGGTCCCAACACAACTCGACCCAAATTTTTCCACTGCGGCTAACGATATGGTGAACGGCTCTTCGCTCTATTTTCGGCACTCTGGATTTGGGTGGCTCGGCGCCATCATCCCGTTCGACAAGCTGGTGGTACTTCACCAAGCGCTCGGCGCGCAGATCGAGGAAGCTAAAATCTCCCGGGCTCGGCCATTAAACTAAGTTTGCTCATGCTACCCAGGCTGCCGGCGGCTGGTCAAGGCGAACGCGAATCGTGCGTATCGTTATGAAGTAAGTGCGTGTGCGCAACTCGACGTTATGGGCACATGACCCAAAACAGCAGATTGCGTAATTCGCTGTCGATTTCGGCCGCGCAGAAGAACGCATAGGTCGCCACACCTGTTACTGGGTCGTCATGCCATTTACCTCTTTCAGCAGGTTCGGAGCGATGCTTTCAAAGGCCTCCGCGATAGCGTCCGGAGTATTCGCGCGACCGCCTGTATCAGAACATAGGAAACATTCGCCTGGCTCTTGACTTGTGCTGTTGGCATTCCAGTGCATCAAAAACTCCTGTGTTAGCGGCGGCTGATTCGAAAGCGTAAGAGTTGTCAGGCTAGCCAACTTCCGGGCTGCGCCGTTACGACTGATTCGCACGCGATGCTTTCCAGAAATTCTTCAGGAAGAACTCGCTCCCACACCCCCAATGACGCCTTCACCAAGGCCAGGTACTGGTCCTCATCGCCGCCTTCGATTCGTCTCCACGCGCTTGGCATATATCGAACCAATATAGAAAGCGCATATAGCGTTGCAGCTGCGATGGTCCGATACTCCCTCATACCGCCAATAGTCGGGAAAAGTAGTGTCGTCCTATTGCGAAATGGGGACGAGTGCGTCGGCAACACGTTCCAGAATAAGTCATGTCCAGAATGATCGACGCGTGCGCGAAACGTATTGCCATCTGCCCCAGAATGCTCAACCTGCTGGACCTCAGCAAGCGGCCACCCTGAATTTTCTAGATGACCGACAGGAACCAAACCCGAGTGATCTATAAACAACGCGTAGCTACTGTCTGCTTTCTTACCCGTACCATTTATGGCTGGCGCGCGATTGCCCTGAGTGTCACAGACCGGAACAATCCAGCCCGGCGTCCCTCCAAAAACCTGCGCAAAGAGATCGTCTATCTCGGGCATTGACGCAAACAACCCTTGCAGGGTGCAACTCATTCCCCCCGGAACGGCGTCAAGGTCGCTTGCGCTCCGTGGTTTTCGTTTGGGGAACGTCGAAGTGTCCTGACCCAGGAATGCAAGCCACTGAGGTAAGAAGCCCGTGGCCAAGACTCCTACGTGCACGTCCGCGAAACCACCGTGAATTCCGGGCAGTGCATACAATCCGTGCCCTTGTTTTGTCATTTCTTCCACTTCATCAAGGTCAGATGGCCCGCTCGGAGACGCCAACATTTCCGCAAACGCAAATGCAATTGTCCCGTAGTAGAGACCAAGGATTCGCTTGTTCAACTTGTCAGTTGGCGAAAAGCCGATGTAGTCAAGAGCGCTTCTCATTGCATATGCAATGCCCGCGGCCTTACTTGTCACCTGGTCGTGCGTCAGGGTGACACCTTCATGACTGGCTCGCTGCTCCACTAGCTTGCCCGCCAGATTCACGCTGGTAAATTGTTGCAGGCGAGCCAGAATTCCATCCAGGGGGGTCTCGTCTGTGATTCGCCGAATTCCCATTTTTGGCTTGGATCTTACCGCTGGAGTGCGGTCGGGCTCGACTTGTTTGTTCAATGCAACAAAAAAAGGAAAAAAGTCCCCTAACGGTTCCACCGGTACGCTTATCCCTCGGGCAAAGCTGTCCAGCATGTAAGGCTGGCCGTTAAAGAATATATGCTGGACTCGCTGCTCCAAGCTCTTGTAAAACGCGTTGTCCGTGGCAGTGCTATAGAGAACCGCAATGCGAACGGTTTTCGCTCCTTTCGAGGCAACAACCTCCAGACTGGACTGATAGTCGTGCTCTTGAGCGATCTCTGCAGTCCAACCATGTGAACGAAATGGTTGGAGAATCACCCGCTCCACATCTCTACGTAGGATAGCAATACGTGGATTAGGTTGATCGGATACTGGCATTGCGCTATCTCCGCGAGTGCGAGGTTTTCGGGGCAATCCTAGGGCTCAACTTTCGAAAGCTGATGGATGCAACTGAATTTTGGCCGAACCAATCTGCTTGGCTGAAAGACGCAGCTTTACTCGTAGCCACAAACGAATTGCTTCCAGATAGCTTTTATCCTTCGGGGTCGTGCTTTGCTTGATGCGTATGGTCAGCTTGGTTTCCGCCGTGTACACATCAAGAAGATTATTTGTCTTCAGGTTCGTGGGCGTTGTCGCTTTTCTTTCGATTGCCAGGATGTGGGTCACGTCAGCCGGATCAAGAACTCCGGTCTTTCGAAACTCCTGGTAGATGGTTTGAAGAGGTTGATATCGAACCATCGAATTGATACCGGGAATGTTCGCAACTTTCTCCATTCTGAGCAGCAGATAGCGTTTTGCAATCGCGGCATCGCGCAGAGCAGCATCCTGCGGGTCAGAGCCATCATTACCGCCCGCACCTCCGCCCGATTCACCACCTCCGGGCAGGTCAAAGTCTCGAGCCGTAAAATCGGGAATGCCCTTCAGACCATCCCGGCCACCCAATGTCTCCGTTGCGCAACGCGGTCCATATGGATGTTCGGTTCCATCGTCATGTTTCAGGAAGAATGCAACACCGGAGCTCAGCATCCTGTTATTGCCATTCATAACGCATCGATGACAGCAGGTGTCTGGGTCAACAAAGTCCTTGCGGTCGGCAGTCAATGGCATTCGGGTATCTCGCGAACAATTGGAGTGACTTCTATATGCCCAAATCGTACTGGATTATCCGGCGAATTTGTACTTTGAAGTCATCAGCTGTCTGCTCCAGCCAAATCGGCAACACTCGGACGCAATGTGAATTTCACGAATGATTTCGATACCGGATACGCTATCATCACTCGTCATATTCGTTTCCCAGGGGGCGTAAATGCAAGAGCAAGAAACCAAACCGGAAGAAGAAAATAATAGTGAGTTGATCGCGGCCCGCGTTGCGGAGCACGTTACGGCCCAGGTATTTAAAACTGACGACCGCTATTCTGCAATTGAGATATTGCGCGAGTATGGGATCGAAAGCGCAGATATCGAAGCGAATTGCGAGCAACTGTCGCAGCAGGTGCATTTTCTGAGACGATACGTGGGAAAGATGCCCTGCAGGAGAATACGTGACGTGCTGGTACCAATTGGGATTCCGTTTTTGGAAATGTTGTTTCCGCGAAGACACTTCTTTCCCCCATTGTTTGATGATTTTCTATACGAGCTGGAGAGTGAATCAGACAACTCAATCGAATTGATCAAAATAGACGATGCAGAATCCGGTTTCAGGGAAGAGTTAAAACATTTCATTCGCGTGCGCTTGGATCACTTTTGGGGAGCGGATAAGGCGCTGCCGACTTGGGCATCCGGCGGCATGGGCGTGCAAACCGCAAGGCTGCGGGTACTGGTAAACAGCGTAAGCTCCGGCGCAAGAGTGTCTGCGTCGCCCGCGTATTTTCAGAATTTCATTGTTTTTGGGGGGCCCACGTCTCCAGCAACCGGTTATTTAAGCCCTGGGCGCTATGTTTTTAGAATTTCTATGCCCAAAGGGCAACCTGCTGTCGATCCTGGCGTGTTTGATATTCCCCCATCTCTCAACTTAAGCTTGGTCATCTAACCTATGGCACTGCAATATGGGGTTTTCGCAAATCTAGTAGCCGACGCTGGATCTCTAGTCGCCGTTGCCGGTGCGATTGGTTTGGCGTGGAAAAAGCGGTCTGCGTGGGAGCCGGTCGAGGAGGATATTCCAAACGCTGCACAACACGTCGGCGGTTTATTTGCCGCTGTGGCAATCGCCGTTTTTTGGTATCAAGTCACGATGTCGGGCGTACTGAATGGGCACGATCTGATCGAGTATATGGAAGGCCTAAGCGCGGCTACGCTGTTTGGATTCGTCATCTATTCACTGTTGGTGGCAACGTTTGTCTACGAAAAGCCCGTAGCCGTATCGGCAAAAGCCGCCAAGTCCATTAAGATTATTGGTGGATTTTGGCTTACGAACGAGGCAAAGCGTTGCCTCGTTTCCGGTGATCCAAAGCCCTCGACAATTCAGGACTTGGTTCTGGGATGTGCTAACGTAGACCAAGTTTGGCCACGAATTAGCCGAGCGCTTGCGAAGATGAGCTTTACACTGTCCTACATCTGCTTGACCGCATGCGGAACCTGCCTGTTGGCATGCGCTGCCTTATTGATGTCGGTTAAAATCGGTCATGATACGTAACGGCGGACGGTCCAAACGGTATTTATCTAATTAGAACGTACGTTTGGGCCTTTTTAAGACCGCCGACACGATGATTGTAGTCTTGAGATTCGCCCCGCTTCTCATGAGCCGCGCCCCTTTAGTCGTATCAGTTGGCCCAATTGCGGTCACTTGGCGATTTTACGACCAAGATCGAACTGTATAGCTCACGCGACAGAGGATCGATATTTTCGCAGAGCTAACGTTAAAACGTCGGCTTGAATACGTCGACAACATTCGAAGATGGCCGCTTGTGCCCGACATCACGTAGGTAAAGGGAGCCCACTTGGCTGTTGCATTTGGCTTTACCCTTCTGCCACATTGATTTCAAAGTTAAATAGTGTTGCGATATTGTTGCGTAAATAGCCGAAACACCTCATTGTTATGAACATACCCTATTGCAATATATTTAAAGGATGTTCATGGCAGCGATATCGTATTTGCGAGTGTCGACCACCGAACAAACGGTCGAAAATCAGCGCCGCGCTATTACATCGGCTGGCTGGCGGATTGATAAAGAGTATGCCGACGAGGCCACTAGCGGCACCACCGCTGCTACCAGTCGTGCGGGTTGGGCCAAGTGCCTCAGCTATTTGAGGGAGGGCGATACGCTGGTGGTTTATGCACTGGATCGGCTCGGTCGCAGCACAGTCGACGTCTTGCAACAAATTCAAGGACTGCAGTCGAAAAATGTTCGGCTGGTCATCCTGAAACAAGGCTTCGACACTGATACGCCGGCAGGAAAACTTGCACTAACGATGTTTGCGGCCTTTGCAGAGTTCGAGCACGGCATTCGGAAAGAGCGTCAACGCGAGGGAATCACGAGGGCGCGGTCTGAAGGTAAGTACCCTGGCCGCAAGAAAAAGCTAACCGACGCACAGCACATGGAGTTAAAGAAAAGATTTGAAGCCGGCGAAAGCAGGTCTGAGTTAGCTCGAGAGTTCGGGGTCGACCGTGTGACCGTACATCGCTACGCGGCCAGATGAGCGACTGGCCTGCGTAGTTGGGCTCCTCGCCGAATCTGCCACAATATCTAGTCTCGCCTTCGTACGGATCAATCCATATGCACGACCCGAATAAAGATCCCGATTTCGACTCTATGACAGACGCCGAAGCCGTAGCCCGGATCGGGTTGGCGGTGGATGAGGCCGGCGATCGAGAAGATGACGAGTTGAACACGAGCGCGTTGGCGTGGTGCGATCGGATTGCTTCTCGCCCCCTAATAAACGAAGACTCTCTGAGGCTCGACTATTTCCGTTCCAATGCCTTGTCTTTTGCGGGGCGTCGTCGTCGAGCGGCTACCGATTCTGCTTGGGAGTGGGATCAGGAAGAGGTGCAACAGCAGATCTTCTTCTTGCGACGAGCAATGAGGAACCCCGTGTACGACGAAGTCGACGTGGAGCTGCAGTGTCAAATACAAACGAATCTCGCGACAGCGTTCAGTTTTTGTGGAAGGTTGGTGGAGGCGATAGCGTTGTGGGCAGACGTCTTGGTGAAGGCCCCAGCGTTTTACATCGCCAGGGGAAACCGAGCTAGTTCGTTCATCGATTACGGACAATTCCATATCGACGTTGCCCCCGGGCCGTTCTTCATATGGCATGCGCATCGCGAGTTGGAGCGCGTGCTTGCTGAGCTTGACGCGGAGCCACCATTTCTAGATGCAAATGCGCGCACGCACTTTCAGTCGAAATTCAACCACATCATTCGGCTATTCGATTTGCATAAGATCGGGGAGTACGTACGCGAGGCCAGCAGTGCAGTAGAGATCCACCATGATGCCTATCGGCGATGGAGCGTGGAACAAGGGCTGTTTCTCAATACGCTGAACGATATCGCGCCGATGGACCTCGCCGCTGGCGACGATTTGAACCTACCTTCGTTGATAACCAAGGTCGGTGAGTCGCCTGTTGTCGTCGCCGGTTTCTTCAACCAGCTTAAACAGGAGTTCGTCTCTGCGCGTTGGATGTTCTACGAGGCAATCACGCACGAGGGGGTGCACGACTCCGATCGCGACGTCGATCTTTCGGACACACTCGACGGAGCGGCCTACGGTCTTTCGATTGAAAAGATGAAGGTCGCCTTCAGAATGAACTACTCGATTTTGGACAAGATCGCGTACTTCCTGAATCACTACCTCGATCTAGATATTCCGGAACGCGAGATTTCGTTCCGCGGAGTCTGGAGGCAAAAGAAGTCGATCGAAGTGCGCGATGAATTCCGGAAATCAAAAAACTCACCGCTTCGCGGTCTGTATTGGCTGAGCAAAGATCTTTTTGAGCCTGATTTCGATCAGGTTGCTGACCCGGACGCCAAACGAATCAGTGAGCTTCGAAATCATCTGGAGCACAAGTACGTCAAGGTTCATGCGTACGAGCGGTCCTCAGTGGGCGAAAACGAACATGACATTTGGTACGATGATCTTGCATATTCGATCACTGTCGATCAACTGGAGAGACGGACACTACGCCTAATGCGCCTCACGCGCGCGGCATTGATCTATCTTATCTTAGGGATGTTCGTTGAGGAGAGCCGCCGAAGCCGAGAATTACCTGAAGATGTCTACGTCCCTCAGTTCGAGATCATCCCCCTTGATGAGGATCGCAAGAGGCGGTGGTAAGCAGTTAGATGGATCCGTTGCCACAGACCGATTATTCGGGCGCCATTGCAAGGCATGCACGGATTTTCATGATGGACGGTCACGCGAGTGCTGCGAGCAATTAGCCGATGTGGCAGGGCGTTACTCAGGTCTTGGGTTGTACGCGATGTGATGCATTCGTGCCAGCTCTGCGCGTTGTCGGTGATCCACTGCTGGGCCTCGCCTTCGTCGGCGAAGTCGTTAATCTGTTGTTCGAAGCCGTCCGACCAAGTGACCCGCACGAAATACCCGGAACCGTCCTTTAGCTGCACGGCGTCAAAGGTCGGACGCTCTAGCTGCCGATCATCGTTGCTCATCATTCCCTCCGTTCTGGCGCCAATCCGATTACAGGCCCTTCAGGATTTCGGCGCGCTTGGCGTCATACTCATCTTTGGTGATCAGATTACGCTTATATAGGTCGTCCAGATTCGCGAGCCGTTGGCTTGAACCCGACACCGGAGATGTGGCGGCGGTTCCTCGGGCTGGGCATGCCTGAACGCATAGCTTCATCGCGTCCGTGCATTGGTGTTGCGCCATGAGCGGAAAGAGGGTGAATTTTCCGAGGCATTCGGAGTAGTTCGCGCTACATGAGTGGGCGCAATCTGAATCGACCTTACTGGTATCGATGTCGGCGGTGCTGGCGCACCCAGCCAGAAGGACAGTCAGCAGCAACAGTGTTTTGTTCATCGTGGTCCCTCGTTTTTTTGTGCTGCTGATGATATCAGGCGCTTGGGGCACTGCGCGTTCTAACACCTTCCGGGCGTCGTCCCGTGGACTGCTCCCGCCACTGGCCGTTCAGAGTCACGTGCTGCCGATTGAGGCCGCGCAACGCAGATGCAGAGCGCATGAGACGGCACTCGGCCATGAGCAGACCTTCGACTGACCGCTGCAGGCTGGACTCAGACGCTCGAAATTTTCGATCGAACGCCGTTGTTCACCCGAATGATGCACCTACGCGGCGGCGTTGGGTACACCGGCGGCTGGGCCGATTTTCACGATTTCTTGCACGATACGTGTGTGATGCACATCGATGGACGGAATCGTGCCACCGAAGGCTTGAGCACATGCCTTGGCGGCATCGAGGAAAAACAGACTCGAGAACATCGTCATCATTCGGGAGTAAGCCCAAGCCTCCCTTCCCATGCGTACTTGCATATCTTGCGGCATCTCCTGGGTAATGAGGTAGTTGATCGTGTCCTCGCCTGTTAGATGACATGCACCACTGAGGCGGTGGTAGCACTCGAAGTAGGCCTCCTCGCGACCCAAAGCCTGAAATCGCTGGAGCAATTGCTTTGGCCAAGGCGAGCTGGATCGCTCCGCCGCCAACCCGCAGTGGACTTCGGCGCCCTTAAGGTACGTAGATAGCGGTCCAAGCAGGCTCTGACGGATGTCGATGCGATCGAGCACGTTAGGCGGGGCTCGATCTGCGATTAGCCGCCTCCAATCGGTGAGCTTCTTGTCGTGCTCGGATACCCACGAATGAAGAAAGTTGAGCAGCATACCTGGATTCCCTTTCGCAGCAAGGTAGGTCACGTTGATGGCGCCCTCAATGACGGTGCGGCCCAGAACTTCTGAGCTAGCAGGTGACCCCGTTACACTGGCGACCAGCATTGCCTGCGCATGCTCGTACGTGCGGGAGAGCAGATTGAACAGCGTCTGCGCCCGAAAACCCACCGCTGGGGTGTCCCAGTCGATGGCCCAAACCGCCGCGTACGCCTCGCTCTGAGCGTCGTATATTGCCTCAATCAACGGTGCGGCTTCGCTGAGGTTGAGAGTCTTATCGATCTTGAAGGCTTTGCGAAATGCGGTGATGTGATTAGTCGTCGTGCTAGACATTCTGCGTGAGCCAGGACTGTACAGTAGAGTGACAAGAATAACGCAGTCTAAGGTCCAGTAAGGGATGAATAGTGATCGATGAAGCGATGGGTCTCGACAAGGCCTACGCTACAACTTCCCGTTTTTGTGCTGCGACGCGATGGGCATGGGACAAGCGAAGCGTTGCTTGGTCCTGAAGGATGAAATAGGCGTCTTCAATACCGACCAGCCTGACAACGTTTATAGCTCGCCAGTTCTGCGATGGCGAAATGCTGTGCGGAAAAAATTCATAGAAACGATGACGAACGTTCGCTTCCACATTGCGTAGCTCGGCGTGCAACGCCCAATACCATCCATAGACCTCAATGGGTACGCCGGTCGCCGTAACTCCAACCGTGGGTAAAACGGTGCGCCCGTTAATTTGAATGGCGAAATTTGCATGGTTCGAGCGAAGGCTTTTCACTTGCTGCGGCGTGAATGCCTCGCCAGTGATAGACTTCGCCGCGAAGTGAAGTTCGGGCCAGTTCCGGTCCACGACCTCTAGCAATCGTGGGTTGTCAAACAGGTCAGGCTCGTCGTGCGAAACGATGTCTATTAGATAGGCTGTCTGTTCCTTGATGCGCAATAATAATAGTTCGGACGCGCCCCGCCTGCGAGCTACAAAGCCGCGCTTGTCAAGCGTATCAATGGTGTTGAGGTGCAAATGGTGAATGCCCCAAGTCAACAGAAGCGTGTCCTGGAACGCGGCACGAACCGCTAACGTTGAAAGATAAGGACGGACGCTTTGACCGTTCCGCAGTCGTGACACTATTTCGTCAAAAGCCTTTCTGTGCGACCTGTACTTAGGATTCTGTTGAATCTTGTCTGAAAGACGCACTTCGTAAGGTACTGGTGGAATAATGCGTTCGGCGCGCGTGTACAGCGCGGCGAAACGGTCCAAGGCGGTATCGCGGGGCTTTGGCTTGTACCCAAGACTGGCTAGAAGCTGAACGGCTCGTGAATCCGCGTCAGAGACGAAATCCATCGCTACAAGTAACGGCATACCGAGCTTGTGGAATGAGGGTCCTAGGATTGTAACCGCCGACCAGACCGGGCCTAGTAACTGCAACGCTGCGTGGGAATGTCTCATATCGATGAGACAGCGGACTGGAGCCCACGCTGACTAAGTGACTCAAACGGGTCTATAGTACGCATTCCGGCTTTTGAAAAGCGAACGCTCCCGCATTACAAGCGATATGCGGATGCAGCCTTAGCCTTCACCGATTTTCACCGGTCCGGATCGGGGCAATGAACATGATCAAAGGTTAACACCCCGGCATACTGGTGGCACAGTGACGATGGAAATCGTGGATACCGGACGATAAAGAATTCCACAGAATATCCCCTAAGTCACGATTTACGTTACCCCCGCTTTCCTTGACTATCCTCACTTACCATGCAAAACCCATTCGTAATGGGAGTGGCCGGGGAGGGCGGCAACAGGACCGTCTAGATCCGCCGGTGCGAATTTTCGGCCTCGCCTTCTGGCCGTGACGCCGACCGCCACATAATGAACAATAAGCAGGCGGCGTACACCAGCAGCAGGAAGACGCACCCGTTGACCGATTGGGATATCTCCCATCCGAAGAGCTCCCGCAATTGCATGCATGCATAATACATTGCAGCCGTTGTGAAAATAATGGCCGCCACCATTACGCTGATCCAGGGCCACTTCTTGTTCATATAGATCTCCAGGTATCTCGATACAAATCGCCACGATCGACCCCGTTAAATTGAAGGGTAACCATCGAAGCGACGGCCTCGGGTTAAATGATGGGCGGGAGATCGAGTCTGGAAAGCATCCCACTCATCGTCCGAGCATTGCGCTGCCCCTGATCTTCATAATTGTTGTTGAAGACAACATGGGTCTGCGCGACCGCCTGCGATATCTCGTAAATCTGTGTCGCGAGACCTGCCAATTCATCATCGTTGTAGTCGTAATTGAACCGCTGGGAAGACGCGACCGACCCTGCGATATTCCACGTCGCGTGGTTCCGCCCGTGCAGCCGCAGCAGCGCCAGGTCTTCGTTCGTTACTTCCCATACCGCAGGAATACTATTAGCTGCGCCCTGTGGCTCGTCTACGATGACATTGACTAATCGCCGCTCGCGCTCGAACGCCAAAGTCCGTGCCGTACGTCCAGCGTCAGCAAACCAAGACTCGTGCCGAAACTCCACCGCGACGGTGTAACCTTCCATCACATCCGCGCAATGTTCGACATGCTTCTTACCCTCGGCGTTATTGATCATCCATGGCGCAAATTGGAAGTGCACGGCACCGAGCTTGCCTGCGGCGCGCAGAGGTTCGATCGCCTCTAAGTAGCGCCGCCATAACTGCTGCAGAACGTCACCAGGCACCTGTCGGTAATAGAGATTGCGTTTGCCGTTCTGCGGCAGTGCGGACTGCACGTCCCTCGGGAACATTGCGCGATCGGTCTGGTGGCCGGTAAATAGCCGGAATGCTTTGATGTTGAAGGTGAAGTCTGCCGGCGTGCGCTCTGCCCATAAGACGGCGTTGGAGGCGCTGGGCATTGCGTAATAGCTGCTGTCTACTTCGACCAACGAAAACTGACTCGCGTAGAACCGCAGTCGTGCCTCGGCCGAAGAACAGCCAGCCGGATAAAAACGCTTCGATTTGATGAGCGTGGGGTCAGTCCAACTGGCTGTGCCAACCTTGATCATGGCAACGGTCCTGCTGATTTGCTATAAAACAGTGTAGATCACCGTCGCCAACAATGGCGAACGCGCCTGAGTTAGCGCGGGCGCGCGTCCTCTTCGACTAGTCGCTCAACAAGGACGATTGTGTCGCGAATATCTAGGTGCGCATGGCTTGTCTTACGCGGCATTTTCGTCCGGTTCTGGATGCACTCGTATTTAGCCGATGCCGTTGCGGTTATATATCACCGTAGATGGGTCAGCGTAGTATCGAGTGCCGAAGGCCCACTGTGGCACCGGTATCAGCTTCTCCTCCACAAAGACCTCTTTCAAATCAATGCTAGGCAGGTTGTCCGGTCTGCGAGCCCCTCCAATATCGATGCCTGTCTTCTTCAAGATGCTAGCGCCAAGGCTCCACGTACTCGTACGGCTTTTATAGAACTGCGCAACATCTTCACCGTGCATCCAGAGTAAATACGCGACCAATTCGGCGCTATTCAAGACGGCCCGTTCATCATCTGTCAACAGGCGCTGGATCGAATAAGTGATCTTGTACTCGGTGAAGAATTCGAAGAAAAGGTCGGTCAGGCAGATGTCCTTCCAGTTCATCACGTACTGCAGGCCGCGTTCCGTCAACTCTTGAGAATAAAGCTTTATCTCTGCCCTGATGCTGTTCCGTGCTGCATCTAGCAGCTTGATTTGATACTCGCCGGGCTTCTTAAACTTACCCTTCATTTCCAGGTGCTTGTCGTAGATCGTCAGGGCGTGGTAAACGGACCGTCGCTTCTTGGTGAATCCTATCGTAATGCACGAGCGGATGTTTCGCTGCTTCCCTTCGAGTTTGTTCTGATCAACGGCATCGATGATGGGGATTACGGCGCTCGCCGGACACTCGAAATTGCCGGTCAGATGGATCTCCGTGATGCCCACAGCACCGTTCCACCACTCATCTCTGTCCTCACGAGACACAGTAATTCCTAAACGCCAGGTCACCAGGTTGAGGATCTCAAAAACGTAGGCGCGCAGATCGTTGTGTCCGAACAGATTATGCTTCTGCAGCACTAACGGTGGGCAGCAATGTACCTCTATGAAGCCAGCCAGACCTGTCACAGGACTTATTGTCTTCGAACGTACGTAAGCTTTCTCTCCCCCCTCAATCACCGACGTTTGTATTGCGGTGGCTCCTACGAGGATAAGCCCCAGATTCTCGTCATCGTATTCCAATACCTTCCCAAACGGGATATGGGTACAGGGGGCTTTAACCCTTATCTTATCGATGAAGATGCCCGTTGGCGGATTGCAAATTGCATGCATGCACACTTGCAATGAGCGTTTCGTCGGTTTCACTGGGTCGCGTAACTTCATGATCTATGGCCTCAAGGCGGAGGATTGGTGGGGTGTGTGTATAAATTGTGAACAAATGTGAGCTACTATAAGTAGCCGCTTTACATGCGCCGCTGCCGGTGTACCTTGAGGACCTGCCGGGTTTGGGCGTGCCCATCTGGAGCTTGAAACGCGGGTGTGGTGAGGGCATACGTGTACTTATCCCAAGCGAGCGAGGATTTGCACAGGAAGGAAGGGCGTAGCACGCTCGCCCATGTTTGGCGGACTGTTGTTGCCCGAAGCTAGGACGCTTCAAGGCTAGGCAGCTGGAGTCGCGGTGCGGCGGACGCGCAAGACCTGAACCCCCTGTAACTCAGTCCCATTCCTCAGTAAGAGGCGGTGCGTCCGTCTTATTCAGGTGGGCTGCGTCTCGGGAAACAGTTGCTGGATCCACGCCAAGGAGGGCAGATATCGCCTTTTGTGGCATGTTCTCGGCGAGGAGTTTTGCGACCTGTATTCGGCGCTCGGCTATCGCTATCTGCTTCGCCTCTGCCGCGGAGGCTTGTGCAGAAAGTTCCCAACCCAGTCTGAGCTTGCCGTCAATAACCGCGTATCCGAACCGATACTGTGTGGGAATAGTGTCCTCCTCATCAGTTTTTCTCCTATGAACGCAAAACCCACCGCCTACCGATACGGGAGCGGCGGAGTCCGGCGTCAGCCATACGGTGTGACCGCGGCCATCATTGGGCGGCGTCTTCTTGAGATCGAGCTTCGACGAAGAATGAACGAACACGAGCACGGCGATATTTTCCCGGTTTAACTCACTGAATAACGTAGGAATATCGGTTGCTTCCATGGGGTCCGGAGTTCGCTTGCTGATCCACGCGTCGATATTCGGAAAGACAATGAGTTTGATGTCTTCGGGAATCGATTCTACGAATAGACACTTGTCGATCCTCGAATTGAGCTCAACGGCCGTTCCGTCGCTATGGAAGGGGCGCGCGAATATCACATTCTCTTCTGCCCAATCGCGGAGATCAGTAGTCGTTTCGCGATTGACAATTAGGCGCCAAATGACTTGTTGAGCGCCCTCGTCTGTATGGTCAGAGCAGAACATAACCTTCGCGCCGGAGACGGCACCATAGGGCGCAAGTTTCCGTCTGGTCGCGATGCAGAACGAAACTACCGCTGCATAGAGACCGGACTCAACCCG